>Ga0190363_1000462_pt1 | contig 23682 bp, 31 predicted proteins | sample 48721867_MG_FD_161272 | JGI IMG/M metagenome (GOLD analysis project Ga0190363, IMG submission 161272) | Hydrothermal vent microbial mat bacterial communities from Southern Trench, Guaymas Basin, Mexico - 4872-18-6-7_MG | ecosystem: Environmental > Aquatic > Marine > Hydrothermal vents >... | reverse complement strand
AGTGCACCAACCATAATTGAGCATACTTACTATGTAGTTAAGCAGAAGATATTTTCGCGACTCACAGGGCGGACAGTCATAGCAAATCGTGCGCCAGTTTGGCGCCATTTTCCATCTATGGTCGTTGTCATCAAAGTAAACCGCATGCGATAAGCACTCTATCAGCTCCACTATATCACGAACATTATCGCACGGAAGATGCTCCACAACAGTAAGCTTGGTCAACTCATTATGAGGCAGCAACGACATGCTTATGATGCTCCATGTCGATGTGAAAAGGCTCAGAATATCGCTGCAAAGGCTGAAGAAGTAATGCGTTGTGACTTGTGCTTGCCGTCTTATCTTGCTGAACCAATCGTAAAGAAGAATCACCAATTTTTTGCCGACATTAATGTTGTGCCAGTTTTTGCCGACCTGCATTTCAAGCTCAAAAGCTCCCGCTCCCTTCGATTCCCCCATTTTACCGTATTCGCTCTTAAGCACTATTTTATCGTAATGATGCTTGTAAACTCCCCATTTGAGCACCTGCGGGCTTTGCCTGCCCATTTTCCCCGACGCCTTGATTATGTAAGGCGCACTATCGCGCCTGTTGCCCTCAAAGCGAGGCATAAAGTGCAACTGCCCTCTTGGCGTGATATACCACATCGCAAAGAAGTCCTTAGCAAGATTGTCGAGCAGTTCCCCTATGTTCTCACCCTCAAGATAAACCACCGTATCGCTCGGTTTTATCTGCTTGTGTGTAAACACAGTAAGCTTATCCACATTTCGCAGAGGCAGACATTCGGGGTCATCTGCAACCCAGACGAGAATGTCTTCGGTGGGAGTCATGCCAAGGGCAACATACTCGCTTCGCAATCCAAGCTTGTAAATGTATTTGTAAGCCAGATTATCCGCATCAAGGCAGACTAAGCTTTTCTTGTTGCCGTCGTAAAACCAAAGTTCCTTCTTTCTGGTAAGATGAATCACTCGCTCTGGCAGGTAATCGACATTGTTAACCTGCTTTTTCTCTATAACCTCAGCCACTTCGCTACCCGAAAGCGGAATCCCCATATCAATGCGGTAATATTTGTCCTGCTTCTTACCGTAAACCCGCCAAACCATCTCATATCCAGCAATCGATGGAATCTGCACTATAAGCATATTTGACAGCTTTTCTGTATAATCAGTTAACTCATACGGTGCATTAGCGTATGCTGAACCAAATGGATATACCCAGAATCTGTCTCGCTGCGGCGAAAGCAGTAAAAATCTCGTCCATCCACTGAACCAATAGATGATGTAAGGATGATTTTCGCTGGCTGTTACCCTATCAACGAATCTATTGGTGCTTGTGCAATAGTGATAAACATCTCCATCGAAATTGTAAACATCAACTCTATTATCTTCATCGGCTACTACTATCAAAATGCCATCTGTAAGTGCAGCACACGAAGGCACCACAGCCAAATCCGCTGCCTGCCAGCAGAATCCTGCTCCCCAAACCAAAACATCATTAAAAGTTCCAGTAGGATAGAAAGGCATTCTTGCCCATCCTGATGGTGCTGCCGCTAAACCAGCAAGCACTGGTGCAAAAAACTCTTCTGCGTTTTTATTAACTGGCGGTCCCCCTGGCCATCCTAATCCATGATATGAAAATTTTCCTCGCTCAGCCGATGTAGCAGCGCGAATAGTAGTTCCATCGAATGCCCTGAAACCGTCAACTCCCGCTGCGTCTGCTGTTCCATTAAGCTGCACAATGTGCACGCCGCTGTCCAATGTGTGCAGCCATGCCTGATTGCCCGTTCGCACCTCAGCCTTAAAAGGCGCTGGAAATGGTGTCAGCGATGTTTCTGAGGCATCAACGACAAGCTTAAGAAACTGGCATCTAAAAGGTAAGGGGTCCTGATATGCCACCGTCGAGATTTTGAGCCATGGAATGTTTTCCGCAATAGCGTCAAGAATGCTGTAGAGGTCGCTGTATTGACTAACGAGCACACTGTTGGTTTTTATCAAGTCAACCCACTTATCATATCCCAGCACCTGAAACTCAAAAGTTTGCTCCTGCTCATCGTAGCTTATCGTCGATAAATCGACAAACCCGCCGAAAATAGGCGTTTCATTCTCCATCGGCAAAAGCTCCGGGCATTCGCCCGCTCCATACATGCAATCATCGTATGTGTGCAGATACGAAAAATCATCCGTGCCAGTCGCTATATCTTTCGCAGAAGCGGTAATAACGACCTCTATCATCAAACGCTCAAAAGCATCCAGAACCCTATTGCAGCTGTTCATATATCGTCCCAGAAGTTCTCCCCATGTCTCGTTAGGTGGACGCCATATTGTGCCGAATCGCGGGCTGACTTTGTGCGCAAAATACTGCACCTGAACATTGGCAAGCTTTATATAGACATTGCCACTGCTCCATTTCAGCGGCGAGGAGTCAAGCTGCGCTTTGTAAACTATGTTCCCTATCTTGATAAGCTCGGGTTCGTTCGCATTGATAAGAAGGTCGTAGCCGTCAAGCGCGCCAGTAAGTCTGCGCATCGTGTTACTCTTAACATTATACGCCCAGAATGTTATGTAAACTCTATGCCGTATCATATCCAATCCACCGGAATTTCCTCATAGGTTTCCTGTGTCTCAAACGCTATCTCCACGCGATAGCTCGACTTTAAATGCCCGATGTATTGCCAATATTTTTTCTCGATATACTCTTGCTTCAAACTTCCAGCTATGGGAATAACGCGAAATTCAGGGTCGCCAGCATGAGGTTGCAAAAACAGCCCGTATTGCGCCATCAAATCACGATGACTGTAAAGCCCGAGAAGATATTCGTATTCGCCAAACCCATATCTGTCCGTATCATTTATGGTCAGTCCTACGAAAACATATTTAAATCGCAGCCTGAAAACCCCTTTGCTCACCACTTTCGTGAATCCCTTCTGAACGGTCGGAAACGCGGGCGTCCCGTAAAACGCTTCGTGATTGAATATCGTGTGCTCAACTTCAGCCTCAGTTACAGGTTCCCACGCAAACTCCTGCGGATAAGTAGCGAATGCCTTAACTGGTGGCACATCTATCGGTGCATTATGTCTGAAAAGCGGTGGCGCTATGCCGTGTTTAACCGCAAATCTATGTCCCAAAAATCGTGGCATACCCATTTCAGCCCCTCCTCAAAAAGTTTTCCCGTCGCTGGATGTAGTTTATATCGTCAACAAAGCCCTCAAATGCCTGCTTATCGATAACCGCACCGCTTATGTGGTAGTGGTTTTCGATAATCACTGTGCTGGCTTGCGCTTTGCTTGCTGGCACAATGTATTCTGGCTCGCCCCGCTCCGAAATCATTCCTATAGGTGCTCCCGGAGTCACTGGCACGATGTATGCTGGTCCGCCAGTCCACAATCCCCCCTCAGCGAAACCGACGGCATGTTTAAGCTGGTTGAACAATGCTATAATACCCGCTATCGACGCTGCCGCAGCGGGAATGCCCAACGGTCCCATTGTGCCGACGAACCATTGAATAAGTTTCGCTCCAGCCTGAACTATGTATCCGCCCGCTGCCGTTAATATCGAGTGAAGCTGTGCAAATATACTTCGTGCGACCGATTGCGCGGCAAGCTGCACAAAAGCCTTCTGTATCGAATAACCTAACGAATGAAATGCTTTCTTAAGCGACATAGTTCCTGTCATAATGTCTGCGAAGGTATCCGCGAACGCATATTGAACTGAATTCAACGCTCCTTTAATTCTTGCTGCATCCTCTTCAGTTATTCCCTCAACTGAAAAGTCAGTCTTCACGGTTAACTTAGGCATCTGCTCCTGCTTTTCCTCTATATCAGCTTCATCAATTGGTATTTCAGGAATTTCGTAGGAGATTTTGAGCTTTACTCCCTTCTCCATCCGTTCCAGCAATTGCGAAACATCAATGTTGTATTTGTGCAGCGCATCATGTAGTGGCTTGAACTTGGCAGGCAATTCAGAAATGGCTTCGCCAGTGTCTTTGGTTTTATTAAGCAGTTCATCAAGTAATTTATTCAAATCTTTAAAATCTTTATCTGGTGCTGGTTCTTTTCCTTTAGATTTTTTGTGTTCTTCTCTCCATTTCTTGACAGCATCAGCTAATCTTAATTGCCAGAAAGTCCATTCTTTATTCAGTTGCACCGCATCATCCAGTGCATCCAATACGCTTTTATCTATCTTGCCAGCTTTTACTAATAACTTAAATTGTTTCCGAGTTTCCTTACTAACTTTACCTGTTTCTGCTATTTCTTTTCTCGCTATCTCTAACGATGCCACCATCGTCTGCGCTAACTGCAAATCCGACATACTGGATAAACTCTCCATCAATTCCTTATGAGCTTTTCGCATTTCTTTAAATGCGTCAATAGCCCGTATTACCTCAGTTGTAGCAAAAGCAATAGCAGGAGCCAGACCCGCTTGAAAAACACCAGATAGGATTCTGGAAGCTTTAGTAGTCCCACCCAATAATCTTTGTAAAGTAGGCAGCTTCCGATTTATATTGGCAACACTGAATGAAAGCTTATAGAAAGCACGCGTTTGTTGTATCGCTGCTTTACTTAAGGAAATCACATTAAGCCTTGCAAGTTTGGAAGCCCATGCCCATTTACTCTGCGCTGCTACTAACCCTATCACCGCCGCCGTAAGCACCTGTATTCCCGATGGCATTTTACCAAGAAGCCTTAAAAGCGGATTAACGAGCTGCAGAATTTTCGCCACAACATTACCCACAGCAAGCGCTGCTGGCGCAAGAGATTCACCAAGCACAAGCGCTATGTTCTGGAACTTTGTTTTCAGCTGGTCCCATCTGAAGGAAAAGCTCTTTTTGACATTTTCGAATCCACGCTCAAGCTCGCCTGTAGCATTTTGCATCGCGGCAAGGTCTTCGGCTGCCATTTTGGCATTCTTGCCAGTCATCGCAAGAACCGCATTGATAGCCTCAGCGCGCCCGAAAAGCTTAACGAGTATGTTAACATTCCCGCCTGTAGCCTCGTAAAGTTTGGTCAGCCATTTCTGCAACCCCATCGAAGCAAGCGCTTGTTTATTGAAAATAGGCGCTAATTTCGGGAAATGTCTCGCTGCATCTTTTTCATGCCTGACGAGCCCTCTGAAAATCGCTGCAAGCTGCGTGAATGCTATAGCGGTCGGCACACCCTGCTTGGTTAGTGTAGCCAAACCTGCTGCTATTTGTTCTATAGGCACATTAAGCGCTGCTGCAAGCGGTGCTACCTTGGCAAGATTCTGTCCTATCTCACCTAAGGTCGTCTTACCTCGCTTTATAGTCATCTGCCAGATGTCAGCCACCTTGGCTGCCTGATCCACCGCAAGATGCCACGCATTGATGGATGTAGTATAAGTGTCAACTGCCGTGCCAAGGTCAGCTATTCCCACTTTGGCGCCCTTAGCAGCAACATCCAGAAGTTGCATTGCTTTCGCAGGCTCAACGCTCGCCGAGATAACATCGTAAAGCGGTTTGGTAAGATTTTCTACTGCCTCGCCGTATTTTGAGGAAAGAGCGATAAGTTCCCTTCGATACTGCGGAAGATATTTGTTCGCCTGGTCGCCAAGCAGCGTGGAAACATTCGCCAGCCCTTTATCGAACTGTGCGTAACGCTCTATCGTGGTGTTCATTATGCGATTCGCAGCCGCAAGCCCCTGCCGCAGAATGTTAAGCCCCTGACTAACCGCCGTAATTCCCAGTGCAACTTTACCAAAATTGAGTCCCTTGGTGATTTTGTTTTTGAGCTGGTCGAGCTGCTGCGCAGCGTTCTGAACGCCCTCAAGTTTTACCGCGATTGTTATGTTACCCGTTGCCATTTAATTTTTCCATCGGCTTGCGTAGTATTCCATAAGCTCCTTATCCTTACCGCTTATGCTTGTGCTCACTTTCTGTGACTCACCCCTCAGCGGTCTGTGCTTGGCTATGTTGTAGATGATGTATTCCGCAACGAGCCACAGTGGCATATCCTGCTCGTAAGCTTCCCACCCCGCCGCGGGGTCGCCGTCCGACATAGCGGGCAACAAACTCAGCCAGATATCTGCTCCCGTTGAATAAGGTCTTTGACTATTTCCTTGTCCGATAACAGCGCTGAGACGGCTGTTGAAATCATCAACTTGCCGCCTGAACCAGCGAAAAAATCGTTCACCAGCGAAGACAGCTCCTCATAGGTCAGCTTGGATACATCGGGCTTATCCTCGCACACGAGCTCCACGAACCTTTCCACCCGCTTGTCATCCTCGATGAGCCACAGCGTGAACACATCTGCCGTCAAAGCCTTCTGTCCCGCTTTGTTGACGAAAAGGGTTAGCTCACGGGCAGTCTTAATGCCCAGATGCTTTTTAAGCTTCATCATGCAACCTCCCCGTTAAATGTTGATTGTGCCGAGGTCAACCTCGGTCGTTCCGGGCGGAATGCTTACATATCTGTCGATGCCTGCCGACTGAATAACCACCCTGAAGACACGCAGCTCCTCGTCATTCGCCAAAGGCACTACAGCGGAAACCACACCGTTCTCATCCGATGTCGCGGAAATCGTGTTGCTGGTGATGAAGTATTTAAGACCATCCGAACCAGTAGCTTTGGCTGGTGTATTGGGAATGGTAACGCGCATCTCGACATTCTGCGCGGGCAACCAGTTACCATCGCTGTAATATCGCAGCCGCGCTCTTATGGTGGCAGCATTAGAAAAATTCGTCTGCGTAAGCTCCAGCGTTACATACTCATCAACACCGTCCGCAACTGCTGTCCAGATATGCCTCGTCGTATATCCCGTCTTTTCCGCTTCAACGAGACAATGCGTTCCGCTAACCGTTATCGTGTCCTCATAGATGCCGCTGGAATTAGTTATGCCAGAGCTTAGCTCCGTTACACCGTCCGTGTCGTAAATCGTTACCGTTGCTCCTGAAATCTCGCTGTCGCATTCCTGCCCGTTGTAATCGGTGCGCTCATACACATACACTTTTATCGTCAGCGTAACCATGTTCGCTCCTTTGTTTCATTACGACCCTGGGTTCCAGCCATGCGAATCGATGGTTAGGTCAAGGCTCTGATTGGGAACGATTAAACCGTGATACCCATGATGAGGGTCGCTTTCATCCTCAAGGAACTGCATGCTCACCGCTTTAAACGGCACAAGCTCACGCTCTTTCTCATACTTCATCGCAAGCTCAAAAGCCGTTGGGTCTATCATCACTTTGCGGAAACTGAACACATCGCAGCCAGCAACTGGTGTCGTGCCTGAATCCGCTATCTGACTGTTGCTAACCTCGTGCGGAATGAACACGACCTGAAGTGTCGCGAATCGTGCAAGCAATGCTGGGTCAAGCTTGTAATTGGTGCCATCAGCGAGATCATCAAGCTTTGCTCCCATAGCGTAAGCGATAGCTTTCAGACTCACGCTGCCTATGGTGCCAGTAATCTCGAAATTACCGCCTCTGGACTGCACTACTATCGGACCATCGAAGGGCATTCCGCCTTCTTTGATAACATCGAAGTCAGCGGGCTTGATGGTAACTTCCTGTATGAGTCCCACATTGGTGAGTGTGCCCAGAGTGGGTGGAGTCGGCGTGTCACCGGAGTAATCCCAGCCCTCGATGTAAAGCACTCCTTTGGAAAACCGTATGGTTTCTCCTGTATAGGTAGGGTTTAGGGGTATTGCGCGTGCCATTTTATCCTCCTTGGTTTAGTGTTGGCGTTTTATCGATGGAGTGGCGGCTCCATCGCGTTATATTAACTTTCCGTCATGTTCTTTATCGTCGCTTCAAAGGTAATCTCCATTCCGACTATACCCTCACCAGCGAACGCAAAACCAGCGCGTGGATTAGTCGGCTCCAGAATCTGCGGAGGCGGATTCTCAAGCAAAGCTGAGATAAGTTTTTCCACTATAGCAAGACACACCGCATAACCTGATTGCGTATCGGGCAATGTTTCCGCTATAACAAGTATCGACCAGCTTGTGTCGTAATACCATGTTATCGGCGCTAAGCCCACGGTTTTCACAGTAATATCAGCAAGATTTATTAACACAGCGGGCGGAACTATGACGAATTCAATCTCCTCGCCGCTTATAACACCTATGCTTTCCGCTATACCGGCAACAGTTTTCGCACTATCTCCAAGTTCCGCTTTTGCCCAGTCGATAAATCCTGTGAACGCTCTTTTCAAACTTTCCCTGTCCATGCTCGCACCGCTTTAATAAGGTCATATTGCGTTGCTTTATCAGCTATCATAAACGGTCGTGCTGGCAACTTTACTCTGCGCTTAAGCACGAACAATGGAACCAGCATTCCACTTGGCTTTTTAGCCACGAGCAACACATTACCTTTTCTGCTTCTTATCCAGAATGCCCGTAAATCGCGGTATTTCGCAGGACGTTCAACTCGCAATATCTTTCCGCCACGCGGACCTGTGCCTTCCTCGGTTATGACATCGCTAACCCGAAGTGGCATCTGCTGCCTCTTGCGCCCCTTAATAACGGGAATAGCAAGCCACGGTCGTCCGCGAACCACACCGCCGTAATGTTGCAGCGCAGCGTATTTGATTCCCGTGCTACCTACTACCGCTGCATCCTTCGTTATCATAACCACACGAACGCTTTTCATAAGGTGCCCCGTGTTAAGCAGCGTTTTACCGCTTTCCGCCACCGCTCGCTTCGATTTCGGACTTATCTGTCCTCTGCGAATCCTGCGCTGTATCCCGCGCACAGTTATCGCACCTAAACGCCGTAAAATATCGTGGCGCCGCTTAAGATGTTTCGCTGCCATGCTAAGCACCCGCGATGCTCCCGCTATGTTGACCGTCAGTCCCATCAGAAATTCCTCATCTCTTCAACCGTGAACACACGGTCTTCGCTTTCAAATGCTCCACCGTGGTTGCTATCTTTGGTCGCAGCGGGAATTTCAGCGATGCCTCTCGCGATATCCTTTAGCCTGTTTATAGCGCGCTCATAGGTTTCTCTTATATCGGGTATTTTCTCCGCCTGTCCCGCTCGCCTGTAAAGCAGATATACCGCTACATCTATCGTCAAATCGCGCACAACCTGTGGCACAGGATTGGATTCATCGGTAGCATCTCCGACAGGAACTTCGTAGCGCTTCATTAGATAGCTGTTAACTATGCCTGTCGCCTGCTCTATCGTGGCTTCGACGACATTTTCCCAGCTCTCGCCCGTAGTAAACGCCTGTGAAAGCAGTTGATAAGTCCGCGAACCAATTCGCCTTTCTATGTCAGCAGTAAGACAATACATCATTCACCCGTCTGAATTTTGATTCGTTTCTCCTGTGATTTCGATTTCGACTTCCAATCGGGTTTCGACTTCGAGTCTTTTGTCTTTTTGGTTATCGTTTCCGTTGTCGATTTCTTGGGTTTATCAAGCAATCCTGCCCTGCGCAGTATTGATAATCTACCCATAGTTCCTCCTCGCTTTAAGGGGCAGGAATTAACCTGCCCCATATGCTTTTATGTTATGCCCAGTCTGGGTCAGATGCCGCCGCAAGCTGCCAGAGCCCGTAACCTGCGTTGCCTCTGTAATCAACACCGTAGAGAAGCTGCTTGAAGAAGAACACATTGTCGTCGGTCACTTTATCCTTTCGAACGAGCTGAGGCCTTTTGCGTATCTGAACTATGAACGGCTTAAGCGCTCTGCTTCTATCAATTAGGAACCAGCGATTAGGCTCGGAAGCCAGCTCAGGAATAACCATAAGATCCGCGGAATTGCGCCAGATGTTTGTCGTGCTGCTTATGATTTCCGCATTAAGAATCTGTCTCGCTGTAGCCTCAAGCTGCGGTGGAACTACAAGAAGATTTGGCACTATACCAAGCGGCTTGCCATCAGGGTCGCTTATCTGCATCATCGCAGCCCGCACCGTGGCATAATTATCAGCAGTAAGAGCAAGTCCAAACTTATTGTCGAAAGTCAAATCTTTGCCAACTGGATGTCCAGTATCGAAGAAGTTCTTGCCGTCCCATATCTTGCTGGTGTGTCCGTTTAGAAGAAGCTGTGCCACGAGTTTATCGGGATGTTTTGCAGCCGCGCGCCCAAGCTCCTCTATCATTGGCGAATAAACGCCAGTGTTGTCGTCCTCGATGTCCTCTTTGTTTATGCCGACCGTAGCCTCGAACGATTTGTTCTCGATTTCCCACTTCTGCGCTTTCAGGTTCTGTATGAAGCGCTCGTCCACCCACTCGCGAAGCGAGACTAACGATTCCATCATCGGGTAGATGTTCTTTGAAGTCGAGCTTTTGACCACCGTCGCAATCTTGGGATACCACGGCTCGGTGCTCTTTAGCGCTTTGTTGAAAAGCGTGCTGACTGTGAAGCTCAGTGCTTTTATGGTTTCAGCGTTAAGTACCATTTTGCTCACCTCCTATGTTTAGCCTTCGTTAAGCCAAATCTCTCCTGCTTCAACATCGATGTCTACGCATACACCAACCGCTATCTTGTTGACAGAATCTCCTTCAGCCTGCACATATTCATCGTCTTTAACATAGAACACCTGACCGATGTCAGTTAAAGCAGGATTGTTTTTCTTGGCAGTGAAGCAACCTTTGATGTATACCTTGACATATTTATCGCCGTCGTTCCCGCCTGTGTTGTCAACCGTTTCCATCGCTACTCCGCGATAAGTGTATCCTGCAACATCGGCAGCTGGAACAGTGTAACCACTCGCATTACCGCATACGCGTGCACCACGAAAAATTTTCGTATTAGCAGCGACAGGATAACGAGCGATAATTCCTTCTCTTCTTTTAAGGTCTCTGTCCGCTGTTAGTGCCATGATTAACCTCCTTTAAAGGTTTATTGTTTCCTCTTTCGGACCATACTTCTCGATGTCCTCTTTGGTCAGACCAAACGAGCTCGCTATTGACATCACGAGGCTATGCTCCGTTGCAGGCTTAAGCACTGTATCCTTGCCAACATCGGGCGGTCCCTCGATAACTGGCAGATTCTTCGCATACTCATCGAAGCCCTGAGGATCCTTCATCGCATACTGAATTGCCCACTCCTTAAGCGATGGCAGCAATCGCTTTTCTGTTATAAGGCGCTCCACTTTCTCGGTAGCATCGCGCATAGCGAGCTGCTTTTTCGCCTCAGCAAGCTCCTTCTGCAATTCCGCAATAGCTTTCATAGCAACCTCATTTTCCTGTGGCTCTTGCTCAGTGGGTTTCTCGGTGTCATCCTCACTCGGCTCCTCGTTGTCCTTGTCAATCGCCGTCGCCTTAAGCTCATCAATCTTTGCCGTGATAGCCTCTTCGAGCTTGTCGGCATTCTCGCGGAGTTCGTCTGTGAGCTCAATATCGAGCTTCTCCGCCAGACTGATTAGTTTTTCCATTTGGTACACCTCCTGCGTTTGGAATTTGTTGACGATAGGTTTCAAATCGGGTAAAAATGGCGTGTTGGTCAAAGCCACACTGACAAGCTTGGGTCCCACAGACTCACCTGTCTTGGGGTCTTTATAATCGGGCACATAAACTGGCGAGACATACTTGTATTCTTTGTTTTTTATGTGCTCTTTGGCTCGCTCTGTCCATTCCACCTTTGCCCACACACCATCCTCGCGTAGCTCAAGCTCTTTTATCCATCCCGCTGCTGGTGCTGGTTGACCGTTGGCGATAGTGTTCAGACTCTGATGCTCGTAATCCAGCACTAAATCCCGCGGGTCATCCTTGAAATTCTGCACAACTTTCTGCGCTTCGCTCTCTGTAATACGCAAAAGCCCTTTAGGATGCTTATACGAGCCAAACGGTAAAACATGAATCCACTCGGGCACTTCCGCATTTTCACTTAAAGGAAGTGACAACTCAAAGTAATGATTGCACGGTTCTTTCGCAGCTTTCGCACTAATCATCTCCCTAATTGATTTTCCATTAAACTTGCGTCCCGCTGCTTTGAAGCGTCTGCGTAGTTCCGCGATAACCCAACCATCAAGTGTTAGCAAATCAGTTATTGAATAAGGATTCTTATTCTCAGGGGGCAGTTTTCGCTCTATATCTTTTACCCATTGTGGTGCCTTGCTGACAGGAATTATTTCAGCAAAATCGTCAGGATTCTTCCCTTCTTTTGCAACAATCGCAGAGGCGGCAAGAGATTTTCCCGTCTTTTTAGTGTATATCATCACAAGATAACGATGGAAGTTCAATAATCCTTTGGTGCTATCATGTTTTATCGCCCATTTGAAATAGCGCTCCCAAGCGCTTTTACCACCAGGAAAATTCGCCGAACCTCGTCCTCGTCCGCCTGGATGTCCTTTGGGGCAATTGATGTAAGCATCATCTATGTAATCCTTCATAGCTCCCTCCTTCCTCGTTCGTCTTAATTGTGCATAACATATCGCGATAATTTGCTTCAAGGGTCTATCAGGATCAGTTCGCTTCAGCTCTCGTATGCAACGGCTGATAAAATCTTTTTCCTTCTCCGATTTTTTCGGTTTAGGTACTGGCATTTATTCCATGCTCCTCGAGTATTCTTTTAATTTCCCCTAAATCAGCTCTCTCGCTCGCCCATTTTTCAAAGTCCACTCGTGCCGTCGCAGGATTCCCCGGAAAATCAATCGGTGGCATCTCCTCAGGCATTGCTACACTTTGCCTGTGCGCTTCAAAATCAAAAATCTCGTCCAGATAGCATCTGCAGTTGAATCCGTTCGGTGGTGTAATTTCGTTCCATATCGGATTGTTTTTCGGTGCTCGCGTGCCGTTAAGTGCAGCATGTTCCTCACGGGTTCGCTCATCCATCACCGCAACATATTCCCAGCCCCACAATGCGTCGCCAAGCTTCTGGTCTGCAATCCATTGCCCCGTTGAATAAGCCGTAGCAATGTTGGTTCTGAAAACCGTCTCAACATGATAAGGATTAGCTCTTGAATAACCGAGTTCCTCGAATATTTCGTCTATCTGCTCACGGAAATCGTAAAGCGTATCACCATCATCAATCGCGGATTGTATCTTTGCGCTTATCCTATCCAGCGCCTGCTGATTCTCAACTCCAGCCACCGTGAACGCTGCAACTTTCCACCATCGCACAGCATCCTCAGGCGGAGCAAACTCTCCTGTATGTTCCTGCATTGAAAACAGCTCTTTCCGCTTGTGGTATTTCTCGAAGACAGTCTTGTAGGCTCTGCTGCCCGCTGCCGTCATAGCTTCCTGTAATGCCTCGCCAAATGGTTTTATGAATTTCCAATCCAGCTTGCCATTTTTTACTTTATCGTAAAGCTCCGCAAGCGAGTTCACCGAAAGCTTTTGGAGCCATTGCTTGAGATAGTCAAAGGCTTTGAATGCCTTGTCGCTTATGCGCACCAAGTCCTCATTGAACAGATAATCGCGAAGTATAAATTCATCCGTGTTAGGATTCAGGTCTCTAAGCAACATTAACCTCTCATTGGCGGAGGTGGGAGTCGAACCCACATTCCCCGGATTATGAGCCCGGTGAGCTACCATTGCTCCACTCCGCAGCGCTGAAAAAGCTTGCGTGTCTTTCATCGGAAGTTTAGGCATCGGCTTTATGATTTCCTCGTCTTCCTGTGGCTCAGGTATTCCGAAAGTTTTCCGCAACCAATTCTCAGGGAAACCCATTCCCACTTTGCTCAGCATAACAAGCACTTTAGCTTTCTCGGTCATGTCTTCTGGTGGCTCATAGCGAATAACGAACTTCGGCGCTGGCGTATCCTGCCCAAAGTTTACCATGACTATTCGGTCAACCAATTTTTGCACGGTGCGCATAACAGAGCGAGCATCGGCAGCGATAAGGTCCTGTCGCACTTCCTCGCGAGCTTTTTCTCTGCCAAGTTTCCCCGGCGTGCCCTCAAGCGTCGCTGTCTGACCAAGTATAGCTTTAGCTATCTCAGCATTAGCGAGCTCAATAAGACTCTTGAACATCGCGCTGATGTCACCCCGCGATTTAGGCTCTATGAACTGAATATTCGTGCCCTCAGGGAACACTGCCCACGCATCCACACCAAGTCTCTTCAACGCATTTTTGAGCAATGTTATATCCGCATCCGTTGCTCCTTGCGTGTAAGTGCCAACTCTCATTGGCACTCCGATAAGCTCATTGGCTATCGTCCAGTTACGCAATGCATAGCGCTTGAACAGAAACATCCACGCCACGACATGCAGCACTCCCTGCCTGCTTGGATGCGCTGAACGCCCACGATAGTTGTGCACCAGGAACCATCCAGGATAATCCTCAATACGATGAAAGTCACCGTTTTCATCGTAGAATCCAAAGCTGCCGTCTTCCCAATGCCAGCCGAACACGCTTTGTGGAATCCATTCAAGGTCAGTAGGAATCCATCTGCCGTCCTCGCTTTCCCAGTTCACACGCAGCACGCTGAAACCTTTGCCCACTGCGTCGAGTAAATCAGCAATATCGCTCTCGAAATCCTCGATATTCTCGAAAACCTCGCGCACGAATTGCGCTATTTTTCTATCTTTGCGCTTTTCACTCGCTGGAACTATTTCCCACGGTTTACCTGACACCGCAAGCTTCCTCGTCTGAAGGCAGCTATGAACCACCGCATCTCGCGTTTCGATAGTTTCCCATAATCGCGCTTTAGCAACGATGTCGTTGCCATCAAGAATCTCCGCCAGTTCAGAAGGACGCAAAAGCTGCGAACTGCCCTCATCCACATACCACCACGGCGGAAGTTGCTTTGGTGGCTCTATTCCCAATGCTTTCGCGATAGCTTTTTTCGCCATAACGAAAATGTTCATCGTTACCACGCCCCCTTAACGAAATCTGACCTTACGGGATTCTTCTCTCCATCGTAGCGCACAGGTATTCGTGGCATTCCCAGAAGTCCCATAACCGCATAGCGTAACGCGTCCATCGCGTGGTCGTTAATCTTTTTGGGTTTATCGCGGTAAGTGCCATCAGAGGAACGCTCAAGCTCGTAACTCTCGAACTCCGCTATCGTGTGAACGCAATTATGCGTGACTTTAAGCGGTCGAACACCATCGTCTCTAAGCTCAAGTAGATTGCGTATCTTCGCGATGCCAGTCATAACATCGTTGTTAGCTGGTTCAACAGCGATATGTCGCCGTCTTATTTCCTCGATAAGACTCGCTGCACTGGGGTCAACATAGGCACGCACAGCTCCCCAGCGTCCTGCAAGCTCCACGACTGCGTCCGCCACTTCAGGCTGCGTCATTCTGCGCTTATACCACTCATCAAGCACCCAGACCTGCTCGAATTCATCGATACCCACGACAAGCACTGCACTCGGATTCGTGTAGCCGTAGTCAACACCAAGCACAATTCGCTTTAATCGCGATGGGTCAGGATAAGTGCGCTGAACATGATACTCGCGATTGAAAGTGTCGTAAACCAGCCCCTCAAAGCTCACGAACTCCGCCAGCACTTCCTGTCTGAAAAACTTGTCATCATAGCTCTGTTCAAGGTCAGCAACGAAATCCTCGGAAAGATAAGGGTTCTCGTATGTCGTCGCTCTGATGACTGCATGCTGCGTTGTGGCTTCCTCAACGAACACTTTGTAAACCCAGTTCCGCCCCGCTGGCGTTGTGGTAATCCAGCCAAGATGATTGAAACCTTTCTGCCTTAATCGCGCTATCATTACTCGCCACACGCGATAATCGCAAAGTGCAGCCTCATCAATCCAGAACCACGCAAGATTCAATCCCCTGAGTCTATCAGGTTTATCAGCACTGCGGAACAAAATTTCGCTGCCGGAAACCAACCGAAGCCTCATATCATTCGTGCTTGCTTTGAACCCTTTTGACCACCCACCCGCGATAAGCTCATCTGCCAATCTTTCACGGAAGACAGGAATAACAGTGCTTATGAGCATCGTATAGGTTGGAGCCACAGCGCAGCCTCGACTCATCGGCTGCAACATAGCCTGCTTGATAGCTTCCGCCACCCCCGCTTCAGTTTTTCCACTGCCAACACCGCCGATAAAAGCTCGATACTTCGCATTGCTACGATGAAACTCCACTTGCTTCGCATACGGTGCATAGCCACGCACCAAATCAATTTGAACCGTCTGTGCCATCAGAAGCAGCACCAGTATTTTGATTAACTGGAACATTAAAATTTATGTTTATCGTTTTTGTTTCCGTGGAGAGTTCTTTTTTAACGCGGAAGCTCTCTAATGCATATCTTGCGCCCTCAAGTAGCGCATAGTATTCTTTGCGGTCAATTTCACCTGTGAGCATTGCTGTCATCCAGCGCGCAATCAGATTGCGAACACGCTGAGGACTGGACAGTATTATCCTACTGTCTCTGCGAAACTTGGGCGCATTTGTTCGCTTTGCCTTCGCCATAATCTCTAACATGTTTTACAGGGGGTCCCGCCCCCCTGATAGCCTCTTGTGCGAGACCCTCTGTCTGTCCCCAAGCAAGGAGGTCTTTAAAAGAGCCTCCAATAATAAGACAAAGCATATCTTGTGGTTTGTCAAGACAAAAAATACTACATGTTGTGGGTGGGGTAGTCACATTTGGTAACATTTGGTAACTTCTGGCAACATGCCCAAAAAAATTTTTTGGTAGGAAGGAATTAACTTTCAAAAAACGACCGCATTAATCAAAACAACAATCATTTGCGTTTATGATTTATTATTTCCTGTATCGTTTTAGCTAATTCCATAAGAAATTCAGCAAAATTTTCATAGCTTTCGCCTAATGAAAAACAATATAAATCTTGTAATCCAATTTCTAATTGTGCTTTCGTTTTATTGTCTTCTTTGAATAGTTTATATCCACATACACGGTCTTCATGCATATAACCAGCTCTTAATTCTTTTTTTGTCTCGAACGAGCAATAATCCTTTTGTTTTAGCGCAATTATATAGCTATAAGCAAAATGTTCAAATCGAATAATTATTTTCAACCAATCTAAGGGGTTAGTGGCATCGGGATAAATAACATAAGCAGTTAATTCTTCTTTTTGCACCTTTTTAAAGCCCATTACTATTCCTCGCTATTTTACCAAAACCTTCTTCTTACCCCTTTGAATATAAACTCCCGATCGCTTCGGAGCAACAACGCGGCGCCCTGTGATGTCATAAACCCCGGCAGGACGCCTGTAAACTTTATGCCTGCGCTCACTGCGTTGCAATGTCCTCAAACTTATGGTGTCGTCAAGTATAATGCGCATGATAATAAGCGCTGTGTCGTTGTCGTAACGATGGCATCGATAGCCAAGAGAATCACCTTTCGTAATCAAAAAGCACACTGAATCGCCTGAGTTAAGAAAAGTAAAGTGCGGAATGGCGCTTATCGGTATATACCAAGCATGATACCCAAAAACCGTGGAGCATGTGTAAGCCCAGCAACCTTGTGCAGGAAACACATAGCAGTTTATAATGCCGCTGTCTCTGCCGTGCGCGCAGAATGAAGTGTCGTTCACGAAGTAAGTGTCCCATTCACCAAGCGAGCTGTCATATACCACAAAGCGCAGCAAAAACCCATGCCACAACGAATCGAGGGAATCCAAATCTGGTTCAAGCATCGCTATTATCGAATCCCGGCAGTCTTCAAAATCATAGCCAAGACTGCATGTGTTACACAAATCGAAAGTGTCCACCCATGCTGTATCGTTCCACCCCGTCTGAAAAATCGCGAAAAGGTAATGATAGCCCGATTGCCCATAGGATAGCACAACCAATACAAGTAACACGATAATTTGCATTTTTCTGCTCATCTTTCCTCCAGTTTCACAGCAAAAACCCGTTTATCATCATCCTCTTTGACGAAATCGAAAAACCTGTGCGTTGCCCACAACCCTATACACACAGCATCCGCGATGTTGTGATTATCGTAGAAATGCTCATCTACATTGAGTTTCTCAAGATAGGGTTTCGCGACACCCTGTGCTAAAAGTTTGCGCTTCGCACGCTTATCCTGGGGCTGACAGTGAAGAATATCTATTTGCCATCGCTGCGGTGGCACAACAACCACATGCCATCCGGCAAGGATAAAAGTGTTTTTTATCTCCTCACGAACCTCAATCAAACGCTGGAATGTCAGAACATTTTTCCTTCGCGCCCTCGGATGTAACCATTGCCCCTCAATAGCAACCAACCCTTTGCTGACCCAGTGGTCGTTTGCAAAATCAAAAAGCCTGCTCAAAAAGTCATAAAGATAAGGGTAATTTCGCTGAAGAAACCCCACCTCAACAAGCTCCTCGTCATCCCAGATGCTGTATGCTACCCGTGTTACTTCCGGGTCAAAAGCTATGACTCGCATTGCTTATCACCTTTCTGCCAATAATCGAACACTTTTTCATTAGCTTTCCGAACTTCTTTGTAGCACATAGCATAATCTCTACCAGAGTAAAGCGCTTTTAAAAACTCCTGAAATGTCATAACTCGCATTTTATCTGCCCTTGTCTTAATTGCTTTTTTGCCCTTTCCAGTATCATCCGCGATTTTTCACGCAATCTTTCTTCAATTTCCCCTCGCTCAGAGTGGTAATACAAATCGAGAAACGCGTTGAACACTTTCTGCTCTTCTTCATAGGCCCACATAGCTTTTTTAGCACAATCCAACATGTAGAACAAATAACGCCTTAATTCAACGATTTGCTGAGTATTCATCGTATCCAAATTCACCTGCATTCTGCGAAACAAATCCTCGATGTCATCATCAGTAACTTGCTCAGTGTTAAGTATCTTTTTCAACAACCATCTCGCAACACGCCTTAATGACAATATTGCATCATCTTTTGGTGACATTGAATTGCACATCTTGTCCCCCCTATTTCACCGCCATCTGATAACACATCTCCCTGAGTCGCCTGAATATCCTTGCCCAGTGTATGTTATCCTTAATCGCTGCCGCTATAGCCTTATCACCCGCATTGGTGACTATGAAAAGCGTTCGCTCTTTCCTGTAGAGCTTGTCGATAAACTCAGCAATCAACCGCAAATCCTCACTGCCCCAATCAAGCTCGAGGTCATCCACGAAAAGCACATGCAAAGACAGCATTCGTTGCAGTTCATGCTCAGCTCGCTCCCGCAAAGCTGGTGTGAATGATTTCAGTAACCGCAATGTGTCGACTATTTCATGCATTGTGTAGTACTCGATATCGCTCGCCAGAAATGGTCGTCGCTTCACGAGCTTTTTCATAAGCAGCGCCAGTATGCTGGTTTTACCGGTGCCCGGTAAGCCATAGAGAAACAATCCACGCGGTAGATCCCCTCGCGGTGCTCGATTAGCAAGCCAGTGATTAAGTTTATCGCGGATCTCAGGTTTAAGTTTTTTACCGCTGACCTGAACATGTTTCGGTCCGATTTTTTCTGCTACAACCTTTCTCCACAGCCCACTTGGCAGCTCCGGAACATAGCGCTTAAGGAGTAGATTATCGCTTGTGTAACTCATCAAGTGCTCTGAAGGGGTCTCCACTGAATTCGTCAACTGTTGCTTGATTTTTAGCATTGTGTTTGCTATGTGCTCCATAGTATCCCTCCATTATTTTCACGAATTTTTCCGGGTGGATGGCAAAATCAAAGCCACACACCCAGCCTCGTTGGTTCTCACCCCTCAGGAAAGGACTTGCTCGAATGTTGGGAATGATTTCCTGCTCAAAAAGCTCAATCAGTTTGTTTGCTCCATAGCGCGCTAAGAGCACTCTAACTTTCTTTTGCCGTTTATCCGTTAACGGTTCCTTAACTGATGGACACTCTGGCGGTTTTTGCTCATTCCATATGGCTGCCAGCTTGGTAAGCGTTGCCTTTACCGGAAGTGATTTTTGTTTTTCTCCTTTTGGTGCTTCAGATTTTTTACCAGAGGGGTCATTTTGAGGGGGCAACGACTTCGGGTCGTTGACATACCCTAAATCGTCAGATTTAGGGTTAATATTTTCTGTTTCTGTTTCTGTTTCTGTTTCTGTTTCTGTTTCTGTTTCTGTTTCTGTTTCATCATGAAATTGCATTGCACTTTCATGTAATTGCATTGCATTTTCATGCAATTGCACTGCACTTTCATGTAATTGCATTGCATTTTCTAATATGTTATCTAATATTTCTTGCGGAACATTACGCTGTTTAGATGGACGGGGAATTATTTGATGCGTTCTGAAAGTTCGAATGTAATAATATTGCTCACCATTGTATTGAAAGGGAATTAGCGCCCGAATTCGCACAAGCTCAGTCAACCAATCTTTTATCTGACTCGCTTTTAAGTCTTCGTCATAAGGGAATATTAGACTTTTTAGAAGCACAGGATTCCCTTTTACCACGCCATAATCGTCAGCTTGTGCCCATAATCCTATGAAAAGCAATCTTGCTTCTATGGGCAACGAGCCTATCTTCTCATCTGTCCAGAACTCAGGCTTTATTGTCCTCGTGCGTGCCATGGCTATCCTTTCTTTTTAAAAGATAGTATTCCCCTTTATCTATGATTTTTGACATCAAAATTTTAGATTGTTCTTCATCAAGGGGTATCCAACTATCATGAAAATACTCTCTACATTGCCCACATCGTTGGCAAATCTTGAATCTGATATAATATCGTCGTATTTTCACTCCTAAAAAACAATCAGGATAACTATCTTTTACCATCTTCCACTTATGAAAACCAAACTTACAAAGCAAACTATCCCTCGTGCGTGCCATCTTGGTTCTCCTTCTTGCTTGGCAACAATTCAGAATTGTCAAAGATGTTGCCGATGACTTCTGCTGTTTCATTCAAAATATGGTCTTTACCATCGCACTCTCTAAGAACAAATATCCCTTCTCTAAATTGAACTATTCCTTTGATTTTAATTTTTCTATCAAATTCCCATCCTTGCCATAAAATATCGCCCTCGTAAACTTCTTTGCCATTTTTATCTTTTTTGCCTGCATATTGCCCAACCGTTTCAGGGTCAACTCGATAAGTTTGCCACTTTTCAGTTACAATATAACAGGTTACATTATTCCATTCATCTCTCACGCAATACAAACCACCATATACCCATTCTCCATATTTATATCCTTTATCAATTATTTTACCTCGAAACTTAATCTCCCTCATCTTTTGCCTCCAATTCTTTTGTTAACTTTTTAATCATATAATCCCATTCATTAGGAGAAAATTTTATATTTGCTCCTGCTTCATATCCCATAATAAATGCTCGTATTTCTGTTTCACTGAAAGGTTTAACATTGTGTTCAGCAAAAATCTTTTGATAGTATTCTATTAAACGTATTACTTTATTTACCTCTTCTCTGTATTCCATTTTTATCCTTTTCTTTTAAAGTTATCAATTACCTTTCTCCTACCAACACACTGCGCAAACTTTCTTATATGCCTTATATCCCTCAACAGATGTCTAAGCTGCATTTTTAGGTCGTTAACTTCATCGCTCGCCCGTGTTAAAAGGATTTCCAGTTCAGCTATTCCGCTCTGCAAATCATCGAAAGTATAGCCCTCGTAAGTGACAGGATTCTTTTGCAAAGCCTCAACAATGCGTTTATAGCTTTCGGTGTTAGGATTCATCAAATCCTTGAAACTGAAATACAACTCATCCTCGCCATCTTCCACAACGAACACCTTGTCTTCTGGTTTTATCAGTATCGGATTATCAGCTTTTTTGAAGTCAAACTGCCACGCTATATCTTCACGCCACTCTCGTATATAATATAATGCTTCCTGATATTCATCGTCGGATATATCTAATTTCAGCAATGCCTTCAAATCCTCTACAGTATTCACATTTTCCAGCTCTTTATAAGTGAAAACTGGTGTGTTTTTATCTTTTATATGCCAGATTGCCAAGAGTTGCCCTTCTTTAGTGTCGTCATCGCCTGCATGCCAGAATATATACCATGGTGACGGTCCCCAGCGTGAATATGACATTATGCCTCCTTTTTATAAAAGTATTCGTATTTTCTTGCTTCCAACAAATTTCTCAAACGCTTTGGGATTCACTAAATACAATAAATTCATGGGTATACAGAATACTATTAAACCAGCTATCGCTAACGCTATGAGGATAATAGTTAAAATTTTATATAGTATTTCTACGATTTTCTTGAGCATCATTCTCTCCTTTGTTAAATTTGATATAATTATTTTTTGCAAGCCATATAAGCATTTTAGCACGGGCATTAGGTTCGGTGTCGGCTTCAATAAATTCTGTATTTAACATCCTACCATATTTATCTATATACCGATATCTCCATTTATTTTTTTGATATTTAATAAAGTATGATATCGGTTCATCTGATTTAACTATTATTATATCAGGTAACCATTCTCCTAGCTCTCTACAGGTAGGTGCTTTGAAAATTAAATAGTTGTAACACACACAAACAGAAGGGCTACATTCTATATATATGCCGCCATCCCGTTCGGTAACAATTCCTGGATGAAAATAAGTTAATTCTTCATCTTTCGTCCAATACCAACCTCCACCAGCTTGTGGAAACCCAAGCTTCTTTAACTGTTTACATAATTCAAGGCTTGGCACTTCTTTTTTAGGATCGAACATCATCCCCTCCTTTTCTCCCACCTATCACACACATAACATAGTCTTATATCAGTCGCTTCCGAGTTGCTAATCCCCAGAAGCGTGCATTTGTAGTAGGTCTTGCCGTTATGAATGATTTTCACGCAATGCCGACAAGTTCGACAGCATATCTTGGTGTTCAGTGTCTTTTTATAATGCCAGAGCTTCTTTTTGGTGCTCGGCTTTAAACCCGAATCGTCGACTCTTGGCGGTGTAAGTTTAAAGTCCTGCATTGCTACTCCTTTCTATTGAGGTTTAGCTTTGCATGGCGTCTCCATCTTCCATCGATTTTTAGCTCACGATTCAGCTTTGAGTATGTTGGCACAAGAGGAAGGACATGTTCCTCGAACCACTGCTGCGCTGCTTCTTCAGAATCAAAATGATGACTTTCCACATAATCATTAGAATTGAGCCAAAACATATAAAAGCATTTACCGTCTACAGTGTTTTTTGACCGATACAATATTCCGAATATGTTATCCAAATTTATATATAAATCCTCATCTATCTCCACGAGCCTCATTGCTATCACCCCCAGTTTTCTTGTTCTACTGTTGTGGAAATAAAACAAATTGGGTTGTCGTCGATTACCAGTTCCCCTTCAAGAACCAGCCTGCCATCCTTATACATTATGCTATCAATCACGAATTCCCCGTAAAGCTCGACAGGATCCAATGCCTCTATAAGTGCCTCTTGATATGTGCTTTTCGCGCGTTGTCTGCCCTGCTCCTCATATTTTTCCAGGTTTTTCTTGTAAATAACTAATCTTGCTACGCTCATCATTCCTCCTTATTCTCAAGTATTCTTATTACTTCTCCATATTGAGCTGCCAACACCGATAAAGGCAGTTTCGCACACTTTTCGCAGATTTCAATAGGGTCAATAAGATAGTTCTTATCGTCTTGCACTCGCAAACGAGGTTTATCATAAGAGGTGCGGTTAACTCCGATATAATATGTATTGCGCTTTCCCATAATTCGACCGCATAAAGCACACCGTTTATTTGACAATCGTAACATGTCAATCATGTCTGCAATTTGGCTAAAATTCTTATCAATCATGTCTCGCCATTCGATTAATCTTGCGCTTAACTCCCGTCTCGTCTTCTCTTCATTATTGACTCTGTTTTGTAATATCTCAATGTCATCACGTAATTTATTGACTTCGTCGCGAAGCTCATTTACTGTTGATGCCAGTTTTATTATTTCCTGTTTAATTTTTAGTTTTGCCATCATTCCTC
>Ga0190363_1000460_pt1 | contig 23693 bp, 24 predicted proteins | sample 48721867_MG_FD_161272 | JGI IMG/M metagenome (GOLD analysis project Ga0190363, IMG submission 161272) | Hydrothermal vent microbial mat bacterial communities from Southern Trench, Guaymas Basin, Mexico - 4872-18-6-7_MG | ecosystem: Environmental > Aquatic > Marine > Hydrothermal vents >... | reverse complement strand
AACATTTGCTCTATTCCACCAAATGTTATAAAGGGGACTGAAAGTAGCGCTATAGCTATTATCCACATTAGTATTCCCTGAAGCACATTTGTCCATGCAACACCTCTAATTCCTCCTATGAAAATGAATATTGCTACAAGAATGAATGCTATTATCATCGCCGTTGTTCTTTCAATTGCTCCGTAGCTTGCAAGCTCAATGATAATGCCTGTAGCACCTATTTGTAACTGAATGTATGGTACGAAAAACACAACACCAATGATGGCTACTAAAACACCTAGCCATTTGCTTTCATAACGTGCAACAAAATAGTCCGGCTGTGTTACTAATTTAAGCTTCCTAGCTATCCTATTGTAATATGGTGTTAACATGAAGCCTGTAGAATATGCTGTAACGAAGTATGCTAAAGCATATAGAATTGGTGCTCCAAACTTATAAGCCCATCCAGCTAACCCTAGGAACGTAAAGCCACTATAAATCTCAGCTGCTAAGGCGAAGTAAATTACTATGAATGATAATCCTCTGCTAGCTACGAACCACTCTTCTAAACTGAATTTCTTAAGAATACCTGCCATAATAGCTACTACTGTTGATATAGCGATCCAGCCGAAAATTATTCCTAAAGCTAATGTTCCTTGAGCAGCTACTTCCATGGCTCATTACACCTTAATCTTGCCTATTCTAATGAGGTAAGCTAGCGTTAGGAATATTGGGCCTATTATTAGCCATAGTAGATGCCAGAAGAAAATGAACGGCATTCCAGCAACGTATGGTTCGACTCTGTTTACTGCTGGAGCTCCTAAGATCATAACGACTGGCGCTATTAATGCTAAGTAAAATGCGTATTTTTCTCTTTTCTTAGCTTCAGCACCGGACATAATTACACCTAAGGAGAAATAATGCTAAACCAATCAGCCTTAATTACATCTTCATCATGAAAGTATTTAAGATGTATATAGAACATATACAATAACTAAATAACTTGTTTGTGTTCGAAAAATATGGTATAATGAATTTGCCGCTACGTTATTGTTTTAAGAGCTTCATTATTGCTGAAATATACGCCTTACTCACTATGGGTATTTTGTCTAGTTCTATGTATTCATTAGCTACATGTGCTTGCGATAGGTTTCCGGGACCGTAAGTTAATGTTTCAACGCCTTTTTCAACGAAAAATCTTGCATCGAGGAATCCTGTTGATAATGTTAGTTTAGGTTCTTTACCGATAACCTCTTTAACGGCCTCCTTCATAGCTAATGCGAGCTTTGATTCAGGACTTATTGCGGCAGGCTTAGCTTTAAAGAGAACTTTGAACTCTGCTTTTAATTCAGGATCTTCCTTTTTAGCTTCTTCTATTATCTCTTCTACTTCCCTTACTACGTTTTCAAAGTTTTCTTCCGGAAGAACTCTTCTATCGAATTGGAAAACTACTTTGTCAGGTACAACATTTATTTTAACTCCTCCTTTTACTATACTTCCGAGAACTATAGTTGCCTTTTTACCTTCGGGAATATCTGTTTCATACTTTGTCACTTTACTCTCAACTTTATGTTTTAGTTGCTCTATTAGCCTATTTGCTAATTTAACTGCCTTCTCGAAAGCGTTAACACCTAACCATGGGGTGCTTGCATGAGCTGTTTTTCCATAAACTACTATTTCTCCCCAAAGCGTTCCTTTATGACCTATCCATATTCTATCGTAACCTGATGGTTCAGCTATGATACAGTAGTTTGGTTTTACAAGCCCTGCTTCTAGCATGTAATTTGCTCCACACATACCTCCTATTTCTTCATCCGGAGTCATCGAAACCTCTAATGTCCCGTTAATTTCAGCTCCAGATTCGATAAGAGCTCTAATTGCAGTTAATACTGAAACTATTCCTCCTTTCATGTCCGAAGCTCCACGTCCATAGAGTTTCCCGTCAGCTTCAACAGGTTTGAATGGATTGGTTTTCCAGCCTGACCCTGGAGGAACAACATCATAGTGTCCATTAAAATGTAGTACAGTTTCACCGCTTCCCTTAAGCCTTCCTAGGAGGATGTATCTTGGGTAATCTTTCATTTCGGGAATATGCTTCTCTAAATAATCCCTAGGAACCTCTACAACATTAACTTCCATACCTAACTCCTTAAGTACTTCCTTACCGTAGTTGACAAATTCTTTATAGTTTTCACCTGGAGGTACGACTGTAGCTATTGAAACCATATCCTTTAAGAGTTTAACATAGTATTCACGTAACTCATCTATCTTTTTCAGAATATTCTTCATGACAGAAATGACCTCTCAAGCTGGTTCAAGAGAAGTACTGTATTAATGACTTATATAGCCAACATGAAACATAGACAATGACATTATTTATGGAGGATTCTATGTGGAAGGATGTGTTTTGGCGCCGGGGGCGGGATTTGAACCCGCGCGGGGTTTCCCCCACCGGCTTTCTACGGTGGAGATGCCTTAGCAGGCCGGCGCCCTACCAGGCTAGGCGACCCCGGCTCGATCTATTTCTTTATGTTTTCTGGTTTTAGTTTTTTACGTTAAATCCATTTTTTCCTTCTAAAATAAATTATTTGAACTATGGCTATTAATGCCATTACTGTTAGTACTATGTAGTAGCCGAGTGGATGGTATAATTCTGGCATGTATTTAAAGTTCATACCGTAAATGCTTGCTATAAGTGTTAGCGGTAAAAATATTGAGGATATAACTGTTAGTTTCTGAACAACCTTATTTGTTTTATCGCTTAAAACTATGTAGTTGAATTGCACTAGTGTCATTAGTCTTTCATGGAGTTTTTCTAGATGTTCTACAAGTGAAGATGATTCCTCAATTACTGCTTCTCTAATATTGATTATTTGGCTTGCCCTACTTATGAATGTCCTAAGCATTATTGCTTGTCTACGTATTTTCCTTAACCTTCTAAAAACATTGAATAAGTTCTTCGTTTCATAAGTTTTAGCTAAAGCTTCTTCTAATGCGTCGAGTTCTATTTCTAAACTATTAAGTTCATCAAACATGTCGTTAATTATTGAAAATAAGAGTTCATCTATAATAGCATATAAACTTAAGAGTTTCTTTTCTTCGCATAGTTTAACTATTTTTTCAATGTAGCTTAAAGAGCTTTCAGAACCCCATGTCGCAATTGTGTTTTTACTTACAATAACATACATGTTTAGTCCCATTTTAGGTATGGGTAATGTAAATGTTTTTTCTAAAACATTTTCGAGAACACCTAAGTTTTCCCTTAAAATTTTAGGGTACACTTTCTCTGAGGAAACCACATGAATCCATAGGGGTTTTTTAAAGCAAACGTCAGGATTCTTTGAAATATATGGTTTCTCCTCGTCCTTAGCCAAACATATAATGTTCAAGCTTAAGCACCATTGCATGAAGAAGGGGCACGCGGCCCCCGCCACCTAAGCGGAACCAACCCTAAGTTGCCCACCGTAGAGGATCTCAACCCCGTAAACCCATGAACGTTGGCGTCCGGGGTTAGGTTGCTCCCTTCCGGGCCTAGCCAGGTTCCCCCGGTAAAGGCGGTACCAACCCGCCCTCCAGCGGGCAGTCCGCCACCGCCAACCCCATGGGGCGGAGTTTCATCGCCCCCTACGGTAGTGCTTAGGATTGGCTCCGCCCGGTGACGGGTTACTGGCCCCCGCATATCGCCCGTTTCGGGTTACGAGGGAGGACGAGCCCCTCGGCCCTACCCGCGTGCCCCTTAAAAATATTGCTTCTGAAATATATATTTTCAAGGGTTCTCCTCCTTATATGATTTTATATGAATGCATATTAATTGTCATCGGTTCATCCTTGGGAAGCCCACCCTTCGGTTGGGTTTCATCCGTCATTGGGTGGGTGCCCCACGACCTAGGGCGTGGGGCTATAGCTTGGAGTGCTCTGAGGTAGATGTTTATAGCTCCAATAGTATCTCTATCAGCTATGAATCTGCATTTTCTACAAATCGCTAGTCTATGGTTATAGGATAGTTTTGTTCCACATCTCGGGCATGTTGATGATGTGTTTCTCGGGTCTATGAATAATATAGGTACGTTGTATTCTATTGCCTTAGTGATAATCGCATGTTGTAGTCTCCCATAAGCAAAACGTGAAAGCTTATCAGCTAGTGTCTTAGATTTCCGTGAAGAGTTGAACCACAGCTTCTCAAGGTCTTCGAGGACTATGATGCTTCCTGCTTTCCTTGCTTTAAGGACTATATACTTAGCAAGCCTTCTACACCAATCAACAACAATGTTCTTGCTTCTTCTATGTAGTGCTCTGATTATCTCCAGCCATTTCTCGTTCCTTCTCCAAGCATAGCTATGACGCTTCTGAACATCTTCAGCAAGGTATTTGAGATGAAGTGCTTCAGTGAACCTAGTTACAATCCTCCTAATCCTTCTACCGTCGTAGACAACCACTTTCTTCGGGTTTAGGTCTAGAGAAATCAGATTCTTTGGCTTGTAAGGTTCGTAATCCCATCTAAAAGGTATCGATATCCATATCCTCCCTTGCTTATCAATGCTTACAATTACCTCATACCACTTCCTCCCTATGAACTTGCTGATATAGTTCCTGTTATGAAGCAGCTTTATCTTGAACTCTTTGTTTCTCAGTTTCAGAATTGCTAGCTGGTTCTCTAGGTCTACTCTAGCATCGTACTAGTCTAGTCTAGCTGAAAGTTTCTTTAGAACTGGCTTCCTACCACCGTTTCTCCTAGCAAGGTAAAGTTCTTCCCGAAGCTCTTCTAGAGAACCATCTACTAACTTACCTTGTGTCTTGAGTGTTAGCATATATTCTCCTCGGGGAACCACCCTAACAAGGGTGGTCGACCCCCTCATCGGAGACACCGAATGTTATTAGTGAATATAACTGTATATAAACTTATTGCTTTTCTGATAGTAGTTCCTCTATATCTATTGGTAGTGTTTCCTGTAGGAATTTTTTGTTGTGCTCTACAGGTTTCTTTATTTTATGGCTTCGCTTACCATAGATTTTACCGGCAAACGAAACTATTATTGCTAAGAAATCCTCTACTAGTTCTTCTAGAGGTTCTTTCTCCTCATGCAATACCTCCTCTATTTTCACACCGTGTTTCTCGAAGAAGAATTGCAGATATTTGAACCCGAATCTTGTTAGTCTATCACGATAAGTTATGAGAACTACATCCACTCTTTTCTCAACAACCATCTTTAGCAACTTCTTTAACCCTCTTCGTTCCTCCTTTAACCCGCTACCTACATCCGTTATAATGTCTACTATGATGTATCCTCGTTCATTAGCATACTTCTTCAGTAACTCTACCTGTCTATCGAGATCTCCTTGCTCCTTCTGCTTCACAGAGCTTACACGAGCATAGATAACAGACCTAACTCTTCTCCTCTCCTTTTCTTCTCCCTTCAACTTCTCAATCTCGCTACGAGGTATGAGGTATCTACCACTAGGACTTCTAACAGCATTAACTCTCCCTTCACGTATCCATCTCCACAAGGTAATGTATGATACACCAAGAATCCTACAAGCATCACGAGGACTAAGAAACTCCTTCAACGCTTACACCATCAAAACATATAAAAATATATACAAACATATAAAATTTGCTACGGCACATATAGCATAACCGAGAAAACCATGTTCACGAGAAGTATTGTGAGAAGAAATCCTTGAATAGCTTTAGATACGAGTGCTCCGTTTCTTCTAAGCTTCAATTTTAAAACTTCATCTAGTGCTTTACCACCATCGGTTATGAAAATAGGTATCGCGTTGATTGCTGCTAATCCTAAATTAATCGCGAAAGACCATATAAGAAATGTTTGAGCGAAATATCCTATTCTAGCTTCCAAAACACCTTTAGGCTTCATGATAATGTATGGGTATAGGTAAACACCTATAGGGTCTCTAGTGCTATTTCTAACAACAACTACATCCACTACTTTATCTGGTTTTTTCGAATCCATTAGTTTCAGCACAAGAGTTTTCCCTTTAAGCTTAAACTCTGAGAGAATATCGTTAAGTTTTTGAGGATTAAAGAGGAGTGTTAAAACATTAACTTTATCTCTAAAGAATGTTCCATTTATAGCTACAATAACCATGTTCTCAGTAATATTAGCTTCTTTTGCTGCAGAATTTTCCACAACGCCAGCTATGTAAAGTCCAGGGTATAGGTTAAAAAACATAGGCAGTAGTAAAGCGAAAAGCACTATAGAAACTATAGCTAATCCGACATTGCCAGAAACGCCAGCTGAAAGAATCCTAAGCTTACTTCTCAATCTTAATTTCTCAAAATCTTTTTCCTCAAGTTCAACAAATGGTGCAAGAATTATAGTTATTAGTGCTAATCCAGCACTTTTAATCCTAGATCCTTCAATTAAGCTAACTAACGCATGCATTCCTTCATGAACAAGCGCCGCTAAAGCTATTACAGCCAATATCATTGGAAGATTAGCTAGCGAAATCGTTACCCCCGGAATTAACGGTACAACAGGTGTTACGACACCTTTAGTTGGTGCTTGGGCCGCCCCTACAGCCCTAACTATTCCGAATATGTTTTCAAAAAGAATCTTTAACCCTAAGAATAAGCTACCAATCATTATGAGAACTAAGGCGTCAAGCACATAACCGTATTTCCTAATTCTTTTAAATGATGCCTTAGAGGGAACTATTTCTTTCCTAAAAATCCTCCATACAATAGTTATTCCGGAAACTTCCACTCCAGCTTTCTTGAATTTATCTTTATATGTATTGTAAAGCAAATTAATGGCTGCTATGAAAATAACATACCCTATCAGTACATTAACTATTTCATTTGGCATTACACTCAAGCCTTCAGTTAAGAAAGCGTGTAGAGATAAATAATAGTTACTCATTAACTTCGTAAGAGAAGCAGTGGAGAAGCAATGGTTAAAGAGAAAGTCGTTAGAGTAGGCGATAGAGTCGAAGTAGTTTATGAACCTAAAAGATGGAAAATACTAGTTGAGAAAAGGAAGGAAGCTCTAAAAATCATGGAAGCTCTTTCAAAGTTTGGTTTAAACCCCATAATTCATGGAAGCATAGCTAGAGGTGATGTCAAAGAAACAAGCGACATAGATGTTGTAGTACCGTACGTTGTTCCCTCTTATAAAGTAGAGCTAGCTTTAGAAGCTATAGGGTATAAGCCTTTTAAGAGAATTATTGTGCAAGCAACACCGCAACATGCCTTAAAAGCATACATCATACTTGACGAGTTCGAAACCAAAGTAGTATCTTTTCCTTTAGTTAAACTTTCAAGAAGAGAATATGAATTCTACAGATTTGGGGGAATGCTGGAATTCGAAGATTTAAAAAGAAACATTATGAAGAGAGTGCCGGGAGTAGATAAGAGACTAATGCTTATCAAACCTACGGAGAGAGGTCATGTAGAGGAGCCGATAATAGGTAAGGAAGTAGAAGTTGCTAGTCTTCTCAAGGTCTCCATAGATGTTGTAGAGGAAAGGGTGAGAGTTCTCACTAGAAGAGATAAGCTTGGAAGGACAGGCGTTTTTATAAAGTACGAGCTAAAACCCGGTGAAACATTCGAGGAAGCTTTAGACTCTTTATTAAAGAGTAACCCCTATGTTAGGAGGATTTTTTATGAAAGAATGTAGAGTCATTAAAGATGGTCTTTTTGGATCAAAATATGTAGAAGACTTACCGTTAGGATGTAAGCTATGTTATCAAGGCGCTAAAGCAGTGATTTTCATAACAGGAGTATGTTATGAAAAATGCTACTACTGCCCTATAAGTTCTGAAAGAAAAAATAGGGATGTTATTTACGTTAATGAAGTTAAAATATCTTCACCTAGCGATATTTTAGAAGAAATATATGAAATGAAGGCTTTAGGAGCAAGCATTACTGGAGGAGAACCTCTATTATTTCCTCAAAGAGTTGTTGAAACAATAGATTTACTCAAAAGTGTTTTTGGAGAAAAATTTCACATACATCTTTACACTATAGGTAAGCATATATCTAAAGATATCATAACGAAACTTTACAATGAAGGGCTTGACGAAATAAGGTTCCACGTTAGAGACTTTAGAGTTTTCAAGAATATAGAATTAGCGTTAAAGTATACAGATATCGACGTGGGTATTGAAGTGCCTCTAATACCTGGTTTCAGAGGCTTCTACATTAAGCTTCTAAAGGAAGCTGAAAGGTTAGGGATTAAATTCGTCAATTTTAATGAAATGGAATTTACTGAAAGCAATGCTGAAGAACTTAGAATGAGAGGTTTTAAGCTTAAAAAGGGTTCTTACGTTGCTGTTGAAGATAGCGAGAAGGAGGCATTAGAATTACTTAAGTGGGCTTCATGCAACATAAATAGTGTTTTAGTTCATTACTGTAGCGTAGCTTACAAGGATCTTGTACAAACGAAAAGAAGACTTCTAAGAAAGGCTAAGGAAATTGCTAAGCCGTTCGACGAAATAACAGATGAAGGACTAATAAGGAGGGTTCAAATAATAATTCCCAAAGAAAACTATGATTCTACCATACATAGTAGAATAGTTGCTTTAGAAAGAAAATTTCCCATAGACATTATTGTTGAGCAAGACAAAATTGTACTAAACGTTTCTCCAAAACATACAAGACAGATACTTGCTGAAATAGGTAAAGCAAGTATTAAGAATTACGAAGCCTTCATTATTGAAAAGTACCCGGTAAGAAAAGACATTGTTAAGAACATTATTCCTCTTTCCTTCTAATGGGGAATCTTAAGAGCGCAGCAATACCGCCTAATTGTTTAAGCTGAACCCCCGCTTCTTGATGTAAGCTGTACATTTTTATCTTTCCGCTGAACGTTTCCAGAGACTCCATTATTTCCTCGAACCTTTCGATTTCATTAGCAACCATGTTTTTTAGTGTTTCATCTAGAACAAGCAGATACTCTATTGCCCCTACTTTAGCTGCTTCATAAACTTCTTCTAAACCTAAAGCGACAGTGTTTTCATTTAGTGAAAGTCTCTTCATAAGCTCTGAAAAGAGCTTCTCCTTTTCTGCAACACCTAGGTTCTTAATTATGTCCTCAATAGCTTTCGACTTTACAACTTCACTTACACCTTTAACTCCTCCTGTAGAACAGTGAACTGTAGCAATGTTTATTTTAACATTCACTTTTCTCATGTATTCCTTAATAGCTTCAGCTAATTGTTTCTTAAGAAAACCTGGGCTAGCAATGACTAGAGTTTCTATGTTTTCTCTTGTAATAGTATTAACAATTTTTTCTGCAAGTTCTTTAAGTCTTTCAACGAACTTTGTTTCTCTTAAACTATCGTGTTTGCCGGGAAACCTTGTCGCTTCAGTAAAGAGAATTTTTACACCGTAATCCCTTAATTCCCCCAAGGCTACTTCGTCATAGTCTAAAGCTACAATGCCTACTCTTTCCCTAAGCTTACGTGTTGGAAGGAGCTTTTCTATAAGAAACTTAGAAATACCTTTTTCCTTAACTATGGTTATTTCAGAACCTATGCCTACTGAAAGGGTATGGTAATGACCTTTTAAGCCAAATTCCTCAGGGCCTTCAACAATTATTCCACGAATTCTTAATTTATTAGTGAATGGCTCATATTCTGTAGCTTCAACTTTCACCCCAAGGTACATAGGTATTCTCTTACTTCCCTTACCGCTTCGTGTCGTGCCTTTAGGTTTCACCTCCCTTGTCGTAAGTGAGAAAACGATATCTCCTTTGGCGACTATGGTGTTAAGTAACCATAAATCTTCATCATCCTCTACTTTAACTTTTAATATTCCTTTTCTAGGGTCTACTGTAATCACATGCACGCTTAGTTACACCACGTACTCAAAGCTATGTGTTGCTAACTACTTAATAAAGCGTAACTAGAAAGAAATTATGGATGCGGGACTGCCAAAGCCATGGCAAAGATAAGGGAGATTAAGGAGGAAGATTTAAACGAAGTTTACGAAATAGAAAAGTTATCATTTAAAGAGCCCTATCCTAAAGCTCTACTTTTAATATACTCTAAAATATGTAAGGAAACTTTCCTTGTAATTGAAAACGGCTTCGGAAAAATTAGAGGTTACATTATAGGGTTGATTAGGTGGAATATTTTAGGACATATAATATCCTTAGCTATACATCCTAAGCATAGAAGGAAAGGTTATGCTAAATTACTTATAGGAGAGCTTCTTCGAAAATTCAAAACCAATGGTGTAAAGGTTGTAAGGTTGGAAGTCAGAGTTTCTAATAAGCCAGCGATTAACCTTTATTCTAAAATGGGTTTTAAAATCGCATATACTTTAAAAAACTTCTATCTTGATGGAGAAGACGCATATGTGATGTATAAGATTTTAGATTAGCCATGTCCAGTTGGAGTTAAGTACGTTAATGTATAAAGACTATTATGTGGAAGTAGAGGGTGAGCTTGATTTTGGCTAAGATTAGGTTCTGGTTGCTTGACATAACGTATCAGGTTGTTGGTAGAGAACCGCAAATTCTAATTTGGGGAATAACGGAGGATAATAGGAGAGTTCTTTTAATAGATAGAAGCTTTAGACCATACTTCTACGTTCTACCTAGGGAAGGAGCGGATATTTCTAAGCTTAAATCGAAAATTAAAGCCTTATCGGTAGCTAGATCACCTATAACTTCTGTTGAAGAAGTATCTAAAAAGTACTTTGGAAAACCAGTTAAGGTTCTTAAGGTGGTTACTGTAATTCCTGACCAAGTACCTAAGTATAGGGAGGAAATAAAGAAGTTTCCTGAAGTTAAGGAGGTTTTAGAAGCTGACATAAGGTTCTCTATGAGATATCTCATAGATTACCAACTCAAACCTTCATCATGGCATGAAGCTGAGGTTGTTAAATACGATAAGAAAACGAATATTAGGGTTGATGAAGTATATTATGTAAAACCCCCGATAAAGCCCATAAATATAATTAAGGAGCCTCCGCTAAGAAAATTAGCCTTTGACATAGAATGCTATAATCCTAGAGGTTCACCTAGCCCTGAAAGAGACCCTGTAATAATAGTGTCTACTTATTCAAGTAGTGAAGGATTGAAGCAGTTCGTAGCTAAGAACCATGACGACAAAGGGGTTCTTGAATCATTTGTTAAATATGTTCAAGAACAAGACCCAGACATAATAATAGGGTATAATAGTAATAGGTTTGATTGGCCATACCTTATAGAGAGAGGTAAGAGATTAGGTATTAAGATTAACGTTGGAAGAACCGGTGCTGAACCTAATCCAAGCGTTTACGGACATATATCTGTTATGGGTAGGGCTAATGTTGATCTCTATGATTTCGCCGAGGAAGTTTATGAAGTTAAGGTCAAGACCCTTGAGAACATAGCTGATTACTTAGGCGTTATGCCCAAGAACAAGAGAGTACTTATTGAATGGTATGAAATGCCCAAATACTGGGATGATCCATCAAAAAGACCTCTATTCTTAAAGTATGGTGCTGACGACGTTATTTCAACATATGGTTTAGGTGAAAAGTTCTTACCTTTCGCAATACAGCTATCAAGTATAACAGGGCTTCCTTTAGATCAAGTAGGAGCTGCATCGGTAGGGTACCGTGTTGAATGGTATCTTATGAGAGAAGCCTACTTAGCCAACGAACTTATTCCAAATAGGGTTGAAAGACCCTATGAGTCATACAGGGGAGCAATAGTTCTAGAACCTAAGAAAGGAGTTCATGAAAACATAGCTGTTTTAGACTTTTCATCAATGTATCCCAACATAATGATTAAATACAATATCTCTCCGGACACCTACATTCCGCCTGATGAGGAAGAGCCTCCTGAGGGTGCTTGGGTAGCCCCGGAGATAGGGCATAGGTTTAGGAAGGAACCTCCAGGATTCTTTAAGAGAGTTCTAGAAACCTTACTTAAGCTTAGGAAGCAAGTTAGGGAGGGAATGAAAAAGTACAGTCCAGAATCGCCAGAGTACAGAATTCTTGATGAAAGACAAAAAGCTCTAAAGGTATTAGCGAATGCAATGTACGGTTACCAAGGATGGGTTGGAGCTAGATGGTATTGTAAACCAGCAGCTGAAGCGACAACTGCTTGGGGTAGGCAAACGATAAAGAAAGCTATGGAGTTTGCTAGAAAATTAGGGTTAGAAGTCATATATGGCGATACCGATAGCATTTTCGTAAAGTACGATAAGGAAAAAGTTGAGAAACTAATCAAAATGGTTCAGGAAGAGCTTGGTTTTGAAATAAAAATAGACAAAATATATGTTAGAGTATTCTTCACGGAAGCTAAGAAGAGATATGCAGGGCTTCTTCCCGATGGAAGAATAGATATCGTAGGATTTGAAGCCGTAAGGGGAGATTGGGCCGATATTGCTAAGGAAGTTCAGGAAAAAGTTATGGAAATAATACTGAAGGAAGGTAGCGTCGATAAAGCTGTTGAATACGTCAGAAAAGTCATAAGGGATCTTAGAGAAGGAAAAATACCCATAAGTAAATTGATAATATGGAAAACCATCTCTAAGAAACTTGAAGAATATGAAGTAGAAGCACCGCATGTTGCCGTAGCTAAGAAAATGGTGGAAATGGGCTTAAAAGTTTCTGTAGGTATGAAAATAGGGTACGTCATAACTAAGGGTTCAGGGAGGTTAGCTGATAAAGCGGTGCCGTATTTTGCAGCTAAAATTGAAGATATTGACGCAAACTATTACATTGAAAAGCAAGTTATACCTGCTGTTGCGAGAGTTCTTGCATATTTTGGTATTACAGAAAAGGAGCTTAAAGCAACAACAGTTAAATCGCAAAGAACACTTTTTGACTTCTTCCGTTAGGTGAAATACTCTATGATTAAAATTCCCGATAAGCTTAGAGAAGATGTGTTGAAAGCTAAGAGGAAAATTGAAGAACATAGCGAGATAACTTTAGTACATCACGATGATGCTGACGGCATATGTTCTGCTGCTTTGACCATGCTAGGCGTAGGGTTGGGTAGAAGAATACGTAGAATATGTTTAGAAAAGCTCTTTCCGGAAGCAATTAGGCTAATACATATGCACCAAAAAAGTAATGAGCTTGTAATATATGTTGATCTAGGATCCCCTCATGTGAAAACTATCTCTAAAAATCTGAGTAGAGGCTCAGTATTAGTAATTGATCACCATGACCCGGAAGAAGTCGATGATGAAAGAATAGTGCATATAAATCCCGAACTTTACGGGTTTAAAGGTGAAACTGATGCTTCAGCGTCAACAATGGTTTATGTCACTTTTAAGCTTATGGGTAAAAACATTCTAGAACATGCATTCTTAGCGATTATAGGGTCTGCGGAAATTCCCAGACGTTTAAGAGGGCTTAATGAAATACCTTTAAAGGACTCTGAAACAACAGGCAGAGTTCGAAAATACGTTTCGAAAACTAGCGAAAAATATTATGTTGACTTTTACGGATTAAGAAAACCTCATTACATAATCTCCTCAATAATCACTACAATTTCAAGCATAGGTTATTATAGAGAAGGACCGAAGTATGCTGTTAAAGCATGTTTTGACGGATTAACTAAGGAGATAATGAAATTCTATGATGAAATGATGGAGCTTAAGAAGGAGCTCTTCGGAAAAGCTTTAAGTAAAATACGTAATGAGGGCTTGAGAAAGACAAAGTATGTTCAATGGTTTAATGTTGGGAAACTATTTTATAACGTAGGTGTTAAAACTATAGGGCTCTTTACTTCTCAGCTAAGATATAAGAGCCTTGTTGATTTAGATAAGTACATTTTAGGATTTATGGAAATGAACCCTGAAATTCCTGGTCTCGGAAAATTACCAGGACAACTACTTAAGGTTTCTGGAAGAGTTCCCCCACCTCTTGAAGAAAAGATTCGTAAGGGAGAAATGCCAAGCATAGCTGATGTAATGGTTAAAGCTGCTGAATATGTAGGAGGGTTTGCTGACGGACATATGTTTGCTTCCTCAGGTATAATAAAGAAGGAATATATTGAAAGATTTGTGGAGGAATTCGATAAAATAGTTAGTGAAAAAATAGGGAAGAAAGGTATTTTAAAATACTTCACTTAATCTCATCAAAGGAGTATATGTGCATGTCCACTGGCCTCTTCATGAGCCCGCCTATTCTCGCTCCAATAATTATCTTAGCGTTTTTGCTTGCAGCTACATCCACAAGTCTCTGAGTAATTACTCCGTCAAAAACTATTGAGTAAATGTCTTCATTTAGCTTTGAAATTTCATCAACAAGTTTTGCTACTGGAATCTCCTTAATTAGGTTCCAGTTTTTATCGTAAATTTTAGCTTGTAATGTACCGATAAGATTCTTAATGTCTTCTTGTACATGTTGGGGAAGAGCTATATGTACACGGGGTTCCTTTCTAACCTCAGTTCTAGACTTCTTCTCCTCATGAGCTCTTCTCTGCACAGCATGTTTCTCATGTTCAGCTTTTGCTTTTCTTTCCCTATCTGTAAGATACTGCTCTACCGGAACAGCATTCTTTAACGCTTTTGCTATTTCCTTTCCTGTAAGTTCTTCAACCTCTTTTCCTGGAGGAGCTCTAGCAATGTAATCTATATCTGCAAACCTAAGCAACTCTTTAAGTATTAAGTCTCCTCCTCTATCCCCATCTAGGAAGGCTATTGTTGTTTTCTCTTTACTCAATTTTATTATTGTTTCAGGTATTTTTGTTCCAGCACCTTCTATTGCGATTACGTTCCTATAACCGTATTTTAACAGGTTTATTACGTCGGCTCTTCCTTCAACAATTATTATTGTATCTGCTTTGTCGACATCGGGTCCTGCAGGCAATCCTTCAAGTCCGTACTTTATTATTTCAGCGCTTCTCACATCCTTAACTATTTGATCCATTATTTCTTTAATGTCGACGCCTTTTTCATGTATCATTTTCTGAAGTATTTCCTTAGCTCTGTTTATGACTTTCTTTATTTTTTCAACTCTTAAATCAACTATTTCTTCAACCATAATTTTTGCGGGATAAGGACCTACTCTATCTACAGCTTCTAGTAATGCTGCGAGAAGTGCTGTTTCAACTCTATCTAGATTTGAGGGAACAATAACTTCTCCTATGCTTCTAGAACCTGCCGTTTTCAACTCAACCTGTATTCTCCCTATTCTTCCCTTATCCTGAAGTTCCCTGAGGTCATATTCTTCCCCCAAAAGGCCTTCTGTTTGGCCGAAAATCGCACCTATTACGTCAGGTTTTTCAACTATTCCATCGACTTCTATTTTTGCCTTAATTAGGTACTTCATTCTCCTATTTCACCTTGTAATACGTGTTTTAAGCATGAAGTTAAGGAGCTCATGTGCTTCCCTATTTGTTTCGAAATACTTTCTTACGGGTTCAAGGTATTTTATGAGTGCATCAGCTACTGCATTTTTCAAGTCTAGAGGGTGTAGTTTACCCTCTTTATATAGTTTTTCAAGCTCATTGTAACTGTAAATGTCTAGTGGTTCACCATATTTTTCAGGTCTTTCAACGTGTAGGACGAATTTTTCGTTAGTAAATAAAATGTATTTTGCTATTTCAACTACCGGGTTGTAGTCAACTATTCTCGGAGGACAATATGCTTTTCTTATCTTCATCCTTATTGCATCCGGATCATCATGTATGAAAATTGCAGAGTATGGTTTAGATTTACTCATTTTAGCTGATAGAAAGCCCTCCCTTCCAAACTCCATTCTCTGTATTCCTTGAAGCCCTGTAAGTAGTGGTGTATGAATTGCTATTGGTTTTTCTATCTTGAGTTTTTCAGCAACATCCCTAGCTAGCATGTGTGCTTTCCTTTGATCCATTCCCCCCAAAGCTATGTTTACTTTAAGATAGAATATGTCGGCAACTTGCATTGGAGGGTAAATAAGTTTTGAAAAGTCTAGTTCAGCTTCGTCTTCTCTCCTACCCATTATGGTTAATGCTCTCTTAATTCTAGCTAAACTAGCGTTCTTAGCCACCTTAATTACAAGCATCCAGTAGTTCTTATCTGATGCTAGATCTTCAGCATCTACAACCTTTACCTTGTCTATATCTACTCCTAATGCTCTAAGTGAATGTTCGACATATTTGGCACATTTTCTTATGTTCTCCATTATCCCTCCAAGTTTATCATTTATCATAGCGTGCCATGTTGCCTCTAGCAGTATTGTTTCAACATCTGCCTTTATGAAGTCCTTAAACTTATTCGCCCAAATAATCCATCCTATATGAAAAAGCCCGCTTGGTTCAAAACCTAAATATGCTCTAAGCTTTTCACCACGCTCTATTTTCATTTTAAGTTCATCGACAGTTACTACTTCGCTTACGTTCCTAGTAATGAGCCTCAGTTTCTCTTCAACATCCACTTAAACCACCCTCGGCTAGGGGACCGTTTAGCCGCTGTCCCCCGCCGCTAACACTCATCTTCACTGACGGCTTGGTAGCCGCCTCTGATGAGCTCTTCTCGGCGGGAGCGGGGTTGTCGCGGCTAAACGGTCTTTCCCTATCTCTTCCTAGTTTCATTCCACATATTTGTTATATTTATTTCGAAAACAGCTACTGGATATTCTATTTCAAGTTTTTCAAGCAAGTATTCTGGATTAAGTTCCCCAACTATTCCTCTATGTTTTCCGTTAACGAATACTTTAGCTACTCTTCCCTTAAGGAAGATTTTTGGTGGAGAGTTTTCTTCTTCAAGACTAACACTAAATCCTAACGTTCTAAAGAGGGCATATAGTTGTGCTTGTATGTCTTCAAACCCAACCCTGTACGAGAGTATTGACGCTGCAATTTTTGTTTCACCAACTACTTCACCATTAACTACTTCAACTGTGTCCCCTATTTCGAAAACTTTTATGGGATGATCAGCATGTTGGTTTTGCTTTAGAAACTGAAGCATGTTAAGTAGAAGCGTAGGCCTTATGGTGTTGTATAATGGAGATATTGGATTCAAAATTTCTACTTGCCTATCTAAGTTTGTTCCTAAAAGCTCTGCTACCATGTTTCTCGAAGATAATGTGAACGTTAATATTTCCTGAAATCCCAAACCAGCCATTATCTCCCTTACTTTCCTAATAAACCTTGTTTTAACTAGTTCCTTACCTATAGTGAATGTTTTAGGTAGTTCAGGAATAAGTTCATTGTATCCATAAGCTATAGCTACATCCTCAACTACGTCAACTTTATGGAGAATATCCATTCTATACGGTGGAGCTTTAACCTTTATCACACCCTTTCCAACGCGTTCAACATTATATCTCATTCTCTCAAGAAGCTCTACTATTTCGTCATCACTAACGTTTAATCCCACATTAGATTTTATATAGTCTAGTTCAACGTTAAGTTCTGTTGTTAAAAGGAATGGTGTCTTATATGTTATTCCGACATCTTTTACAATAATTCTTCCTATTTCATTCGCTGTTTCAGCTAATGTAGTAACTATGATGTCCAAGGTTTTATTTACTAGGTACTTGTCGGTTCCTGTAACATCTATAAAGAGGTTCTTCGTTCCAACCTCGACCTTAGTATCTTCACTATTTAGTATTGTAGGTATTGAAAGTACTTGACCCTTATCCGTATGAAGTAAGGGGTATTCTCCAAAACCCTCTATGATGTGCTTGTATTTTCTTCCTTTCTCTGTTTTCTCAACAATTTCTTTGCCGCTCATTTCAACTGTTTCTCCTAATGGGACATATCTAATGTTTTCAGGTTTCTCCACTCTATAGACTATTTTCTTGGAATTTAATTTGTCAAGGTCGTAAAAGCCTATTGCAACTTTTCTCCTATCTCTGCCCAACGTCATATGTAGTTTTTCTTGAAAAAGAATGAGCTCTTCAAGTGCGTCTTGGTCGACATGGTATCCCTTAACTACGGCTACGGCAATGAATGGTCTTATACGCTTAACATTTTCATATACTGTAAGCGTAATGTCAGTATCGTAAACACTGTATTTAGGATATCCCTTTTCTAAACCAAGTATTCCCTTAAGCTCTCTAGCTAAACCCTCACTTATAAGGAGATCTAGCCTATCAGGTGTTACCTCAACCTCTAATGTTTCTTGATCAACTACTTCAGCTTCAACTTTTGTTCTAGAAAGCGCTTCAATAAGGTCCTGGTCTGAAGCTTCAACACCTAAAAGGTTTAGAAGCCTTCTCTTCTTAATTAGTGTAACAGGCATTTTCAATTACCTCATGAATACCTTTCTGCTTCTTAGGAAGTTTATGTCTTGGGAGTAAAGATCTCTTATATCGTCGATACCTAGGATAACCATGGCAACTCTGTCAACCCCTATACCCCATGCTGCTGTAGGATACTTTACCCCAAGCATTTCTAGAACCTCGGGTCTAAACATTCCTGCCCCGAAGCATTCAACCCATCCAACTCTTGGATGGTAAATGAAGCCTTCGACTGAAGGTTCTGTGAAGGGGAAGTATGATGGTTTGAATTTAACAGCTTCGATACCTAATTGTTTAAAGAATTCCTTCAAAATACCTAGCAAGTTTCTAAAATGAAGACCTCTATCCATAACTATTCCGTCTAACTGATGAAATTCCGGTAAATGCTTAGCATCTATTGTGTCGGGTCTGTAAACCTTACCTATTGTGAACATTTTTACAGGCGGTTCACGGTTTACGTAAAGGAACCTTGCTGAAACACTTGTTGTCTGAGTTCTTAGAATAAGTCTCTCAGAAACCTTTTTATCCCAAGCATATCTCCAGCCTCTAGAACCACTAGTACCTCCGGTTTCATGAACAATCTTTACTTTTTCTGCAACTTCTGTTTCAACAGGTTTCCTCTCAGGATACTTTAGCCTGAAAGTGTCATGAATTTCCCTTGCCGGATGGTCTTGGGGTTGGAAGAGAATATCGAAATTCCATAGTTCAACTTCAACTATTGGCCCTTCAGCTTCAGTGAAACCCATTGAAACAAGAATCTCCCTTATTTCGTTAAGGAACTCTACGTAGAAATGCTTTCTACCTGGATATATCTTGGGAGGTTCTGCCTTGACATCGTATGGTTTTATTTCCTTCTTAAGCCACTCCTTCCTCTTGATTGTGTCATGTGTGATTACGGTGATGTATTCTTTTTCCTCTTCTAGTAGTTTTAAGCCTTTATCAGTTATTTCGATAATGTATTCTTTCTTCTCAAGTTTTTCTACAAGCTTTCTAGAGACAAGTTCTTTTAGGACTCTTCTCTCTTCAGGTTTAAGTGATTCCAAACTAATTGTTTTTGCGACATATATTTTCCTTAAAAGTTTTTCTTCATCGAGTTCTGACGGCGACTTCTCATGTACGACTACTTTTCCTTTAACTATTTTGCCTAAACCCTTTTTCCTAAGCCATCCAAGCCCTATCTTTACCTCTTCCTGTGAAAGCCCTGTTGCACTTGATACTTCTTTTATCTCTAGTTCTCCGCCGCTTTCCCAAACTTTATGCGCTATTATTTTTTCTGGAAGCCCTTGTAATGCTCTTACTTCACCCTCCCTAGTTAATTTAAGATGTTCTATGGCTTTTTCATAGATATTAATAGCTTCTTTCTGTTTAAGACTCTCAATAAGTGCCATTATTGTGCTTCTCGGCAGTCCCGTTTCTCTTTCTAAAACGGTTATTGATGCTTTACCTTTCTTCCTTAGTGTTTGAAGTATTTTTCTTTCATTTTCGGAAAGCATTGTTTAAGCCTCCAATTCACCTGTTCTAAACCTATGGGCTGAAATAGGTCTTCCATATTGGTCTTTAACCATGGGTATAACCACTATTTCTAAGCTATTCAGCCCTTTCTTTTCTCTTAAAACATTTATCATTACAGCTCTCGGTAATGTTTCATCACTAACGACTATGTAATCTATTTTTCTCTTTTCCTCAAGAACTACATCGTATGGTCCAAATATTCCCACAACCTCATATGTTCTATTAGGGAACTTCTTTAAAATTACGTTATCAACATATGATGTTACGTTTAAAATTCTTATGTCGTATGGTTGTATTGCTTCACGACATATCTTATCTAGTTTAGTTAATGCTTCATCCCTAACAATACCTATTATTACGTGTTCAGCTATTTCGAATGCCTTAGAAAGCATTAGCTTATGTCCGCTATGTAGGTGGTCGAACGTTCCAGCTACAACAGCTACTTTACCTTTCGGGGTTGAAAATACCTATCACCACATTTACTATGTGTTGGAAGAGGATATATAAAAATGTTAGAGTTAGAATTCAAATGTTTGTCCAGGTTCTAGAACAACAACTTGTACCGGGTATATTCTTTGAACGTATTTTATGAATTCCTCGGGTGTTCCCTTAATTGCGGGGAATGTTCCGTAATGCATTGGGATAACAACTTTAGGCTTAATTAGTTTTACAGCATGTGCTGCTTCATAGGGTCCCATGGTATACCATCCGCCAATTGGTAGCATTGCTATGTCTGGCTTGTAAAGTTCTCCGATTAACTGCATACCCATGAAGATTCCTGTATCTCCAGCGTGATATATTGTTGCTTCTTTACCTTTCACTACGAAACCTACGGGAGAACCATGGGCTGAACTATGTAGTGCTGGAACGAGGGCAACACTTATTCCTCCTATGTCCGAAAGCCCACCGATATTCAAATCAATACATTCCGCCTTTGCCCCTTCATTCTTAATGGCTTGGCATAGATCGAATATTGCAACAATTTTTGCCCCGGTTTTCTCAGCTATTTCTACAGCATTCCCTAAGTGATCTCCATGGTCATGCGTAACAAATATGAAATCAGCTTTAGATATATCGCTAACCTTTATAGGTGATTTTGGATTTTCAATCCATGGGTCAAAGTATAATCTTAAGCCATCAAGTTCTACTTCGAAAGCCGCATGCCCTAACCATTTAATGTAGCCCATGTTTCCACCGAAACTAGATAGTTTCGTGAATGCTAAAATAAGTTTTTATTTTATATTTCAACATTTGATAAAAGGGATGAGTAATGCTGAATGATGACGCATATGATAAAATTCTGAGAGCTGGAAAAATAGCTTCGAGGGTTAGAAAGTATGCTGCTGAAAAGGTTAAGCCGGGTATTAGAGTCTACGATTTCTGCGAAGATATTGAAAGAAAAATTTATGATGAAGGAGGAAAGCCCGCTTTTCCATGCAATATTTCTATAAATAATGTTGCTGCACATTATACGCCATATATTGGTGATGAATCCGTAATTCCAGATAAATCTGTTGTAAAAATAGATGTTGGAGTGCACATCGATGGCTACATTGCAGACACAGCTGTTACGGTTTCATTTGATCCAAAATATGATGACCTTCTATTGGCTGTCGAAACCGCTTTGGAAAGAGCTATTGAGATAATTAAGCCTAGTATTAGGGTTTCTAAGATAGGTGAAACCATTGAAAGGACAATTAAAAGCTACGGATACAGACCCATAAGGAATCTTAGCGGTCACTCCATCGAAAGATACAATTTACACTCCGGAGTTTCTATACCTAACGTTCGCGACGTATTTAGCATTTCCAAAATCACATCAGGACATATATATGCTATAGAACCTTTTGGAACAAACGGTGCAGGATATGTTGTTGAAGGTAAGAACGCGTACATTTATTCTCTAGTTAGAGAGAAAAAGGTTAAAGACGAGTTAGGCAGGGTTGTTCTGGAGGACATTAAGAAAAAATATGATGGACTCCCTTTTGCTGAAAGATGGCTTAGAGACATTATTCCTGAAAGAAATAAGTTACTTGAAATCCTTAAGGGACTTGTTAAATCAAAAATACTTCATGCATACCCTGTTCTATTAGAAGCTGCTGGGGGCGTTGTTGCCCAATTTGAACACACTGTTCTTGTTTTAGAGAAGGAGGTTATAGTTACGACGCTTTAACTGACCGTATGATTTAACCTATAAAATTTATACTACCCCTAACCACTATAACTACTTTAGCAAGAAACTACGAGGTGTGTGGGAAACGATTCTTCCCTTCGGAGGCGAAGATACCGGTTGGATTGCGTTAATAAACACTTTAGTGTTCCTAATATTCATGCTTCTAATATTTACCGGGCTTAATCAGAGAATTCAAATGTATCTTTGGATAAGAAACATTAGAATACATTTGGCTAAAATAGAGAGGTTATCTAAGGATGCTAAAGCTAAGGTAATTGATGTTTTAAAGAAGGGCGGTATTAGAGAGGATCCTGAGAAATTCCTTAACGGACTACTTCAGTTCTTCATTATAGACCCCGTTCGAGACGAGCCAACAAACCTCATGAGAAGGCTTGAGCATTTACTTGACGTTAGGGAGCATAGGCTTAAGGACTCTATTAAACGTGTTCTACCTGATTTAGGGGGTTTTGCGAGGGCAAATGTTGAAATAATGATTGAAGCCGCTAGAGCACTAGACCTAATATATAGGATTGTGAGACACTATCTCATTTTAGGTGAGAAAACAAGCAACTGGGTTCTCATAATGCAGCTTGAGCTTGAAATGCCCCAGATAGTTAAGCTTGCGGAAACATATTTTAAAGCACTAGATGCTTTCAAAGACGGTAAACCTATAGGTGACGGCATAGGTCCGTTAGTAGCGGCATCTCTACTTAATGGAGCAAAGGTTAAGGAAATTGTTGAAGATACTGTAGTGGGTGTTGTTGAAAGGAAAGGTAGGAAACTCTACGTTATAAAAGCTAAGGGTCCTGGAGGTACTGTAGGAAAACCCGGTGAAGCATTAAAGAGAATAGTTGAGGATGAACTCCACGGTAAAGTTTCAAGAATAATAATGATTGATGCAGCATTGAAGTTTGAAGGGGAGAAAACAGGCGAGGTTATTGAGGGTGTCGGCGCTGCAATAGGCGATCCCGGACCCGAAAAGTTCAAGATAGAGTCTATTGCTACGAAAAACAATATACCGTTAGATTCGATAATAATTAAGCAATCTCTTGAGGAAGCAATAACACCTATGAGGAAGGAAATTAGCGATGCTGTTGAGGAAGTTATTAGGAAAATCGATAAGGGGCTTGAGGAAAGAACTAGAGAAGGCGATGTCGTAGTGGTTGTAGGTGTAGGTAACACTTTAGGTATAGCTCAGTAGCGGAGGTGTTACATGAAATGCAAGGATTCGACATTTACGGACTACTTCTAATAATGCTAATACTTTTCCTAATATCATCACTTCTAAGAACACTACTCGAAAGGAGAAGAATAGGTAGAGAGGAATACGAAACAAAAACACTTATCAAATGCCCTAAATGCAACCATAGTGAAGAAAGAAACTTCCAAGTAGGAGACTACGTTTTAAAACCCGAAAAGAAATGCCCTAAATGCGGAGAAACAATGAGAATACATAGAATATACGCTATTAAAATAGCGCCACGAAAGTAAGCTTAAATACATCCACCACACAGAACATAAAATGCGGCCCGCCGGCCATAGGAGGCAGGCAACGCCCGGACTCATATCGAACCCGGAAGCTAAGCTGCCTCCGCGGCCTTACCCCGTAGGGTCCGCGAGGCCCTGCAGGGGGGCCGTGCTGGCAGGGCCGCATACTTTTAATATTGTTTGTTTCGGAAGAAGCTGAACCAGGGTTTTCAAGAGCCTATCGCTTACTTTACGCTGCTTCCTCAGGATCTTGTATTTCGTGGTTCTGTCTATACCTAAGTCTTTAGGTTTCAAACCGTATTTCTCCACGGCCAACTTGAAGAGCTCATATCTCTTCTCCTGAGGAATCTCTTTCGGATCAAGCATCCCCTATCTCCAAACATTATTTACGCTACATTATTCCTT
>Ga0190363_1000459_pt1 | contig 23773 bp, 35 predicted proteins | sample 48721867_MG_FD_161272 | JGI IMG/M metagenome (GOLD analysis project Ga0190363, IMG submission 161272) | Hydrothermal vent microbial mat bacterial communities from Southern Trench, Guaymas Basin, Mexico - 4872-18-6-7_MG | ecosystem: Environmental > Aquatic > Marine > Hydrothermal vents >... | reverse complement strand
GTACCTACTGTTCGGTGTAGCCGGTATTGTGGTAGGTTCTGCTGTATGGGTTCTGGGTCACCCATCATGGCAGGTAAAGTACATTCGGACAGACTCCCTAAGGAAGAAGCTCCTGTTTGTTGCCACCTCAACCATCTACTATAGCTGTTCAGCCCTCTTCTACTCCATGCTGTGGCTCTCGGGGGCGGGACTGCTGGCTCTAGTGTATCACGCATTCCATAACGGCTGGATAACCCTCATAGACATCACTAGGAGGATAGAGCTACCGCCCATCTGGAGGCGTTACAAGTACGTAACGAGGAGACCGATAGGGGTTGAGGAGCCTAGGGAGCCGAGAGTCTTTAGGGAACTCAAGAGGAGGCTGGGTAGAGCGGAGGGTGAGTTCAGGTTCGTTAGGAGGAGATCCATCCCCAGCGTTACGGCGGAACATCGGGAGTTTAGGTTCGTTAGGAGGAAAGCTAAAAAATGAGGTTTTAAAGTAATTTATTGGTGAAGCATAAGTGGCTGAGGTAGCCCCTCCAAAAATCGAGATAACCAGTAGGGAAGCCATACTTGCGGTAGGCTTCGTGTTCTTAATAATCATAGCGATAGCACTAGTTCAGGCAGGCATAATCACCAACCCAATATCTCTAGGGTTGATGATAACGATAACCATAGCACTAATACTTGTCGGGCACTTCTTGGTTAGGGCAGGGATTATATCGAGGAGTGCAGTACCTTTATGGTACATAATGGTCTTCGGTTTGGTGATGTTGTTATATGGAGGTGTTGCAGCCGGTTACCTACCGGCAATAGCGATACCCCACGCCTCAGTAACTGAGATAGCGATAACCACGTCACTATTCTACGCCCTAGTAGCCGTAGCTGTAGGTGCGGCATTAGCGGTGCTCTACTTCGGGTACAAGTACTGGTGGAAAAGGAGAGAGGAGAGTATAGCGGTTTAAACACATAACAAAAATAATCCCTTTTTACTAATTTTTCTCGGTGATTTAATGGAGGATAAGATACTTAGGGTCATACGTGTAATAATCAACAGCCTGACCTTCGTGATAATGCTCCTGCTCGCCTACGCATTCATATACACCAACCCAGTAGTATCGTTTCTTCTGGTTTTAGCCTCAATCGATCAGTTCGAGGATGTCTACTACTACACAACGAAGAGGAGGCTCTTCCCTAGGTGGTTCATGCCCTTCGACATAGTCTTCGAGGCTACAGCAGTAGTCATAGGTTTCGCAATACTCTTCTTCTCAATCACCTACCTAGCTTATTTCCAGACATGGTTCTTCAAATCGATGCTCTTCATATCCGTAGTAATGATAGCCTCAGCTATTGAGGACATGGTTGTGTGGGGTATGGAGGCTGGAGCAATTGAGGGTAGGAAGGGGTTGGTGATCCATCATGCGTTACGTGAGGAGGAGAAGGAGAGGAGGTTCGTTAGGAGGAGGTCTAAGGCATAGCATAAGTCCTACAATCCTTTACATCATGACAGTCGTGTTAGTCCTACTAGTGATGTTACCCGTAGTTGTAGCTTTATTTAAGCCCGTGAGCGTGATCGTCCATCGCATAGACCCTGATCTCCTTATTGAGGTCTCAAATAAGGGAAGGACAATCGCCTACGTATCAGTTGAAGGCACTGCGAAGGTATCTGAACCCCTGAAGGTCTGGAGGTTCGGTGACCTAACAATATACAAGGTATACATAGATGCCGAGACCCTAGACAGGCTTAAATCGATGAAGAACGTGGTCAGCATCTATGGGGCAAAGAAGTTCAGCCACGCACCCCTCTACTCCCTAGACCCTAACGAATACCCGTTCAGGGAGAAGGACATAGATAACGAGTTCCATAAGGCTGTCGGTCCTTGGGTAGGTAGGGGAGTTACCGTAGCTATAATAGATACAGGTATAGATTACACCCACCCGGACTTCTATGACGAGGACAACAGATCCGTGATTAAGGCTCTAGCCTCGATACTCTACGTATCGGCATCAACAGGTGAGTACCTCTTCTGGGAGCCCTACAAGAACGGCACTATGGATGATCTACTGGAGTTCGATATGGAGCTGTGGAGGCAACATGGCGAGCCAGCATTCCTAGACATTAACGGTCACGGATGCGTGACTCCCGATACAGTAGTGTGGACTACTGATACTGGTCCTATTCGCATAGAAGACCTATGGAAGAAGTACCACTATAGAGCAATTGACACATCAATTGAAGGAATACCTGCAAAAACTAAGATTATGGAAAAGACGGTCTTTACGTTAGGATTTAATGAGACATCGAGGGAATTCACATTAACGAAGATTTTGGCGATTCATAGAATATGGTATAATGGTTCATTAATTGTAGTGAAACTTGCCGATGGCACCATACTTAAGCTGACACCTTGGCATCCAGTATACGTTGTTGAGAGGGTGAGGGATCCATATACAGGAAAGATAAGCTACAGATATATCGGTGCCGTAAGAGCCGAACAGCTTCTGGCGTATAAATCAAGACAGCAAGTGAGAAGTCATTTCATACTGGCACCAATCCCCCCTGAGTATTTCTGGAGGAACGTCAAAGCTAGGTTAGTGTATTTTATGGGGCTAGTATATGGTGACGGATACGTGAGGAAGGGAACAATAGATATACATGACGCCAGTCTTGAGGCGGTAAAAAGATATGGCGATATTGCAGAATCGCTTGGCGGTGACATAAGAATTTGGAAGTCCTCAAATTCAAACGCATACAGACTCAGGGTTTACATGAGAGGGTTCGAGAAAATCTATAGGGAATATGTGGGGAGTATTAGAGAGAAAATACTTAGCGATATAGATTTGGCGAGGGCATTCATATCAGGGTTATTTGACGCCGATGGTTATGTAGGTACTAAAGATAGTGTGCCAGAAGTAAAAATTGTAAGCAAAAACAAGCAGATCTTGGAAGATCTCAGGGTCTTTCTGAGAACCATAGGAATTGATGCCCGCATCAGGTCTGGCGGAACCACTAAGAATGGCAATGCAACCACATGGCATCTCGTAATCACGAAGCGGGCAAATATAGAAAGATTTTATAAACTAATAAAGGACTACTCAGTTAACCCGAAAGTTGAGAAACTCAAGAAAATCTTGGAAGGAGCAGATCCAGCATTTACAACAAAGAGGGCAATTGATCTGGGATGGGCTAGAGCTGTAGCGATCGTGGACATCAAGGTGGAACACTACACTGGGTGGCTATATGATTTCACAACAGAGACCAGCAATTACGTAGGAAATGGATTCATAGTACATAACACCCATGTTGCGGGCATAGTTGCTGGTAGGGGTTGGGCTTCTAGTGGTAAGTACTTAGGTGTAGCACCTGCTACAGAATTAGTAATCGTGAAGGCTTTCAATAAGGACGGTGTAGCCTCAATAGATATGTGCTTAGAAGCCCTTGAGTGGGTCTACAACAATACGGAGAAGTACGACATTAAGGTGCTCTCACTATCATGGGGAGCCTCATTCGCTTCAGATGGGAAAGACCCCGTGAGCTTAGCCGTCAATAAGATAGCGGGTAAGGGAGTGCTGGTGTTTGTTGCTGCCGGTAATGAGGGTAACCTACCAACCACAGTAGTAGTCCCCGCAGTAGCGGAGAGGGCTTTCGCCGTAGGTGCTTGGGATCCATACCACGACGAACTAGCACCCTTCAGCTCTATAGGACCGACTATAGATATGAGGATGAAGCCCGACCTAGTAACGGCGGGGGTAATGATCGTTAGCTGTAAGTCCCAATACGTTGACTACCCCGATGAGTACGAGGTGGGCGATTACTATGTAGCCCTGAGCGGTACATCCATGTCAACACCTGTAGCGGCAGGTATTGCGGCTGACTTCATTGAGTACTTCAGGTACTGGAACGGTAGGGATCCAACATTTAATGAGTTCATAGCTTGGCTAGACAACAACGCAAGGCACATAAACCTAGTTAAGGACTTCGTGACGGGCTGGGGGATCCCGATAGCTCCTCACACTTAAATAAGCCAATCAAGAAAACCTTTTTAGACATCCACGCTTAAATTTTCTTGGTGAGTATATGAGAAGGTATGCGTTAATACCTTTAGCTATACTGGCGGTCATATTAGTACTGGCTCCAGTAGCTATGGCTTCAAGCGACCCAACAGTAAACATAACGGTCATCGGTGCTGACGGGCAACCACTAGCTAGTGCCAAGGTAACACTATATGATGAGGGAGGAAACAAGTATGAAGGAACTACAGATGAGAATGGAACGGTATCCATCACGGTACCCACGAACGCAACATACTTGGCGGTAGTTAAGTCCGGTTACTACATCCTAGACACCATCACCGTAGAAGGGGATGTCAACGTAACAATTGATGCATCGGGAATGTACTACGCAAACCTAACCAGCACACCCAAGGCTGTAGATGTTGAGGTCTACCTAACAGCATTTGACGATGTTAAGCTGAAGCTGACAACAAATGTCACTGTCTACGCTCCATCAGATATGAACGTCACTTACCCTGAGGAGATAACTGAGTTCCCATACAAGTACGTACTTGAGAAGATAGAGTACGACGGTATGGAAACTAATGAGACAACCGTGACACTAGACATGACCGAGGACTACGTAGTTACCGCCCAGTACACGAAGACATTCTTCATAACCCTTGAGTACTGGATAATAATAATCCTAGTACTGATAGTTATAGCCGCCATAGCGATAGCTTGGAGTGCGGGGGCTAGGACTGCTAAGGCTATGATCTCCGAATGGAGGGAGAGGAGAAGGTTCGTCAGGAGGAAGAAGAAGTAATAGAAGTAAGGAAGACGGGGTGATCAGGGACGCCCGACAACGCTGATGAATGGATTGAGAGAATCAAGAAGGAGCTTAACGAGTTCGAGATAGGCGGTAACCCGCTTGGCGATGTGTTCGAGCCGCTACTTGAGTCGTGTGCTAAGGTGGCTAAGGACTACAACGAGTTCAGGGACTGCGTTAGGGAAGGCATAGCGACTCTTCAGGACATCGTAAGGAAGGCTAAACCCTAACCCTCAAAACCAATATTTTTCTCCTACCTCCCAACTATAGTTCTCGGGGCGGTAGTTGAGCCTAAGGGAGCTTCCCGAGGGAGGTAATTACGGTCTTAATGAGAACCTCCACCTATTCTTATCGATAGTTATACTGATTCTGCTCCTTAGGCTTTTCGCCATAGCTCCCACACTCTTCGATACAGCCCTATTCTCATGCATATCGATGCCCGCCATGTACGCCATGACTTACTACCACTACCATGCTAGGAGGGGCTACGGCAGGTTCGTCGTTAGGAGGGATAAGCTGGAGCTGTTCGGGTATGAGATGGCAGCACTAATAACTTCGTTCATCATGGGGTACCTAGTGTTTACAGCCCTAACCGGTAGCTACGACCTAATAACGTACAGCTCGGCATTCGTCGCTGTACAGCTAATGCGTGTCATGGTGATGTACATGGTTAAGAGCCTTAGAGGCATGGGTGTCGACGTGAACCACCCCCTAATAGTCGTGCTTGTCTCGGTGATGGTAGCACTCATAGGTCTGGTAGGGTTAGCCCTCACTACCGTCCTCCTTCCTTAACCCCTCAACAACGTAGGACTTAATAATTTCAGCAAGAGAGACCTCCCTACCAAGCCTAGCCATCCTCTTCCTCCTAACCCTCTCCAGCTTAAGCTCCAACTCAGTATTCAACCAGATACTGACCCACCTACCCATAATACCTCACCCACACCCAAATAACGACAGTATGAAAGATTAAATTTAAGACCTACCGTTATGACAAAATAGAAGGTGTTAGCGGGGTGGGGAGCCACTCATCCCCGAAGGTCATAGCCCTCATCTCGCAGGAGGTGCTACAGGAGGTGCTACTCCATGAATGACGGTAGAAACACAAATAAAAAACCTTACGGTAATACTCGAAATGCCCCCACTCATGATGCCCCCACAAAATTGGGGGTACAAAATCTGGGGGCACAAAGTAGTGGGGGCACGAAGACTGGGGGCATAATTGAGTTATGCAGAAAGCTGATTAGTGAGGGTTGGAGCCTTAGAATTAAGAGGCGAGGATCATCACAATATCTTTACGCTAGAAAGGTTATTGAAGGTAAACGTAAGGAGACTTACATAGCTAGGGTTGATGAGGATGTAATAGTGGAGCTAAAGAAACAAGGACTTCTAGCTACAAAACGAAAGAGAGAGTTCCAGAAGGTACATTCTCAAAAAGCTTCAGAAATAACTCAAAAAGATAACCATACTACTACTCGATCATCACCTTCCCAAGGTCATGGCGGTAACGGTTCAAACAATGGCGATGGAAAGGTGACCCCTCATGTGGGGGGGTTTGGTGTTGGTTTTCATGGTTTGGTTTTTGTTTTGAGGTTTAGGGTTGGTGTTGGTGGTTTGGGTGGTAGGGGTTTTGTTTTTAGGGGTTCTGATGGTGTTTGGGTTAGGGATTTTGTTGTTTTGGGTCGTAGGGTTAGGGTTGTTGTTTCTAGGCGTGGTGTTGTTAGTGTTTTTGTTGGTTGTTCTGGTAATCCTGTTTCTTTTGGTGAGTTTCCGAGGTTTGTGGAGGGTTTGCTTGGTGCTTTGAGTGGGGTTTTTGGTAGGAATGTTGGTGTTGATGATGTTGTTGTTAAGAATTTTGAGTGTAATGTTGACCTCCCTGAGGAGTTACCTAGTGATGTTAGTAGGGTTGAGTTGAGTATTCATAGGGTTGGGGATAGGGTTAGGAGGGAGGTGAGGTTTAGTGGTGAGTTGCCGTTAAGGCTCCTTATTGAGGACGGCTTCATTAGGGATCTGTTCAGCCTACGTGGGGTTAATGCGATTAAGAACGGGCTTGCACTACTGAAGGACATAGCGGTGTACATTAGCGGTTCCTCATTCATTGACAGGATGCATAAAGCCCTTAGAGACATAGCGGAAGCCCTAGATAAGGGTGGGGTACATAACCTAATGCTCCACATAGACATACCGCCGAAAACCATACCTAAAGACTACGTGAGGAAGGGGAATGTCTACGTTAAAAAGCTGACAACACCTTGGAGTAAGCCCCTACTACCTCAAGCCATAGAGCTGTGGGTATCTAGGAGGAGCACCACAATATACGTTAAGGCGTCATCCTCACCGATGGGGTATGAAGAACTAGTTAAGGTTCTAGCACTAATCCAGAACGAGCTACGGAGAATATATGGTAGACCCATAGATGAGGACGAGATGAGGGTGGTGAGGGTTGAGTACAACATTGATAGACCTGTAAGCATCACGCTACAGGACATGGTAATAACTGTTAGGGATGTTGATAGCGAGTACAGATCCTACGTAAAAACACTACCAACAGGCGATGCCGTAAGGCGTGAGGAGCTAGTAATGAGGAATGGCGGTACAATGGCTTCACTTATTGAGGAGTTTAGGGCTAAGGTAAGTATTGGGAAGACCTTAAATGAAATAAAGGGGAGGTTAGACAGGCTCTCTAATTCAGTGTCCATGCTTGAGGAACTGAGAATGCTGGTTGAAGACCTTAAATCACTTAAGGATGAGCTATCACAGATTTCACAACTAATCTCCTCATTAACAACACTCTTCAACAACCTTTCAGACCTCATCTCCAAAGTCACGGATGTCGTTGGTGCTGGTGTAGCAGGTGCTACTGCAAGGGCTGAACGTGAGCCCGCAATAGCCTTCCATGAGCTACCGGTGAAGCTTAGGGACTTCCTCCTAAGGCTTGAGGAGGACGGGTACGTCAGGGTCATGGAGGATAGGGTAGCATACGGTGATAGGGTTTGGGCTGCAATCAGGAGGCTTAAGTCCAATATTGACGGCTGGATTGAGTGGGAGTCCATAAACTACGGCTCTAAGGCGTGGCTCTTCAAGGGCGTACTGAAAGCCATAAGGTACTACGACAACAGGTATAACGGGAAGCCCGGAGTCCCCTACCGTAAGTTCCTTGAAGCCCTAAGGTATTACATTCCTAGGGAGAAGTTCGAGGAGCTAATGAGGGAGTAGTCATGTGTGTAGCACCTCCTACTCTAAGGGACTTAATACATATAGTTAAGGTCTCGGGAGGTAAGGACTCGGCGGCAACCCTGATTAGGCTTGCTGAGGAGGGCATCGAGCCTAGGTATGCGGTATTCAATTTCGTTAAGGGTAACATGCCTGAGGAGTCTAAGGATCACATTAGGGAGTTAGTTGATGTTGCAGGTGAGGAGCTGGGTATAAGACCTGAGCTAGTCATTATTGAGTCTGAAGACTTCCTTAAGATGATGAGGGAGAAGCACAAGCCCTTCCCAACCCCCAAGACGTTGTGGTGTATGTACTGGCTTAAGATAGTGCCTTTCAGGAGGTGGCTGAACTCTTTAGGGATTCCGGAGCCTAGGCTGTGCGTCGATATAGGTGTTAAGGCATCGGACTCTTGGAGGAGGAAGAGGCTTTACGGTAGGAGGCTCTATAGGGCTAGGGAGCTGAGGACCACATTTAAGGGTGTCGGTCTGGATGCGGGTTATTACTGGGTCTACCTACCGATTCTGGACATGAGCGATAAGGAGGTCGTTAGGCTCATATCGAGGTACCCGAGGATACGTGGTGTAGTGTTTAGGGGCTATGAGAGGTTGGGGAACCCATCGACCTGCTACGTATGCCCGTACCACAGCAGGAAGCTCTACATGAGGATGCCTAGGGAGTCCCTAATTAAAGCCCTGAAAATATTGAGGGAGATTGAGGGTATGGAGCATATAGGTAGGTTCAAGCTCGGGCTCAAATTCCTTGAACGGCAGAGGAAGTTAATTCTTGAGGCACTAAACGAGGGCTTAGAGAGGTTCATGTAGCACCTCCTACTCGTTAATGCTTTTTATACCATGTTATAACAAAATATAGGGTGTAAGCCCTGAACCCCGCACTCCGTCTACACCTACTCACTCTGCATAAGTCAAACATGGCTGGCATGGTTTCTAGGAGGTCTAAGTGCTTCTACCGTGTGTTAGGGTTTGGTGACCCCCCAAGGCTTCTCGGATGCTTTGAATCTATCGATGATGCTGTTGAGTTCCTTAAGAGTGTAGATGGTGGTGGGTATATCGTGGGTCCTAGGGGTGACTTACTGGTGGTTAAGAGTGGTGGGTACTTAGTACCCATGATCGGTGATAGTGATGGACTCTAAGGAGGAGTTGCTTAGTCTTCTGCACCGTCTACATCAATTACTTGCTGCTAGGGCTTACCTTAACTCCGCACTCCACTCGTTAAGGTATGCTAAGCTGTATCTTGACTCGTTAAGGGATTCAGGTCTGATTAATGAGGTTAGATATGTTGAGGAGGTTGTTGAGTCTCTAGTGGGTAAGGTTGAGGGTAGGATTGGGTCTCTAGTGTTCGGTAGGCATGGGATCGATAAGGAGTTTGAGGGTAGGGTTAGGAGGGTTATAATGGAGGTGGTTCTCCGTGATGGTTCCTAGGTCTATTGTTAGGGAAGGAACCTGTAGGTTGCTCAGGTACTTCATCACTAAGAAGTTATCCGGAGACATCACTAGGTTGCAGGTAGCTTACGACTACCTAGTTAAGGGTATGTCTCCGTCAGATATATCACGTAGGTACGGAGTATCTAAGTGCTCCGTCTCCGCTACCGTGAGGAAGGTTATTGATACAGTAGGTAAGGAGTGGATAGCTAGGTGGGTGGTTAAGACCTTCTATAAGAGGATCATGGGGGTAGACCCGATAATAATGGTGATCAATAGGGGTAGGAGTAGCACCTACTACTGCATACTATGCTCAAGGGAAGTCACAGACCCCCTCACGCATGTAAGGACTAGGCACACAGACATAGTAGATAGGATGTTGAGGGCTGTAATCAGGGGTGTTAACCTGTGAGGAAGTTCTACTTCATGGCTAACTATGAGGGGGTCCTAGCTAGGTGGATCTTCGACTTCCCGACCGGTAGGCACATACCTCGGAGGCTTGCTGAAATAGCTATGAGGCTCTACGGTCGTGAGATCGAGATCATAAGGTTGAATATCTGCCCGTTCTGCGGTAGGACATTCATGAGTAAGAGGGCACTCTACATGCACCTTATGCGTTCACCCGGCATATCCAAGTCGTCGGAGAGGAGGTTGAGGTGCTATGAAGGCTTCCAGTACATGTTGAGGGAAATAATTGAGGAGTGGATGAAGGGGAGGTGATTGAGTGATGGTTAAGTACCCAGTTCTGAGGATGGGTAAACCTATACCGCCTGAGTGGATATGGCTGAGATGTAGAAGATGTCCCTACAGATTCCTGTGCGAGACATACGACCAACCACTATGCCTACTGAAGAGGTGATTGAGTGATGGGTGTTGAGGTTAGATTCCGTGAGGATTGGTTCATATTTAGTAAGTGGTTTAGGGATGTTTTGAGGGAGCACCTAGATATTGATAAGCCGATATCTATCGATATGCACGTTAGGACTCTTAATGTTGGTGAATGCGATGTTGTTGTGAGGCAAGGCAGGAAAACCATAGGTATAGAGCTCAAGCAGAGAGAGTACATTAAGGTTATAGAGCAAGCAATCAAGCGTAGAGACAGCTTCACCTACATGTATGTAGCTTTAGACCTACACGTTCATGAAGTACTAGGCATTCTTAGGAAGTATAGGCACGCACTAGACTACGGTATAGGCTTCATCTCAACAACGGATGACTGCATAGTCATCAGGTCATACTCAAGAAGAACAAACGAATCAAAAAGATACAAAACACTACTTGAGGTGACTGAGTGATGGGACACCATAAATGCTATAGCTGTAGGAAATACCGATCATGCGATATATGGAGGTACGTAAAGGCTTTCGAGCGATTACTGAGAGAAGCATTCAGGGCAGACCTGGAGCTCTCAATAAATCAATGTGCACTATATGAGGAAGGTGATTAAGCAATGCCCATATACTACTGCACAGAGGTTGAGTGCAGGGAGATTCACTCAATCCTTGACTCACCAAATGTATCGATCACCATTAGTGAGGACTCAGTAGCTGAGATGGTGCTCTCAACCGAGGTTGAACCTCCCCTCAGTTACGCCGACGCAACACCGTACCTACCGAGACCCGACGAGAAATGGGCTTCACTACTAGGACAGATAGAGGACAAGATGGGTAAAGACTACAACATAAACACAATACTTGAAGAACTAGCAAAGAAACTCAGGTGATTAAGTGATGGTGCGGGTTGATGTGTGTAGTGTGGATATGAACGGTAAGATAATTCATTTCTACAGGGTAGTAGATAAGAGAGTGAGGACAGCCCGTGAGATAAGTAGTGATGAGTACGTAGCGATAAGGAAGATACTTAGAAGGAGAGGGTATAAGGAGTACCCAACGAGAATACTGGGTAAGCCATCATACTGTTTTACATACTATAATGTTGATGAAGAAACCACCAATGAAATAATGAAGTATGGGAAACACACACTCAAACTAGGTGGTTAAGTGATGGAGAGGAGCCTCATGAAGTACCTACGTAATGCTCTAGTCAATGCTAAGGACAATATCTTCGATGTTGATGAGTTCCGTGATGAGCTTCACTTATATTTGTTGAGGATAATTGATGCGTTAATCAGTAAGGGGAGGGTGTGTGATGCGAGTAAGGTCTCTAGGATGCTTGACTCTGCTTACTACGGTGGTGGCGCCATGATGTTCATAGGTTATGCTCTGAGCGTCTTATGTACTCAGAGGCAGACACCATACACGATAGACGACGTGAGGAAAGCTATAGAGAGGGCTACAAAGCTGATTCACTGTCTCCAGAAATGCAGGTACGAATGCACGAGTGAGGAATGCGTCAAGAGGAGAGATAAGTGCAGGTACGAGTGCTTCCGAAACTACGGATAAACACACATCTCTTCATAAGCTCTGCACGCAATGTGTGTATCGGGTGTTGAGTTATGGGTTCATCGATTTCGAGGATTGTGCTTGAATACTCTAACGGTAGGAGGTACGTTATTGAGGGGGAGGAGCTAGAGGTATTCCTGACCTACATACACGACGCACTAATGCTCCTAGCAGGACACGGAGCAGACATGACTGGGTGGAACAACCTCATGAAGAAAATACTGAGAGAGTGGGTGTAAGCAAGAATGAGGAGTAAGTACGAAGGGACGAGAATGTTCCACTTAGTAACACGTACATGGAACGTCATCACTGGGTGTAAACACAATTGTATCTACTGTTGGAGTAGGAGACTAGTAGAGACTAGACTCAAACACACCACGAGGAAATACAGAGACGGGTTCAAACCCAGGTTCCACCCCGAAGAATTGAAGCGAAGATTCAGGGAGGGTGAATTCATCTTCGTAGCAGATATGGGTGACGCATTCGGTAATTGGGTACCTAGGGATTGGATTCTCAGGGTACTAGATGTTGTTAGGAGGTACCCCAAAACAACATTCCTCTTCCTGACTAAGAACCCTGCTAGGTATTTAGAATTCATTGATGAGTTCAGGGGGTTGGGTAACGTCATCTTAGGTGCTACCATCGAGACTGACTTGGACGACCTATACGTCGGGCATGGAATCAGTAACGCTCCAAGACCTACTGAGAGGTTTAGGGCTTTAAGGGAGGTGCGTGAGCACGACTTAAGGGTTATGGTCTCGGTAGAGCCAATACTTGATTTCAGTCTTTACGACTTCTTCATGAAGATAGCTGGTTTAGAGCCTGAGTTCGTCTATGTAGGCTATGACAACTACGGGAATAGGTTGCCTGAGCCGTCGCTGGGTAAGACCTTAGAGCTTATTGAGGCTTTAAGGTCTTACGGTATTACGGTCTATGAGAAGACCTTGAGAAAGGCATGGCACGAGTCCTGAGCTCGGTATTATACCTATATATAAATATATAGTACAGGCACCGCCACAGTCTTAAGGCTTCAACGGCATGTTTTTACGGGATGTTAAGGGAGTTCGTGATCCACGTAGTTGCTAGGGCTTTAGCGGGTGACACCACAGGTCTTGAGATCCTCTACGCCTACTTCGTTCTAGGCATGTCACCCCGTGAGATAGCCCGTAAGTTCGGCTTATCATTCGGTAGGGTCAAGACAATCACCAAGACAGCCGTACTGAGGGCTGCGGGGAGGTCATGGATCGGTGACGCTACATTCAAGACGCTCTACGAGAACCTACGCAACTGCAAACCGATAATACGGAGGTGGGGAGACACATACATCTGCACGATATGTAGGAAGCCGGTCAGGAAGCCAAGAACCCACATCTACTGGAGGCATAGAGACCTACTCGAATCCATAGCGGACGAGCTAATACGCAAGGTAGCACCCACGTTAACGAGATAACAAAACTTTTTATACTCCTGTAGCACCTACTACACGGTGGTAGAGTGCTCACCCCAGAAGAAATCATATTCAGGACGAACTCCGACACTAAATCAATCATAATCATAACGCCAAACAACATCTATTACGCATTTGAGGGTTCTTATGGTGGTTACGTCGTTAAACCACCAATACCTGATGTGGAGCTTAGGGATGCTAGAGCATTCTTTGTAGAGCCAAGAATTGATGGTGCGAGTCTTGACGATGTTAGAGATGCTATATCAAGATACCTTGATGAATTGCCCGAGGAGGTTAGGAAGGAATTTGAAGATCCTAGTAAGGCGGAGATCATAAGGTATCGCTTCGTTGAGGTTGAGCTGAAGGTGGTGAAGTCTAACGACAGGTACATGGTTCTCGACTTCGAGCCAAAACCTAATGGATTAAAGCTTGAGGCAGAGGCTGTAAGGCTGAAGATACATTATGAGGGCTCAAGGAAATACCCAGAATCAACAACCGCTACAAAGATTGTTAGAGAGTGGAAACTTAAGTACCCTGATAGTGAGGTTTTGCAGAAATATGTCTATGCTAAGAGCTACACAGGTTATAGAGGTCGTGGTAGTACAATCTATCTTAAGGTAGTGACTAAAGCTCCAAAGGAACTTCTACCTGTAGCACCTTCTACAGCAAAGACATCCAAGGAAATAAAACCAGTTGCAATTAAGGGCTTCCTAGTAATATCTAGACTTCCAAGTAAGGCGTTGCTGGATGCTAGTCTTCCAGAAATCTTTAAGGATATTAAAATTGGCAAAAAGGAAATTAAGTTAGTGATGGGTTATTTCTACAATAAGTTGGGGACTCTAAGCCGTAAGTTCTACACGACCATCCTGCCATCCCATGCCATTAATGTCGGCTTCGGCTATATAGTACCTAAGGAAAGAGTACCATCATTCCTTAGGGATGTTGACCTCCTAAAGAGGGAGTACGAGGAATTCGAGAAACAGCTTAAGGACTTCCTATTGCACGGTAAGGTTCCACCCGAGATACAGGCGAATAAACGTGCCAAGGTATATAAGGAGTATCTTGATGTAGTAATGGAATATCTCAAGAAGTACGGAGCCGAAGAGAAGGTTAGGAAGAAGATAGAGTCGCTGAATATTGCTGGAAGGGTGAGGATTGATCTCCTTCCATTCTCTATCGATTATAGTATTGTTGAGGACTTTATTGATGATAGAGTGAAGGCTAGGGTCTCCAAGGAGATTGAGAGGCTGACTAGGGAGGTTGTTGAGGCTGCTAGAAAGAGAATTGAAGCTAAGGTTAAGAACCTCCTAGAGAGGGTTGAGAGGCTAGGTATTGAGAAGCTGACTAGGGAAGCTGTTAATGCTTTAAGGAAGGAACTTGAAGGAATTATTAGGGAGGCTGAAGAGTTCGGCATTAATGCAGAACCACTAAGGAGGCTAACAGACACGTTAGAGAGTCCTGAGGAATTCGCTAGAGCAACTATGGAGGTTAGGGCGAAAAGTGAGAGGCTTAAGGCTCTAATCAAGTCAATGATGTGATAGCATGGTATCGATAAGGATTATGTGGAGGTGGTTGCCCGTGCATGGTATTTTGGCTGTTTTCGTTATTTTGGTGATCATGCACGGGTTCATCCCACCTTTTCGTTTCCCGTGACCCGCCTACGGCTCCAGAGGGTCTCTCTGCTCTCCAGAGCCATCGGCGAATCACGGGAGTACCTCGTCCCTCTCCTACGGCTCATCAGCTCATCGGCACTCCAAAACATATCTTAGGTATTTTACTTTATATATGTTGCACATAGCATCGGCTTATGTATTGATAGTAAAAACACTACAGCCTAAAGTTTTCAAAATACTAAAAACTACTATAGTTCCCAAAATCACCCAAATACCCAAACAAGCGAATAGTCAAGGAATGAATACGGTATTGCTATAGAGATAGTTAATGAAATTATAGAAATGCTGAAAAGCAGGGGATTATAAGAAAGTCGAAGGTATTTCCTTTAAGGAATGGTGAGGGTGGGGGTGGTAGGGTCTATATATTAACCTATATTTCTTTTTCTAGATAAGTACTTGGGTAGCGGATTGGGTAGTGAGAGGCTTAAGGCTCTTAAGGTGTCGCTCGGTGACATGGTGCCTGAGGCTCTGGCTTCGGAGTTACTTTCACGATACTCCCCCTCCGTAGTTTCTGATGTTGCCTTCATTAGCCACCTCACGTGGCTTCTCATGGTCTTCGACGGTTACAGGCTGAGTACCTCGTTGCTTAATCCTGAAACTGTTTCCTTCATCGTATTGCTCTATGCAAGACCGCCCGAGGTAGCCTTCATCTACCTAGACATCGATGGGTCATACAAGGTTAATGTGCTGACCCCCAAGGGTAGGTACCGATTCATCAGGGACGGGCTGACGCCCGTACTGGGACTCAGACATACTTTCACCCCTGAAGCATTAGGTAGTACCGTACCGGGGGACTACGTACCTGTATCAGGTAAGTACCTTGTCATCGGGGAGTTGCTGAGCGACCACAAGCCGAGGTTTAGGGTGGTGGGTAGGAGGTCTTGGTACGTCTATGAGGTTGGCAGCAATCCGGTGCCGGTCAATATTTCGTTCTTGCTGTCACTACTTCCTTAGGTCTAGGTATTGTGTAGAGGACCCTAACACCTAGCTTATCGGCTACCTCTGCTTGGTTCTTGTCAGCCGTGACGAGTACTGCGTCATGCTCCATCGCTAGTGCTATGCCTTCAGCATCAGCCCTAGAGATCCTCCTGCCCATCCTCCTAGCCATAGCCTCGACATAGGATACGAGGTCGGGTCTAGCACCCTTAATCCTCACTCTAGGCTTGAAGACCGTAGAGAACCCTACCGCAGTACCCCTACCCGATACCCTCCTAACATACCTAGCCTCAACAGATGCACCACCGGTAGTCACAACGTCTAGGGACTCCCTGAAGGCGGGTACCGAGTTGAGCTCCCTCCACACACCGGTAGGCATCAGGCATGAAGCCCTATCACACATCAGTATGACCTCCCTAGACAGACGCTCCGAGCCGAACCTCCTCCTAAGCCTAGCCTTAAGCCTAGACCAAACCCTAGGCTCACCCATCTCAAGGTAAGCAGAAATAGATGCATGAGCAAAACCCTCAAAAGCATGACTCAAAGAAGAAGTATCAAAAACAATAATGTCCCTTTCTGTAATGTCTTTTAGGTCAATAAATGAGTGAATAAGTTTAAGTAAAAAACTCATTCTTATTCAACCTTAGGCAGTAATTCCCAAGAGATTTCAGGTACTACTTCCGGTTTCTTCTTTAGTTCCACCTCATTATCGATTGTTTCCGATGTTAGTGCAAACTTTATGATATTGAGTGCATCTTTTACTGGCTTCTCATAACTCCTTATTTCAACAACACCCATGTGTTCATTATCAGCATACCAGTCACAGAACCATACACCACCGCTCGACCAGCAACTAAGCTTATGTGTGTGCTTACCGGTCTCAAGCTCTATATCGAGCTTCTTAACGAAGTATGTACTTCCCGATCTTGAATACCTACCAACCCACTTAACCCTAGTAATTCTTGAAGTCTCAAGCGACGGTAATAACGTAAAAGCTCTCTCACTCCCAACCCTCTCAAACACTAATTCCCTAAGCAACTTCAGTAAACCCATAACGCTCACCAATAAAATAAGTGAGATCGGAGTATAAAAACAGAAACCAAAAACCAAAGTGTAGCACCTACTACTCAAGTACAAAAACTTTTTATACCCCAACCACATAATTACTAATGGGATCCTGTATGCATTCCCTCCCCCTAATTCAGGTTGTTCCCCCCAATGGAAACGGGGGGTCAAACCTCATTTTTAAAATCAACACACACAAGTTCAGCTTCTTAAGAAAGGAATTAGGAAGCGACAAAATATTCATAGTCTACGAAGACGAAAGAAGCGTTATCTTAGCAGGTCTTAATGGTGGTGAGCCAAAGATGGTGAAGGTCTCTAAAGCTTGGTTATTCTCCGACATTAAGGCTCTAACCTCAGTAATCCCCCCGAGGTGAAGTGAATGAGGTTCGTTATTGAGTCTAAGAAAGTAAAAATAAAGAATGGTGCTGGAGAGTTTGTTGTTGAGAGACCTATTGCTGAACTCATTATCACTGAAATAGCTGGTTGCCTCAATGTTATTCTTAGGCACAGCAGGTTCACGGCATGGTTTCCAGCAATTGTCAGTAAAACCTCTAAAATTAAGCTTCCCAAGAAGTATGCTAAGCTATTTGACCACGAAATATTCCCTGAAATTGATGTTGAGGTGAGGGAGTGATGGTCTACGTTCATAACATCTGGAAGTACCTTTATGACCTCGGTGATGTTGAGGATAAGGATGACGTTATTGAGGTTAGCACTGTTAATGAGATGCTTCAGCATTTAGAGGGGAGGTTTAAGGAGGTAATTAATGCCAACGTCTACCTCCCTAAGTCATTCCCTGAGATACCGTATTATCTAGACTGGAGGCTCCACCCCAACGATGTTAGGGATCTCTGCTGGTTATGGACACCCAACTACATCAATTCAGTAGCACACAACATCAATGAAGAGTATTACAGAGATATAGACCTCACTAGCGATAGGATATGCTTCGACTCATTAAAGTGCTCATGGAGGTACCTACAAATATAAAAACTACCTATGGGGTGTGATGATGGCATATTCACCATTTATTTATGTTCCACTAGGTGAAGTCATCGCTGGTGCGTTATCACGTGGTGATTTTAAGAAGGCTAGGAAAGGCGGTATCTACATTAGAGGGATAGGGAAGTCCATAATCATAACCAACATTCCCTATGAAGTCATGCTGAAGAAGTTGCCAACGATAAAGGATTGGAGGAAGGTCTATGTTAAAATAATCAAGCAGGTTGAGAAACGTAATGTAATCCTTGTTGAGGTCAGAATCTTGGAAGAAATCAGGACGGAGCACAGAAAACAAACGATAAAGATAGGGGACTTCGAGGATGTCATCGATAGTCTAGTGATTATATATAGGGATGTAATAACAGGTGATGTATTCGAGAAGGGGTGATATATTATTAACTATCAGCTAACCCATTTTAACACCTTTTTACTCCCCCCGACCTCCTCCCCTGATGAAACCTGAGGGGTGGGGGCGGGAAGGGGATACCCATGTCCCAACCCCCTAAAATAGAAATAATACATGAAGACCACCACTTTAGACATACAGTTCTATGGGTTAGTAGGCATAATCCCTTACCTGCACAAATTAGAGAGCTTAAGAGGAAGTTAGGAGCCATAAGGATTGTAATGTTATCGGGTGTAGTGCCTAACGCTGAATATGTTGCTAATATAGCAAGGCAGTATTCAGCGGGTTATGTAGTTCCTGTATTACCTTTATCATTCATAGCGAGGTTAGTGGAGTTAAGTAGGAAGTATGGATTTATAGTGTTATTTGCTGAAATGAATGAAATCATTAGAACAACCGACCGTGAGGAAGCAGAGAAAGCCCTCAAAGAAAATATTGACTCAAGAACCCTAGTAGAGTATTCAGGTGGGGTCTACCGAGTCTGGGAATTCACCAAATTCAGTAAAGTAGTGGAAGTAAAGATAGTAACGGAGGAGTGGTGAGAATGTCTCATTGGACAGTCGCTAAGGTTAAAATAAAGAATCCGAGTAAGGATTTGCTGAAGTTAGCATTAGAGGCGATTGCTAAGGAGTTAGGGGTTAAGCAAGTAGTCGAGAACTTTGAGGTCATCGGCTGGCATGCAAGACAAAGATGCGATCTCGCCATTCCGCTATCCCTACCCTACGGCAACGGCTATGGTGTCTACATTGACTCTAATGGCGAGGTCAGGGTTGTTGTAGACGATCATGGTGCCCCTATATCGGCTAGAGAGTTCGCTAACAAACTAACACAATATTACACAATCCTAGCAGTTCAGGTGGCAGCACAACAACTAGGCTTCAGCATAACTGATATACAGGAAACCCCACAGGGAATCATAATGGATTTGACAAGGTGATAGAATGAAGTCCCATAATCCATACGAGTTCGTAAAAATAGTAGAGATTGATGAACCTATACCTGTGCTTGTGGATGGTGAGCCTCAGTTCTATGACGACATATATAATGCTGGGGTCAACATACCTGACCCATACCCAAAGCCGCCCAGAGACATTCAACGCCTAATGTGGGGCGTGAATTTCAGTATACCAGTAACAATAGATTCACTAATGCACCAAGTATATGAGTACGCAAGAGACATCGCAGAAGAAGAACTTGGAATAGAAGAGGTGATTGAGTGATGTACGAGCTTAATCCTCTTGATGTCTGTTTAGAGACCTGTCATCCTGATGATAGAGAGTGTTTCAAGCAATGCATAACTGGAGAGGAGGGTGAGGAGTAATGCCCACCACTAGGATTATGGTCACCAAGGACGGTAAGGTGGTTGTTGAGGGTATTGGGTACGTTGGCGATGAGTGTCTTGCTGACCTTGCTAAGATCCAGCAAGTCCTATCATCTCTTGGTGTTCAAGTAAACGTAGAGATTCAACAGAAGAAGCCTGAGGCTTACATCAGTAGTTCTAGAGAGGTTGCTGAACATGGAGGTTAACGTTATCTCACTATCTAAGGATAGGCTAGTGGTTTATCACCGTGACGAGAAGTTCCTTAGGGAGCTTAAGGAATTGCTTGAACGTTACGGAATCTATGTAGACATCATCTTTTCCTCTCCTTGTGGTTAATATAAAAACTTTTTATACCTTAGTAGCACCTACTACTCAGGTACTGGTCGATACCCATGTCCCCTAAACCCAATCTAAATGGAAATGGATTCATAGAAGTGTTGAAGGAGCTATGGATAAAGAGGCTATCACACACAAGTACAGTGATTATCGTAAAGACTAGTGATCCCAAGAGGCTAGAACCTTTCATAAGGTTCCTGAATCTATGCTATGAGAGGAAATTGCTTAGGGAAGAGAAGATAAAGAATTACGAGATGTACCTGTATAGGGTCTGGTCGGGGCTTTTCAGGGTCTCGGTCTTTGCTGATGAGATCAAGTATGAACCCGTAACGGTGAAAACTCAAGCTCCATCTCCATCCCTACCTCTGCTCATACAGGCACCTCAGCAACGTTTGCAGATTAGGGATTTGGTGACTGCGTTAACATATATTGACAACCTATTAAACCAAAGCGATGGAATAGTGTTCATGCTGTGGGGTCTGTTCCCGAAGAAAGGTGCTCCACAAGAGCAGGATGCTCTCATAGCGTTTCTGAGGAATGCCATATTCACAGACAAATATTACACTAGGTTCCACACAATCATAGTATTCATGGATGCACCGGAAACCATGATCGATGACGACACCCTAAAGCACTGCATCCTAATCGATGTTCCGCCATCATACGATAGTGAGAGAAGAAAAATTATTGAGGACGCTATAGAGACTTTCAACTTGCCGAGAGACAATATAGAAGCCCTAGTGGAAGCTACCAAGGGATTAACACTTCACGAGACGGAGTCGGTAGTAAACGAGTCAATCTATAAGTTCAGAAAGCTTGACGCTAGAGTGATGACCCAATATAAGTACGAGATCGTTAGGAAGTCAGGAATCCTAGATATTGAGGAACCAAAACACGGCTTTGAGGCAGTTGGTGGATATGACGTAGTTAAGGAGTTCATTAAGGTTAATGTAATTAAGATCTTAAAGAATCCAAAAAGAGCAGAAAGGCTGGGACTTAGACCGCCAAGAGGGATCCTTCTCTTCGGTCCTCCCGGTACCGGAAAGACATGGTTTGCTAGGGCATTAGCGAGAGAGCTAGGAATTCCATTCCTTAAAATGAGGACAGAGAAGATCGTATCGAAGTGGTATGGACAGACATCCCGTAATATTGCCAAGGCAATAGAGATAGCGGAGTCTGTCGCCCCATGCGTTTTATTCATTGACGAGATAGATAGGTTTGGTAGACGAGGTCACTTAACGGAGCACGAGGAATCCCGCAGGGCTTTTAGCATTCTCCTAGAGTGGCTCGGAGACGAGAGAAGAAAAACAATAGTAGTAGGAACTAGCAACCGCCCCCAAGACCTCGACGAAGCGTTTCGTAGGGTTGGCAGATTCGACTATCTCATACCATTTCTATATCCAGACTATAACGCTAGGCTGGAGATTCTTAGGGTTCACACCAGTATTGTGAGGAGAGTGCCCTTAGCTAGGGATGTTAACCTAAGAGTGATTGCAACAAAGACTGAGTTGTGGTCCGGTGCTGAGCTTGAGGAGCTAGTGTTACGTGCGGCAAGGAGGGCTCTTAGGGAGGATGCGGACGTAGTTTCGATGAGGCACTTCAGGGAAGCCCTAAAGACGTTCAGAATAAACTATGAAGAGAGGAGGGATCAACTAGAACGCTTCCTAAAGTTAGCCGAGGAGTTCACTAATGATGCTGAATTCCTAGAGAAGCTTAGGAGGAAGGAGAAATCAAGGATGGAAGCCCTAAAGGATGTTATCGGGGCTGACCTTGAACCTGAGGTCTGAGGTCTCGCTTGTTTTTCCTAGGTTCTGTAAGACCCTAGAGGTCTCTACGGGTAGGCATGAAATCTATTGTTTTAAGGATGCCTTAATGGCTTCTAAGGGGGACACCATCCTCGTCATCCCGGGATGGTTCATCATTCTCGTGGGCACTCCTTGGCAGAGGTTCCTCGATGCTTTTAAGGCATTAGATTCTAAGGCTCAAAAGGTCACGGCTGTCAAGCTTGTTGTTGATGTTTTTAAGGTTAATGAGCAGAGACGTTATGCTCTAGCAAGGCTTGTTGAGGGCACGGTAGTTGCTGAGTTCGGTAGGTCTGAGGTTAAGGAGGAGGTTCTAGAGAGTGGTAGTGAGGCTAGAGTCATTGAGGGTGTCGAGTTTAGGGTCTCTAGGATCGCTAGGCATAAGTATCAAGTGACGGGCAGGACAACCCTTAAGTTCTCTTCAGGCAGTTCATGGACTATCTACGAGGAGGTTACGGGGAAGACCAAGGTCTCTACGGGGATTAGCGAAGGTGTTGAGTGGAGGATTGTTGGGGAGGGCAGACTCTCTAACATATTTAATAGGTATGTAGAGAGGGCTAGGAACCCATCAAGGAGGTTCTACGGTCGTGCAGTGATATTCACGGATGAGGGTATTGTCGGTATCTCGGTTGATAGGGACACTACGGATGTTAAGATCTCAAGTATCGGGCTACCTTCTGAGGATGTTCTCCTTGAGTGTAGCAGGTTCTACAGCATAGTAGTACCTAGGCTAATCCTTACGGAAGATATTGATGGTAGGGAAACTCACTATTCAGAATTTGATGTTTATTACGATGGAAAGAAGAGAACCTTAATCCTCAACACCGAGCCACCAGACACGATATGGTTCAGGGTTCTAAGGAGACGCTCTATCACGACATACGCAAAGAGGGTTCTACCAAAAGGTTATGAATCTATTAAGGACATCTTAAGGAAGCAGAAAATACCTGACTGGGAGTTCTTCTATAACATAAAGTATGAGCCAAATAATGAGGTAGTAACTAAGGCTTTAACTGAGTTCAACAACTTCATAGACATGATTTACGAGCGTATTAGAAACCTACATACCAGACCTAGAAATATAGATGGGGTTGACGGCTTCTTCGAAGCTATCTACGCTAGGGTTCCTAAAAGGAAGCTTAAGGTGGTTAAGGATTGGTTAGAGCTTTACGGGAAGGTTAGGGACTTAGCACCTAAGACTACATTATATGTTGTATTCTATGGGCAGAGAGTTTACAGGAGGAGGTTGCCAAACTTTGTCGGCTTCAGGATTGATGGTGATGGCGGGATCTCAGTCCTCTCTAGGAGGGTAGTACCTGTCTCCGGTATCTCCTTCAGGGGCGGTGAGTTTGAGAGGCTATACCGTGATGTGATGAAACTTGACAACCTGATATTCTATCAGTTGGCTAGGGTTGATGAGAAGTTGATCATTCTTAGGGACTGGGTTGGGGAGGTTAGGGAGAGGCTTAGGTCTCTAGGTGTAGAACCTTCTACAGCAACATTTAAGGAGGTCTACGAGAAGGTTAGGGAGCTATCGAAACGTGAGGACTTAACGGATAACGGTGTATATTTGGTATTCCAGTTCATTGAGAAGCATAAGGATAGGGCACCAAGACCCATTATAGAGAGGGTTGAAGCACTAGCTAAGTATCTCGTGGGTCTAGTTAAGACTGGTAGGTACCCTAGTGATTACGAGAGGTTCGCTAGTGACGGCTTCTTAGAGCCTATGAGGTGGGTTATTAAATATGTAGTTAAGTCTAGGGGTTACAGCATAAAGAAGGGTGTCCTAATCCTTGGTGATCCTGTAGAGGTTAGGAGGAGGGTTAGGGAGGTCATTCAGAGGATTAGGGGTAGGTTGGCAGCACTTGCGGAGTCGCTGGAGGTCGGTATCCCGGAGGAGTTCAGACCCGTTATCGGCGTTAGTGAGAGGCTG
>Ga0190363_1000458_pt1 | contig 23796 bp, 19 predicted proteins | sample 48721867_MG_FD_161272 | JGI IMG/M metagenome (GOLD analysis project Ga0190363, IMG submission 161272) | Hydrothermal vent microbial mat bacterial communities from Southern Trench, Guaymas Basin, Mexico - 4872-18-6-7_MG | ecosystem: Environmental > Aquatic > Marine > Hydrothermal vents >... | reverse complement strand
TTGCAATATTCTCAGAAAGATCGGGAACGCGTTCTCTAAACCAATCTTTAATTTCTTCAAAGGTTTGTTTTCCCACAGTAAGAATTGTTGGTTCTTCAACTTTTCTTTCTTCCACTTTTTCTGGGATAATTTTTCCTTCTTTATCAAAAAGAATTTTTTTCCCTTTTTGTGGAATAACCACCTGTGTATACTTCTTCAATAGATTACTAAAATGCATCTTAGCCTCTTTGCTTCCATATAGAATAGCCACCGTCTTCGGCTTTCTTTTTTTAACAATTGAAAGAACAACAGTAGGCAACAAGTGGTTTCTAAATGGAATTTGAATCACTTTTTCTTTTACTTCTTCCTTAGAAAGGCCAAATTCTTCACAAAATCTTTCTAATTCATCAATATTATCAACCAGCGGTATAGCTGAGGTATCTTCATCACGATAACTAAACAGAAAAATTTTGCTTTTTTCTTCCTTTAGGAAGGCGGTTAATAATTGACCTGCAGCTCCCTCTTTAAACAATTTTCCATTAGATACAACAATAACCATTGGCGAAGAATCTGTTAGAATCTTTTGAAACTCTGTTTCCTCTCCACCAACAAACGGCACAAATGTAAAAGTTCCTAAAATTAAATTTACTGCTTTTCGATATTCTTGAAGTTTAGGATCAAATGTTTTGGCTCGCAATAATTCATTTATCAGGGTGAATAAAGCATTTTGGCTACCGATAGAGTAGCAGGGAACCTCTGGAAACCGATGCTTCTTTAATGCTTTTGCTATTGTTATCATAATTTCTTCAATGTTATTTGGAAAAATTACGGGAACTAACACGCGCCCGCCGGAATTTAATGTTTTTCTGGCAAGTTTAACGAATTTATCCATTGCTTTTCTAAAGCATTTATTGTCGAACTTCTCTTTAATTTCTTCACCATAGGTGCCATCTATAAGAAGAACATCAAAATTAATATGCCTCCACAAGTCAAAACGCATTGGAAAACGCTTTTCCCCTGCGACCGCATCGCTAGAATAAAGAATTTTCAGATCACGCCATTGGAGGAAAACTCCTGCTGAGCCCAGAATATGATTAGCATCCACAAAAGAAAGAAGTATGTTTGGAGAAATTTCATGTACTACTCGGTGTTCAGGAACATCATAATCCAAAACGATCCACTTTTCGTTAAAAATTTTTTCTCTGAACCAATCATCAACCATTTTATTCAACAAAATTTTGCAAATCTCTTTCGTCACCTTAGTGGAGTAAATGGGCGGGATGGCAAAACCGTTCTTTTTACACCAAAAGGCAAATGCTGGGAGACCACCAGCATGATCCATATGACCATGAGTGATCACTACAGCAATTAATTCCCCTGATAAATCTTTTAATTTTGAAAATTCCGGCTCCTCCCCGTTTGGCGATAAACCGCAGTCAAGCATAACCCATTTCTTTCCATCCCCCAAAAGAAAACATTTTCCTTCTTCAACTTCTGTTCCGCTTAAGACAATTAATTGCATCTTTTCCAAAAGAGCCACTGTTTTTCCCCTAAAAAATATTCTCTCCCACGCTTTTTAAAGAATTAAATGCTCCGAAAAAGTTAAATATCTCTGTGGCTTACTAATTAAGGGGGAGCGTATGCGATTAGAAGAAGCCCTCAAACGCAGAAAGGAAATGTTCGAAAAAAGATTGGAAATACGAATAATGAAAGGACACGATTATGCCAGCACAGAAAATGTTTTAGCCAACTTTGAAGTCACCGCCGAAGTTTGTCGCTTGCTGAACATAGATATCACCAAACCGTGGGGTGTAGCTCTTTTTTACATAATTGTAAAAATTGCAAGGGCCGCTAACCTCCTCTTTAATGTTAGGGGCCCCGCCCAATGTGAGGCCCTCGAAGATACCATTGCGATTGACCTTCCAAATTATGTTGACTTACTCGACGAAATTCTCTTTAAACATGGGTTATACCAACATAAAGAGAACAAAAATATTAATCAACAAAAAACGGCGTAAAAGTGGGCAACAAAACCTCTTAATCACCCAATTTCTAAATTTGAAGCTGACAATATAATTCCATGGGTCAGGGAGACTTGTCGTTACTGAAGTTTTGAATACTAATTACCGAAACCAATTAATTTCTCGTCGAAGATCAAAAAACTTTGAAGAAAAAGGTGCACTCAAAAAAGCCAACAGAAACGGGAGTGAACTTAACCAGGGAAAAAGGAACAAGAGAACACCGCCGCAGACGGCTAAACCACCAGCAAACAAAAGTTTCTTAATAAATTTTCTTTTTGCTAAATAAAACCTTTCGAGCAAATTTTTTGGTGGCTTGGCAGACATAAAAACACCTCTTGCGATAAAAGTTGAAAAGTAACAAGCAGCCCATAAAATTTCCTCAGCATTCTCCATTGGTCGAGCAAATTTTACAAGGTTAATTACAGTTCTAACCGAGAAAGAATCGTTTAAAGCTTTTAAAAGAGCATCTTCCGGGATCTCATAGTAAAGAAGCTTTTTTTCAATATTTGCGTGATACTTTTTTGAAATAAACGCATCCTGAAGAAAATGTAATCCCCAACCTAACCAATACGCCGCCTCCTTGTGTGATCCTTCTAGCCATAATTTCCTAGCCTGAAAAACAAAAGCTAATATTTTTTGAGGATTTGGTCTATGATGTGGGACAATAATCTTTTTAATCTTTATTCGGGAGCCAGAAAGAAAGAGCATTGTGCTAACCTCCGGGTAAAAGTCGGGAGCAATAAGCCCCTCCAAAAAAGCATTACGAATACGCCCAGTTAACCCTAACTTATCAGCAATTGTTACTCCGAGGCTTTTATGTGTCTGCCATTTCATACTTAAGTTATTCTATACTCTTGGTGATATATATCTTTTTTGAATGAGTAAATGATAAAAACTTTAAAAAGGGTCATAAGTATTTTAAAAATGATGATGTATGAGTAGACTTCCCAAACGCCTCCGCGGGGTTAGCTCACTTATTGCTGTTGTTTTAATTATCCTAATCACTATAATTGGGGGATTAATCCTTTTCTATGTCACTCAAAGCCTCTTCTTTGCTGAAGGTCCCGCTTCAGCATTTTCAATTGATAACGCTTGGCTAGTTAGAGATACGCTCGGAAGAACTTCTTTTGCCGTAACAATTAAAAATATAGGGCGAAAACCAATAGTTCAACTTAACATAACCTTAAATCATGAAGATACTACCACATATAATCTCTCATCTGACCCACTAGAACCCGGAGAATCAGCAAGTTTCTCTCCACCTTTAGCGGAAGTTTATATTGTTGGAAACTCATATTCACTAACTGTGTCTGGCCGCTTTTCAGACGGCTCAATATATTCAATTAGCCAAACACTAAAATGTTCTGGAAGTGGGGGGTATACTGAAAAAAGATTTATCACCTTCCATGTAAGAGGTGTTGATGATACCGCGACAGAACCCATATTAATTGTCGATGGGCAAGAATATTCATACTCGGATTTTCCATTAAGCTTCCATTGGTTAAAAGGGACGCTGCACACTTTTGAATGGAAAGAAACTGTTGCTTCCACAGACCCGGAAAAAAGATTCATTTGGCAATCTACAGAGGGATTATCAAATAAACGGACAGGCACAATTCTAGTAAAAGTTGAAGGAGATATAACCGCCACTTATTCTCTGGAAGTAACTCGGAGAGTAGTCTTCGACGCGGAGGGCATACACGATGCAACTGAGCCGATTCTAACTGTAGATGGAGTTGATTATACTGCCGACTCTTTACCAAAAGTCTTTTACTGGAAAAATGGAACCGAACATACTTTTGCGTGGTGTAGTCCAATATTAGACGGAGACAACACACGCTTCATCTGGCAAGCCACTGAAGGATTAGCAAACACACAAACAGGATCATTACTTGTAACCCAAAGCGGATACATCAACGCAACTTATTCAACACAATATTACCTAACTGTCGTTATCACCCCTGAAACAGGAGGGGAAGTAACTCTCGACCCGGCAAATGACTGGTTTGATGCAGGAAGCTCCGTAGTGGCGACAGCAACGCCAAACCCAGATTATGCCTTTGAGGGATGGATTCTCAACGGCGAGCCACGAAGTGAGAACCCAGTTACTTTTACAATAGATGAACCAACCACTCTGGAAGCATTATTCATAAAGACAACCACAATTATCTTTAACGCTACTGGGTTAGCTAGTGATAGTATTGGTATTGTTTTAACTGTGGATGGCGTGAGTTATTCTGTTTCCGAGTTGCCTTTAACATTTAACTGGATAGTTGGGTCATCGCATACTTACACTTGGGAAGAAATAGTTTCAGCAGGTGCTGGAAAAAGATATGCTTGGTCATCCTGCGCTGGTTTGAGCACCTCGCGATCCGAGGTAATTACTGTTCCGGATAATGGTGGATACATCCAAGCAAACTATTATACAGAATATCTACTGTCTATTTCAACAACGACGGGAGGAACTACAGATCCTTCGCCCGGAGATTATTGGCAAAGGGAGGGAGATATAATAACTATTACCGCTTTGCCGGATCCAAATTACAAACTAGATTACTGGGAAATTAACGGTATTGCAGATGGAAGTGCCACAACAATTCAAATAACCATGAATACGACCTATTCCATCACAGCACATTTCAAGTTATCTGTAGCAGAGATAACATTTAATGTTAATGGTCTCAACGATGATGCAACGGGAGACATTTTAACAGTTGATGGAGTAAATTATGAATACTCTGATCTCCCAAGAACCTTCACGTGGGAGATTGGATCAACCCATACTTTTGCTTGGGCTTCTCCTGTTCCGGCAACTGCAGGCAAGCAATATGCTTGGGAAAGCACTACTGGTTTATCAACTAAACAATCCGACACTATTGCTGTTCCCCAAGGCGGAGGGGAAATAACGGCAATATATAAGATTCAGTATCAATTAACCCTTTCTGTGACTTTGGGATCAGGAACAACTGATCCGGCTCCAGGAACATATTGGTATGATTCGGGAACCGAAGTTGAGATTATGGCAACACCAGCGGAAAGTTATATTTTTGCATATTGGATGATCAACGGAGTTCAAAACACTTCCAACCCAGTAACCGTAATAATGAATCAACCAATAACTGTAGAAGCATACTTCCAGGAAGTTGCAATAGTTAGATTCAATGTAGAAGGGTTAACTAGTGAGGTTGACGGCTCATTGATTCTGCAAATTGATGATGTTGAGTATCGTTCGCTTTCAGATTTTCCGATTGAGCAAACCTGGCTTGTAGGTTCAACTCACTCTTTCGTTTGGAATAGCCCAATATCTATTGGAGCTGAAAAACGCTTTATATGGCAATCAACACAAGGCATATCAACTGAGCAAAGCGGGTTCATTCTTGTTCCGTCTGGCGGAGGGGATATAAATGCAACATACCAAGCAGAATATAAAGTTACCTTTGAAGCTTCTGGCTTGGATTCTTCAGCGATGGGAGAAATAGTAACAGTTGATGATACTTCATATACCTTTGCTGATCTTCCTGTTTCCTTCTGGTGGGCGGAGGGATCAATCCACTCTTACGCATATGCTGAAATAGTACAATCTTCAACTGATGGAAAACGATTTAAGCTGGCGGAGGTTAATGGTCCTGCATCACCTATAACAATTTCAGACGCGGAGATAATTACTGGAAACTATCAAATTGAATACTGCCTATCCATTTCAGCAACTACTGGTGGAACAACTGATCCAGCTCCCGGAGACTACTGGTATAGCGAAAATACTATTGTGACCATCACTGCCCTTCCAGATTCTACCTATGAAGTTGATTATTGGGAGATAAACGGAGTTCCAGATGGTAGTGATATTTCAATTCAAGTAACCATGGATCAACCATATACTATAGTGGCACACTTCAAGCTTTCCGTGGCAGAAGTAACATTTAACGTTGAGGGACTAAGCGATGACGCTTCCGGAACAGTATTAACAGTCGACGGGGTTTCATATGTATACTCTGATCTTCCCGCCTCATTCACATGGGTTGTCGGTTCTTCTCACGATTTTGCATGGGCAAGCCCAATCTCCGCCGGAACAGGCAAACAATATGTCTGGCAAAGCACAACGGGACTATCAACTGGGCAATCGGGAACAATAATAACCACTAAAGCGGGAGGAAATGTAAACGCAAGTTATATTACACAATTTGAGCTGAGTATAAGTGTTGCTTCAGGATCTGGAACTACTGATCCTGCACCCGGAACTTATTGGTATGATTCCGGTTCAAGCGTTGAAATCACAGCCATACCATCAGAGAGCCACATCTTCGCATATTGGTTAATAAATGGAGTGAAAGATACATCAAACCCAACAAGCGTGGAAATAACTCAACCAGTAACTGTTGAAGCTTACTTCCAAGAAGTTGCCGTTGTCAGATTTAATGTTGCTGGTTTGACTAGTGAAGTTGATGGGAAAGTGATATTAACGGTCGATGGTGTAGATTACACTTCAGTCTCTGATTTTCCAGTCGAGTACACTTGGCTTGTAGGATCTTCTCATACGTTTTCATGGAGTAGTTCATTGACAGTTGGAAGTGATAAAAGGTTCACTTGGCAGTCTACAAGTGGATTATCAACTGAACAGAGCGGAATAATAACGGTGCCTTCGGGCGGGGGCTGGATAAACGCAACTTACCAAGCAGAGTATTTAGTCTCAATAAGTGCTGGAACGGGCGGAACTACTGATCCCGCCCCTGGGAACTATTGGTATGCAGAAGGAACTCAACTAACAGTTACGGCGATTCCAGATGCCGATTACGGCTTTGACTATTGGGAGATTAATGGAGTACAAGACGGAACTGACTCGGTGCTGGTGTTAACAGTTGATCAATCATATTCTCTTATTGCAAACTTTAAGTTGTTAACATTTGAGGTCAGTTTCGAGGCAATAGGTTTATCCGACGATGCTTCAGGAACAGTTTTAACTGTTGACGGTAATGATTATGTATACTCCGACCTTCCAGTAACTTTTGTTTGGGAGGTTGGCTCTTCTCATAATTTTGCTTGGGCAAGTCCTGTCTCGGCTGGATCTGGAAAGAGATATGTTTGGGAGAGCACTACGGGTCTATCCACAGAACAGTCGGGAACAATAATAGTTCCAAATGGCGGCGGTGAAGTAGTGGCATCTTATAGGACCCAGTATCAGTTGACGATTTCAGTTGCTTCTGGCTCTGGAACAACTACTCCTGCTCCCGGTTCATACTGGTATGATTCGGATGTTTCCGTTGAGATAATGGCCACTCCGGCAACAAGTTATATCTTCGCATATTGGCTTGTAAATGGAGTCCAGAATACTTCCAATCCAGTAACAGTCATAATGGATCAGGCGAAGGTGGTGGAGGCCTACTTCCAGGAAGTGGCTACAGTTCAATTTGATGTTAATGGCTTAACCAGCGAGGTTGATGGGCAGGTAATTCTAACCGTGGATGGAGTGGATTACACTCAGCTTTCAGACTTTCCAGTTGAATACACTTGGCTCGTGGGTTCACCCCACACCTTCGCCTGGCATAGTCCATTAACCGCTGGCTCAAATAAGCGATTTGTTTGGATATTAACTGAAGGCTTGTCTTCAGATCGGTCAGGAGCAGTAACTGTTCCATCCGGCGGTGGGCAAATAACTGCTACTTACGAAACTGAATACCTTGTTTCCATTAGTGCTGAAGCCGGTGGAACAACCGATCCCGCTCCAGGGGATTACTGGTATCCAGAAGGAACTCAACTAACCATAACTGCCATTCCCGATCAGGATTATGAATTGGATTACTGGGAAATAAATGGTGCCCCCGACGGCAATCAAGAGTCTCTGTCCTTAACGGTAGACCAGCCATATACAATTGTCGCTCACTTCAAGTTGTCTGTAGCACAAGTTTCATTTAATGCTGTTGGTCTTGGAAGTGATACTACTGGAGCAGTTCTAACTGTTGATGGAGTCACCTATAACTATGCGGACCTTCCAGTTACTTTTACTTGGGTCATTGGATCCTCCCATGATTTTGCCTGGTCAAGTCCCGTCTCAGCTAGTGCTGGTAAGCAATATGTTTGGGAGAGCACTTCCGGACTTTCAACCGAACAATCCGGAACAATTACTGTTCCATCTGGTGGTGGGGAAATCACCGCGACATATGAAACCCAGTATCAATTAACAATTTCAGTTGCCTCTGGTTCGGGAACAACTGATCCAGCCCCAGGAACTTACTGGTATGATTCAGGAGCTGAAGTTGAGATAACAGCCTCGCCGGCAACAAGTTATATCTTTGCATATTGGATGATCAACGGAGTTCAAAACACTTCCAACCCAGTGACAGTAATAATGGATCAACCAATAACTGTAGAAGCTTACTTCCAGGAAGTTGCAACTGTTAAATTCAATGTAGAAGGGTTAACAACAGAAGTTAATAATCTTGCAATCTTGACGGTGGATGGAGTGGATTATACGCAACTTTCAGACTTTCCGGTTGAATATACTTGGCTTGTCGGCTCAACTCATACTTTCTCTTGGCACAGCCCATTATCCGTCAGCTCGGACAAACAATTTGTTTGGGCATCAACGGAAGGCTTATCCTCAGAACAAATGGAAACGATAACTGTTCCTTCCGGTGGTGGTTGGATAAATGCAACTTACCACACAGAATATAAAATTACCTTTGAGGTTAACGGTCTTGATACTAGTGCTATTGGAACAGTAGTAACAATTGATGATACTGTATATGCATTTAATGCTCTTCCAATTTCATTCTGGTGGGTTGAAGGGTCAACCCACTCTTACACATATGAAAGCATAGTTCAATCTGTAATTGACGGAAAACAGTTTAGGTTGGATTCCGTTTCAGGCTCAGCCTCTCCAATAACCGTATCTGGTGCCGAAGTGATCTGTGGAAACTATGTTACCCAATGGCAAGTAACCTTCAGCGCCTCCGGACTGGATGATAGTGCGAGCTCCCCAGTTCTAAACGTTAATTTGCCGGATTACTCTGGAGACATATACTATGGCGAGCTACCATATTCCACATGGGTTGATGATGGCACTTGGATCTACTATTCATATTACGATCCTGTTTCAAGCTTAACATCTGGAAAAAGATTCAAAGGAATAGATGTTCCAACAGAGGTCATGGCAAATGTTAACGCACCCTTATCCGTGACTGGCAACTATCTTGTTCAATGGCTTGTTACTTTTGACGCTTCAGGGTTGGACGATTCAGCAAGCGGAGTTGTGGTTACTGTTGATGGAGTTTCACTTACATATGATGATTTGCCATATTCAGAGTGGGTTAATGATGGGGCAACTGTAACTTATAGTTACTCCAGCCCCGTTGAGAGCACAGTAGAGGGAAAAAGATTCACTCTAACAAGCGTTGACGGACCCACTTCACCAATTACTGTTTCCGAAGCAGTGACAGTAACTGGGAACTATCAGGTTGAGTATAGCTTATCTATCTCTACAACCACTGGTGGAACAACCGACCCCGCTCCAGGGGATTACTGGTATGCTGAAGGCACTGCAGTTTCAGTTCAAGCAATTCCCTCAGATGGATATGCCTTTGATTACTGGCTTGTTGATGGAGCAGAAAGCACGGAGAATCCAATTTCGGTAACTATGGATGGTCCTCATACTCTTGAAGCTTACTTTATGACTGCAGTATTCTACAAGTGGGAGGATGGAACGCAAAGTGACAGTATTACTTTGACATATAATATCTATCAGAACCTCTGGCTACATGATGCAAACGCTTCTTATGGTCTAATGAGTACCGGGGTACATTCATGCACGGTTCAGATGTATATTGAATCAATTAATGATACAACTCCAATAGCTAACTTTACAATGATCATTAGAGCACCAGATTTGACTGAAGTAGCTAGAATTGTTTGGACTCCTGGGGATTCAATTCCAACAACGCCTCAAACATTCCAGCTAGAACCAAATACTAAGTACACCATTGAAATATGGATCCTTGGCTCCGATAATGTAAGTGATGTTTCGATCTCGGTAAAACTTGAAGTACCATAAAAACCTTAAATCTCTCTTTAAACTTACCCCCAATTTTTAATCAAAAACTACTTGGTATACTAAAATATGGTCGGGCGGGCAGGATTTGAACCTGCGACATTCCGGTCTCTGCTGTACGCCTGACAGGCTGGTGGCGCCCACCTCTGGCGGGCGTCTACAGCCGGATGCTCTGCCAGGCTAAGCTACCGCCCGCCAATAAAAATTATTTGGCTAGGTTTTTATAAGCATTAAGCTAGTGCAGGTATTAATGCAGATCCGATTTGACAAAGATTTTTTTGAATGTTTTTAGTTAAATGAATAATTTGCAAAGTAGCTTGTTTTCTTGCTTGCTCGGCGGAGAGATGACCCGATTCTATTCCTTCAAGAACTTTCTCCAGTTGCCTAGTCATTTCTATGCTAGCAATTTCTCCACAATATTTTTCTACGGTTTCAATTAGTCTTATTCCAAGAGGGGTCGGTTTTAATTGGTATTTCTCTGAAATAAGGTATTTACGTTGAAGCAATTTCATGCAAATCTCTGCTCTAGTTGCTTGAGTGCCAATTCCATTTCTTTCCATTTCCTTCACTAAACTGCTTAAAGTGTACCGTGGTGGAGGGAGAGTTTCATTTTCTTCAAGGAAGATCTCTTTTACCTTCACTTTAGAGTGCACTGCCAACTCAGGTAAAATAAATTGTTTAATCTTAGTGAAAGGATAAGCTTTAAGCCATCCAAGGTGTAGTAGTTTAACACCAACTAACTGGAAAAGTTCCTCGGCGATATTTATATCCACATAAGTTTTTTCCTTTGTTGCAGGAGGATAAAATGTGGCTATAAAACGCCTTCGGATAAGATCCAAAAGTTTTCTTTCCCGCTCGTTTTTTGCTTCTCTGCTAGTGGGGGTAGGAGTAAGTGCAATATGGGCCCCATCCCAATAACCTCCTTGACGAGGTCTCCATTTCCTCGAAAGGATTTTTGCAATTAATTTTTCATATTCTTCTAGTTTCTGAAGGGCAGTTAAAATTTGTTTATACGGAGTTAATTTAATTGTTGTGGTTTTCGTTCGCGGATAGCTAGTTAAACCTTGTAGATAAAGCTGTTGTGCAAGTTTTAAGGTGAAATTAGGTGTAAATTTAAAGATACGCCAAGCCTCGCTCTGCAAAGAGCTTAAATTAAAACAAAGGGGTGGAGAAAGTTGCTCCTCTGCTTTTTGAACTTGGATAACAATCCCTTCAGTAGCCTTCTTGCATTTTTCGTAAAGTTGCCTTGCAATTTCCTTTTTATATATCTTTCCAATCTTATGCGTAGCAGTATATTCTTTCCCGTTAATTAAAATTTTTGCCTTTAGCAACCAATATTTCTTTGGTTTAAATGATTCTATCTCTTTCTCTCTTTGAACCACAAATTTCAGGGTTGGTGTCTGAACTCGCCCTAAAGAAATTAATTTTCGCCGTCCAAGGCTCTTTTGTAAGGCTTTAGTAAATAGAACTGTAAGGTTTATTCCATACAATGCGTCCACAAAATGCCTTGTGCAACCAGCGTTTACCCAACTCCGATCCAATGGTTCAATTTTAGAATATGCACGCCGAATTTCTCGAGGTGTTAGTGCGTGAAACTTCAAACGGAACATTTTTTCTTCTGGAACTCCAAGCTTTTTTAAAGTAATAAACCCAATAGTGCTTCCCTCAATATCTAGATCGCACCCAATAATATACCTTGAAAAAGAATACTCCGAAAACAGCCATTTTAGGCACTCAAAAAACTTTTTTGCTTTCTTCTTCTTTTTATCTACCCAAACCGGAACCCATTCAAAAGAGAGACTCACCTGATTCCAACCACCCCTCCCTTTCGGTTGTAAATTAAATAGATGCCCAATAGCAGAACCGACAACCAACTGGTTCCCAACATAATAAGAAATACCATTATGCTTTTTCCGTTTTGCTTCCAAAGCGTAGGCAATTTTTGCCGCTTGAATCGGTTTCTCAGCTAAAATAAAATCCATGAAATCAACCTCCAATCTATCCTTCTCTTACTGGTTTTAACATTTCCAACAAAAGTTTTTTAAATTCCGTAAGAGTTATTTTTCTCCCATTGTGAAGAATTAAATCTGTTCGGCCTCTTGATTTATACCAAGTGGCATAATAAAGATCATTAGTTTGGGTGTTTCGAATAAATACATAATTCTGATCATCGCACCAGAAATGGGCAACCTCTAAGTCCCCAATAAAAACTATTTGATTGTGAATGCCTGGATGAAAAAAGCCTGAAAAAAATGCACGAAAGAGATTTACTCTTGCATCATTCCAATTTTTTTCTGTAAACAAACCCTTTTCATCGAAAGCGGAGACGGGATTAGAGCCTATCCACTCCTTTTTTAATGGTTCCTTAAACGACTGATCAAAATGCTTTTTTACATATTCTTGAATCTCTTTTATTATTGCGGTAATAGTCTCTTTTTCGCTCATTTGAATCCCTGAATAATATTTTCCGGAGGGTGGTTTAAAAAGTTTTCCGTCAGGTTAAGGATCTTTTTATAAAACAACGGCTGCGATGGTGCAGAGATCTTTGAGTGGGCTTACATTTAATTGCCCTTGCTTTTCTAGAAGAGTCAGATGAGAGAAAATTAATTGTAAGATTTTTTCTTTATCTTTTTCGATGCAAGCAAGCATTTGTTTTAGTAGAGGCGAGGGAATTTTAGAAAAATTAAAAATGAGAGGAGAAACCAAAAAAGTTAAACAATTTATTCCTGAAAGGCAAAACAGAAAATGTTTATTGCATTTCACGCAGGAAGTATCTATTGTTTCGGTTTCAAAATTGATTTTTACAGCAACAAGAAAATGTCGTCCCCAATTTTCCAAGGAGAATCCCATTTAGAGTAATTGCCTAATTTGAAATTTAAAGTTTTCTCTTTTGTGCAGGATGTTTATCAATTTTTGGCAACGAAAAATTTATATCCGACGGAGGAGATATTTTACTCGGGATCTCGTTACATGAGAAACTCAATGCTCGAAGTATTTCGGAAGCTGTTTAGATCACGTTTTGTTAGGGATAAACATGCCTCGAGCGAGATTATTGGCAGCTTAATGCTTCTCCTTGCAATCTCAACTGCCGGGGTTATAATATACTCGTTTTCGATAAATTATTTTAGCTCATCTATTGATGCTTTTAGAGTCGAATCAGAATTGGATTCCGGAAAAATTCAAGAGCGGTTAATAATAACCGCCGTTTGGTATGATGGAAATGTAATGAATGTAACTATTCTGAATTATGGAAAAATTGAATGGAAGATTGACCAAGTGTATTTCGATCACATTCAAGTCTCTTCGTTTGTTAGTGGTCGTGGCGTTGCAGTTGGTCCAAAAGAGTTAATCTCAGTAAAATTTACTCCTCCAATAAGCATTGTCGCAGGGAACACTTATGAAATAATTGTAGTCACGGAGCGTGGAAGTAAAAATGCGATTTATTGGGAAGCTTAAACGCGATAAGCGCGCTGTGGGCTCGATTATTGGAGCCACCTTCATCTTTCTCATATTAACATCAGGCATTTTTTACTATGTTTTAACAACTGCACTTCAACGAAAATATGCTGAAAAAGCAAGTGAAATGGAAGAGTTTGACTGGGAACGCTCCAGAGAAAAAATTATTGTCTATCGCCTAACCGTAACTGAAGATAATAAACTCCAAATTACACTTGTGAACCTTGGCTCAGTTCAAGTTGAAATCATTTGGATTGGGGTATTCGACACAAGCACAGACCCCCCAACGCAACGATATTATAATGTACAGGTTGCCATTCCCCCAGCAGCAAATCAAACCATAACTACTAATGCTTTTATAGACCCATATAAAAACTATGAAATTCAAATTATAACCGCCCGCGGAAACATAATTGAATATAATTATCCAATTCCTGAGCCGTGGGGATCAAGAGCCTATATTACAATTGATGGTCCAAATACTATCGATTACAACCAGTGGACCACTTACACCATACATGTAACCTCAGTTACTGGAGACCCCTTTCCATATGTCTTTGTATATTGCTATGTAAGCGGAAGCACAGCCAAGATAAAAGTTGGGTGGGGGTCCTCCACATTTAGTTACGGATTAACTGACAGTAATGGAGAGCGAACAATACAAATTAAATCTAGGACGCAAAGTGGTGAATATTTCATGCTTTATGTCTCAGCAGGCGGTTTCTTGTTACAAAAAATAATCTATCAAGAACCAAAAGGGGGTTAAACTATGAGGCTCAAAATAAGATTTAACTTGAGGAGAAAAAAACGTGATCGAGAAACGCAGAAAGGTCAGACGAAAAAACAATGGGTTAATATAAATGAAGAGCTTAAGAAAAGAAGGTTAACCAAAAAGATTTTCCGAGATTTTTACCCCGTAAATCCGCCATTCGGATATGTCGGAATCGAAGTTGATAAAAGAACTGGGAAGTTCAAATATTTATGTATCGAACCAACCTTATCTGAAGATGAAAGAAAAGTATTAAATGAACTTAAACAATTACTACGAGAAGAAACAAATGCTCCATTACATGTGCTTAAAAATGATGCTCTCTTGGCGGAATATCTGGAGAAAAGAACTAGGGAAACAATCAAAAAATTCGGTTTAAAAATTCCCGAAGAGGCTATAGCGAAGATAACCTATTATCTTAAAAGAGACTTTTTAGGGTACGGAAAAATTGATATCTTGATTCGTGACCCAAACATAGAGGATATAAGTTGCAACGGTGCTAATATCCCCATTTTTGTATGGCATAGACGATTTGAATCGCTACCTACCAATATTAAATTTGATACCCAAGAGGAATTGGACGCTTTTATCGTGAGACTCGCTTATAAAACAGGTCATCAAATCTCCGTTTCAAGACCGATTTTGGAAGGAACACTTCCAGAAGGTTTTCGTGCTCATTTAACCTTAAATGAAGTATCCAAGCGCGGGGACACTTTCACGATACGAAAAATCAAAGCGGATCCTTATACAATAGTTGATCTAATCAAGTTTGGAACTCTTTCCCCACAAATGGCAGCGTATTTTTGGGTTCTAATTGAAAACTTGCGTTCTATAATAATTGCTGGAGCCACAGCCTCTGGAAAAACATCATTGCTAAATGCAATATCTACTTTTATCGTTCCAGAGATGAAAGTGGTTACAATAGAGGAAGTACGAGAATTAAGACTGCACGATAATTGGATTCCAATGGTTGCCCGCCCCTCTCTTCAACCAGGAGTTCAAGAGGTAACACTCTTTGACCTGCTTAAATCGTCTTTACGGCAACGTCCAGATTACATTATTGTTGGTGAAGTTCGCGGGGAAGAAGCATACACTCTCTTCCAAAGCATCTCGGTTGGACACGGGGGATTATGCACAATACACGCGGAAAGCATCGATGCAGTCTTAAAAAGATTACAAACAACACCAATGAATATTCCGTTGATGCTTATTCCATTAATGAATGTTGTAGTTCTCATAAGCCGAACGAAAGTAAATGGAGAAATTGTTAGACGAGTGATGGATATTTCCGAAATTGCAGGCGTCGACGAAGAAAAAAGTCAAGTTATACTTCAAAGAATATATGAATGGAATCGAACAGAGGATAACTTTACTTTTTGTTTAGATGATCCAAGGGAAAGTGCAATATTCAAAAAAATTGCTGTGCTACGGCATGTTTCAGTTGAGAGTTTAGTTGAAGAAATGCAAAATAGGGAAAAGGTTATTAAGTGGATGGTACATAAGAATCTTAGAAGTTACGAGGTAGTCTCTAAGATAGTGGGAGATTACTACTTTAAACCAAAAGAAATACTAAATCGTGTGAGGTTAGAGCTGTGAAAAAAATAAAAGATTGGCTGTCAACGACCGGATACATTCTTTTCAGAAAAGTAATTCGAAAACTTCCAAAGTTTAAAACCCTTGAAGAAACCTATTATAAGAGTGGAACCTACACTTTATTTGATGTTTATCTTGCGGGCCTGCTATTTACAATAACCCTAACTGCAATAGGATCTATTATTTTAAGTCTTATTTTGCATTTCTTCATTTTTCGCACAACTATTTTTCAAGCCATAGTGGCATCCTTTTTGCTTGAAACTATTGTTATGTTAATTGTGATTACTATTTTCTTCTTTATTCCAATCTTGAAAAGTAGGCGGAAAGCAAAGGAAATAGATGAGAATCTTGTTTACACCACGGGGTATATGAGTATCCTTTCCGCAGGCGGCGTTCCAATAGAAAGGGTCTTCGAAAGAGTAGCTGAAGTGGAAGAAAAAGTAGCTATAAAAGAAATGGCGAAACGCTTTTTAACCAATATTAAAATGTTCGGAATGGATGCAATATCAGCGTTAAAAGATCTCTCAAAGCACTCTCCTTCCGATATCTTCTCAAAGATTTTACACGGTCTAGCAAACACAGTTAAAACCAGCGAAGATTTACATGACTTTTTGACATATGAAACTGAACGCCTTCTGCATACTAAAAGAGAACATTTAAAAAGGCGAATAAGTACTCTAATGACTTTAGGTGAAATTTATGTAGCAGCGGTAGTGGTTTTTCCAATAGTAGTAATTGTAATGCTCACAATTCTCTCGGTTTTAGGCAGTCGCTTACTTGGCCTTTCAACAGTTGAGCAGTTAAATCTTGTCGTATTCGTGTTGTTGCCAATGATAAGCCTTATCTTTATCCTCCTATTAAATGCGGCTTTACCGGAGGAATAAAAAGTGTTCTTCGCTGAAAAATATAGAAAAGCCGTTTGGGTGCTTTCCTTGGGGGTTGGAATACTGGTGATTCTAGCCCCTGTCCTAAATGGTCAATATTTTCCCAGTGCTCCATACTACATCCCTACAGATCCAAGAGTTAACAACACATTAGTTGTTGGGTTACTAATTTGTCTTCTTTTCCCCGCGATTGTTGAGGCGTGCAATTACCGCTGGCGCAAACAAGTAGATAAAAACATTCCTAGACTTTTGAGGGACATCGCAGAGGCAGTAAGATCGGGAGTTACTCTTCCAAGGGCGCTCGAAGAGGCTGCTCAAAGGGATTATGGTCCCCTTTCTAAAGAAATTGAGCGTGCCGTGGCCATGTTCATCTGTGGGGCAACGTGGGAAGATGCGATGAATACTTTAGCGAGAAGATTGAAGCAGCCTAATGCTAAGAGGTTGGCTACAATTCTCATTGAGGCTCATAAAACAGGGGGCAAATTAATGCGCATTTTGGACACTAGTGTTCGCTTGTTTTCAAGTTTTGATGAATACCAAGAAGAAAGAAACACAAAAACCAAACCGTATGTTTTAACAATTTATATGGGTACAATAATTTTCTTAATAATAGTTTATGTGGTACTAAACCAATTGTTGGCTCCTCTCTGTCTGAATCTGCCTCAGATTCAAGGAAATATGAATGTGGTAGCAGATCTTCCGAGTATTGAATACTTCAATTCGATCCTCTTTTGGGCCGCTATTGTTCAATCTCTCTGTGGAGGATTAATTGCCGGAAAAATTGAGAGTGGATCTCTTCCAGCAGGAATGAGACACTCAGTAATACTGCTTTCAGCAACCCTCATGTTCTTTAATGTATTAGGCTCAATAGGAGGGGGATAAAAAATGGAAGAAGAAATAAAAGGTTTAACCAAACCCCTCGCGGGCAATAGTTTACACTTAAAACTTCTACGAGCATTAATCGTTCGCGGAACTACAACTTTAAGACCGACCATCACGAAGAAGGGAATTCGATATTATAAAGCAGAACGAAGAGTAAGAAATATCCCCCCAAAGGAAATTCCAAAACTTCTCGAACGCCTTAGTCGCGAAGGAAAAATAAAAGCCGAGCTATTTGATCGAGTAATTGCATGCTCCGAGTGTGACTGTCCCAAAGTAACTCCTAAATTTGCTTGTCCCAAATGTGGATCTGAAGCCATAGAGACAATCGAGCTATACGAACACATCACCTGCGGATATATGGATTCAAAAGAAGCCTTTCTCACAACAGGCACTCTTACATGCCCAAAATGTGGCACTGAAATTTCAGAAGACGATCCAAAATTTAATATGATTGGTACTTGTTACCAATGTAATGATTGTGGAAATCGTTTTGAAAAACCCGAGACAGTATTTATTTGCCAAAATTGCAAGAAGAAACTTACCTTCTCTAATGCGAAATACCTTAAAATTTACTCTTACACGATTCCTGAACAAACAGTTCGCGAGTTCGGCAAGGAAATTCCAATATTAGAGTTTATTCAAGAAAAACTGAACAAGAAAGGTTTTGCTATCCATTGCGACGGCGAGGTGGAAGGAACATCCGGATTAATGCATCCATTTAGTATTGTAGCTAGAAAAGAGAATTTTCTAGTAGTTGTAGATGTGGTTTCGTCTGCAACAAAAGACGAGATGTTAGCAATTATTGGAAAACGTGCGGATGTCCCGGCGGACAAGTTTCTTGTTATTAGTATTGCTAACGGTCCAACAAAGATTCTAAGACGCATTAAAGGTGTCGATTTCTTTAATGGTAGTGACGTAACAAAATTTAAGAAACGATTCAAAAAATACTTTCAACAACATTTTTGAGAGGGCTAAAACCAAAAAGTTTATTAGCAGGACCTACAATATTTTATCAAGAGGCGAAAGAGTATGAAAAAAATAATTAAATCTGTGAAGGGCTTTTCACCAGTAGTTGCTGCTCTGATTCTAATGTTGCTAGCGGTAGCGGCAGGCGTCATTGCTTACGGATATGTCATGGGCTGGATCGGTGGAGCCACGCAAACCTCAGGAGTTCAACCCGGCGAACTACAGTTTGACTCAATTTATGCTGATGCATCTGAAAATAAGATAAAGATGTATGTGAGAAACATTGGCGGAAAGACTCTGACAATAGATAAAATTTATGTTAATGGTGTAGCGTATCCGAATGCAACAGAGATAAGTGGCTCACTTGGAATTGGCGAGGTCGCATACCTAGAAGTATCCGTGTCACTTACAGCCGGATACTTCTATGAGGTAAAAGTGACGTGCACCGACGGAACAACGGTCGCCCAATCGGTTCAAGCGAAATAGCCTTTTTCCCTTTTTTTCTAATGCAAAACCTGTTTTTGCCTAGTCAAGTTTATATTGAATCCCTTCTGCCAAAGTCTCAAAATTATCGAATGGGGAGAAAGGTGCCCCTGGATCGCTTGCATCAAGAGCAGTAGTTAATTTTTAAAAATAAATTTTCTTGGTTGCGTTGGTGGAGTAGGTTTCTTTTCAAATTTAAATGAAATTTTTATTTTAGAACCCTTTTTGCAATTCGCCCGGCAAACAAGATAAAGACTGTAAGTAATGTGACCGCAAATCCAAGTATGAGATATCCTAACCCCACAGCCAGACCAACACTAGCACAAATCCACAGACTTGTTGCGGTAGTGACTCCTACAATTTTATCTTTTTCTCCAACTATAACTCCAGTACAAATAAGACTGATTCCAGCTACGACACTTGCTGCAACGCGTGCTGGGTCCATAGGAAAAGCATCAATCGAGAGAATGGTAAACAAACACGCCGCCAAACAAACAAGCATATGTGTCCGCAAACCGGCTGGTTTTTTAAGTAGTTCCCTCTCTAAACCAATAACCCCTCCAAGAACAGTTGCCATAACCAAGCGAAGAATTAACCACACCAATAATTAGACCTCCCACCTTTTAAATTGGAGAACTTTAATAAAAAGTTTTCGGATTCAATTTTATATAACAACCTTCAGTTTTTCTTTAGGTTCTTAGATAAATAAAAACCAGAAGTAAGGAGGCAACTTAGTATTCAAAAATTGCACACATAAAGCGAGCAAAAACAGATCTCAATTACCAGAAGGAGAAAGGCCCCCCAAAAAATTTAAAAGATCCAATGAACAATTATATTACCAGAAGAGGAGGTGCTTAAAGTGATCAAAGAAGAGACTGTTAAAAAACTTGCTCTAATACTTAAACCAATACGTTTCAATATTCTAGAACTTTTGACACAAGCGGGTGAGCCCCTTTCAATAGATTCTCTTGCTGATAAACTGGAGGAATCTCGTGCAGTAACAAGCTTTCATATAGCCCTATTAGAAGAGGCAGGTCTTGTGAAAAGCGATTTTAAAATAATTGAAAAGCCAACCAAGAAAAAGAAAGGTAGAGCCGGACAAACATACTCAATTACTGAAGAGGGTATGCTTCTATTTCAAAAATTAAAAGCGTTTCTAAATGAACTTTAGGGGGAGATTACTCCCGGAACCTTTGGGAAAGGAGTTGCTTCCCAAATATTTTTTAATCCGCAAATCCACTGCGTCAATCGTTCTACTCCAATTCCAAAACCAGCCGATGGAGGTATTCCCTCCTTTAACATTTCGAGGTACCACCAGTACTCCCTCGGTTTTTCTCCGTTCTGTTTAATTCTTTTGAGAACCCTTTTATAAGTGTGTTCTCTCTCTCCGCCAGAGATAGCTTCTCCATATCCCTCAGGATATATTAAATCAAAATCACGGAGAATTCCTAGCTGCTTAGGGTCTTCTCGGTAGTAGAAGCCTCTAGCCGAGATAGGGTAATTAATCACAAAGAATGGTTCACGAAATTTTTCAGAAAGGATCCTTTCAAGATGCCATGGAATTTCCGCCCCCAACTGCATTTTAAAACCAAAATTTTTCAACAATTCAATCACTTCATAATATGAAAACCGTTTAAATGGAATTCGAGGCACCCTAAGTTTTCGTCCAAGAGTATTTAATGGCTCTTTACATTTTCTTTTAACTCTCCTGCAAACATACTGCACTAATTTCTCAGCAAGAGCCATCATTTTTTGGTAATCAGCATAAGCTTGTTCAACGTCAATTTGCCGAAACTCTGTTAAATGCCTCCTTGTTTTAATTGCTTCCACTGGTTCTAAACGAATATTCGGAGACAAGGCAAATATTTTTTCTAAACTGAGAAGAGCCATTTGTTTATATAAAATCATACTACTCATAATTTTAAATGGGGTACCATAATAATCTATTGAAGCTTGCTTTGCACCTCTAATTCCAGGATCAGTAACAGGTCCTATTATAGGGGCAAGAATTTCTACGAAGCCTTCTCGGCGTAGAAAATCTCTGATAGCGGATAAAATTTCATCTTGAATTTGAAGGATACACCGCATTTTAAGTGAGCGAATGGTTCGATACCTAAACCGAACAGTATGTAAATCGTCTGTCATTTCTCTATTTTTCATGAGTTTTTCTATTTCATAAAAAAGTTTTTCAATTTTCTATGTAAAAAATTTAAAAAATACCTTTTTATTAGCAAAGATATTGAAAAATTTTGCAAATATCTCCAAACTCAATTGAAAAATTGGGGGCCTCGGTTCCCCGTAGCAACACTTTAAATAGTTTATCATTATTGCAATAGTTATAGATCCGAGTGCTACCCGAGGCACTTGCACTCGTCATAAACGCACCCACCCCCTGATCTGGGGGTGGATGCCCTCAATAAATGTATATTTCCAAAAGGAAATAAAAAGCTTTCTCTGAAAACAAAAGGTTTAAATAATACTCCTGCATCTGTTCATATTGAGCAATGAAACTCTTTTCTAAAAAGTTTCATGCTGTTTTTTTCGCCCCGCTTTTCCAGTGGATATTATCTCTTGATGACTGCGAAATTAAAGTAACATACCTTCGAATTCCAGGGGAAAAAGCGGTTCATACAAAATATCAGGAAATTTTCGGCGAAGAAGTGGAACTTAATTTTATTGAAAATCAAGTATTTATAGTCAAATGGAAAAAACTTATTAAAAAACATCGTGAAACGCTTTACGACCCTGATAAACCAAGAAATTTAGCAAAATCGGTAACTGTAAGATAAAAAGTTTAAACTCTTTTAAGTTAATGGTTGAGTTACTTTATCGTTAAATGAATAATGATTTTTTGCAACAATTACCGGATCCTGATTGGCACTAGATCCTTGGCTAGGTTCAATTACACAAGTCATCTTTGTGGATCAAAGTTTTTAAATAGTTAAAAAGCTTTTCTAATGGGGAGGATACGTTCATAAATGGTTAAAGAAACAACCAAACTTTGGGCAGGTATTGGTTCCTTATTAGTTGCTCTTGGGCTTCTTTTTCCTTTTTTGACTTTAATTGGGTTGATCTTACTAGTTTTGGCTCTTAAAGAATTTGCTGATTTTTACAAAGATAAAAATATTTTTGATATGGCAATTCTCGGTTTTGTGTTTTATCTGTTTGGTGCGGCTGGCTCAGGAATTCTTAGCTTTCTTTTTCTATTAGCTCTGTTCCAAAAAATTCGCTTTATATCCATTTTCTTCATGCTGTGCTTCTTCTTTATTTCCCTTTTTTATCTCCTTGGAACAATTTTCTTTAAAATAAGCTTTGACCAACTAGCACATGTAACTAAAGAAGAAAATTTTCAAGCAGCCTCTTTACTTTTACTAATTGGAGGATTATTTGTGATACTCTTAGTCGGGTTTCTTCTTATTTTCATTGCATGGATCTGGTTATCCATAACCTTTTTCTTAGTTAGAGCAAACTAAAAATTAACCGAAATGGTGACCAAATCATACTAGAAAATTTTGAACTTTAATTTTATAAACAATACGAGAATTGCAATGGTTAAAACAAGTGGTAGAAGCCACTGGTAGAAGGCTGGCTGATTCCTAGCGTAAACGGCTAGGAGCGTCGTTGGTTCGGTTACCTCTATAGTTATCTCCCGTTCAGTAGTGATTACTTCTCCAGTGGTGGAGTTAACCCACCCAACAAAATGTAATGACCCAATTCTGGCGGGGATAACCACTTTGTACACTCCAGGATACAACGAGAAGTTGAAACTGTTTGCTATCGAAACATATTCGCCCTTAAACGTGTAACCAGTAAGATTGCAGTATAATGGTCTCTTTTCAGATAGGTTCCACCCAATAGTGTAATAAACAGTTAACGGTGGATCACCCGCATCACTATAATAATCATCATAGTAATCACCCAGCTCCGAAACCGTTAAGCCAATTGCATGTGGCGGATATTCACTGTCAGTAAGCGCCACAAACCAACTCGTCGAACCTTCATAACAGACATTATAAATGTGCCTGTTATTGGTTAGAACCAACTCCAAACCATTTATCTTAAATATCTCAATTACCTGCGTGCTTCTAGTAAATGGCCAAACATACTTCTCAGCCACAAGAGGAGCCCCAGCATCAGCCATCGAATAATAAAATGGCGAAGTCGGGTAAGGATGCAGGAAGGTTCCGCTTTGATTTACTTCTTTCCAATAAAGTGTATCCGTCCAGTAGTAACCTAGACTCGTTCCTAGGTCGAATCGCGCTGCAATATCAAGGTCGCCCACAATAATCTCCTGTAAAGCAGTCAACGTGTCGGAGCCCATAATTGCCTCCAGTTCGGATCTGTAGGTGGTCTTCACATAGGATAAGCCTAGCGGGTAGATATATGATCCGCCTGGAACCGGATTTACCGCGTAAAGATAACGGGTAAGCGCACCCATTTCCTTTACTTTGACTACTGCCTTCAAAGTGTGGTCCCGCCCCATTGATATGGTTGGTAATTCACCAGGCGCGTAGGTTACTCCATCGAGGACCCAATGGTCAAGTTCACATCCCAGTTCTGGATCAAAACTTGCCGTAACTCTCTCAAGAGGAGCATATCTAAACTCTGCAGTGCCTGGATTTGGACCAAGAGAAGAGTGCCCATAAATGTCTGCGGGATCAAGATAAACATAGCCATAACCGTAATCGGTATATGCTGTGCCCGTCTTCTCTATTATAACCG
>Ga0190363_1000457_pt1 | contig 23815 bp, 19 predicted proteins | sample 48721867_MG_FD_161272 | JGI IMG/M metagenome (GOLD analysis project Ga0190363, IMG submission 161272) | Hydrothermal vent microbial mat bacterial communities from Southern Trench, Guaymas Basin, Mexico - 4872-18-6-7_MG | ecosystem: Environmental > Aquatic > Marine > Hydrothermal vents >... | reverse complement strand
AGCCGAATACTGCGGATTAACTGGTGCCGGCCTAGTAAAGTTTGAGGCTGCATGCGCAACTGGAAGCGCCGCCACCTACGCTGCTTACACGGCGATTGCAAGCGGCCACATAGACCTAGCGCTAGTAATAGGCGCTGAAAAAATGCGAGAGGTTGACACTGCAACTGCCGTTGAGCTTATTGGCAGGGCGGGCTATTATCTTTGGGAGTTTGAAAACTTTGGAATGACATTCCCAGCCTACTATGCATTGCATGCAGTTGCCCACATGAACAAGTATGGAACAACCGAGGAGGATTTAGCCTTAGTTGCAGTGAAAGCCCACAAATATGGAGCAATGAACCCTCTAGCCCATTTCCAGCGAGAAATAACCGTTGACGATGTTTTATCTTCACATGTCATTGCTTGGCCCCTAAAACTTTATGATTGCTGTCCAATAACTGATGGCGCCGCAGCCATAGTTTTGGCTTCTGAAGAGAAGGTTAAGGAGCTCGGCATAGACACACCGGTTTGGATAGAAGCTGTAGGATATTCTTCTGGGACGGCCAACCTTTCAAAGAGAAAAGATTACGTAGGTTTAGAGGCCTCAGTGAAAGCCTCAAGAATGGCCTATAAAATGGCTGGAATAACACCGAACGACATAGATGTTGCAACTGTACATGACTGCTTCACAATAGCTGAAATACTCGCATATGAAGACCTAGGCTTCTGCGAAAAGGGAGAAGGCACTAAAATGCTTAGAGAAGGCCAAACCGAAATCGGCGGAAAAATTCCAGTCAACATAGATGGTGGACTAAAGGCGAAAGGCCATCCTATCGGCGCAACCGGAGTCTCAATGATGGTGGAGCTAACAAAACAGCTAAGAGAGGAAGTTCAGCCTTCAACGAGGCAGGCGCCAATGAAAAATTACATTGCGATGGCGCACAATGTAGGCGGAACGGGCCATTACTGCTACGTAACAATATTGAAGAGGTGAAGCCCATGAGTGAAATGCCAACCCTACGCTCAAGAAAACTCGAAATAATCTATAATATACCGATAAGCAAGACCCTAAAGTTTTGGGAAGGCTTGAAGGAAGGAAAAATTTACACAACTAGATGTAAGAATTGCGGAAAGCTCTATTTTCCGCCGGTAGGCGACTGTGCAGAATGCTATTCTTCAGATATGGAATGGATAGAACTAAGTGGAGAAGGCGAAATAGAAACATTCACTCATATAATTGTGAAGCCGGCAAGCTTTCAAGACGAACCGCCCTACACGGTGGCCATTGCAAGACTTAAAGAAGGAGTCAGAGCCTTAGCGTGGCTAACAGGCGTGAAAAAGAAGGACGTAAAAGTCGGAATGAAGGTTAGGCTGATGGCCAAAGTAACGCCTGAAGGAAGGCTTACATACGAGTTCAAACCAATCCAATAAATAGGTGAAATTTATGGCTGAAGAAATTAAGCGGGTAGCCGTCATAGGCGCGGGAATGATGGGCCACGGCATAGCCCAAGTCTTTGCCATGAAAGGCTACCAAGTAAACTTGCTGGACATAAACGAGGAAATACTAAAAAAGGCAATTCAAAGCATAGAGTGGAGCCTAAACAAATTCGTGGAAAAAAGAAGAATAAGAAAGGAAGATGCGGATGCAGCCCTATCAAGAATAAAAACAACTACATCCTACGAAGAAGCTGTAAAAGAAATTGATTTAGCGATAGAGGCAGTTCCGGAAAATATAGAGCTGAAAAGGAAGGTTTTTGCAAAAGTAGATGAAGTTGCGCCGCCGCATGCAATTATAGCAACGAACACCTCAACCTTAAGCGTTACAGAAATGGGAAAAGCAACAAAAAGGCCTGATAAGGCTGTGGGAATGCACTGGTTCAATCCACCTCAAATGATGCAACTAATAGAAGTCGTGAAAGGAGACCAGACAAGCGACGAAACAGTAAATGCAATAATGGAATTAAGCAGAAAACTTGGAAAAACACCAATATTATGCAAAAAAGACGTAAGAGGCTTCATAGTCAACCGAATACTAGGAATGGTATTCAACGAAGCCTTCTGGGCCTACCATAGGGGAGAAGCAACCAAAGAAGGAATAGACGCCTCAACCAAATATACAGGCGGCTTCCCAATGGGATGGTTCGAACTCGCCGATTTCGTCGGCCTAGACATAGCCTACGAAGTAGGAAAAGTCCTCTACCAAGCCTACGGAGAAAGATTCAAGCCATGCACAGAAGTAATTGAGCCTCTAGTTAAGGCTGGAAAATTAGGACAGAAAACAAAGGCCGGATTCTACGACTGGAGTAAGGGAAGACCAAGAATACCCTTTGAACTCGCAGATGAATACGACGTAGAAAGATCATGGGCAGTAGCCATAAACGAAGCAGCATGGCTAATCCACGAAGAAGTAGCTGAACCAGAAAGCATAGACACAGGAATGAAGCTTGGAACGGGATGGCCGTCAGGACCATGCGAATATGCAGACAGAAAAGGCTTAGATTGGGTATTAAACAAGCTGCAAGAACTCTACGAGAAGTATAACATGGAAATGTATAGGCCTTGTCCGCTGCTCAATTTATATGTTGAAAAGGGGCGAGTTGGAAGAAAGGTAGGAAAAGGATTCTACGATTATTAAACTCCTCTTTTGAGTCCTCTAATTTTTTATCTATTGCATCCCCCGGGGGAGAAAGCTTGAAAAGAAGAAAGTGAGAATGTCATAAGTTAGAGGTTTCTTCTTGTTGTGGTTTAAGGTATTTTTCATAATATTCCTTGGCTTTTTTCACGGCTTTATCTGGAATCTCAACAATTTTCAGGTTTAGGCCAGGCATCAACTTCGTCAATTTTCCAAAATATCGTTTCACTTTTTCCACATCACCGTGATAAATGGCAAGTCCGCCTGCAATTCTATACCAGAAAATCGCATTAACGTAATTTTTAGCCTTTTCAGCTTCTTTAGCCTTTTCTAAAGCCTCCTCCATGGAATACTCTATCTTCCTCGGATCAAGAAACATAGTATCTCGCAGAGCCTCATACACTTCAGGATCATCTGAACAGAGTAATTCAAGATCGCTCAAAGACTTTTTGACTTCCACTTCTTTATCTTTCTTTTTCTTGCCGCGTAATTTGTTAAGAAGCCCCATATAATCACCATTAACTTTGGCATAATAGTGAATACTCTAGAATTAATTAACTTTTCGCCGAAAATGAAAGTTTTGGATAATTTTTTATACTTCAAGCGATTTGATGAATATTGATGACTGAAAAATTGCTGAAGACAATTAAAGCAAGCATGGTTATTCCGCAAGAAACTGAAGGGTGGTACGACAAAAAACCTTGCGTTTTATTTTTCACAGATAAGAGATTACTAATTATGTTCTTTAAGAAGGAATCTTATTGGATTCCCGTTCTTGTTATTTTCTCGCTTATATTAAGCTTTCTCGGGTTAATATTAATGAAAACTTTTCTTTTTCTATTTGGCATTCTCACCGGAATCACTATTTTGGCATTATCTGTGATTCTCAGCAAGCTGAAGGAACGATATTTAACAAGGAAAGCTAAGAATAGAATTAATGAAATTTTGGAGTTTGACAGTAGAAACTTTGAGATTAAGTATGGCAATATAGAAAAGGCAAAGATAAGTAGATACCCAAAGTTCTATAGACCTAGTTTCTTCATTCCTCAATTTGAAGAGTACATTAGTCGAGTAGATATCACAACTACTGATAAGAAAATCTTCACATTTATGTGTAATGAAAAAAATTCTATTCGGTTAATAGAATTATTGAATGAATTTATTCAAGACAAGGTTAAAATTGAGACAATACTATAAAGAATAAAAAAGTAAAGAATATTTATTTAGTATGTCTGTCTTTATATTCTAACTATCCGATGCCCTAAAGGCGAGGTTCCCATTGATTAGAAACCTTACGGTAATAGTTTTGATCATTCTCATGTTACAGCCTTTCCTTAATTTTCCCTTTGGTTACGTTTCTTCGTCTCAGGTCATAATTGAATCAACATCGCTCAAAGAAGCATTAGAAAAGGCAAATGATGGAGATACAATTATATTGCTGCCGGGAGTTTACTTTGAGAGAGAAATTGACGTAAATAAGAGTGTTAGAATAGTTGGAAAGAGCAGGGAAGAGACCATCATAGATGGAAATGAAACGGAGCAGTACATAATTAAAATAATGAGGGAAAGGGTTCTGATTGAAAATTTAACAATAAGAAATACTAGCAAAGAAGCATGGTCTAAAGGTATTATTATACATCAAGCCGCGAACGTTACCCTCAGAAATATTATAGTTGAAGATTCTATTTATGGTGTTGAAATCTGGAATTCAAGCTTCGTCACGATAACCAATAGTAGAATATGCAATTGTATTCGGGGAGTTTACATACATGATGAAAGCTCCAACAATAGAATTCTATACAACATGATACTTAATTGCGCAGAAAATGGAATACGTATAAAGGATTGCTATGGAAACATTATATGCTACAATAATTTCATTAATAGTTCAGTTTTTTCGCTTGGAGATAATACATGGTTTCTCCAGTATCCCGCAGGTGGAAATTACTGGAATGAAAATATAAAATCCGTCGACAACTATTGGGGCCCATATCAGAATATTTCAGGGAGTGATGGAATTCTAGATGAGGAATATGGAAACCTTGATAAGTATCCTTATAAGGGGCCTATTTACAATTTTCAAGTCACATACGACCAGAAAATTTTTGACATAATTTTATCAACGAACTCAACAGTCAAGAATTTACATTTCATCGAGAATTCAACGATAGTTATAAACTTAGAAAGCACAGATAGCGAGTCTGGATTTTGTAGAGTTGCAATACCTAAGGAGTTAATGTCCTGCAGTAATCTTTCACTATGGCAAGTTTACTACGTTATAAATGGTCAAGTAAAGGAGGTGGACAACCTCTTAATTTTAGAAGATACAGATGATACATACCTCTACTTTGAATACAGCCAAAGGGCGAACGAAATAAAAATAATCTCAGAATTCCCAAGTCGGTTGGTAATTATGCTTTTTTTCATTATCACTGGAGCTTTGTTAACTTACTTCAAGAGAGGGATAAAAAAGGGGAAGATTTTAATTTAAGGATGGTCTTTTTTCTTGAATCTTCTTATTAATGGAAGGCTAGTTAGAGCTAGCATTATTAATGTTGTGAAAGTTGCTGGCAGCTCTGGAACAACCCATGTACCTACTACTTTAATTTGTTTCGTGCTGAGGTGAAATGTGAAATATAAGAACGAGTGGGTTGCATTAGAGTTTACAATTGGGGAGACTTGTTCTCCGTTGACGTAGACTTTCCATTCGTCAGTTTCTTCATTTTCAAGTCTGAGAAGCGATTTTGGAATAGTTACATTCATGAATCCTGTCGCTCCATCAGGGCCAGTTACGTTGAATAATATCATTTTTCCAGTTTGGTTAAGAATCATTGACCCCGGCACAACTGTCATATTGCTTAATGTAACTACGGTGAATGATTCTTCTTCCCAAACAATTTCATGGTAAACAGTGTAGCCTATTTCGTATGGAATTTCGGCGTCTTCATCGGTTAACAGTGAGATTTCTGTAAGCTCGAGCGGCATTGAAAACTCTGAGTTAACCACTCCGGTCACATTAAATGTTAAAGTTATTAGAGTGCCGCTTCCAGAGGGAAATGGTTCAACATAGGATCCGGTGGAATTTGGAACTATGAATATGCCAACTGCAACTTTGTCATAGCAGTAGGGAAGGGGTTCAGCTGGTGGTGGCGGTGGATTGTCATGATAATCGGAATACACGACATATATTGGACCTCCCTCTCCGTCATTGACGAATTGTTCTAAGAAGCTGCCATTATAATACGTTATATAGTCTAGTAGAGAGGTATTGTATGGTATTGAGAACTGAACCTTCGTTAGGTTCCATAGTGCATCTAGATTCCGAATTGAAACGCTAACGTTGAAGAACTCTCCAGGACCGCTGACTTTATAATATTGTGATTCTAGAACTATCATTGGACTGGGCAGGATATACGAGTAGGTAAAGGTGCCCGGCTCTAGCGTTGCCTCTATAGCGTTAAGATCATAGTCAAGCACGTAAGTATTTGTATCATATTCGCCAAGGTCAAGCGGGCACGAAAGCGACTGACCTGCTCCCGGAGCTTTAATTATTGTGAAAGTAGCAACTACCATTATGCCTTCAGTTACGTTGTGGGTTGCGCCTAGGGATGAGTAGCCTGTTGAGAACCATCCTTCATCATTATTTATTACTGTGCCTGGACAGACATCCCATTTCCATGGGCTGTCATCTGGAATTACAACTTCTGTGCAGTTGAGTATGGTTGGATCCCAGAAGAGCATAACCTGCCAAGTGAATGCATTAGTGAAATTGTAGCCCCAAACCTCAACGGTGAAGTTACTTCCTGGAGGAGTAGTTTCATAGTCAAGTGAAATGTTGCTGGGAGCAACTCTTATAAGTGGTAGAGTGGCAGCGGATACTGGTCGGATTGCTAACCCGATAAGGCTAAGTGTACTGAGCATAAGCACTATTAAAGCACAGAGCGCTGCTGTTTCTCCAAAATTCAGTTTCATATAATTTTCACCATTCCGACTCCAATTAGTTGATAACTAATGATATTTAAAACTTATGATTTCAGACTTAATACCAAAATTAATCAGTTTTTGCGGATTGGGACTTAAAATATCCTTATCTAAATTTTGTCTTGTTTGTCATATATAAAAAAAGGAGGTTACGCTTCCCCCTCCACTTCGGGTTTACGTCTTAGCCTCATGATAACTGCGATTAGTATTATTAGAACTATCACAACAACTATTACTATTAGTAGCCATTGAGGGATACCTACAGGCTCAGTTTTTTCTTTCACTGTAATCAGTTTAGCCTTATCGTTGCTTAAACCGTCGTTATCAATTACAGTCAAGTGGACTCTATATTCGCCTTTTTCTGAGTATTTATGCGTTATTGATGGTTCTGTGGTATTCTGCACATGGCCGTCCCCAAAATCCCAAATGTACAATACTATTGTGCCATTATCTGGATCATAGCATGCTGAAGCATCAAAGGTTACATCTTGATCCACATAGGGTTCGGATGGAGTGTAGGTAAAATCTGCAACCGGTGGACTTTTTGATTCCACACTGACTAGACCGTGATACATTTCGATTTCCATTACTACAGTTGTGCCAACTTGCTCACTATTTTGAAGGTAGGACCAAACCTTGTAGTAACCTTGAAAGAGTATTGGTTCAGCTTCGCTGCAGAGCTTTAGGGGTGTGCTTCCCTTAGCTTTCGTTGTGAAGTCTATTTTGCAGAGGACTCCGTCTGTTACATTAACTCCTACTGCTTCTCCTAGGAGCGATAGTCCGATAGCGAGCCAGCCTTCAGTATTATTGTAGGCGGTTCCTTGTCCGATTAGGGCTTCTATGACGTTAAAGTAGTTTTTTCCCGCGAATATGTGGTTTTCTGGAAGTGTAATATTTGTGCATTCTAGAATTGATGCGTTCCACCTTATTGCGACTTGCCAGAGGTACACATCCTCTACGTTTCTGACTTTTACATAAACGCTGAAGTTTTTCCCCACTTGGTTGATTGTCACGACTTCAGGGTCGATATACATTGTCGCTTCCTGATCTTGAGGTTGAGCTGGTTTAATGAGTGCCGCCGTAAATATTGAGAATAATAGCAAAAACCCAAGTATGTATATCTTTAATTCCTTTTTCATGTCGGGCACCTTTGATTAAAACTAGTAGAGGTCTCTATATTAAAATTTGTCGATAGGATAGGTAGGTGGATGGATTTTAAAAATGGGGGGAGTTAGAGCCCTAACCCGAAGTTTTTAAGTATAATTGCTATATCGATCATGTTTACTATCATGTTTTGGTCAAAATCTGCGTCTGGGTTCCACCTTGGATGACCTGGATAGGACATGAATGCTGCACAGGCTACGCCTACATCGCTCATGTTAATTTTTCCGTCACCGTTAACATCGCCCATGTATCTTACTGTTATGGTACCGTCTATGAGTTGATTGTCAGAAGCGTCCGTCTCGTATGGAAGCGGATCGACTAACGCCGAAACTGCATAGTTAAAGTTAGGTTGTACTTCTGTTGTGTCCCATATGATTTTTACAGTTGTTTCCATGTTTGGCGGTAGATTTTTGATGATAATCGTATCAATTAGAGTTTCATTAATCAATCCTTTAACAGTGAATGTTTCGTTTATATCTCCCTCATTTCTCACTGTTACATTAATTTGCACTAGCCAGCCTTGATAAACCCGTGTGTATGATGGCATTACATTGATTATTGCTATGTCTCTGGTTATCGTAGCGAAGAAGCCGCTATATGTTTCGTGAATTATATCCGCACCAGCAGCATCTTTCAGTTTTGACTCTGTTAGATTTAATGGGCTTTGTCCGAGTCCCTTTATGTGGTAGGTTATTGCTATAAGCGGTATTGGGGTATATGTTGAGATCGGTTCTGGGTAGGTTAACCGTATCCATAGGAAGCCTGCCTCATCGTCGAGGAATAACGCATAAGTTGGGAGTTGCCCTAAGACGGGAAGTCGCGCCCACGAGTCAATTGATAGAACAGTCGGGTTATAGGTTAAGTTGAATTCACATCTTTTTAGGCCTTCGACATTGTTTAATGTTATGTTAATGTTAAAGCTGGAGCATGGAACGAGTGAGGGATCAATTATCTCAGATGGTTCGACTCTAAGTTCGCCTACTAAAATATTGTTGAAGTATCCGTCTCTTGTTTCATGTGGAAGCTCTGTGAGGGCAACATCGTAGATTTTGCTTTGAGTAATCTTTATAGGCGTGTTACCTTCTCCCACAACGTGGAACTTAATTTGGGCTAGCGTCCCATCGCCACTTACGCTTATTGGCTCCGTGAAGGAACAGTTCAGTTTTATCATGCCATGAGTTGCATTGTAGTCATTTACAGCCTCGTATGAGAAGGCTGTAGTTCCTTGGCTTTTCATGAAGTCTCCTTCAGAGATTTCTGTTGCGTTAAGTATATCATTGAAGTAGAATACCGTTAGTTCCCATGAGTAAACGTCTGTTGCATTAATTATATCTATTGTCACGTTGAATTCGCTGCATGGTTCTAAAGTCGGGTTGACTATTCTTTCTGGATTAACGTATATTAATGCTGGTGGGGGTGGGACCCAATTGCTGAATATTCCATCTTCAAGCGTTCCGGGACATGCAAGTAAGTCTGGATTTAAGAGGTAGGTGTCCACATCGTATATTCCAAAGCTAAGTGGTGAGCGCCCTATACCTATGACATGGAATTTAAAGTAGGCTAAAACGTCGCTTCCACTGACTCCCTCGCCAAAAATTTGGGATGCTCCAATTGCAGCCCAGCCTTCATCATTGTTTATTTCTGGTGTGGGCTTGACCGGAAAGTTGAATATACTGTCTGCAGGTATCCAGGCTTCAAGGCATTCTAATATTGATGGATTCCAGAAAATTTTCACCTGCCACGTAAAAACGTTCTCAGCATTTTGCACTTTTGCGGCTACTGTAAAGTTGTTGCAGGGCGTCAATGTTGGGTCGGTTATGTTCTGCGGATCCAGACATATTATAGCTTGCTGGGGTGTTTCGGCATGAACTTGCCCAGAAGGGAGTATTGGTAAATAGAAAGCAACTGAGAGAGATATCAAAACTATATAAATGATTATTTCTCGCTTCATTCACTCTCCCTTCTCCTTAAAAATATGTTTAAGGAAGTAATATAAGTGTTCTGGAAGGCTTTTCCCTGTTTAGGGGTCCATGTAGCGTGAGCAAACCGTTCCTACGTCTTTCATGTCTACTATTTGGTCTCCATTAAAGTCTGCGTCTGGATTCCAGTTGGAATCACCTGGTCTTGACATGTAGGCTTTACAGACTATGCCTATATCTTTCGCGTCTATCATGTTGTCCCCGTTAAGGTCGCCTAAGAGTTTGAGTTCAAATTCTAAGGTAGCAAACGCGAGCCCGCCTTCATAAAACGCTGTTGCGTAAACTGTGTAGTTTCCACCTACTGGTTTTCTTGGTGCTTTAAAGGTTAGGGTGAAGCTGTCTGTTGAGGATTGAAGCTGGTTCGAGATTTCTTCTGTTGAAGAGGAGCTTGTGGAGCTTATTGTAAAGGTCGCGTTTTTCTCGGGGCAATATGGTTTACCGTATGTTTCAGGTAATTTTGAGTATAGATTTATGTAGGCGACCACGTTTCCTTCCGGGGCATTACTGGATATCGGTACTCCTATCATATTGGTGTTCGTTGTGTTTGGATCAACTGTGCCACTTAGGGAGGGGCACGCCAGCATCGGGGTTCCATCTTCATATTGAATATAGTATGTTAGGACGAAGGTTTTGGAGGAATTGCTATTGTTCCGCCAGACAATTTTGAGATAGGCTGTTTCTCCAGGTTTAAAGCTGTTTTTCGGTTCTCCGTAACGGTTGCATGAGAATACTTCCAGTATTTCAAGTTCATGATTTTCCCCGCCACTGCCGATCTGTAGTGTTCTTATGAGAAAAAGCTTGCCTGATGGGTAATTTACTTGAATTGCAATTAGGCTGTCTGTGAGGGGGGATCCGTTGATGGTTAAGTTCCCTGAGATTTGAACAATTTCTTCTCCTAAGTAGCTTTGTTTGTCTGTTTTTATGGTGAGATTTAAAGAGGCTTTAACGCTTCCAATTAGAAATAGGTGGATAAGTAATATGGCGATTATAATTGTTATGATAATTGTTGTTAGGTAAACGTTGGAGCGGCTAATTTTGAACAAATTTTTAATTCACCATTATTTAGCTTTACTTTTTATGTCCAATAAACTTTGTGGAATTTATTTCTGTAGATAAAAAGGGGGGAGATAGACTAGTTTACTTCGGTATAGCGATGTAGAATTCTTCTGTTGCAGCTGGACAGTAGGCTACTCCGCCTTCCCATGGTAATGTGCTGTATGCGTTACCATATACTTTTGCTTTTCCTACACATGCATGGCTTGGCATTATGATTGTAAAGGTATAGTTGTATGTCTTGAATTCTCCATAGTGCCCATATTCTCCCCAGCCCACTTGGGTTTCATAGAGGTCAAAGCCTATTCCAAATGCCAATTCGTCGTAGACTGTTACAGTTATTACGGCGTCAAGTGGTTGCATGCGGTAGGTTCCGTAGGTTACCTCAAACACCATTGCGGTCGGTTCTCCAGTCTTGACCTTCTCATAGGGTGCGCCTATCGCCTTTACGCTTAAGACTTCTACTGGCCAGTGAACTATGAAGTTTAGTGTGTCATTCTTTACGTCACCAGCATAATATACTGTTGCGATAACTGACCATTCGCCGAATATTTCTTCTTCTGGATTCTCACATGGCCATGGAGGCCTAAATGTTACTGTAGCTATTCCTTCAGAGTTGGTTTCATTCGTCAATGTGAACTGGTAATCATTATGCCTTATTTCATAGGCGACAAGTACGCTTTGAACTGGATAATCATTATATGTTACATAGGCGTTTAGTTGAACCAGATCGGTTGGGCCGAAGCAGTCACTTGGCTTATTGGGGCCTTGTCCTCCGAATGGTTTCGGATATTGCGTGTACAGGTCGATGGCCAAACCAAGTGTTTTAACTGGAGCTTTATACCTTCCGTTAATTGGATCCCTGTAGGGTATTTCCATTAGATTCTTGTCTAGTAAGACTATGTTGAACAGTGTTAGGTCGGTATAGGCTTCTACTGGTGCCACAGTCTCCAAAATGGCTTTGAAGTGTAGTGTTATTAGTTTTCCTTCTCCCTCTGGGAATGGGGCTTCCCATTCTCCGCTGGAGTTTGGCATTATGATTATACCCACTGCGTAGTAGTTGTATCCTGGAGGTGGTGGTTCAAATGGTGGCTGCGGTGGGTTCCAAGCGAAGTCACATTCAACAGTGTAGAGTACACCTTGTTCACCACCATTTACGAAAGCTTCCAAAAAGTCCCCTTCATCATACTCTTGCGTGGCATTGAGTAAGGTATAGTTGTAGAGCAGACAGAACTGTACTCCCACTAGCTCCCAGGCTGCATCCAAGTTTCTTATATAAACATCGATTGCTACATCTTCACCCAGCATTCTCGCCTCGTAAAATCTTGGAACAACTTCGAGATAGGGCCTAGCAATTATATAGTGATATTCAAACGTTCCGTCTACAGGCGTTGCGGATATCGTAGCCAATTCTGCATCAAGAACGTAGGTGTCGGTTCCATAATCTCCTAGGCTGAGAGCTGAACTCAGCATAGTAACCGTTTTGTTTGGTTCCTGAAGAACGGTCATCGTAACCCTAACCATTATGCCTTCAGCTATGTCGTGGGCTGCGCCTAGGGATGAGTAGCCTGTTGCGAACCATCCTTCATCATTATTTATTACTGTGCCTGGTGAGACATCGAATACCCATGGGCTGTCTTCTGGGATTACAACTTCTGCGCAGCTGAGTATGGTTGGATCCCAAGAGAGCTTAACCTGCCAAGTAAATGCGCCGGTAAATTCGTAGCCCCAAACCTCAATGGTGAAGTTTTCGCCGGCATGTATGTCTTCTGTGGTGAAGTTAAAGAGGTTTGTTCCATCCAGAGGATTTATCACTTCAATTCTAGTTGGCGGCTCGCCGCCAGACTCCTTAATCACTGTGGGAGCGCCTAGAATTAACAAAGTCACCATTAGTAACAGTAGAAATTTACTTAAAGTTGTTTTCATAATTTTCCCTCTTCCCTTCTCCCTTTACCATTGAAAATAACATAAGTTTAGAAATTTAAGTATTCCGGAATTATCTTCTATTTATAAAATATTGGTATGCAATTTATAAACCTAAAAATCAACCGCCTTACCAGGTAAATGCAGAAAATAAAGGGAGTTTATTTCTTGCCTTCCTTTGTATACAAATGACAAGCAACTAGATGCCCTTGCCCAACATCTACAAATGAAGGCTCAACCTTACCGCAAATGTCCATGGCATACTTACATCTAGGATGGAAACGACAGCCACTCGGAGGATTAACTGGACTGGGAACTTCACCAGTCAATGGAGGCCTTTCCTTTCTTTTTGCAGGATCAGGAATTGGAATAGATTCGAAGAGCGCCTGTGTATATGGATGAAGAGGTTCCTTGAAAATCTCCTCGGTAGGAGCGCATTCCACTATTTTACCCAGATACATAACTGCAACTCTATGACTAATTACTTCAACAACACTCAAATCATGACTTACAAACATATATGTCAAATCGAACTCCTTTTGCAAATCTTGAAGCAGACTCAGAAGCTGTGCTCTCACAGATACATCAACTGCAGATGTAGGCTCGTCTAAAACAACGAACTCCGGATGTGTGACCAATGCACGTGCAACCGCGATTCTTTGCCTCTGCCCGCCACTAAACTCGTGGGGGTATCTGTAGAGATGCTTCTCGGTCAAACCAACCCGCTGTAGTATATCGAGAACCCTCCTCCTCAGCTCTTCTCCTTTTGCTAATTTCTGTACCTTTAAGGGTTCTCCAACTATATCCTTGATAAGCATTCTTGGGTTCAAAGAGGTAGTGGGGTCTTGATAGACAATCTGCATCTTCCTCCTCAGTTCCTTCAATTTTTTTCCTCTGTAAAGGGACAGGTCATATTCTGCAAGCAATTTTTTGAGTCTGGGAGAGTTCGTATATCCTTCATTCATAAGCTTTTCAATTTCTTCTAAGGCATCTTTTGGAGCCTTAAAGAATATGTGGCCTCCATTGGGGTCAAGCAGCCGGATTATTGTCTTTCCAAGAGTTGTTTTGCCGCATCCAGACTCTCCGACAACCCCTAAGCATTCACCCTTGTAAATGTCGAGAGTGACGCCGTCTACAGCCTTCACCTCCGCGACTTTTCGCCTTAGCAAACCTCCAAGAATCGGATAATACTTTTTCAATTGAACAATTTTTATTAATGGAGCCTCACTCATTTTGGCTACCCCCATGTGGAAATAGGTGGCAGGCAACTCTGTGGTCCTTCTCCACTTCTACAAGCTTAGGTTTAACATCTGAGCATATGGGCATTGCATAGCAGCACCTAGTATGGAATCGACATCCCGGCGGCGGATTAATCAGGTTTGGAACGGTTCCTGGTATACTCTTAAGTGGGCTTCCAGGTCTTGGAATTGATTCCAGTAATCCTCTTGTGTATGGATGAAGCGGATTTTTAAATAGCGTATATACATCCGCTATTTCAACAATGTTTCCGGCGTACATAACTGCTACTCTGTCGCAAAGCTCCGCCACCACTCCCAGATCATGCGTAATGTATAGGATTGAAGACTTGAACTCCTTTTTTAACTCTCTTAACCAGTGAAGTATCTGAGCTTGCACTGTTACGTCCAAGTTGGTTGTAGGTTCATCCGCTATTAAAAGCACTGGGTTACATGCGAGGGCCATGGCGATGACAACCCTTTGAGCCATTCCGCCGCTAAGCTCATGAGGGTACATTTCAGCAACCCTTTGAGGGTCAGGAATTCTAAGCATTTCGAGGATTCTTACAACTTCTTCTTTGACAATATCCTTGAGGGGATTCTGAAATCTCCTCAAAATTGGTATCTTAGAGGCTATCCTCAATTTTAATGATTTTGGATTTTTCTTCATGGTTTGATACATGCTCTTCTCGAAATTGAGTATAAACTTTCTGAAACCTTTGGCATTCTTAAGTTCCTTCTCTAACTTTTTGAGAACTTTTTCGCAGAGTTCCTTTCTTCTATGCAAAAGTAGGACTTCACCTATCTGATCCTTGACTGTAAATATCGGGTTTAATGCGGCTCTGGGCTCCTGAAAGACAATCGAAATGTCTTCTCCTCTAATTTTCTGTAGATCGTTCTCGCTTAGTTTAAGTATATCTATTTCTTTTCCGTCTTTTCGTAATCTTATGTCGCCTCTAATTATTTTTCCAGGTGGGAGCACTATCCCCATAGTTGATAGGGCAGTTACTGATTTGCCACATCCCGTTTCTCCCACAAGTCCTAGGGTTTCACCTTGTCTTATGTCGAGGTCTATCCCTTCAAGGGCACGCACTACACCTTCATAGGTGAAGAATCTAAGTACGAGCCCCCTTATTTCTATCAGATTTTCATTTTTTTCCATATGGGCTACCTCTCTATCTATCTTCTTCTTATCATTGGGTCAAGTATATCCCTAAACGCATCGCCTAGCAGATTCCATCCCAAGACAAACGTGAATATGAAGATTCCTGGGATGGTGTAGCCGTACCAGTAAGCGTGGATTCCCTTTGGACTGTATATCCATTGTCTTGAATAGCTGATTATTTGTCCCCAATCAGAAAACCCTGGTGGAGCGCCTATTCCTAGGAAGCTCAATGCGGCTGCTGTTAAAACTATTGAGCCTATATCTAATGAGGCCATAATCAAGATTGGATAAATAGTGTTTGGTAGAATGTGTCTTGTTATTACGCGGAAGTCTGAGCAGCCTACTGCCTTCGCCGCTTCAATGAAGTCTTCATGTCTAATTCTGAGAACCTCGCTCCGGATAACCCTTGTATACGTGGGCCAGCCAACCAGTATTAATGCAGCTAGCACTGCATCGAGCGGATTCCAACCTGTGGGAACCAATACGCTCACGAAAACCATGGCAAGTATCAACCCTGGGAAGGCTATGATTATGTCCGTGAATCTCATTAGTATTTCATCTATTATTCCCCCGTAGTAGCCAGCTATGACGCCTATAATGGTGGCTATTACTAGTGAGGCGGCAACGACAACTACCCCAATTCGAAATGCAGTTATTGTACCCCATATGCACCCATAGTAGAGGTCATATCCGTTCATTACTCCGAAAGGATGTTCCGCTGAAGGCGGCATTGGCGTCGCAGAATAGGATACTAGTGGCATTTGAAATGGATCATCGTAAACGGGCGGAGCTAGTACGGGGGCCATAATTGCCAGCAAAGCGAAGAATACCACTATTGATGCTCCTGCTAAGGATAGAGGACTTTTCCTTATTTTGTAAAGCATGAATTTTATTTCTTTAATGGTGGGGTCGATTTCTTTCCTGAAGTTTTCCCATCTGCCCATTTCTATCCCAACCTTATTCTTGGATCCAAGTATGCGTATAACACGTCTACGACGAGATTTGCCGTTACGTAAAGTAATGCTGCGACTAATGAGAAACCTAAGACGGCGGGTATATCTCTGTTAATGGCAGCTTCGGCCCCGAATCTGCCGAGGCCCTGTAGGTCGAAGACTGTTTCGGTTATAACTACACCGTTCATTAAGCCCGCAACTATTAGTCCTGAAACCGTTATAACCGGAATCAATGCATTTCTTCTTGCATGTTTGTTTATCACGGTCTTTAGATCTAAACCTTTAGCTCTAGCCGCAACAACAAAGGTTTTGTTGAGTACTTCAAGCATGCTAGATCGCATTAGTCTTACTAATATCGCAATGTATACTATTGTTAGGGTTGTAACTGGTAGGACGAGATGGGCTAATCTGTCGACGAATATATCTAACCTTCCATTGATTAGGGAATCTACTAGTATCATTCCAGTTACCCTATTCCAGCTTGCACTTTCAAATACTTTCATTGTTTCTGAACTGAGCATTCCAACGCCGAATAGTCCAAAGTTACCGTAGAATATTGCTATTAGAATTATGCCAAGCCAGAAGGTAGGTAGTGACCAACCTACAATCGCGAAGACCCTTGAGAGATGATCAGGCAGTTTGTCTTTATGGACTGCTGAGATTACCCCTAAATATATACCGAGAAGTATTATGGGTGGAGCTGCTACCAATGCGAGTTCGATCGAGTATGGAAATCTCTGCAAAATTCCCTGCAAGACTGGTTGGTGCCAGTATTCTGACCACCCTAGGTTTCCCTGAAAGACTTGGCTTAACCAGTTGCCCATCTGGATGTACCACGGCTTGTCCAAACCAAACTCCTTGATAAGCTCCTCTCTGTTTTTTTGAAATCCCTTTTCGCTGGCAACGTATAACACTGCCCTTTGACCTGGCGGAATAAGCTGCGTTATCATAAATATCAATATTATTACTCCCAGAATCGTCGGTATCATTAAGAGAACTCTTCTAACTATATAAGTACCTAGGCCCAAGCTTCCCCTTCTCTCCTAGCAGATAAAAAGGGAATGTAATTTAAAACTTTGTCGGTGATTTTAAAAAAAGGGGATGTAGACTTTTAGCTAGGCGGTACCCAAGGTTGAGAGGTTTTCATGTAGTTCTTGCAGGCTGCACCTACGTCCTTCATGTCAACTATTCTGTCGCCGGGTCTTGTTACGTCGCATTTCCAGTTCCAGCGTGGGTGACCTGGGTAAGTCATGAATGCCTTACAGATAGCGCCTATGTCCTTCATGTCGACAACGTTGTCCCAGTTGACATCGCCCTGTAGATATTCTTGCTTCCATAGCCAGTACATGTAGTCTCCAGGATATAGCGAGTTATAGAACCATCCGTGCACCCATTCCCTCTCCCATCTTCTTCCTATCGGCTGGTAAGCCACAAAGCTTGGGACTTCCTCTAGATAGAGTCTTTGAAGTTCTTTGTAAAGCTCGTCTCTTCTTGTCTCATTTGTTGTTCTGAAGGCCTCCTCTATGTACGCGTCAACGTTCGGGTTCTTTCCTATGTGCGGGTCAGCGGATATGTAGTTCGATGAGTAGGCGAAGTCTCCCCAACTGTGCATGTATGGATAGAACCAGTTGTGCGGGTGGGCGTAGTCTGCAATCCAGCCAATTATGTATACTGGTAGCTTGTGGCTAACCATAGCGTCTAAATAGGTAGCCCAATCTACTGGCAAGACTGTAACGTGGAATTTTGTATTCAAGCTTTCAATGTTGTTCTTAAGCATCATAGCAATCTTCTCTCTTGCAGTGTTTCCTGAGTTGTAGGTTATGGTAACCGTGAAGCCTGTATTCCATAGCTGGCCTCCCCATGCAGCCTTGAACTCTTCCTCCGCCTTTGTCAAGTCGAACGGATATGGATTTAGACTTGTATCAAAGTATGGATAGCCAGCTGGAAGGCATGTAGGTGGCTGGATAGCCTCTCCATACCAGTAGTCCTCGCAGTAAGTTTCGAAGTCAAAGCAGTATGCAAAGGCTTTTCTTACATGTACATCGGTGAAGAAGTCGTATGGAATTCCGCCTTCATCTAATGTGCCATTAGCGAAGAATGTTCCGAAGGTGCTCTCTGGATTTATGTAGAATGTGAAGAACACGTTGCCCTCAGTGTGAGTCAGCAAGTCCATAATGCAGCGGACCCCCTCGATCGGCACACCATTCTCATCTAGTAATTCATGCATGCTTTCCCTTGGAACATATGTAAGGTCGGCATCTCCACTCGTAAACCTGATTAATCTGTCAGCCCATTCATCCAATATGTGATAGTACCAGGTTTCTATCCATCCGGGCCTTCCGCTTAGGCTCTCTGGCCCCCATCCGCCCCAGAAGTAGGGGTTTCTGTCTTGACGGTATTCATAGCCCTTGTTCCAGTAATAGAGCATGTAGGGACCGCTTCCACAGGCAGCGTCACATGGACCTGGATAAGTAGTTAAGCTTTCAATTGGTGTCACCTTTGGGTTGTGGTAGTCCCTCCAGTTAACGTAGCCTGTTACGTCCCATCCCGGCCAGCATCCCTTTTCAACAGCCCATTCTTTGCATAGAATTGACGACCATGTTTGGCTTAAAATCTGCAAGAACGCTATGGGTGGATAGTGTACTTGCAAGTGGAGTACTACGTATCCTCCGGTTTCGTTTCGGAAGGATTCAACAGAATCATCGATTAAGTGGCCGATTTCCTCAGCCAATGTATCGTTTGATAGATCAAGTCCTCTAATGCTGAAATACCCGGTTAGAGGCTCTAGCAGCATCCACATTGGGCCGCCAGCCGGATCCAGTATCATTCCTCTTTCGAATGTATACTCTACGTCGGTCTCATCCAATGGATAAGTTCTAATTGTACCGTTCGGATTATAAGCAACAGCCACGACATCATCTCTAATCTTGAATGTATAGGTCATTTCATCTTCGCTTATCCAGTAATCTTCAGCAAGCCACGGTATGAATTTGTCGATAGATTCTTCATCAAAGAATACTAATGTATCATAAATATTGAACAGCATCGTAGCGCTTGCCGTATCATAGCATACGTGAATGTCGTTAGTGTCAACAGTGCCTATAGTGTCCATCATTATTTCATATGGGCGTGGAGGCTGAGTAGCGAATGTTAAGCCTACAGAGAATGTTGAAATCAACAGAATTCCTATCAAACTGACTAGCAATAATCTCTTCATATTTTCCCCTTCTCCCTTCAAATCTCCGAAAACAATTGTATCACGGGAGTATTTAATTTTTACGGAAAAAAATTTCAGTACTAAATTCTACTTAAAAAGTCCACAAGTTAGTTTTTTTTCGCTCCTCTTGAACGAAACCTCAAGTAAGAAGAAAGAACCCTAAGAAAAACAAAGACACCAGCAATCATCAATATATTATAAGGGAAAGGCAACGCCAGGAAAAACCAAACAATAAACAATGGAGTGAGGATAACCACCATTGCACCAAAAGAGATAAGCAATATCCACCTCCAATTAATTACATCTTCTTCATCTTCCATTACAACACACAAATATCACTAAATCTACAAGATTATTTAAAAGTATCTTAAGACAACGCAAGGTCTAAGTAAAATTTTTTAATTTCCAAGCAACAGTCCATCATGAAATGACGAGCTTCCTCATAGAAATTAAGTGTCCCTATCACGGAGTAGAACGCTTCAGAATAAAATTGATTAGAAAATACAATATAAAATCAAACGCTATAATTCCAAAATTCAGAAGAAAGCCGACAAATGAGCTAAGCGGACTAATACTTGGAAGAAATGTCAAAATAAAGGAAGCAGAAGAATATCTAATGAGGTACTTTCGGGAAACAGGAATCACAAATTCCATTATGTCAATAAGGATTCTAAAGTGAATAAGCTATTAGATAACCACAAAGATTTTCAGATACCGTTCTATATGTAGCATAGCAAGTTGATTCCGATGAAGAGAATACAACATAGAAAAGTACGCAAGAAAAGAAAAATGACAAAAATGGTTGAACTCTCTATTTTAGCCCTAATTCTAATAGTAATAGTAGTTATAGCAGTCTTCACATTATCACAGCGGAAAGAAAAGGTACCAGCTGATCAATATTTTGAGATAATAAACCCAACAGTAGACTATTGGAGAAGAGCTCCAGAGGACCCAAACGCCCTTTTTATTCAGGGAATAAGCTTTACCTTAAAAGCTGTCGGGGGAGATGCCCATTCCATAATAGTTAACGTCAAAAAGGGACTTGCTGAACCAGTACTCATTCCAGAGTTACAAAAAAATGAGACGTACTGGGTGCAAGTAATATTCAAATATGATGTGCTAAAATATGGAAACGAAACAGTTGAAATCCCGGTTGAAATAATATGCGACGAGGCCGAAGGCATAATAAATCTATATTTCTAGTTAACAATTAAATTGCTAAAACTAAGATTCACTTATTTTCTTTAGTTGGCTGTGATACATTTCTATTATTTCTGCTCCTATTACTTCTGTAAAGTTTCTATTCTTTGGCTGAGCTAGTGATTATATAGAAGAAAGGTGTTACGGGTCTGTTTTCATGAAGTTCTTGCATGCTTCGCCTATGTCGCGCATATCTACTATGTTATCAGGTACTTTTGGCGTAGGGCCTGTTACGTCGGCGTTGGGATCCCAGTCGGGATTAGAGGGAGTGGTCATGAATTTCTTGCAGAAGTATCCTATGTCCCTCATGTCACAGATGCCATCCGGCATGCCGGGAGTTGATCCGGTTAAATCGCATGGAACGCCCACAATGATTGAGCCGCCGGTCAACATGTTGTTTTCTGTATCTGTTTCCCCTAGAACTGGTGTGGTGTAGGCGCCAATTATATAATTGCCTTTAGACCACTCGCTGGTATTCCACATGAACTGTAAGATTACGAGGTCTCCAGGAGGTAAAGTTGTAACTTGCGATGCTATAGAAGTGGTGTTTACATAAATTGTCAAGTTGAATGTTTCGATAGTTTCTCCCAGATTTTTGATAGTGACCGAAATATTTACCGGAAAACCTTGACCGACTATTGATTTTGATGTTTCGACATTTAGTATAGATATGTCTACGTTGAGAATTTTAACATTACCGTCAACAGTTATATGCGATATATGGTTTGGCGGCATTTTTGAATCTATTAGGTCTGTTTCGGCTAAATGTAAGATTGCTGTTCCATTTAGTTTCGTTTTAAACGTTATTATTGCCAGAGTACCTGTTCCGTTTGCTCCTGGCCCTTGTCCCTCAAGTACACATGCAGCCCATATTCTACCGTGTGTTTCATTGTAATTGTCTGTAAATTCCTTTACCGTAAAGAATGTACCACCAGCAGTTTTTAGAAATGGGCCTTCTCTGATTTCTGTTGCATTGAGAAGCGAATTAGAATAGTAAAGTTTGAATTCCCAGCCTGCTAAATCAGTTACATTGGCGATGGATATGTTAATTTCAAATGTTCGAAGGGGCCTAATGGTGGTTAATTGAGGTTCTACATAAAGAGTTGTTATATTTTGTGGTTTGACGGGTAACATGGAAAACGTTAAAGCGACTATTGCGGATAACAGGGTTAAGCTCACAAATTTCTTATTCAATCAGCTTCCTCCTTTAATTTCAACTTTTTTACTCAGAAAAAAGGGGGGATAGGAGTTGTCTTGTAATGTCAATTAGCAATCCTCTCCATAATAGTAGGCCACTATTTCTAGGTCGTAAATGTCGACTACTCCATCTTCATTTAGATCTGCTATAGGACTGTATGCTGGATCATAATAGTAGGCCACCATTCTTAAGTCTGTTAAGCCAACATGCCCGTCGCGGTCCAGGTCGCCTGGTTTCGGTACGTATTGGTACAAGCCATCTTCAACGTCATGAGAGACTTCTATGCCTGTGTCTGTTATGAGCATGGTGTCATGCAGATCAAACACACATTCGAGTATGTTTGGATGATACTTTGTCCACGTGGTGGCTTTTGTCACCTTGAACGTTATTGTTGCAAGTACCCCGTTTCCGCTTACTGGTATTCCGCTTGTTGACCATACCCATAGCCATATTTCGCCGTTTGCATCATCTATTATGAATTTGTAGGCGTAGATTGGCGGGTTAAGGAATGGACCTATTTCGAGATTCACTGCGTCAAGCAGGGTTGTGTTATAGCTTAGTTTGAATGTGTAGTTGTAGAGATTTACTATATTTGAAACGTATATGTCAATTGTGAAGGTTTCTTCGTAGGCGTGAGCGGTGTAAGTTGCTGGCTTAACTTCAATTTTTGGTCTTGTTGAGTATATAGTGTATTTTCCATTATAGGTCATATGATAAATTGGTTCTCCTGCTGGCGCACTTAGCTTTGTGTCTGCTAAATCTAGTAGACATGTAGCATTTTCCGGGTATACGGGGTCAAATGTGATTTTGAATGTTAAAATCGCCAATGTTGCGCTGCCGCTAAAGGGGTCAATCATGTAGGAGCCTACTCCAAGCCAGTAAAGCCCGCTTGATTCATCTGTGTAGTTTTTAACTATCATGTAGTTTCCTTCTGGCCACGGCGGCGTTATTTCAACATCAACTAAGTCCAAGAGATTTGTATCCCAGTAAAGTTTAAATTCGTATCCTGCTAAGTCTGTAACTTCGTCTATTTTGACTTCCACTGTGAAGTTTTCGCCGTATGCAATAGTCCAGTATTCCACTTCTGAAGGAGCGACATAAAGAACCGGACTTGGAAGTGGTGGAGGATACTCTTCTAGAAGCCAGTGATCAAAATTAACGTAATCGCTTACATTGTCACCTTTGCCTTCCGGGTTAAGTGTTGGATGATAAGGACCAGTAGCATCACCCCACCAGTTCATGGTGGCATCCACGATTGTACCTGGTATATTATAAACGCCATAGAGTGTGTTGCCTGCGATATTATTATAGTGGATGTCAACGGTTCCAGCAGATGAGATTACATACACACCAAATCCGTTGTGTACGAAGGTATTCTCCTCAATAACAGCTGTTGACCCAGACAGACCATTCATAGGGGCAACACCAAATTGGTTGCTGTCGAATAGGTTTCCAGCGATATAAAGATCCACGTATTTATAGAAGTAAGAGCCGTTCGCGTTGTTTACCACAGTATTATCGAGTACATCGATTTCCTCAATTCCTTCGGTACAAATTGCATAGCCGTTGTCCGGCGTTTGAAGATTATCATGGACATAATTACCGGAAATCACAATATTGTTATTGGTGACGCCAAAAGCATCCATCAAGATAATTGCTGCCCAGCCACCGCCATGACCTATGTCATAAATCTCGTTTCCGGATATTAGCCAATTGCTCCCAGTGGCCCCTGAATGGATACCAAACTTGCTAGTATGGATTATGTTGTTCAAAATCTTGATATTGCTTGCAGTTACTGTATTGCAACTTATCGCATATCCGGCAGAGGCTAATACATTGCGGATCGTGAATCCATCTATGGTAATATTATCTGCTTCTATGGAGATAGCAAACCCACCAACAAGGCCAGCACAGTCAATGATGGTATCAGTTGGGCCGGTAAGGGATTTTAATGTCAATGGCTTTCTGATATAGAGTTCCCCAGTATAAATCCCCGGCGTCACGATGACGGTATCGCCTGGGCTTGCGGAGTCTATTGCTTCTTGAATAGTTCCCGTCGGGTTCACATAATAAGTTCTAGGAGTCACCTCAAACGGGTCACCCAACCACGGACTATAATCAACATGGTCAGTAATG
>Ga0190363_1000456_pt1 | contig 23817 bp, 18 predicted proteins | sample 48721867_MG_FD_161272 | JGI IMG/M metagenome (GOLD analysis project Ga0190363, IMG submission 161272) | Hydrothermal vent microbial mat bacterial communities from Southern Trench, Guaymas Basin, Mexico - 4872-18-6-7_MG | ecosystem: Environmental > Aquatic > Marine > Hydrothermal vents >... | reverse complement strand
CACTTAGCTGTCCCTGTTTGCCATATATGGTTTGTAAAGGGAGTTCCTTCAAGAATTGGACTTCTGCTTGAGAAAAAAGTTCAAGAAGTTGAAAGAGTGATTTATTTCATGGCTTACATTATTACTGAAGTTGATGAGAAAAAGAAAAAAGAAATTGAAAAAGAAATTAACTCACCTGAAGAAAAAAAAGAACTTGAAAGGATTAAAGAAAGAGAAATTTTAACTGAGATGGAAATGAGGAAATTTTCTCTTAAATATCCCTGCTTTAAAGCAGAGACAGGAACAGAGGCAATTAAAAAACTTTTTTCTAAAATAGATCTTCAAAAAGAAAAAGAAAAAATAGAAAAGGATCTCAAAAAGAAAAAAGAAGAAAGAAAATCTTTTCTTTATGCACGGCTTAAATTGGTTAAATCTCTTTTAAAATCTAAAGTTAAACCTGAATGGATGTGTCTTGAAGTTTTGCCTGTTTTACCTCCAGATCTTCGTCCAATGGTTCAAATTGATGGAGGAAGATATGCCTCTTCTGATTTAAATGACCTTTACCGCAGAGTGATTAACCGAAATAACCGTTTGAAATATCTTTTAGAAATTGGGGCTCCAGAGGTAATTGTAAGGAATGAGAAAAGAATGCTTCAAGAAGCGGTTGATGCTTTGATTGACAATTCAATGCGAAGAAAACCTCAAATGACTCAGGCTTCAGGTGGTGGAGGGAGAAGACAACTTAAATCTTTAGCAGATATGCTTAGAGGAAAGCAGGGTCGTTTCAGACAAAATCTTTTAGGAAAAAGAGTAGATTATTCTGGAAGATCAGTGATTGTGGTTGGTCCAGAACTCAAATTAGATGAGGTAGGACTGCCCAAAAAAATGGCACTTGAACTTTTCAAACCTTTTGTAATTCATAAATTAATTCAAAAAGAGTATGCTCATAATATCAAAATGGCAAATATTTTGATTGCTGAAGAAAGAGAAGAAGTTTGGGAAGCTTTAGAGGAAGTAATAAAAGATAAAATGGTCTTTTTGAATCGAGCTCCCACTTTACATAGGCTTTCTATTCAGGCATTTAAAGTGAAACTCATTGAAGGGCTTTCTATTCAAATTCATCCTCTTGTTTGTCCTGCCTTTAATGCAGATTTCGATGGAGATCAAATGGCAGTTTTTATTCCTTTATCAGAGCGGGCTCAATGGGAAGCAAAAAATATTGTTGCTTCAAGACATGGAATTTTAAAACCAGCGAGTGGCTATCCGATTGCCATTCCAAGACAAGATATGATTTTAGGGATTTTCTATTTAACAAAAATAAAAACCAAAGAAAAAAGAAAAGTTTTTTCTTCTATTAAAGAAGCAAAGTATGCTTATGAGAAAGGAGAAATAGAAATTCATGAAGAAGTAGAAATAATGAATGAGGAGTTTTTTGAAAAGAAAGGAGTTAAAGGCAAAAAAGTAAAAACTACCCTTGGAAGGATTCTTTTCAATGAAGCTTTACCTTCTGATTTTCCCTATCAAGAAAAAGAAATAAACTCCAAAATGATTTCAAAATTAACTGAGGAGATTTATGAGAAATACTCTCAAGATACAGTAATAAAAGTTTTAGATGCCCTCAAAGAACTTGGATTTGAATGGGCAACTCTTTCTGCGACTACTTGGGGAATAGATGATTTAGTAGAGCCAAAAGAGAAAAAAAATCTCTTTAAAGAAGGAGAGAAAAAAGAAAAAGAAATTCAATCTCTTTTTGATCAAGGATTTATCTCTGAGAAAGAAAAAAGAGAAAAAATTATTGAAAATTGGCAAACAATTAGAGAAAAGATCGCCGAGCTTATTCCAAAAACCTTGCCAGAGTTTAATTCGGTAAAGTTAATTGTAGAGGCAGGCGCGCGAGGGAGTTGGGTCCAGCCAATCCAGATGGCAGGAATGAAGGGTCTTGTGATTAATCCTGCAGGAGAAATAATTGAGCTTTGTGTTAAGAAAAGCTACAAAGAAGGACTAACTCCACTCGAATACTTTATTTCTACTCATGGAGCAAGAAAAGGAACTGTAGATACCGCTTTAAGAACGGCGGTTTCAGGGTATCTTACTCGAAGACTGGTGGATGTTGCTCATGAACTAATTGTAAGAGAAAAAGATTGTGGAGATAAAGAAGGAATTGTAATTTCTAAAAAAGATGCAGAAGAAATTGGTCAAGAGTTTATGCAAAAAGTTTTAGGAAGAATTACTTTGGAGGATGTAAAAGATAAAAAAGGAAATATTATTGTGAAAAGAGGAGAGATGATTACTTTAGAGAAAGCAAAATTAATTGAAAAAGAAGGTCCTGATAAAATAAAAGTACGCTCTCCGCTTTCTTGTAAATCTTTGGAGGGAATATGTCAAAAATGTTATGGGATGGATTTCTCTTCTCGTAAATTTGTGAAATTAGGCGAAGCAGTTGGAGTAATAGCTGCTCAAGCAATAGGAGAACCAGGCACTCAGCTTACAATGAGGACATTCCATGTAGGAGGAGTAGCAGGGGTGGGCGATATTACTACAGGTTTGCCCCGAGCAGAGGAGATTTTTGAAGTAAGGGGAGTAGGTCCTAAAAAGAAAGCAACTATTTGTAATGTTGAGGGGGAAGTGAAAAAGATTGAAAGAAAAAAGAGAAATAAAGAAATTTGGATAAAAACCTCTAAAGAAGAACTTAAAAAATTTAATGTTCCTTTAGAAAGGAGAATTCTTGTAAGAAAAGGAGAAAAAGTTTTTCCAGGGATGAAACTTACAGATGGAGAAATTGATCTTAAAGAAATATTTGAGATCTCACCCAAAGAAACATTAAGATACATACTTAAAGAAATTCAGAAAGTCTATGCCTCCCAAGGTGTTGCTTTACATGACAAGCACATTGAAGTTATTTTGAAACAAACTTTCTCTCGGGTTTTGATTACATCCAGTGGAGATTCTCTTTTAGCACCCGGAGAGATTGTTCCAATATCTTTATATGAAGAAGAGAGAGAAAGAATGAAAAAAGAAGGAAAAAGACCACCTCTTGGTAAAAGGGTTCTTAAAGGAATTTCTAAGGTTGCTCTCTCAACTGCCTCTTTCCTTTCAGCGGCTTCTTTTCAAGAAACATCTCGCGTTCTTATTCAAGCAGCTCTTGAGGGAAAAGTTGATCGTTTGAGAGGACTCAAAGAAAATGTTATAATAGGAAGACTTATTCCTGCCGGGACTGGTTTTAGATGAAGCGAGAAAAAAACAAAAGATTTGAAAGGAAAGAAAAATTTAGAAAAGAAATAATTGGAATTTTTTTCATTTTTTTGGGAATTTTTTTATTTTTAAGTTTTTTTAAAGGAGGAGGAAAAGTAGGAGAAGTATTAATTTCATTTTTTAACTCTTTTTTTGGTAAGGGCGCTTATATATTTCCTTTTCTTTTAATAATAGAGGGGGTTTTACTTTTGCAAAAAAAAGAAATTAATTTGGCATGGAATATTTCAGGATTTTTGGGACAAATTTTTCTTTTTGCATTTTTTTTTGAAATTCTAAAAGAAACTTGGGGAGGGGATATAGGAATGTTTTTAGGGGGATTTCTTAAAATGTTTTTAGGTACTCCAGGGTCTTTAGTATTAGTGATTCTTTTGATTATTTTATCCTTTTCTTTTCAGATTGGGGTTCCGGTGAGAGATCTTTTTAAAAAGTTTATTCCTCAAAGAAAAAAAGGAATGAAAGAATTAAAACTTCAAAAAGTGCCCTCCAAGTTAAAAGTGAGTCCTGAAAAAGAGAAAAAATCGAAACTTTTTCCTTTGTCGAAACTTTCCATTAAAACCAAAGCCCCAAAAGAGAATTCTTACAAAACTTTACCTTTGCATCTTTTAGAAAAAGAAGAGAATTCCCCCATAAGTGGTGATTTGAAAACAAATGCAAAAATTATTCAAAAAACTTTAGAAAATTTTGGTATTTCTGTTGAAATGGGAGAGATAAATGTAGGACCGACAGTAACTCAATATACTTTCCGCCCTGCCCAAGGAATAAAACTTTCAAAAGTAATTTCTTTACAGAATGATTTAGCTTTAGCCTTGGCTTCTCATCCTATTCGAATTGAGGCTCCTATTCCAGGAAAATCTTTAGTTGGAGTGGAAGTACCAAACAAAAAAAGAGCAATTGTAAGATTGAGAAATGTTATTTCCTTCCCTGGTTTTAAAAAAACACCTTTAACTTTTGCATTAGGAAAAGATGTCAGAGGAAATTCTTTTTTTGCTTCGCTTGAGAAAATGCCTCATCTTTTAGTAGCAGGAGCAACAGGAACCGGAAAAACTGTTTTTTTGAACTCAATGATAGTTTCGTTTTTACTTAAAAATTCTCCTCAAATTTTAAGATTGATTTTAGTTGATCCTAAAAGAGTAGAGTTTAATTTATATGAAAGTGTACCTCATCTTTTGGCTTTTCAACCAATAATTTCTTATTCTAAAATTATGCCCGCTCTTAAATGGCTAATAGAAGAAATGCAAGAGAGACTTGAAATTTTAAAAATGGCAAAAAAAAGAAATATAGAAGCTTTTAATAAAGATAAAGAAGTAATAAAAAAATACAAAAAAATACCCTATCTTTTATTAATTATTGATGAACTTGCAGATATAATGATAACAAAAGGGAAAGAATTTGAAAGTTTGGTTGTAAGATTGGCACAACTTGGACGGGCAGTGGGAATCCATTTAATTTTAAGCACTCAAAGACCTTCAGTTGAGGTTTTGACCGGTCTTATAAAAGCGAATATTACCTCAAGAATTGCTTTTCAGGTACCTTCTCAGGTAGATTCAAGAACAATTTTAGATATAGCAGGCGCAGAAAGGCTTCTTGGAAGAGGGGATATGCTTTTTTTAGGACCAGAATCTGCAAAGCCAAAAAGATATCAAGCACCTTTTGTGTCCTCAAAAGAGATTAAAAGAATTTGTGAATATGTGAAAAAGAGAGATTCAAAAAGGGAAAAAGATGAACTTGATTTACGCTTTGAAGAATATTTAAGAGAAGCAGAGAAAAAAGAAAAAGAAGGCATTCCTATAGATGATGAACTTTATGAAGAAGCAAAGAGGCTCGTGATTGAAACTCAAAAAGCCTCGGCTTCTTTTCTGCAAAGAAGGCTTAAGGTTGGATATGCTCGAGCAGCCAGGCTTTTAGATATGCTTGAAAGTGAGGGTATCGTAGGACCAGCTCAGGGAGCAAAACCAAGAGAAGTTTTAGTTAAAAAAGAAGAATTTGAAAAAGATAATGAAAAAGATTTTTAAAGAAAAATGGATTTTTCGTTTCTATCAGATGAGCAAAAAAAAGTAGTTTTTTCTCCTTTTGGTTCGGCTCTTGTTTTAGCAGGAGCAGGTTCAGGGAAGACAAAAACTCTTGTTTATCGTTTTTGTTTTTTGATAAAAGAAGGTATTCCTCCGCAAAAAATTTTACTTCTGACATTTACCCAAAAAGCAGCCCAAGAGATGATTTCTCGGGCAAAAAATCTTTTTTCAAAAAATCTCCCTTTAATTGGAGGAACTTTTCATCATATTGGAAATATGATTTTAAAAGAATATGCAGGTTTTTTAGGTTTCAAAAAAAATTTCTCTATTTTAGATGAAGAAGATAAAAAAATTTTAATTAAAAAAGTTTTAGAGAATAAAAAAAACTTAAAAAAAGATTTTTTCCCAAAGCCAGAAAAATTAGCTGGAATTTTTTCTTTAAAAATAAATGAACTTTCTTCTTTTGATGAGGTTTTAAAAAATTATTACCCTCAATTTAAAGAATTTTCTTTAGAAATAGAGAGATGTTTCAAGGAATACAATTCTTTAAAAAAAGATCTTAACTATGTTGATTTTGATGATCTTTTATATCTTTGGTATGAACTTTTAAAAATTCCTTCTTTTCAAAAGGAGATTGAGGAGAAATTTTTTTATATTTTGGTTGATGAATATCAAGATACCAATTTTTTACAACATCAAATTATTAAAAAAATGAGAAAAGAAAATAAAAATTTAATGGTTGTAGGTGATGATGCTCAAAGTATATATTCTTTCCGTGGAGCGAGAATTTCAAATATTTTAAATTTCAAAAAAGATTTTCCTTCAGCAAAAATATATTTTTTAAAGAGAAGTTTCAGAGTCCCAAATGAAGTTCTTTCTTTTTCAAATGAACTTATTAGACAATCAAAAATTCTTTATCAAAAAAATCTTTTTTCCGAAAAAAGCACCCAAACTCCAGTTTTATATCTTGTAAAAGATGAAATTGAGGAAGCAGAAAAGATTTTGGATTTAATTTTAAATTTTTCTCAAAAATTTCCTTTAAGCGAAATTGCGGTTTTGGCAAGGACCGCTTATCAGACTTCTTTTTTGGAAATGATGCTCCATCAGAAAGGAATTTTTTATATTAAAAGAGGGGGGATGCGTTTTTTTGAAAGTGCTCATGTAAAAGATGTGCTGGCTTTTTTAAAAATTGAGAAAAATCCTTTAGATGAAATTTCTTGGCAAAGAATTCTTTTGCAAAAAGAAACAATTGGTCCAAAAACTGCTCAAAAAATTATAAATTTTTTAAAAAAACACTTTTTTTTAAAAAAAGAAATTTCAGCTAAAAACTTTTCTTTTTTATCTTTATCTCAAAAAAAAGGTCTTTCTGAGGTTTTTGGAATTTTGGAAAAAATAAAAGAAAAAAAAGAGATTTCAGGAAAAATAGAAGTTATTTTAAAAGATCATAAAGAAACTTTTGAGAAAGTATATGATGATTTTGAAGAAAGAAAAGAGGATATTTTAAGTTTAATTTCTTTTGCTCAAGGTAAAAAAGATCTTGGGCAATTTTTAGAGGAAATTGTCTATGAAGAAAGTTTTCAAAGTGAGTTTAGAAAAGGAAAGGAATCTTTTCTTTTAATTTCAACTATTCATCAAGCAAAAGGACTTGAATGGGAAGTAGTGATTTTAATGGACGTAGTAGAAGGTTACCTTCCTCATTTTAAATCAGGAGATGAAAAAGAAATAGAAGAAGAAAGGCGCCTTTTTTATGTCGCCTCTACCCGAACTAAAAATTATCTTTTTTTGTTTTGTCCCCTCTTTTCAAAAAAACATCAAAGGTATTTAGAACCCTCTCGCTTTTTAAAAGAAATCCCTCCTTCTTTATTTGAAATAAAAGATTTAACTTTAAAAGAAGAAATTGAAGAAAAAGAAATTGAAGAGAGTTAACTAACGCGTCTTGAAATTAAAAGAAAGAATTGTAAAATATGAAAAGTTCTTTTGAGAAAGGAGGGGATAGGTCCTTGCTTCTTTGTTGCTTTATTTAAACAACAAAGAGGAGGAAAGTCCGGGCACCCTGTGGGTTTTGCCTACAGAAGTGGCCAGTGGGGTTAATCCCACCACAGGGGATTTCCCTCTGTCGGGAAAGTGCCACAGAAACTAAACCGCCTTCCCTGATTTTTTCAGGGAAGGTAAGGGTGAAAAGTGAGGGAGTAAAACCCCTCTCAGCGATGAGTAATCATCGCCTGTGGTAAACCCTGGCTGGTGCAAGTGCTTTTTTGAGCACGCTTAGAGAAATGAGGACCATCTTTTGAGGAGAAATCCTCAAAAGGAACAGAACCCGGCTTATTTCCCTTCCTTTCTCAAAAATTTTATTTGGGCGGGTGGCTCAGTGGTTAGAGCGCTGCTCTGATAAAGCAGAGGTCGGAGGTTCGATTCCTCCCCCGCCCAATTTTTTCACTTGCAGAAAACAAGAGGCAAAAGATGTTAGATATTTTTTTAATTTTAAGTTATTTTTACATTGATGTCTGAAGTAAAAAGAAACACCAAGAAAGATAATTTTAAAAATGTAATCTTTTTAGGCCTTGTTAGTTTTTTGAATGATTTAAGTAGCGAGATGATAATGCCGATTTTGCCGATGTTTGCTAAATCATTAGGAGCATCAGGTTTAATTATTGGCATAATGGGAGGACTAAGAGATAGTATTTCCACTCTTTTGAAAATTTTAGGTGGCTATTTTTCAGACAAATTTAAAAAAAGAAAAATTTTTGTTGTTTTTGGCTATTTAATTTCAAGTATTTTTAAATTGTTTTTAGGACTTTCTACAAGTTGGAGACAAGTCTTAACTTTTGCGAGTTTAGAGCGCATCGGTAAGGGACTGAGAACGGCTCCACGCGATGCTATTATTTCTGAATCTTTGCCTAAAGAAAAAGGAAAGGGGTTTGGAATTCATCGAGCAATGGATACTTTTGGTGCAATTTTGGGATCTGCTTTAGCGTTTATTTTATTTTGGCATTTTGATTTCGGTTTTAATTTAATTATTTTTATTGCTTCAATTTTGGCATTTTTTTCATTAATTCCTTTATGTTTTGTAAAAGAAAGAAAAAAAGCATCTCAAAGAGAAATAAGTTTAAAGATTGGCTTAAAAAGCCTTCCAAAGTCTCTTAAATTTTTTATTTTTGTTTCAAGTATTTTTTCTTTAGCAAATTTTAGTTATATGTTTTTTGTCCTCAAAGCTCAAGAAAATTTGTCTGGTAAATTTTCTCAGGGATTACCTATTCTTTTTTATGTCTTTTTTAATATTTTTTATGCTATGTTTGCAATACCTTTTGGTAAGCTTTCTGACAAAGTAGGAAGAAAAAAAGTCATTTTGTTGGGTTATTTTTTGTTTTCTTTAACTTGTATGGGCTTTGCATTTTTTAAATCTTTAATTGCTTTAGGATTTCTTTTTGCTCTTTATGGAACAGTGTATGCCCTTGTAGATGCTAACCAAAGAGCTTTTGTTTCTGATTTATCTTCTGAAGAATTTAAAGCCACAAGCTTGGGAACATTTCACACAATCACAGGTTTAGCTAAGCTTCCTGCAGGATTAATTGCAGGTTTTTTATGGGAGATTAATCCAAATTTAACTTTTATTTATGGAGCTACAATGAGTCTTTTTTCTGTAGTATTATTTATGGTGTATGAATAAATTAATTAAAATTTTAATTTTTAAACAAAAACTATATCAAAAAAATTCTTCTCAAAAGATACGAGAATTTAAATATGAAAAGAAATTTTAAAATCGGTATATTCATACTTTTGGTAGTTCTGGTATTAGCATGGGCACCTTGGCTAAATGATAAAGAGATTCATAATAAAGTATTAAAGGAAAAGGGATGGAAAGACGGAACGATTACAACAGCGGATCATTTTAAAGAGTTAGATAGTCAAACTTTGCAAAAATGGATAGAAGATAGTAAAAAGAAAGGAGTAGAAAACAATGGAATATTAATTTGTGATTATGAGGTTAGATGGTTTCCTTTTGGAAGAATTGTTGGAAGTTGTGAAGGCATGTACTTTGTGATATTTTGGGGTGAAATACTTCCATAATTTTTCGGTAACAAACTCCCTCCTACTATTACAAACTCACCTTCCTCATATGTCTTAGAGATATTCAAAAGGATGGGGAAGAGTTGAAGGAACTTGGTGGGATCCAGAAGGAAAAAGAACTTTGGGAAGAGCATTTATTTCATGGTAAGGAGAAATAAAATTTAAAGGAAAAACAATAAAAGTAAAAGATGTTTTAGGAATAGGAGAGTTTACCAGATTTGAAGGAAGTAAATAGTTTAGATATTTTTACTAAAGAGGAGTTAGGGTATAGGTCCGAAGCGAGCTTGGATAAATATTAGTTTTAATTTTTTAAAATTATTAATATTCCAATTTTTTGGAAGTTCAAAAAATACACTGTATTCAAATTCTTCGCTTGGAGAAAGGATTGCCTGTGGTCGCATATCACTTGCAAACAACTCTTTATATTGTTGATTTTGATTATCAATTAATATATGTTCACTTAAAATACGATCTACACCTTTTGGTTGCTTCTTTTCTATTTTTAATTTAACTTTCACTTCAATAAATTTTCCAGTTGTTGTGAGGTTTTCAATAAGTTCACCAGTGGTTAGTATATTTTTAATTTGATTTCCTCTATCTTTTATCTCCAGAATCTTGCAAGTGATACCTTTTTTATATGTTTCTTTCCCTAAAATACAGTCCATCTTTATAATAGGCCAATAAAGATAAAGATTGTAAAGGAGGTAAAGAATTCCACTTAATAGAATCACTGAAATTAATATTTTTGTCTTTCTGGTCATTTTTCTTCTTTATGTTTTCGTTTTTTCTCTAAAACTTCTTAAGAAGATCGAATATTACTTCTGGATTGGGCATTATCTTAATAACATAAGTGATAAACTCCCAAAAATTCCAGATATAAAGCCATAAAAATAATAAAATTAAAAAATAAGCAAAAATATTTATAACCAGAGCGAGAGTTTTCTTTTTAATAAGAAACTCTTTTAATAATAAGAAAGCTCCCATTCCAGAAAGGGCAATAAGATAAGTCGAAGTTTGAATTGAGAAAAAAATCAATGATATTGTAGGAGGTCGTGATATTTTCCATAATTCCTTAAGCATCAAAAAAGCCTCTGTTTTAATTCCACTTGAAAAAAGAATAATTAAAAAAATTCCACTCAGATTTAGAAGATTTATAATGAGTAAAGTTAAACTTATCGTTCTTCCTTTTTTCTCTTGATTTTTTTCTTTTTCACCCAATGTTTTTTTAAAATTTTCCATAAAGTTTTATATTTTTGATTATCTAAATTTTAACAATCAATTTAATACTTAACAAATTCTTAAAGATTAAAATTCTATCATCTGTAATTTTCAGGGAGTTAGAGAAAATTTTTTGTGTAAACTTGTGCTAATTGAGATTGCCAAAAAAATTTAATTTAGAAACTGGATTTTATTGTATTTTTATAGATAAACTTTGCTAAAATTTAAAATGCTATCTTAAAAAATTATGCGCTTAAAATCTTAACCGGTATTTTGGTTGTTGGAACTTTGAGTTGCTAAACATTGAGCAATTAGATAAAATTAAAATAATCAAGATAGGAGGAAATTTTTTAAAAAAGTTTCCTTCTATATAATACTTATGATAAGCAAAGAAAAAATAGCAACCATAATAAAGAATTGAAAAAAATTAAAAAAAGAATTAAATTTTTTACCCTCATGGAAGCGGTTGTTGGATTTTAAATAATTTGCTAAAATTTATTTACGATCTTATGGAGACTATTTTTATAAAAAATGGTTTCCTGAGGGAACTTTTTATACTTTATAAATTATGATAGAAAGGAAAGCGATAATAGATTACATAAAAAAGGAAAAGAGATTTTCAGGAATCAAAAGGGAATTGAAAATCTCACCTATTAAAGGAAAAATCACAAGCATCATAGGTCCAAGAAGATCTGGAAAAACCTTTTATTTACTTTATCTTCTTAACTCTAAATATCAAAAAGCCCTGTATTTAAATTTTGAATTATTCTTCCTTAAAAAAATTTCACCAAGCGAGTTCTTTGAAATAATAAAATTACATAATGAAATAAAGGGCTATACTCCCAAAGCTTTGCTTTTGGATGAAATTCAAGAAGTGAATGATTGGCAAAGCTTGCTAAGAACACTTTTGGATTATGGTTATGAAATTGTTGTGAGTGGTTCTTCTTCAAAATTATTAAGCAGAGAAATTGCAACTCAGCTAAGAGGTCGCTCAATTTCTTATCTTTTGTTGCCTTTTAGTTTTAGGGAATTTTTGAAGGCAAAAAATTTTGAACCAGAAAAATTTCTCACTTTTGAAGAGATGGGCAAAATTCTGAGATTGTTGAGGGAATATTTGGACTTTGGCGGTTTTCCAGAGGTTGTTTTGAACAAAGATAAATTTCAAAAAGAAAAACTTCTAAAAACCTATTTTGATGAAATCTTCCTAAAAGACTTTGTGGAAAGGCACAAGATAAAGAGTATAGAACTGGGAAGGTTATTATTTGAGTTCATGTTTCAGAATTTTTCAAAGGAAATAAGCATCAAAAATATTCAAAGATATTTGGAAAAAAGAACTCCATTTTCAAAAAAGACAATTTATTCCTATCTTGAGAATATAAAAGACACGATTTCTGTATTCTTTCTAGATAGATTCTCTTTAAGTGTGTATGCAAGAAAATCCTGGCCTAAAAAGGTGTATATTGCTGATACAGGCTCTTCCATACCACTTGGGTTTTCTGGAGATATTGGAAAAAGAATGGAAAACATTGTCTTTTTGGAACTTTTAAGAAGAACAAACAAAAAACCTTTGATGGAAATCTTTTATTGGAAGGATTACCAGCAAAGAGAAGTGGATTTTGTAATTAAAGAAGGTCTAAAAATAAAGCAGTTAATTCAGGTAAGTTATGTTTCAGATAAAAATGAAATAAATGAAAGAGAGATTAAAGCATTATTAAAAGTCTCTAAAGATTTAAAATGCAAAGATTTACTTTGCATCACTTGGGATTATGAAGATGTCGAAGCGATTGGAAGAAAGAAAATTAAATTTTTACCTTTGTGGAAATGGCTTTTGAGTTAAAGTGATGAACAAAAAAATTTTAATAGGAAATAATTAAGAAAAAACTTCATTAGACAAAAAGAAATGAGAAATAAAATTTATATTATGGATGAATTTAAAGATGGGTTTTCTGGGAGATTAGAGGAAATTTTAGAGAGAATTAAAGTATACATAATAGGTCTCTTCTATCCCGCAGCATTATCAATAATAATTCCACACACATTCTTAGATCTTGTGAAGTTCATTGCAATTATAGTAGCAGGGATACCTCATGAATGTGGCCATTTCATTTTTTTCATTATAGGCTTTATATTAGGTATCTTGGGTTTTGATATTCCCAGAGCTAAATGGTTTCAATTTCTTGCTGTTCTTGGAGGAAGTTTAGGTTATACATTGGTACCATTATTCCTATTTGTTTACTATGCGCTTAAGAAAAAGGATGGAGTAGCAGCGAGTGCATATCTTGGTTTTCTTGCAATTTCTGTAGACCATATGGCATGGTATTGCGGTGATGCAGTAAATTGGAGCGGGCCGATATTGGGTACAGAGAATACTATAGCTCTAATTCACGATTGGTATTTCATGCTCACTTATCTTAACTTAATTGATAAAGCCAGCATGATAAGCAATTTCTTCTATACTATGGGACGTATTATAGCATTAGTGGCAGTTATATCAGGAACCATTGAGTTCATCACAATGGTAATAAAGAAGGAAAGTCATTATAATCTAAACTTACTTATTGCTCTAATTCTTGCTCTTATTATTTCGTTCATTTAACAGAGATATTTCACCAGTGAAAAAATTTTTAATTATTGGATATAATACAAAAATCAATAGTTTATTAGTCGAATAATATAATGGGAAAAGAGAAGATATGACGAAACTTTGGAGAAAGTTTATTGCCTGTGGAGTAATTTTTGTTTTCATTAATATCTATGGTGTATTTAGTCTTCTTCTTTCGAGTAGTGATTGCTGTGTTTCGCTTATTGTTAAAGAAGGAGAAAAAACAAAATATGGTAAATGGGTTTTTCTCTTGTTCTTTTTAAGATCATACTTCTACATTCTTCTTTTATTTATTGGTTTCGAGTTTAGCAGTATTTTCTTGAACTATATCCTAAAACAAGAGAGAAAAGCAAGGACTTATAATGCCTTTCTCTTTTTTGTTATTATTGAAATTTTATTGTTCCTAATGGTGAATCGTTTTCCAGCCTTAACTTATAATTGGAGCCTCCTTATTTTTGTATTTTTGCCGATGATGTTCTTGTTAGTAACGTGGTCACTGAAGGAACTTATTCCCTCAAACAAGAAAAGAATTTTTGTATTGCTTGGATTAGCTTTAAATGTGTATTTTTTGGCTGATGAAGTTATTTCGAAGGTGATTTAATAAAAAGGAATTTGGTTTTAGGAATTTTCAAATATGGAAATAAAATTAAAAAAATGAAGGAGTTGATTTTAAAAGTTAAAAATTTGAATGTTAAATTGAATGGTGAGGAGATTATTAGAGATCTTTCCTTTGAAGTAAAAAAGGGTGATGTTTTGACCATTTTAGGACCCAATGGAGCAGGAAAAACAGTTTTGTTAAAAACTCTTTTGGGGATTTTGCCCTATCAAGGAGAAATTTTTTGGAAGCCAAAAATAAAAATTGGTTATGTTCCCCAAAGATTGCCTTTTATAAAGGACATTCCATTAAATGTAAAAGAGTTTTTTGAGCTAAAAGGAATTTCAAAAAAGAAGACAAAAGAAATTTTAAATTTGGTGGGTTTTAAAAAAGATTTTTTAAACAAAAAAATAGGAGATTTATCTTCAGGACAATTTCAAAGAATATTAATTGCCTGGGCCCTCTCTAAAGATCCTGATGTTTTGCTTTTTGATGAACCAACTACTGGTATTGATATCGCAGGTCAAAAAACTATTTATTACTTGTTAAAAGAATTAAAAGAAAAAAGAAATTTGACAATTTTTTTGGTAACTCATGATTTAAGTGTTGTTTATAAATTTTCAAATTTTGTAATTTGTTTAAATAAATGTCCTCTTTGTCAAGGACCACCAAAAGAAATTTTGTCTCCAGGAGTTTTAGAAAAACTTTATGGACATGAAGTAAAATTTTATCAACACCATAAACATTAAATTATGGAAATTCAATTCTTTTTAAGTTTAATTTGTGGAGTTTTTATTGGGGGGATAGCAGGCTTTTTGGGAACTTTGATGCTTTCAAAAAGGATGGCTTTGGTGGCAGGGCCTTTGGGGCATTTAACTTTGCCTGGAGTTGCCTTGGCTTTAATTTATGGCTTTGATGTTTCTTTGGGAGCCTTTCCTTTTGTCATTTTGGGAATAATTTTAATTTGGTTATTTGAAATAAAAACAAAATTGCCAATGGAAGCCTTAACTGCAATTGTTTTTGCTTTTGGGGTTGCTACTGCCTTCTTGTTTTTGCCAGTTGAGAAAGCCGAGAGCGCTTTAGTTGGAGATATTACAAAGGTTTCTTTAAGTGAGGTTATAATTACTATAATTTCGTGTCTTTTGGTTTTCTTTTTAGTTAAAAAAGTCTATTCCAAGATGATATTAATTAATATTTCTGAAGATTTGGCTAAAGCAGAGGGGATAAATGTTAAAAAATATAATTTTCTTTACCTTTTTTGTATTGCCATCGTTGTTGCTTTAGGTGTAAAAATGGTAGGAGGGCTTTTGACCGCAGCTTTGGTTGCTATACCTGCTGCCAGTTCCCGAAATCTGAGTAAAAATTTATTTCAATACACCCTTTTAGCAACTATTTTTGGAATAATTTCTTCTGTTTTGGGAATTTTGCTTTTTAAAATAACAAGCTTACCAGCAGGACCTTTAATTATCATCGTGAGTAGTCTAATTTTTTTAATCTCAACGATTTTTAAAAGATGATTAAGGGATGAGTTCAAGACTTGTTAACAAAATTTAAGCGATCGGACAATTTTGTTAACAATTTTTAAATTCTTTAAAAATTTAAAAAAATAAATAAAATTTTTAAAAGGGCGGTTGGCGGAGTGGCCAAACGCACCGGGCTGTAAACCCGGCGGCCGTAAGGCCTGCGGAGGTTCGAATCCTCCACCGCCCACTTGGTAACTTAAATTAGATATTCTCAACTCATTAGATAAAAAAGAATTTTAGAGCATTCTAAATTTAAATACTGAATTTATTGTATTCTTTTTATCCATTTCTTTAACTTTTTACGTCTTCTCTTTGTTTTGCCAATGGGATGACCTCTGTCCCCTATGCATCCGACGGGTTCTTGATAGAGTTGACAAAATTAATCATAAATGATATGATGGAAAGAAGGTGAAAAATGAGAATAGAGATTGATTTTAGGGAAGGAGATGAGGGAAAAATAAAAGAAATAGTGATAAGTGGACTGGAACTAAATCATCCTGTGAGTAGAGTGGTGACAAACGAAAAGATAATAGAGATTAAAGGCCAGAGAAAAAAAGACTATTCGGAGATAGAGGAGAAAAAAGTAGTTCATTTCCTCATCCCAAAGATTGATTGAAGGGCGTTTGTTAAAAAACGAACACTCCTTTTTTAATTTCAGTTTTTATTTTATTTTTTACTATTTTGAAAAAAATAATCTAAACATTTAAGTATTGATGATCATTACTTTATGAACATTATTGAAGTAAAAAAGTTGACTAAAAAATTTAATGGTTTTACCGCTGTTGATCACATTTCTTTTGAAGTAAAAAAGGGAGAAATTTTTGGTTTTCTTGGACCGAATGGAGCTGGCAAATCAACAACTATTAATATGCTCGCAACTCTTTTAGTGCCAACAGAAGGTTATGCACTTATTAATAATTTCAATATATTGACAGAACGAAATAATGTGCGAAAGTCTATAGGTCTTGTATTTCAAGATCCTTCTCTTGATGATCGTTTAACAGCCGAAGAGAATCTTCGATTTCATGCCAGACTTTATGGCGTGCCAAAGGCTGATTATGAGAAAAGAATGGAGAAAGTTTTACGGTTAGTTGATTTGTGGGAAAGAAGGAGGGATATCATTAGAAATTTTTCTGGAGGAATGAAACGGCGTCTTGAAATTGCACGAGGCTTAATTCATTATCCAAAGGTTCTTTTTTTAGATGAACCGACCTTGGGACTTGATCCACAAACGCGTACACATCTTTGGGATTATATTTTGAAACTCAAGCATGAACACAATATGACGATTTTTATGACGACTCATTATATGAATGAAGCCGAATACTGTGATAGAATTGCCATCATTGATCACGGGAAAATAGTAGCCCTAGACACGCCGACGAATCTCAAAAAACAAGTTGGTGGGGATATTATTCGGATAAAAAGTAGTCAAAAAGCAAAACTAAAAAAAGAACTTGGGGAACGATACAAAAAAGAAATAAAAGAAGAAAATGGAATATTGCAGGTAGAAATTCCAGATGGAGAAAAATTCTTGCCTCGTTTTTTAAATGAGATTGTTACTAAGATTGATTCTATAGAACTACGAAAGCCAACACTTGATGATGTATTTTTGTCGTTAACAGGTCGTGCTCTTAGAGATGAGAAATCTTCCTCAAAAGATCGAATGCGCGAGAAAATGCGTATACGAGGCGGTAGATAATATTTTATGTATTTTGTTCAACCAATTATTACAATTTGGCAACGAGAAGTTATTCGTTATACAAGAGATAAAGCACGAATTATTTCAACTTTAATTCAACCATTGATGTTTTTGGCTATTTTTGGCACTGGATTTAGACAAACACTTGCCCAAGGAAATTTTGGGGTTGATTTTATTCAATTTATGTATCCTGGTATTATCGCGATGACTGTTATGGGGGTGGCTTTCTTCTCAACTATTTCAACTGTTTGGGATAGGGAGTTTGGATTTTTAAAAGAAATTCTCGTCGCGCCGGTTTCGCGCACCGCTATTGCTATTGGAAAAACATTGGGCGCAACTACTATTGCTGCACTTCAGGGATTAATTTTATTAATTCTTGCTCCATTCATTGGTATTACCATCCATCTTTCTACAATTCTAAAACTCTTTCTTTTCATACTTCTTTTAGCGTTTGCCATATCAGGAATGGGTCTTCTTATATCTTCTCTTATGGAAACAACTGAAAGTTTTGGGCTACTTATTCAAATGTTTGTTTTCCCTATGTTTTTTCTATCAGGAGCATTTTTCCCGCTTAATGCAGTGCCAAAATGGATGTCTGTGCTTTCAGATATTAATCCGCTTACTTATGGCGTGGACGCTTTAAGGAAAATTATTCTCAATGGTCAAATTGCTCCTGAAGTTTTACAAAGAATTATTCTATACCCACTCCATATTAATGCTTTATTTCTCATTGGTTTTTCCACAGCAATGGTCGCCGCGGCTGTATACGCGTTTAACAAGAGAAGTTAAAAATAGGTAATTTTACTCTCTAAAAAATAAGTTTTAATTCTTGATGATAAATAGTAAATTGTTATCATTAAATGAACTGGAACAACAATAATAAAAAATATTTTTTTGATAATAAAAAACAGACCTTGATACATAAGAGTGAACTAAAATGGTCATCCATGCACAATATTGCTAAGATAAAACTAAAAACAAGTTTGACACCAATCTCGGTTAAAAGTAAATAAAGAATGTAACTCATTTGCATAGATTAATTTTCTAAATATTTATTTAACAATTTTAGATATTTTTGAAATGCTTTTTTATTTATTTTGTAAAAAATTTTTACCCCTTCTTCCTTGATAAAATTAAACAAAATCTTTTAAGACTTTCAGAAGAAAGTTTGAGGAGGGAGAATATAAAAAGTAATAATCACCCCTTTAAAAAGAAGAAAAACAATTAGGTTTTGAAGTAGAGGATAAAGTATTAATAGTGAGACCTGAAAAATCAAAAGAAAGTTTAGTTCGGCAATGGCTAAATGACATCGAAGAAGTAAAAAGTTTTTGGCTTTTTCTTTTAATACAAAAAACTCACCCTCCCATATTTTAATGGAATTAAACTTGTTAATTTACAAAGAAAAACTAAAACCCTTACTTCTCTAAACTTAAATACCAAAGTAATAAAAGACTTTTATTCTACTTTTTTTCTTGCAAGGTTAATAACTTCTTTAAGAGCGACGATGAAACCAGCTGCTGAAACGAAAGAAACAAATCCACTTAGAATTTTTGCCATTCTTGGGAATATATCCACAAATATTTGAACACTTCCCATTCCAATCGTTAAAAGTGCGATCACTGCAACCAAGAAAGATGTGCTTTTTTCTTCTTCAACCATTAAAAGTCCAACTAAAACCCCACATCCCATTAAAACTGCTGGTAAAAGATCCCATTCGGTAAATCCGGCTAAAATGGAAGCAATTACTCCTAAAAAGAAGCACCAATATCCTACATTTGGAAGATCAGATTTTTTCATAAATTAATTTTTATTTTTTATTCTTTTTTTCGACCTTTTAAATTTTTTAATTTTTTAAATTATTTTTTAAATTATAAAAATAAAATTATAAAAAAATTTTGAAAAAAATGATAGACCTACTTAAAGAAATAAAAAAACTCCTTTTTCAAATTCCAAAAGGAAAAATCACAACCTACAAAGAGTTAGCAAAGGCTTTGGGAGAAGAGAGTCTTTTTAGATTTGTAGCCCGAGCTTTGCCTTTAAATGATGAACTTCAAAAATATCCTTGCTTTAAAGTAATTGAGAGTGATGGTTCTTTGGGAGGCTATATTTTAGGAAAAAAAGAAAAAATAAAAAGATTAAAAAAAGAAGGAATTGAAGTTAAAAATGGGAAAGTCCTAAATTTTAAAAAAATTTTATTCAAAGAGTTTAAAACAGACTACCCCTTAAAAAAACTTCAAAAACTTCAAAAAGAACTTTCAAAAAAAGTTAGAATTGAAAAATTCCCTTTAAAAGAAAATTTGCTTGTTGGTGCTTTTGATGTTTCTTTTCAGAGAAGAGAAGCCTTTGTTTGTGGTTTGGTGATGGATGATAAATTTAAAATAAAAGAAATTCATAAAGAAAAAATGAAAGTTTCTTTTCCTTATTTACCAGGCTATCTTTGTTTTCGCGAAGGACCATTGATTATAAGACTTTTTAAAAAATTTAAAAAAAAGCCAGATTTTTTATTTTTAGATGGTTGTGGAATAAATCATCCACGAACTTTGGGACTAGCATCTTTTGTTGGAGTGATGCTTGATTTTCCAACAATTGGTGTTTCAAAAAGAAATCTTTGCGCTAAGTTTTCCTCTCCTTCAAAAAAAGGCGAGTTTTCTTATCTTTATTTCAAAGGAAAAAAAGTAGGAACTGCTTTTTTGTCAAAAGAGAACACTCGACCTATTTTTATTTCACCTGGACACAAAATGGAAATTCAATCAGCTTTTACTCTTACAAAAAAATTTATTTTAAAATCAAAACTCCCTGAACCTTTAAAACTAATAGATCAACTTTCAAAAAGATCAGGGTAATAAAGCAGTTCTTCCGCTGGGAAAACAAAACTTATTCTGAAGCCACTTGAGTTTTTATAACAGAGAACAAAATTTATTATTTATCTTTAAAAATATACGATTCTCTACTTTTTACCCTTAAAATTTGACAAATTTTTAAAAAATTTAAAAAAATTAAAGGAGGTGAGAAAATGGAATTTGTGATAGAAATGGGCGAGAATACTGCACAAGAAGGAATAATTGATGCCTTTGGAGAAAGGATTGCTAAAAAAGCCAAAGAGTATTTTGGAATAAAAATCAGCGACCCTAGAGTTACAAAGATTTACACTATTAGGGGAGATTTAACAGAAAAAGAGATTGAAAAAATTTTAAAAGCGATTTTCCAAAAACCAACTAAAATAGTTTCAATAGGAAAACCTTTGATTAAAGATTTTGACTTTGCCATCTGGTGGGGACTGAAACCAGGAGTAAAAGATAATGAAGGTGAAGTGGCTAAGGAAGTAATTGAGTTTTTATTAGGTAAAAAAATCAAAGGTGTTTGGGTTTCACAAGCTTTGTATTTTAAGAACCCACAGCAAGAACTTAAAGAATCTGATCTTGAAAAAATTGCAAGACTTCTTGCTAATCCAAATATTGAGCATTGGGAAATTATTCCTAAAAAAAATTGGGATCCTGAGAAAGGTATTGGACCAAGAATCTCGGAAGTGATAATAAAAAAAGAACCAGGGTTTAAATACATTAACCTGGGTATCCCTGATGAACAACTTCTTAAGTTGAGTGATGAAAACAATTGGGCTCTTTCAATTGAGGATCTCCGTTATATAAGAGATTACTTTTATAACAATCCAGAATTTCAATCAAAAAGGAAAGAACTTGGTCTTGATGTACATCCTACTGATGTTGAAATGGAATGTTTAGCTCAAGCTCTAAGCGATCATTGTGCTCATCGAACTTTTCACGGAAAGTTTAAGTATCAAGAAGAAAACAGTGAAATGTTAATAGATGATCCTTTTGAAAAATTCATTAAACAACCGACCCGAAAATTAGCCCAAGAAAAACCTTGGATAGTTTCAGTTCTAAAAGACAATGCAGGAGCAATGTTTTTAGATAAAAATGGAAAATATATTCTTTGCATTAAAGGAGAAACTCACAATTCCCCTTCAAACAAAGAACCGTATGGTGGAGCTTACACAGGCATTGCTGGAATTTTCAGAGACATTCTGGGATTTGGTAAGGGAGCAAAAGTAATAATGGGCCTTTATGGATTTGTGACTGCTCCAAGAGATTATCAAGGAGACTTGATGCCAGAAATTCACCCTCGACAATTACTTGATGGAGTAATTGCGGGTGTGAGAGATGGAGGAAATAAGCATGGCATTCCAACAGTGTTTGGAAATGTTTTCTTTGACAAAAGTTACCTTGGGAAGGCATTGGTCTATGTTACAACTGCGGGCATTTCAAAAAGGATAGTTGCGGGAAGGCGAATCGAAAAGAAGGAGGTAAAACCAGGGGACTTAATTGTTATCTATGGGGGAAGAACAGGAATTGATGGAATTCACGGAGTTACGGAAGCTTCAATGGGATTTTCAGAAAAAATCACTATGGGTCATGTCCAAAAGGGAGATTCTTATCTACAAAGAAAAGTAAGTGAACTTTTGGAAGAAGCAGTTGAGCGAGGCTTAATTAATCTAAGTTGGGACTTAGGTGGCGGAGGAATGTCATCAGCGATTTCTGAAACAGCAAGATTCACTGGAGGAGCAGAAGTTCACTTAGAAAATACTCTTTTGAAATATGAAGGACTAGATTTATGGCAAATGTGGGTTTCAGAGTCACAAGAGAGGATGCTCGCAGCCGTTTCGCCCGAGAATATCAATGAATTTTTAGAGTTAGCTAGACTTCATGATGTAGAAGTGGCGATAATGGGAAAATATACCGACTCAGGAGCTTTGCATATTCTTTATAAAGGGAATAAAGGGAAAACCGTTGCTTACTTACCCCTGGAATTCCTTTTCAAAAAGCCTCCTCAATGGGTCTTTGAAGCTATCTGGATACCACCGGAAACGAGAGGACTTTATGAACCTCCGATCTCTGATCCCAAAGATCATACCGCTGTTTTAAAAGAGATGCTCAGACGACCCAACATTTGCTCAAAAGAATGGATAAGCAGGCAGTACGATCACGAGGTTAAAGGAGGAGCTGTGATTAAACATATGATCGGCGAGTATGGTGATGTTCAAGGACCTGCGGTAGTGATGGTGCCAATTCATGGTAGAAAGGAAGGAGTAGCAATTTCACAAGTTTTAAATCCTGTTCAAAGTAAAATTGACACTTTCTGGATGACATTGAATGTCTTTGATGAAGCACTAAGGAGGGTGGCAGCAGTAGCAGGTTTAAGATGTGATAAACAAGAAAACTTTGAGAGGGTTGGAGCAGTGGATAATTTCTGCTGGCCAGAGATGAGATTTAGCAAAGAAAATCCTGATGGGAAATATAAAGCGGGGCAGTTAATAAGGTCCTTAATGGCTTTAGCTAAGGTTCAGGAAGAACTCGGGGTACCGCTCCTTTCAGGTAAAGATAGTATGTATATTGATGGCTGGGTTAAGGGGAAATTCGGAGAGAAACACAGAATATCAGGTCTTCCTTGTCTTCAAATTACCGTTGTATCAGCGGTTGATGATGTTAGAAAATGCCAAACCCCAGATTTCAAGTTCGCGGGGGATCTTATCTATGTCCTTGGTGAAACAAAAAATGAGCTTGGAGCATCGGAGTTTTATGAAATGTTTGGATACACCGGTCCTAACATTCCTAAAGCAGACCTTAGAGAGTTGAAGAAAAATCTAAAAGCGATTTCTGATGGTATTGAAAAAGAAATCTTATCAGCGGTTCAGCCAATTACCCGGGGAGGTTTAATTGTTGATTTAGCAAAAATGGCGATCGCCGGTGATGTTGGGGTAGAGATTAATTTACGAAAAGTGCCTCAAAAAGATGTTCAGTATAATTTCCAAGTGCTTTATTCAGAAAGTGCAGGGAGATTTATCGTGACAATTGATCCCAAAAACAAAGAAGATTGGGAGGAAATCCTGAGAGAAAATAATTGTCAATTTGCTTTGATTGGGAAAGTTACAGAGGAGAAAATTATAAAGGTGATAGGTCTTCAAAGAGAAGAGATAATGAGAGCACAAATAGAGGAGTTAAGAAAAGCTTATAAACAAAGGTTTGGTGATCTAATATGAGGATCGCAGTTGCAGTTTTGTATGGGTATGGAATAAATTGCCAAGATGAGACCTTATATGCTTGTCGGTTAGCTGGTTTTCCAGAAGCTAAAAAAGTTCACCTTAACGAATTTCTTTGGGGAAAAGAAAAACTCGAGGACTATCATTTCTTAATTTTTCCTGGAGGTTTCAGTGGAGGCGATCAGCTAGGAGCAGGGGTGTTTTTTGCTCTAAGGATGCAGAGATTGAAAGATCAACTCCAAAAATTCATTGAGGACGGAAAACTTATCCTTGGAATCTGCAATGGTTTTCAAATTCTTGTCAATATGGGGCTTCTGCCAGGATGTTTGACTTATAATGATTGCGGAAATTTTCAGGATAGGTGGGTTTATCTAAAAGTTGAGAAAGAATCTCCCTGTGTTTTTACTAAAAATCTTGATTTTCTTGAGTTGCCGATAAGACACGGAGAAGGAGAATATTGGGCGCCAAAAGAGGTTTTGAGCGAACTTGAGCGAAAAGGACAAATTACTTTCAGATATGCAAAAAAAGATGGTTCTCTGGCTGAGGGAGAATTTCCTTACAATCCCAATGGTTCGCTCCTTGATATTGCAGGAGTTAAAGATTCTACAGGAAGAATTTTGGGTCTAATGCCTCATCCTGAAGGATTTTTAGAGTGGGGGTGGCATCCAAGGTGGACAAGAGTGAAAGAGAAGTTAAAAAGAGAAGGAAAAAAATTGCCAAGATACGGTCAAGGACTTCAGATTTTCAAGAATGCACTAGTTTATCTTAAACAAAACTTTTAATTTTTTTTTTTTTTTTTTTTTTTTTTTTTTTT
>Ga0190363_1000455_pt1 | contig 23824 bp, 22 predicted proteins | sample 48721867_MG_FD_161272 | JGI IMG/M metagenome (GOLD analysis project Ga0190363, IMG submission 161272) | Hydrothermal vent microbial mat bacterial communities from Southern Trench, Guaymas Basin, Mexico - 4872-18-6-7_MG | ecosystem: Environmental > Aquatic > Marine > Hydrothermal vents >... | reverse complement strand
ATCTTTGTTAGCAATTAAAATTCCATCTTTTGGAAGTTTGAAAATGAATTTTTTGAAAGCTAAAATATAATTTTTGAAATTTTTGTAAAAATCTAAATGATCTGGCTCTAAATTTGTCAAAACAATAATTTTGGGCCAATAATTCAAAAAAGAAGCAAAGTTTTCGTCTGCTTCAATTACCAGATATTGAGAATTTCCTTTGCGAAAATTTGAATTTTGAAACTCTTTCAATTTTGTTCCTAAAATTACAGTAGGATCAAAATTAGCTTTTATCAAAATTAAACTTATTAAAGCTGTAGTTGTGCTTTTTCCATGAGTTCCACAGACACAAATTGTAAAATATTTTTTAGTAAGTTCTCCTAAGGCCTGGGGATAACTTTGACATTTTATTTTTAATTTTTTAGCAAATTTTAATTCAGGATTATTTGGAGAAATAGCAGGACTATAAATTACTAAATCTGGATTTTGGGATTTTAAATTTGAAGCTTTATGCTTTCCAATAAATATTTTAGCCCCCTTTTTTTCTAAAAGTTCAGTAATTTGTGAAGGGCACAAATCAGAACCTGAAACTTTTTCTCCTTTTTCTAAATAATATTGAGCCAAAGCAGAAACCCCAATTCCCCCAATTCCGATAAAATAAATCATATTTTAGAAAGAGGAAATCTTTGTAATACAAAATATTGAGGCCCTTCTCTTTTTAATTTGCTTTCCATAATTTCTACAAAATTTACTTTAAATTTTAAATTTATTTTTTCTTTAATTTCTGGAATTTCTTCCATTTGTCTTAAATGATAAGTTTTAATTCTTGCTAAAGTAATATGGGGAAAAAAATCTTCTTTTTCTAATTCTAATTTAAATTTTTCAGAAAGGGAATTTTTAAAAATAGAATTTTTCAATTCTTTTTGTAAATTTATTAAATCTGGATTTTTTTCAACTTTCACCCAAATCATTCTTGGAGGTCTCTTTTGAGGAGGTCCAAAGGAAATTTCTTTTAAATTCAAAAAGAATGGTGAATACTTTTGACAAACATTTTCTGTAGCTTCAAAAACATTTTTTAAAAAAGACGGTTTAATGTAACCAATAAAAATTAAAGTCAAATGCAAATTTTCTTTTTTTGTCCATTTGCAAATTAAATTTTGCCATTTTTCTTTAAATGCCATTAATTCTTTTTTAATATTTTCAGGTAAATTTATGGCAACAAAAATTCTTTTTAGCATAAATTTATTTAAAGAAAATCTTGTTTCCAAATCTAAGGTCAATATATTCCAAATTTTTTCTTTTTTCAATAGGAAACCTTTCTTTTAAAAGAAAAATTAAAGAAAAAATCTGCTCTGAAATATTTTTTGAAAGATCAAAAAAGACCTGCCATCCCTCTAAAGTAAAAACTACTAATTTTTCTTTGAAAATTTCAAATTTTTCAATGTCAATTTTTTCTTTTTTTAAATATTTCTCAATTTCTAAAATTTTTTCAACATTTTCTTTTTCTAAAACTGTTTTGCCTATTTTTAATTTTAAATTTCCATTTTCTGACAAAACCTTTGGTAATTTCCAAAGATCTTCTTTAAAAGATAAAATCCTTATTACTTTTCCCTCTTTATCAATTAAAGCACAATTTTGATTTTTTTTAAAACAAAAAATAGCTATTGGTTTTCTCTCTTTGACCTCAATTAATATTTTGTTTGGTAATTTTCTTTTAATTTTAACCTCTTTTAATTGAGGGAAGTTTTCCAAAAGACTTTTTTCCATTTCTCTTAAATTTGCCAAAAATATACTTTGACTTGAAAAACATAAAAAATTTTTTTTAATTTTCTTTTTTGCCAAATTTAAAATTTCTTCCTTTTTAACATTTTGTTTTTTTTCAAAAAAACTTTTTACCTCAATTTCTTTAATTTGAAATAAATGATAAAAAAAAAGTAAATAAAAAATACCAAAAGAAGAAATCAAAAAACAAAAAAATAACAAAAAAAGACGCTCTTTAAAAGATATTTTTTTCTTTTTTAAATACCTTTTGGGAAATTTTTTCACAAGCCCCTTTTGTATCTTCTTAAGGTTTCAAAAATATAAATTAGCCAATATTTTTTTGAAAAAGGAAAATCTTGAGTTTTCACATATTCTTTTTTGTAACCCCCAAACCCAGTTTTAAATAATGTAAGACCCTGCCAAGGATGGAAAGCATCTTCTCTTGGAGCAATTCCCCAAAAATTAAAGTATTCACATCCTCTTTCTTTAGCCTCTTTTATTGCTGACCATAAAAGCAAATAAGAAGTAGGAATTTTAGGATATTTTGGTAAAGAAGCTCCATGATGATAAAAAGCAATTTTTTGCCAAAAAATAAAAATTCCCCCAGAAATAATTTCTTCTTTTTCTTTTAAAGGATCTGGTGAGTATTTTGCTAAAAAAATAGAAATTTGATTGTCATTTTGGAAAGATAAAATCTCATTTTTTAAATATTCAAAAGAAAAAGGAATAAAATGTCTTCTTTTTGCTGTCTCTTGATATATTTCATAAAATTTTTCTAAATCTTTTAAATCAACGCTCTTTTTTATTTTTATATTTTTTTCTCTTTGAGCTCTTTTTATTAAATACCGAGTTGTCTTTCTCATTCCCATTAAAAGTTCGCTTTCAGGAACGTCAATTTTAAGCTCCCAAGTCATTTCTGGATGAATATGAATAGGAGCAGGAATAAACCCTAATTTTTCAAAAATTTTGATGTTTTCTCTTTTTTTCTCAAAAATAGGACTAATTCTTAAAAAACAGCATTTCTCAGTCTTATTAATTTGGGACAATTTATCTAAAATTGTTTTTAAAACCTCTCTTTTTAAATCTTCTTTAAAGTTTTCATTTTCATCCAAAATTACGGGTCCATGAGGGATAAAAAAGAAATTTGCTCTTTTAGCTTTTATTTTTAAAACCAAAGCTAAAGCTACCAATTTTTCTTTTTTTAAAATTCCCCATCTCCAAACTTTTTCAGACATTTTCTCTTGAAAATCCCCCCAATTCCAAGAATGCAAAAAAGTTTTTTCTTTACATTTTGACAAAAAATCTTCCCATAATTTTTTATCTTTGATGTCTTTTAATTTCATTTCCATAAATATTTATATTATCAAATTTCATTTAAAAAGTTGACTATTCTTTTGGCGTCTCTTTCAGATATCCTTGGAGAAGTTGGCAAATTTATAATTTTTTTTGAAATTTTTTCTGCAAAGGGACAACTTCCAAAAATATATCTCATTTTTTCAGTTTTTGTGTCAGGCGGTAAAATCACACTTCCTTGCCAACCATCTTTTAAAAAGATTTTTTCTTTTTCTGCTTTTTTTATGATTTTTGAAGAATTTTTTGAAATAAAAATCGGAAATCTCATATAAATGGGAGAAAGATTATTTTTAATTTTTTTTAAAAAAGGGAAAATGAATTTTTCTTTTAAATTTTCAGTATAAAATTGACTTATTTTTTTTCTGTGGTAATTGAATTTTTCCAATTTTTTAAATTGATTTAAAGCTAAAATTGCCAAAGCATTTGGCATTTTTTTTGGAAAATACTTTGCAACTCCCCCCTTTTTTTCTATATCAAAGACAGCTTTTGACAAAAGAGAAATTTTTTGAAAAAATTTTAGGAAAATTTTACCTAAAAAAGGATGGACACAAAAAGCAGGAAAAACAAAAATATTAATTAAAATGGGGTGGAGCAATTGCTGGAAAATCCAAAAGAAGGATGGAAAATTTAATTTTTGATAAAAATTTTTTAAATTCTCCCCTACTCTATCATCATTAGTAATAGCTATTCCTCCAAAGACTGAAGAAATAACTTTGTCTCTTCCAAAACTGAAAAAGCTTGCTTTTCCAAATGTCCCGCAAAGTCTCCCTTCATATTTTGCCCCTAAACTATGAGCGCAGTCTTCAATTAAAGAAAGATTGTATTCTTTTGTAATTTTTAAAATCTCCTTTATTTTAGCAGGATAACCAAAAGTATGCTGAATTATTACTGCTTTGGAATGAGGAGTAATTTTCTTTTTTAAATCTTTTGGATCTAAATTAAGAGTTTCATCAATATCTACAAAAACAGGTTTAGCTTTTATTTTTAAGATGGGATTTATTAAGGCATTACAAGTGAAAGCTTGAACTAATATCTCGTCTCCCTTTTTTATATTTAGAGCATCTAAAATTGCCATTAAAGCTGACCTCCCACTGTTAAATAAAAAAATATATTTTGTTTTTAAATATTTTTTTAGTTCTTTTTCTAAAAAAACTAAACCTTTACCTCTTTTCCATTTCCAAGGCTGAAAGAGCAATTTTGAAGCCAAAAAAATATCATCTTTTTGGGTATTTGGAGAAAGGGCAACAAAAATTGGTTTTTTTATCATAAATCCATTAAAAGAGAAACTAATTTTGTAGGAAGTCTTCCTTCTAATAAAATTACATCATCTTTTTGGCAAAAATTTTTAAGTTTTTGAAAAATTAAATTTGGATTTTCAGAGTCAAAATAAAAAATCTCTCTTTTTTTTGCCCCCTTTTTTATTTGTTCAAAAAAATCTTTGCTAGTAATTATTGCCAAATCACAGATCTTTCCAATTTTTTCTCCTATTTTTTGGTGAACTTTTTTAGATTCTTTTCCTAATTCAATCAAACAAGGCATCACAATTATTTTCTTTTTTTCCCACACTTTCAAATAATCCAAATGAGAAAAAATAGCATTTATATTGGTAGAATAGGTTGAATCTATTAGGTTTATTTTATTTTTTGTCTTTTTTAATTCCATTTGATGAGGCAAAGGTTTTAAATCTTTGCAAATTTCGCTAATTTCTTTTAATTTAAAACCAAACTCTTTAGCACAACAACTTGCCAAAAGAATATTTTCTACGTTATGTTCTCCTAATAAATTTATTTTAAATTTAGCAAAATCTCCATCTTTTGAAAAAATTGAAAATGAAACAAATTCTTTCTCTACTTTAATATTTTCTGCCCACAAATCTGCCTGCAAATTATTTTCTATTTTTCCACCTTTTCCCTTAAAGACAATTTTTTTTCTAATTTTGGTTTCTTTAAAAATTTTCAAACAAATTTCATTGTTTCCGTTAAAAATCACTAGTCCATCTTGAGGCAAACTCTTTATTAATTCTTTTCCTCCTTCTCCAAAAATTAAGTTTTCAAAAGAACCAAAAAGAGATAAATGTTGAGGATTAATTCCAGTAATAATTCCAATTTTTGGTTTTACAATTTTACACAAAAATTCAATTTCACCTTTTTTGTAAGCTCCCATTTCACAAACAAAAAATTTGTATTCCTTTTTTAATTCATTTAAAATGGTTTGAGAAATTCCCATTTCATTATTTTGATGGAGTTTTGTTTTTAATGCTGGAAATTTTTTGGAAAGAATAAAATGTAAAAATTCTTTAGTTGATGTTTTTCCATAACTGCCAACTACTCCGATTGTTATTAAATTTTTAAAATCTTTTATTTTTCTAATTGCTTTTTGGCAAATTATCCATTTTATCAAAGCAACAAAAGGTTGAAAAAACAAAATTAAAAAAGAAACAAAAATTGGAGTTAAAATATCTAATATCAAAAGGATTAAAATGAAAATTTTTTCTTTTTCAAAGAAAAATAAAGGGAAGAAAAAATAAAAAGAAAAAGAAAAAAAGGTTAAAAGAATAATTTTTTTAGTAAATACAGGAACTTTTATTTTAAGCTGAAGAAGGTCTTTAAAGGTTTTTAAGCTTTCTAAAAGGTAAAGGAAAAATAAAAAAAAGAAAAATAAAGAAAAAGAAAAAAAAGAAATCAAAAAAAGAAAAATTTTCGAAAAATTAAGAAAGTTAAAAAGAAGATTTTTACCTTTTTTTGTCTTAAATCCTTCTAAAAATCTATCTATTCTATATTCTTTCAACTGCCAAAAATAAAGCCACAAAAAAATTTTTTTAACAACAATTTGATACCAAAAAAACAAAATTAAAAACCTCATGGTTTTATTTTATAAAAAACCTCCCCAAAGCTACCTCTATTGTTGCCGCTATTGCCAAAAAAGAAAGCAAAAATTTTAGATAAAACTCTATTGCTAAATTGAATTCTTTTTTCAATCTTTTTTCTTTTTTTAAAATCTGCCACAAAAACGTCTTTCCTAATTTAAATGCAATGGCATTAGCTAAAATTATTACTGGTATTTCAAAAATTCCATGAGGGAACAGCAAAAGAAAAATTTTTGTCCAGTCTAACTTCAATTTAGCAAAATAGATTACCAATCCTAAAATAGTGCTATTTGAAAATAAAATTAAAAATGGAATTATTCCAAAAAAAATTCCCAAGATTATAGTCGCAAAGGCAATTAAACTGTTATTTAAAAAAATAAATAAAAATTGTCCTACTAAAGAAAAATCTTTGACAGGTTCAAATTTGTTTTGAAGCTCCAAAAGAATTTTTTTTGCCTCTTTTGGATAAAGTTTAGCAGAAAAATACCCATAAAAAATTCCCAAAATAAAAATTAAAAGACTAACAAAAATATATTTTTTTAATGAAAATAAATATTTTTCAAAAGACATTATAATTTTATCAATTCTTTTTGAAGAAAGCTTGTAATTTTCAATTCCCAATGACTATCTATATAACAATCAATTTCACTCCTTATTCCAAAAGAATTTTTAAAATAAAGACCAGGCTCTATCGTAAAAGGAATTTGAATTTTAATTTTTCCTTTAGCTTTTTTGCCCAATCTAAAATACCTTCCATGGACTAATTTAAAGCCCAAAGAATGTCCCAAATTGTGTAAAAAATATTTATCTAAATCAAATTTTTTAAAATAATCCCTAACTATTTTATCTATTTTTTGACATTGAGGTAAATTCTTTTTTTCTAAATTTTCCTTTATAAAATTTATTGCCAAATCTCTTGCTTCAATTACTCTTTTAAAAATTTTTTTAATTTTTAAAGGAATATTTTTTCCTGTGTAGGCTACAAAAGTGAGATCAGCAAAAGGAGCTCTCCTTTCATTTAATCTTGCCCAAATATCAATTAAAACTAAATTGTTTTTGCCAATTATTTTTGATTTTCTTTTTTGGGGAAAATAATGAACAAAAGAAGTATTTTCTCTTGTTGCTACAATTGGTCTTTTTATTTTATCATCTGTTATCAAATTTTCTTTTTTAAATTCTTTTAAAATAAATTGAGATACTTGATATTCTGTTATTTTTTCTAAATTATCTTTAATAAATTTAAAAGCTCTCTCTTTTATTTTTTCTAATTTTTTTGTTGCTATTTGATGCCTTTTTAGTTCTTTTTCTGTCATTAAAATTTTTCAAAAATTAATTTCTCTTTGAAGACTTTCTTCAATTATTTTTTTGGGATTTAAATAAATTTTTTCTTTTAACTGTTTTTGGGTTAAAACCTTCCCTAAGACTAAACCAAAACATAAAGGAATAAAAGCCCTAAAACCTGCAATTCCGGTTTTTCTTGGTAAAGGAGCATAATCTGAACAAATTACATCAATAGTTCCATCTGCCAACCCTTCTCTTATTGCTAAAACATCATCTTTTTCAGCTAAAGGAGGATTTACTTTGGTTTCTAAATCATCTTTAGTAAAGGTAAAATAATGAGGACAAGTCTCACAAGTAACTTTTAATCCCTGTTTTTTAGCTTTTTTTATTAACTTTACCGTTTCTTTTTTGCTGACATGTTGGATATGTAACCTTCCTTTTTTTACTTTTTTAAAAACCCTCAAATATCTTTTAACATATTCTGTTTCCAATAAAGGATTTTTCAAGCCAATTTCATAAGGAGGTGAGCAATGGGCTAAAATCAAAACGTTTTTTTCTAAAGCTTTTTTGAGTAAATTTAAATCTTTTAAATATTTCCCATCATCACTAAAACCTACAACATAAGGTTTAATCTTTTCTATTTCAACTAATTCTTTGCCTTCTAAATTTTTAGTAATAGCTGAAACTGGAAAGGCTTGACAATATCTTTTTTTTCTCAAAGACTCTTTTATTCTTTTTAAATTATCCAATGGAGGATTAGAATTTGCCATATAAACTAAAACATCAATTCCCGCTTCTTTTGCTTCTTTGGTGTGTCGGGGAATATCATTTCTCAAATGAGTATGAAGGTCAATTACTGGATAATTAATAATTTTTTTCATAAAAGCTTTAATTTTTCTATTCCGTAATTTTGATAATACCTTTCTATTTCTCTAATGATTTCTTTTTTAGGATTAAACTTTTTACAGGCTTTGGGTAAAAGACTAAAAACATTGCTCATTTCAAAAAAAGAAATTCCTTTTTTTTCTATTTTTTCTTTTACAGAAATTCCTTCTTTTGTTTTTTCCATTCTATTTGTTAAAACCAAAACTCCAACTATTTTTACTTTTATTTTTTTTAAAATTTTTAAAGTTTCAAAGATAGAACTTCCAGTAGTAGCAACATCTTCTAAAATTAACACTTTCCCTTTAGGAGCTCCAATGAAATACCTATCTTTGGGTTCTCCATGATCTTTGGGATATTTTCTTCCCATTGGCAAACAATGACTTCCTAAAGAAAAATTTTTTGAATTTTTCGCAAATTTATATTGGGCGATAAGAGCTAACTTTGTTGAGGCCTCGGGTACTCCATAAAAACAATCAAAGTCTATCTTCTTTTGTTTGACAAAAGAAATTATATAATCTGACAATTTGTCTATTAAAAATACATCCTGGGTTACATTTCGCCAATTAATGTAATAATGAGTAAGCCTTTTTGATTTAAGTAAAATAGGCTTTTTAAAAAATCCAATTACTTTGTTATTTAAAATAAAATTTTCAAATTCTTTTTGGTCAAATTTTTTTCTCATTAAATTACCTCTTTTAGTAATTTATTTACAAACAAAAAAGAACCATCATTTAAAATTAAGCAATCAAAAGCTTTTTTATATTTTTTTATTTTTTCTGAAACCCTTTCATTTAAAAAACCTATTTTAATTACATTTTCGTAGTCAAAGTTTTTGATCATTTTTACGTCTTCTATCATGTCTCCCAACAAAATTACATTTTTTCTATTTTTTATTTTTTCATAAATGTGAGGAAAATTTTTAAAATTTATTTCGTCTTTATTTAAAGAATGCAAAATAGGAGATTTTATTTTAATTGCTTTTTCGTTATCATCCCATAAATATTCGTTTGAAATTATTTGGACATTTGGAAAAAATAATTTTTCTTTTTTTAAAAAAAATTCTAAAGTTTCCTTTCCTAATCCAGAAGCAGAAATTAAAATTAAAGGAATTTGATGTTTTCTTAAAAATAAAAAAAATTTTTTTACTCCCCTTCTCAATTTTATTTTTTTACTTTTAGCAATTTTTTTTAAAATTTTTTTTGTCAAACCATATTTTACCAATAAACTAAAATGACTCTGCCACCACTTTTGCATTGCTTTTTTTCTTTTGTAAATTGGAATTTGGGTATTCTCTTCAATAGGAAAATATTTTTCAAATAAAGCTTTTGCTTTTTGGCAATATTCTTTTCCTAAATATTGAGGACTCTCTCTTAAAATTCCTGAAAAAGAAAGAACATTTTTTCCTTTTACTTTAGCTTTAGTTAAAGTTCTTTCAAAGTCAGAGAAAATTGCTAATTTTTCAATTCCTGCTTTTTTAAATTCTTTTTTTCTCTTTTCTAAAATTTCTCTCTCACAAATTATCTTTTCCATTCTTTACTTTTTCTTTTCTTTTTTAGCCAATTTTTCTTTTAAACTTTTTATTTCCTGTTTTAATTTTTCTATTTCTTTCTTTTGAGGAACTCCTAATTTTTTCAAGGTTTTTTTAACAATTTCTTCTACCTTTTTTTCTGTATCCTCTTTAGTTTTCTTTGCTTTTTCCATTAATTCTTTTACAAATTTTTCAGCCTCCTTTTTTGAAATTTCTCCTTTTTTTACTAATTCTTGAGCTACCTCTTGAGCTTTATCTTTTGTTAGAGAAAGAAATCCCAATCCAGCCAAAAGAGTTTTTTTAATTAAATCTTTCATAAAAAAAATTTTTAAAATTTATCTTTAGCGACCTTTTTAAAATCTTTCTTTAAGGAGCAAAAAATGTCCAATCTATAAAATAGTACAAAGGAAGAAAAATACTTATCAAAGACATCATTAACCCCAAAATTGCAAATCCTCTTTTTGAAGAATTTATGCCCTTTATTCCAAAAATTATCCCTATTGTTCCAACAAGAGGACAAAGTCCATAAAATAAACATTTTCCCCAAAAAGGAGGTGAAGAAATCATTAAAAGACAATGAAAAAGTTCTAAAATTCCAAATATTATTATCCCAACTGTCATTCCTATCACTCCTAAAAATAGAGAAATTATAGCTTGGATTTCTTTTTTCATTAATTAAAAAATAAAAAAATAAAAAGATGAAGCCATGAAAGACCCTTTGAGTTTGGAGAGAAGAATAATTGGGTCGCGTTTTGGGGTGTCGCGACCAACACCCAGAAGTTGAAGAGAGATCTCTCGCCTTCAACTTCTGTCGACCAATTGAAGTCAAATTAATTGAATGGTCCACGACCAGGTTCCCCTAGCCGTGCCTTGTTACGACTTCGTCCCTCTCACTGAGTCTGGCTTAGGTCCACTTTGAAGTGGAACTTCAGCCATCCTCAGCTCGCTTGACGTGACGGGCGGTGAGTACAGGGCTCAGGAACATATTCACCGTGGCGTGGCTGATCCACGGTTACTAGCGATTCCGGCTTCACGAGGCCGAGTTGCAGGCCTCGATCCGAACTGGGCCGGCTTTTTAGGGATTAGCTCCCCCTTACGGGTTCGCAACCCTTTGTAGCCGGCATTGTACCACGTGTGCAGCCCAGGGCATAAGGGCCATGCTGACTTGGCGTCATCCCCACCTTCCTCCGGATTAACTCCGGCAGTCCCCTATGACACGTGAAACATAGGGTAGGGGTTGCGCAGGTTTTGGCATCTAAGCATGCATCTCAAGACACCTGCTGACGACAGCCATGCAGCACCTGTCCCAGTGTCCTTGTGGGAACCCCCACCTTTCGGTAGGGTTTCACTGGGATGTCAAGCCCTGGTAAGGTTCTTCGCTTGTTGACGAATTAAGCCACGTGGTCCACCGCTTGTGTGAGCCCCCGTCTATTCCTTTGAGTTTTAACGTTGCCGCCGTACTCCCCAGGCGGGACACTTAACGCGTTAGCTTCGCCACCTAGAGGGTCGACACTCCAGGCAGCTAGTGTCCATCGTTTAGGGCCAGGAATACCGGGGTATCTAATCCCGTTCTCTCCCCTGGCTTTCGTCCCTCAGCGTCAGGGTCGCCCCAGGAGGCTGCCTTCGCTTTCGGTGTTCCGCTCGATATCAACGGATTTCACCCCTACACCGAGCGTTCCACCTCCCTCTAGCGCCCTCTAGCTGAACAGTTTCTACTGCCTCCCTCAGGTTGAGCCCGAGGTCTTTAACAGTAGACTTGTTCAGCCGCCTACGGACCCTTTACGCCCAGTAAATCCGGATAACGCTTGGGGCCCACGCCTTACCGAGGCTTCTGGCACGTGGTTAGCCGCCCCTTATTCCTGGAGTACTCTCACCTGCAAAAGCAGGTTGCTCCTCCAGAAAAGCGGTTTACAGCCCGAAGGCCTTCTTCCCGCACGCGGTGTCGCTGGTTCAGGGTTTCCCCCATTGACCAAGATTCTCGGCTGCTGCCTCCCGTAGGAGTCTGGCCCGTGTCTCAGTGCCAGTGTCGGCGGTCAGGCTCTCACCCCGCCTACCCGTCGTCGGCTTGGTAGGCCGTTACCCTACCAACTACCTGATGGGCCGCGGGCCCTTCCTTGAGCGGTCAGGAAAACCCCTTCCTTTTACTCTCTTTCACTTGTGTGAAAGAGAGGCTATCGGGTATTAACCCCAGTTTCCCAGGGATATCCCCGTCTCAAGGGTAGGTTACCCACGTGTTACTGACCCGTTCGCCAGGTACCTTCTCGTAGAAGAAAATCTTCTACGAGAAAGCCCTCTGACTTGCATGCCTTATCCACACCGCCAGCGTTCATCCTGAGCCAGGATCAAACTCTCATAAAAAGAAGATTTCAATTATTCTCTCTCCTTTAACTCAAAGGGTCTTTTATAACTTCATCTGTTTTTTTCTTTTCAAGGTGCTTTTAGAATTTATTCTATTAATTATAATAATTGTTTTTTTTATTATTGTCAACTTGTGATATTTTCTCATTATTAAAAGGTGGGTTTAAATTTTTGATAAATTTAATTTTTCTTGAAAAGATAACAAAAAAACAAAAAAACTGAAAAATGCAAGAAAGAGAAAAGGAAAGAGGAAGAGCAATTACTTTAAAATTTTTTAAATCTTTTAAATTCAAAACGCTAGTTATAAAATTTTTGAAAGGATTTGAAAAAGACAAAAGCCAAATAAAAAATAAACAAAAAATTAAATTTAAAACTGTTCCCAAAATATTAATTAAGGCTGGGGTTTTGGAATCTTTTTGGGCATAAAACCCTTTAGCAAACAAAAGATTTAAGCTTTGAGCAAAAATACCCAAAGAAAACATTCCTAAACAAGCTCCGGTTAATTGAACATCTGCCAAATCAAATTTTCCGGTCTTTAAAACGATTTCAACAATTAAATTTCTAAAAATAAAAAAAGAAAAACTTATGGGTAAAATAAAAATGAGAGTTTTTTTAAAAACAGAAAAAAACAATTTTTTGAAATTTTTAAAATCTCTTTTGGCAAAATTTAAACTTAAAAAAGGAAAACTGGCACTTGAAAAAGAGGCACCAAAAAAAGTTAAAATTGGTCGGACAAAATTTTCTGATAAATTGAGGGCAGAAATACTTCCTGAACCCAATTTTGAGGCTAGAGCATTAATAATAATTAAATTAACTTGATTAGCCCCCAACCCTAAAACTCTTGGAATCATTAATTTTATCGTTTCTATAAAATCTTTGTCAAAAATATTAAAAACCTTTTTTGGTCTAAATCCAAGCTTAATTAAAATAGGAAGCTGAATTAAAAGATGTAAAAGACAACCAAAAATTACCCCAAAAGCTAAACCTGGCAACCCAAAATAAGGTAAAAAAAATAAAATTCCAAAAATAATTCCTAGGTTATATAATATCGGAGAGAGGGCGGTAATTAAAAACCTATTAAAAATTCTTAAAACCCCAGACAAAATAGTGCTAATTCCCAAAATAATAGGGCTCAAAAGTAAAATTCTTGTCAAAAGAATTGTCATTTCTTTTTTTTCACCAAAAAATCCAGGAGCAACAAAAAAGATAAGTTTTGGAGTCAAAAAAAACAAAATTGTAGAAATTAAAATTAAAAAAAATAAAAACAAATTTAAAAGATTGGAAAGATACCAAAAAGCCGATTTTTTACTTTTAACTAATTTTTCACTGAAAATTGGCAAAATAGCTGAACCTAAAGCTCCAACAATTAAAGTCATTGAAATAAAATCCGGGATTTTAAAAGAGGCATAATAGATATCAAGTTCTTTTCCTAAACCAAATTTTCCGGCCAAAAGTCTGTCACGAATAAAACCCAAAAGAGCACTAATAAAAGAACAAACTCCTAAAATGAGAACTGCAAAATTGATATTTTTTGTTTCAAAATTCAAAAATTTGAACACAAATTATTTTAATTTTCTTAAAATTAAAATAGGGGTCTGTTGAGAATCTTGACCTGCAGGATTGTCTTTTAATATTTCTAAAAGAAGTTTTTCTTTTCCTTTTAAATCTTCACTTTTTCCTAAAATATTTCCTCCCAAATCATTTATATCTGCAATAACAAAAGAAAATCCATATTTTTCTTTCATTTTTTGGCAAATTTTGTCACAATTTACTGGAGGTAAAATTCCCATTTCTGAATATTGCGAAAATGCCTCTCCATAGAATCCATCCAATTGATTAATTTGATGTCCAACTAAATGATAAAAAACCCCAGAAATTCCAAAAATTTTAAAAATTTTTCCAAAAATTCCAGCAAAAATGACCCTCCAAAGTCCAGCTAAATTAATGGCAACTTGCATTTTCAAAGGATTTCCCACAGAAAAACCATGTGGAGTCTTTGTGGCAAACTTTGACAAAAATCTTGCCCAAAAACCTACTTTTAAATCCTTTTTGTAAATTATCCTTTTTTGCAAAATAGAAATGATTTTATGACAAAAAACTATTATGTCATCTTTTTTCAAATATCTCAATACATATCCTTCAAAGATTTTTTCTAAATTGTCTTTTTCACAAATAAAATGAGTTTTAATAGGATATCTTTCCCACTTTTCTCCAAAAACCTCAATTTGTAATTTTTTTCCAGGATTAGCTTTCAAATTCATTAATTTTGAAAGGTTGCCAAATACACTCTTTATTAGATATACTAAATAAAAAGAAAAATCTCAAAGTTATGGAAGTATTTGAACTTTTTTTTAATCCTCCCTCAAAAAAAGAAGATAAATTAAAAAGTGAAAAAATTTTTGATAGTTTTTGTTATGAACCTACAAATCCATATGAAGAAAAATTGGGAAATCTTTATATAGTCGGTCAATTGTCGCATCCTCTTCCTAAAAATTTAAGATTTTTAGAAAAAATCTCAGAATTTATCAAAGAAAAATACTACAGCAATTATTTTAAAGACCCAGAAACTGCCCTAAAAGAAGCTCTCAAAGAACTTAATAGTTTTTTTGAAGAAGAATTAAAAAGAGACCATACTCAATGGATGGGAAATTTGGATTTAGCTATTTTATCTCTTTCGCCTCATCAAAAAGAGATTGAATTGAATTTTACTAAAATTGGAAAATTAAAAATTTTACTTTTAAAAGAAGATGGGCAAATTATAGATATTGGTTCCAAATTAGAGCATCAAGAAATTGAACCTTACCCCTTAAGAGTTTTTTCAAATATCCTTAGTGGAAAAATACCTCAAAAAGACACTTTGGGAATTTTTACTAAAGAAGTTTTTGATAATTTTCAAAATGAAAATTTGATTTTAAATTTAGCCAAACAGGGAAAATTGACAGAAAAAAAGATAAAAAAAGTTTTAAAACCAGTAGAAAGCAAACTAAAAAAAATTTCAGGTCTTGCCCTTTTAATTAATCTTGAAAATAAGTTTCAAACCCATTCAGTTTTAAATGTAAAAGAAAGCTTTTCTTTTTTAAAAATGGTTCTTTCTAAAATTTCGTTTTTAAAAGGATTAATTTTAAAACCCTTTTCCATATTATTTTCTAAAATTAATTATTTTTTCTCTAATTTTTTTAAAGAGAGAGTTTTTTCAAAAACCATTCCTTTTCTTTCAAAAAGAAATTTAATTTTAATTTTGGCTTTCGTTTCAATATTGGTGGTTGGAAGATTTTTAATCTTTCTTCAAGGAAAAAATGAAAAAGTTTTTTTAAAAGGAGAAATTCAAGAAAGTTTATTTGAAAAAAATCAAAATTTAAAAGATTTTTCTGAGATTTTAGAATTTAAATCAAAAGATTGCTCTCCTACTAATTTTTTAAAAATTGGAAATTCTTTCTATTTTTATTCTCATTTTTGTGAAAAAACATATAAATTTGATTTGAAAGACCAAAAATTGAATACCTTAAAAAAACCTCCAAAAATAATTTCTCTTTTAAAAAAGAAAGAATTTTTAGATGTAGCAATTTTTGGGGGAAATTTTTATTTTTTGGAAAAAGAGGGGCAAATCATAAAATATTTACCCCAAAAAGAAAAAGAAATAAAATGGCTAAATCCTTTTACTAAAAAACCAAAAGGCGTCAAATCAATAGCGGTAGATGGATCAATTTGGGTTTTAACGAAAGATAATAAAATTGAAAATTATTATTTGGGAAAATTTAAAAAGGGGTTTTCTTTAAAAAATGAAAACTTTAGTCAAATTTTTACAAGTTTTTTTCTTAAAAATCTTTATCTTTTAAATCCTTCTCAAAATAAAATTGTGATTTTAACCAAAAAAGGAGAATTTTCAAGGGAGATTAAAAATCAAAAGTTTGATAATCTTTTAGATATTTTTGTCTCTAATGACGAAAAAACAATTTGGGTTTTAAATGGTAAAAAATTATACAAGTTTTCAATTTAAAATAAATATGCGAGAAAAAATTGAAAAAAAGATAGAAAACCCAGAAAAAGAAAGAAAATTGACCCCGAAACAAAGATATGTTTTAGATTTTACTATTGAGGGGAAAGTTTTAAAAGAAATAAAAAATTTTAAAATTTCTTCTTTAAAAAAACTAAAAGGAAAACAAAGAGAAACTGCAGTAGAAAATCTTAAAAGTAATAATGTTTTAAAAATAGAAAATGATAAAATTGAAAAAATAAATTGGGAAAATTTGGAAAGATTTTTTGAAAAGACAAGAGGAGGTCAAATTTTAAAATTTATTAATGAATATGAGGTTTTAAATGTCCCTTTGCTAGAAAAATTGCTTGATGTCTCCCCTACTCCTATTAGAAAAGAAACCTTTGCTCTTTTGTCTTGTGGATTGGTAGCGAGAGTAAAAGTTAAAGAAAAATATTTTTTTGTTCCTTTAAAAACAGCGGAAGAATTAGAAAAAATCAGGAGAGAAAAACCTTTCATAAGATCAAGAGAAAAAAGGTGGGAAGAAAAAATAATGAAAAAATTTGAAGAAAATTTAGAAAAAATTTCAAAAAATTCTTCTGATAAACTGAGCTCTTAAAGCAAAATCACACAAAACCAAACCTAAAACAGACTCAACCACGGGAACCGCTCTAGGAACTATACAAGGATCATGTCTGCCATTTATTTTTAATATTTCCATTTTCTTTTTTTTGATATTGACAGTTAATTGGGGTTTTGAGATTGAAGAAGGAGGTTTGATAGCTACTTTTAAAATTAAAGGCATTCCATTAGAAATTCCTCCCAATACTCCTCCAGCATTATTGGTCTTTGTTAAAACTTTCTCATTTTTTAAAAAAAATAAATCATTATTTTCAGAGCCTTTAATTTTTGAAACCTCAAAACCTCTGCCAAATTCCACTCCTTTCACTCCGGGAATTGCAAAAAGAGCTTTTGAGATTTCACCGTCTAAACTATCAAAGATTGGTTCTCCCAATCCCACAGGTAAATTTAAACAAATAGCTTCTATCTTTCCCCCAATACTGTCACCCTCTTTTTTTACTTTTTCAATAATTTTTTTCATTTCTTTGGCATCTTTTAAATTAGCACATCTAACTTCGTTTTTATAAACATTTCTTTTAATTTCAGAGATTTTAGCCTTTCTTGCAGTTTTTCCACCAATTTCAATGGTGTGAGCCAAAATTTCAATATTTAATTTTTCTTTTAAAATTTTTTTAGCAATTGCCCCAGCCATTACCAAAGCCAAAGTCATTCTTCCTGAAAAAAACCCTCCACCTCTCAAATCAGCAAAACCTCCATATTTCAAAAAAGCAGTAAAATCAGCGTGACCAGGTCTCAATAATCCTTCATTTATTTTTTTGTAATCTTTTGAAAGAACATCTTTGTTCCAAACCAAAAGACAAATAGGAGCTCCAGTGGTTTTTCCATTTAAAACTCCTGACAAAATTTCTACTTTGTCTTTTTCTTTTCTTTGAGTAAAAATTTGAGAAGATCCAGGTTTTCTTTTTTCTACTTCTTTTTGAATATCTTTTTCTTTTAATTTTAAACCAGCAGGACATCCCTCAACAACTACCCCTACACATTTTCCATGACTTTCTCCAAAAACTGTAATTTTGAAAATTTTTCCAAGAGAAAAACTCATAATTAATTTAAAAAATTAAATTTTTTAAAATTTTGAAAAATTCAGGATAAGATTTTTTCACGCAATTTGGATTTTTGATTTTTGTTTTGCCCTTTGAAATCAATCCTAAAATAGAAAAAGCCATAGCAATTCTATGATCTTTTGTATCAATTTCAATACCTTGGGGTTCTCCTCCTTCAATTAAAAATTTCCCTTTTTTTCTTTTAACAAAAATTTTCATTTTTTTTAAATTTTTTTCCATCTCTCTTAATCTATTTGACTCTTTATATTTTAGTCTTTCAATTCCTGAAATTTCTGTTTTTCCTGAAGCTCCCACTCCCAAAACACAAATTATAGGAAACAAATCTGGACAATCTTTTACATTGAATTTAAAACTTTTTATTTTTGATTTTTCTACCAAAATAAAATCTTTTTCGATTTTAAAATTAACATTAGCTTTTTTAAGCACTTCAATTATTTTTCTATCTGCCTGACAACTTTTAAAATTTAAATTTTTGACTTTTATCTTTCCAGTCAAAGCTCCAGCAACCAAAAAAGGAGAAACTGACGACCAATCTCCTTCTACAAAATAATCAGTAGCTTTATAGTTTTGTCTTTTTATTCTAAACCATCTTAAATTTTTTTTATATTCCACTTTTACCCCAAATTTCTTTTGCATTTCAATTGTCATTAAAAGATAAGGTTTTGATTCTAAAGGTGTTGTCAATATTATTTCAACTTCTTTTTTACAAAATGGAGAAATCAAAAGAAGCCCTGAAATAAATTGAGAGCTTATATTACCTCTTATTTTTGTTTTACCACCTAAAAAATTGTTTTCTAAAATTACATATTTTCCTTTTTTTTGGCATTTGACACCCAAATTTTTTAAAGCTTTTAACAAAGGAAGAATTGGCCTTTTAAGTAAACTTTCTTTTCCGGTTAAATAACATTTTCCCTTTATTAGAGCACAAATTGCGCTTAAAAATCTAAAAGTAGTCCCAGATTCTCTACAAAACAAAGGAGTTTTTGGTGTAGAAAAATTGCCACCTTTTATCTTTAAAAAATTATCTTCCTTTTTAATTTTTATTCCTATTTTTTTAAGGCAAGAAATTGTAGCTTTGGTATCATCACAAATTAAGGGATTGAAAATTTTACTTTCACCCTTAGTTAAACCAGCCAAAATTAAAGCCCTATGAGTATAACTCTTTGAAGGAGGAGCAAAGATTTTACCAAAAACTCTACCTTTTTTAATTAACATTTTCAAAAAATTTTTTAATTTTTATCATTTCTCTTTCAAATTTTTGAGAATTTTTATTATTAACGATTTTTAACCAAAATTTCACCTTTTTGAGAAATTCTCTTTCAACCAATTCAATATCTGGCAATTGAAAATGCAATTTACTATAAAATTTAGGTGAGGAAAAAGCAACACTTTTGATTAAAGTTAGCAATTTTTCAAAAGAAGGAGTAAAAATATCTTTGTTTTCTTTTGAAAAATTATCCAAATAAAAGGAACCTGCTGTTAAACCTACAAAATGAGGAATACCTAAAATTAAAGTCATTAATTTATCATGTTCTTTGGGAGACATCAATTTTACTTTAAAATTTCTTTTTTCTAACCAAATTTTAAATTCTTTGGCAAATTTTTTTTCTTTTGGATTTGTAGGAGTTAAAATGAAATTTAAATTTTTCTTTTTTGCCTGAGGCCCAAACAAGGGATGAGTTCCCAAAATTAGATTTTTTTTCAAAAATTTGTGCATAATTTTAAGAGGAAATTCTTTGAGAGAACAAATATCTAAAATTTTTTGATTTTTTCTTAAAAAAGGTGCTATCTCTTTTATTAAATTTTCAAAATCTTCAATTAAAACAGAAATTAAAATAAAATCTGCAAATTTTACTGCTTGTTTGTTATCTTTACAGATTTTAATATTTTGATATTTTTTAAATTTAAAAAGTTTCTCTTTTTTCAAATCACTTACAAAAACCTCACTTTTTTGTTTGGCAAAAAACTTGGCAAAATAACTTCCCATTTGACCTCCTGCTCCCAAAATGGCAATTTTTTTAATTTCCATTTTTAGCTATCGGATAAGAACCCAAAATTTTTATAAAGGTTGTCTTTTTTTTCAAGTCCTCTAAAGCTTTTTTTATTTTTTCTTCTTTAATGTTTCCAATAAAATCCAAATAAAAATGATATTCCCAGGGCTTTCCGATAATTGGACGAGATTCAATTTTTGTCAAATTTATCTTTCTTTTGGCAAATGGTTTTAAAGCTTCATATAAAGCTCCTGGTAAATGCTTTAATCCAAAAACAATAGAAGTTTTACTTTCTTTAGTAAAATTTCTTTCAGTTTTTGAAATAACTAAAAAACGAGTGAAATTTTTTTTATTTGTCTCAATCCCTCTTTTTAAAATTTCCATTCCATAAATTTTTCCTGCCCATTCTGAAGCTACAGCTCCACTATCTTTTTTTGTTTTTCTTTTCAATATCTTTACTGCTCCAGCTGTATCATAAACTGGAATTGCTTTTACTTTCAATTTTTGTAAAAATTCTCTACACTGAGATAAGGCTTGCCAATGTGAATAAACTTTTTTTAAATTTTCAATCTTTGTTCCTTTTTTCCCTATTAAACACAACTTTATTCTCAAAATTTGCTCGCCATAAATTTTCAAGTTAAATTTTAACAAAAGATCATAGTTTTCTCCTATTGTTCCTCCCAAAGAATTCTCTATAGGCACGATACCAAAATTTGATTTTTCTTTTTTAACACTCTCAAAAACCTCATAAAAACTTTCACAAGGCAAGGTTTCTATTTTTTCACCAAAAAATTTAATTGCTGCCATTTCAGAAAAGGCTCCCTTTTCTCCCTGGAAAGAAACTTTAATCTTTTTGGATTTTTTTGGCATTTTCAATTAAAAATTTAAATATTTTTTTGACAAAAATTAAATCTAAAGATTTCTCTTTTGCTAATTTTTGGACCATTTCCATCAATTTTTTTTCTCTTTCTTTATCTTCAATTTGTATTTGGGCTTTCTTTTTTAATTTTTTCAACTCTAAAACAATTTCTTTTCTTTTTGATAAAATTTCAATTAATCTAAAAGTTATTTTGTCTAATTTTTTTCTTAGCTTTAAAATTTCTTTCCAGGCTTTAAGTTGTTCAATAGTCAATTGACCAGGACCTGTTTTATCTTTTAAAGCAAAATAAGAAAAGAAATTGTCTTCAATTGTTTCTAATCTTGACCTTTTCCCCAATTCTCCCATAGAAATTAAAATTGATTTTTTTCTTTCTTTTTTTAACTGTTTTAAAAATTTTAAAATTATTTGATTTTCTCTCTTGGTTTTTGGCAAAAAAGCAAATTTTAAAATATCTGGTTTTAAAGCTTCCATTCTCTTTTTTATCTCTTTTAGCTTTTTTAAATTTACTTTATCTTTAAAATTATGATAACTCAAAATTATCTTCGTTTTTGAATTTCCTTTCAATTCCTTAGCATTCTTTTTTAATTTCTCTAAAAATTCCAATTCTATATCTAAAAAGTCAAAATTTAAAAGAATAGCTTTTTTTATCAAATTTTGCTTTTTTTCAAAAGGAATTTGAAAAACTCCACCTTCTTTTTTTTCTCTCAATGTTAAAATGAAAGGAATTTTCAATTTTTTTGAAATTTCTTTTAATTTTTCTAAATCTTTTTCACAAATTTGCAAAAAACTATCTCCTCTTATTTCAATTACTTTTGCTCCCTCTTTTTTAGCTAATTTTGTTTTGTCTATTATCTCTTTTAAATCTCCTTTAAAAAATAAAGGAACAACGATTTTTCCCATATTCTCTTTTTTAAAATGCTTCTTTTTTAATTATAACTTAAAAAGCTAAAATTTAACAATAAAAATTATTCTCATTTCCCAGCTAAAAGAGCAGAGATAATTCCTACTAAAAATATTCCATCAAAAACCCCAGCTCCTCCAATTGATAAATATCCTCCATATTTTTGGATTTCTTTTAAATGTAAAATGTCGGCTCCAATTAAAGTTCCCAAGACTCCAGCTATAAAAGCAGTAGGAGCTGGATATTGAGGAGCAAACAAAAGAGCAAAAACAGCAGAAAAGAACGGAGGCACAAAAACTGGCAGACAAATTCCTTTTTTTGGAATTACCCTTGCTAGACAAAAACACAAAAGAATCATCAAAAGAGTAGCTAAAATTACTGGTTCTAAAGGAAATTTCATTTTCCAAAGGGAAAATAAAAAATAAAGAGAAAGTAAAATCGGAATTACTCCTCCCCCAAAATTAATCGCAATTCCCTCAATTTCAAAAAAAGGAATATTAAATAAATTAAAAAAATAAGATTTCTTTTTTAAAATTATTCTTTTTTTTGTAAGTGGTAAATTAAAAAAAGAACCAATTAACATTAAAAAAAGCAAAAAAAGAGTTAAAGCGGGAGAAAATCCTAAATTTTCAAACCCCAAAGTAATGATTTTAAAATATAAAAAAACAAAAATCGCTGGTAAAGAAATAATAAAAAGAAAAATTAAAAATAAAATAGTTGGGAAATAAATCATAAAATTTTCATCCGTATTTTGGCCAACAGCATTTTTTATATTTTTTTCCAGATCCACAAGGACAAGGATCATTTCTTCCTACTTTTATTTTTTCTGTTTTTTGAGAAAAATTTCTTGAAATTTCAACACTTGGTTGAAAATCAATTTGCTCAATTGGTGTTTCCAAAATTCCCCTCAAAATACCTTTTTCTAAATTTGAAAGCAATCTTTTAAAAATTTTATGACCTTCTTGCTTATATTCTACTAAAGGATCCCTTTGTCCATATGCTCTCCATTTTACTGATTCCTTTAAAGCTTCCATTTCTTCTAAGTGGTTCATCCATAAAAAATCTAAAGTTCTCAAAGCCAAAAACTTTGCTATTTGGTTGAAATTTTCTTTTGTAAATTTTTTACATTTTTCTTTTAAAAGTTTTTTTTCCTCTTTTGTTAAATTCCATTTCTCAATTTCTTTTTCCCAATCTTTTATTTCTAAAAACTCTCTTCTCTTTTTATAAATTATTTGTCTATGTTTGTTTAAAACATCATCATATTCCAAAAGGTGCTTTCTCAAATCAAAATTCATTGCTTCCACTTTTGCTTGAGCTTGTTCTATCAATTTAGAAACCAAATCTGCCTCAATTGGCTCTGTTTCTGGAATTTTTAAGATTGACATTAAAGATTTAATTTTTTCTCCTCCAAAAATTCGTAACAAATCATCTTCTAAAGAAAGAAAAAATTGAGAAGAACCAGGATCACCTTGTCTTCCCGCTCTTCCTCTTAGTTGATCATCAATTCTTCTTGCTTCATGGCGTTCAGTACCAATTACATGAAGACCTCCCAATTTTCTTACTTTTTCAGCTTCAACAGGATCTGGGGGATTACCTCCTAAAATTATATCTACTCCTCTTCCTGCCATATTTGTAGCAATAGTCACTGCTCCTAATTTTCCAGCCTGAGCTATAATTTCTCCTTCTTTTTCATGATTTTTGGCATTAAGAATCTGGTGAGTAATTCCTTCTCTTTCTAAAAGTTTTCCTAAATATTCATTATTTTCAATTGAGGTTGTTCCCACTAAAACAGGTTGTCCTTTTTGATGTCTTTTTTTAATTTCTTTGACCACTGCTTCAAATTTGCCTCTTTTTGTTTTATATACTCTATCAGGCAAATCTTTTCTAATCATTGGTTTGTTAGTAGGAATGACAATAACTTCTAAATTGTAAATTTTCTCAAATTCTTCAGCTGAAGTGTAAGCTGTTCCTGTCATTCCTGCTAATTTTTTATACATTCTAAAATAATTTTGGAAAGTAATAGAGGCTAAAGTAATAGATTCTGGTTGAATTTCAACTCCTTCTTTTGCTTCAATAGCTTGATGAAGTCCGCCCGACCATCTTCTTCCAGGCATTAATCTTCCGGTAAATTCGTCCACAATAATTACTTTACCATCTTTGACTACATAATCCCTGTCTTTTTTAAATAAAGTGTGGGCTCTTAAAGATTGTTCCAAATAATGAAGATATTTCCATCCTTTTTGGGCATAAATATTTTCTATTCCTAAAATTTTTTCTACTTTCTCTATTCCATTTTCTGTCAAATTTACTGTTTTTAATTTTTCGTCTATTTCATAATCTTTTTCAGGATCAAGTTTAGGGATGA
>Ga0190363_1000453_pt1 | contig 23909 bp, 25 predicted proteins | sample 48721867_MG_FD_161272 | JGI IMG/M metagenome (GOLD analysis project Ga0190363, IMG submission 161272) | Hydrothermal vent microbial mat bacterial communities from Southern Trench, Guaymas Basin, Mexico - 4872-18-6-7_MG | ecosystem: Environmental > Aquatic > Marine > Hydrothermal vents >... | reverse complement strand
TCAACCTATCCCTGATGCTGCGGAAGACCGATGACGGCTACGAGGTGGATTGGAGGAGGCTGAGGGAGGTCGTCTCCATAGCCACCCACTTCCTAGACAACGTCATAGACGCCAACCTCTATCCGCTATCCGAGATCGAGGAGGCGACCCTGAGAACCAGGAAGATTGGCTTAGGGGTCATGGGCTGGGCTGAGATGCTCTTCAAGCTCCGCATCCCCTACGACTCCGAGGAGGCCTTAGAGCTGGCACGGAGGATAATGGAGTATGTCAACTATCACAGCAAGCTCAAATCCATAGAGTTGGCCAGGGAGCGAGGCCCCTTCCCAGCCTTTAAGGGTTCGATCTACGACGATGAGAGGCCGAGACTCCCCTTCGAGGCTGAGGGCGAAGAGCGGATCTACAGCCTCGACTGGGATAGGGTTAGGAGACTCATCGGGGAGTGGGGTATAAGGAATGCGACGACCACATCCATCGCCCCCACTGGGACTATAAGCATCATAGCTGGAACCTCCAGCGGCATAGAACCAGCCTTCGCCCTCGCCTACATGAGGGTAGTCCTCAGCGGCGTGAGGATGCTGGAGATAAGCCCAGCCCTCGAGGAAGCCCTGGAGGCTGAGGGCCTCAAACGGGATGAGGTTTTGAGGGAGGTTTTGAAGACTGGAACCCTGAGGGGCGCTGAGGTTCCCGAGGAACTCCGGAGGATCTTCGTCACCTCCCTAGAAATCGACGCCGATTGGCATGTCAGGATGCAGGCCACCTTCCAGGAGTTCACCGACAACGCCGTCTCGAAGACCGTAAACCTGAGGGAGGACGCCTCCATCGATGATGTGGAGCGGGTCTTCCTCCTAGCCTATAAGCTGGGGTGTAAGGGGATCACCGTCTACAGGTATGGGAGTAAGGGGGAGCAGGTTCTATACCTCGGAGCTCCAACGCCTACGCATCCCTGCCCCGTCTGCGAGGTGTAGAGCTGAGATGGGTAAGATATTCCTCTACTATGGGACGGGGGCGGGGAAGACTACGAACGCCTTGGGCTTAGCGCTTAGATGCGTCGGACACGGCCTCAGAGCCGTCATCATACAGTTCATGAAGGGGAGGAAGGACATCGGTGAATACCTCATCAGGGAGCGCCTCGCCCCCCACTATGAGATATACCAATTCGGGAGGGAGGAGTGGGTCAACCTTCGGAATCCAAGCAGTGAGGATAGGAGGCTCGCCCATAAGGCCCTGGAGAAGGCGAGGGAGATCCTTAGGGAGAGGCCCCACCTATTGGTGCTGGATGAGATATGCCTAGCAGCCTACATAGGCCTCATCGACGTCGACGAGGTTTTGAAGCTACTGGATGAGGTTCCGGAGGAGACGGATATCGTCCTCACAGGTCGATTCTGCCCGCCAGAGCTGATCGATAGGGCTGACATCGTCAACATGATCGTTGAGGTGAAGGCTCCGAAGAGGATCTACACCCGCCTAGGCATAACCCACTGAGGTGTCCAGAGTGATCATGGTTGTGAAGTGGGATGGGCGTAGGGAGCCCTTCCAGAGGGGGAAGATCGTTAAAACCCTTATGAGGATTGGAGCCTCCAGGTCTGTGGCTGAGGAGATCGCCAGACGCATCGAGGATGAGGCCTACGACGGCATATCAACCAGGGAGATACTCGAAGCAGCCTTCAAACATCTAAGCCAATATGAGCCGACGGTCTCGCTGAGGAGAGACCTGAAGTCAGCCCTAGGAGCCTTAAGGCCTAAGCCAGATTTCGAGGAGTATGTACGCATACTGCTGAGGGGGATGGGCCACGGGGTAGAGGGGAATAGGATTCTCAGGGGTAGATGCGCCACCCATGAGGTTGACGGCATCATACACATGGGAGGTGAGACCCTCTACCTGGAGGTGAAGCACCACTCGAATTCGCATACCTATACACCCTTCGAGGTAGCCCTCGCAGCGAAGGCGAAGTGGGACGACCTAATAGAGGGCTATAGGATGGGATTGAACCCCTACAGGATCGATGGGGTTCTCATCGCCACAAATACGAAGCTGACGATGCATGCCAGTAGATACGCCGACTGCGTCGGCATCAAATACCTCGGCTGGAACACCCCTGAGAGTGGAGGCATAGATCAACTCATCGAGGAGACGGGGCATTACCCGATCACGATGCTGAGAAGCCTCAGCGAGGGGGAGCTGGAGAGCCTCTCAGCTGGGGGCATACTCACCCTCAAGCAGCTCCTCTCAGCCCAGCTGCCGCCCTCAATCCCATCCTCCAGGGCCTCAAGGCTGAGGGGGGAGGCGAGAAAGATATTGGAGCTCGCTGAGGGCTAGCTATGCCGCTTTAAGACCCTCCTCTGAACCTCTATGGCGTGGTCGATATCCTCCTCGGTGTTGTAGAAGTGTATAGAGAACCTGACGCCGCCCACCCCACCCTGATACCTCAAAGAGACCACTATGGGCCTCGGCATATTGCTTCGCATCGCCTCAAAACTCTCCTTGTCGACGCTGTATCTCCCCGTCGTGTAGGATATGAGGCCATGCCTCATATCAGGCTCCTCAGGGGTGTTAACCTTACAACCCAGCTCCTTCAGCCGCTCGATGCAGTAGCCTCCGAGACGCTTAACCCTCCGCTCTATGGCCTCAGGCCCCAGCTCGTTGAGATACCTCAAGGCCTCATCCCAGCCCCATAGGATGTCGCCGGTGCACATGCCCATGTCGAAGCGGTCGGCCGTCCGCACGGGTGGATACTCATAATCCTTGACGTTGTCGTGATCCGGATACCAGAACCTTATTCCACGTGGAGTCTCGATGTTGAGGTAGTTCGAGTAGAAGGGGTCAAACTCCTCGATGAGCTCCTCCTTTATATAGAAGATTCCAGCCCCCTCTGGACCGCACTGCCATTTATAGCTGCCTGAGATGAGGATGTCGACATCCATCTCCCTGACGTCGCAGACCACGGCGCCGAGGGATTGGAAGGCATCGTCGACGACGAGGGCTCCATGCTCATGCGCCACCTCGCAGACGGCCCTGACATCGTAGGTGAAGCCCGTCGTCCAGGCGGTTTGGTTGATGCAGACGATCCTGGTGCGGTCATCGATGGCCTTCTCCAAGTCCTCAAGCCTTATGACGCCGTCGACGTTTCTGACTCGCCGCATCTCGACGCCTAGCTTTCTCAGGTTGAACCATGTATGGCTGGAGGAGGGGTAGGCGAGATCCGTGAAGACGACATTGTCCCCCCTCCTCCAATCTATCAGCATCTTAACTAGGTTGAGCGCTGTGACGACTCGATAGATGTAGCATATCTCCTCCTCCTTCGCGTTGATCAGCTTAGCAGCCTCCTTCTTCGCATGCATCGCCTTCTCGGAGAGAAATGGATGGTTTGCTATGTCGTCTCTCCCAGCCAGCCGCAGCCTCCAGAACTCCATTATGGCTTCGAGCCAACGCCTATTAGGGGTGGAGATATTTGCGCAGTCGAGGAAGGTGACATGCCTAAGAAGGGGGAAATCCTCCCTTATCTTCTCCACATCCCTATCGACATCCATACATCATAATGGGGAGCTGTAGAGTTCTTAACACCATCCCTCGTAGATCCTGCCCCTCTCCTCCTCGCCGCTTTGAAGACGCTCCCACATCTCCCTCGCCATCTCATCAGCCCTAGGCGTCGGATAGCGTCGAGTCACACAGCCTAGGCATAGCTCATCTCGACGCAGCCCCGTCGCCTTGACATAATCCTCTATGGGCTGATAGTTGACGCTGTCAGCCCCGATCTCCTCAGCTATCTCCTCAGGCGTCCTCCAAGCCCCGATGAGCTCGCTGTAGGTGGCCATGTCGATGCCGTAGAAGCAGGGGGCTATGATGCGTGGATAGGTGATGAAGAGATGTATCTCCCTGGCTCCGGCGGCCCTTAGACGGCGGACGACGGATCTGGTGGTGTCGCCTCGCACTATGCTGTCATCTACGACGGCCAGACGCCTACCCCTTATCTTCCTGGTTAGGATGTTCACCTTCCTGGCGAGTATAAGCTCCCTCTCCTCAGCCTTTGAGATGAAGGCCCTCTGGGTGACGTATCTATGCCTCCTCGTCGCCATCTCCCAGGGAAGCCCCGATGCGATGTGGAAGCCATAGGCGGCGTCATTCGCAGTCTCCGGCAGCGAGATGACGACGTCGCATCTGGAGGCGACATCCTCGAATCTCCTGGCCAGATTCATCCCGAACTGGACTCTGGCCTCATAGACGTAGCGGTCGTTGAAGAGGGAGTCGGGCCTGGCGAAGTAGGCGAACTCGAAGGCGCAGAAGGCTCTGCGGCCGCTATATCTAACCCTCTCCCTGTGAAGCCTCCCCTCCTCGATCCAGAGTAGCTCTCCTGGAGAGACCTCGCCGCAATACTCCAATCCATTTATGTCTAGGCCGACGCTCTCAGAGCTGAAGGCCTTTATGCCCTCGCCGCAGCCGTGGCATAGGGGCTTTATACCTAGGGGATCCCTGAAGGCTAGGAGGGTTCCATCATCTATCAGGCAGACGGTTGAGTAGGCCCCCTCCACCTGATCCATGCAGAGCTTAACGGCCTCCTGTATGGATCCCTCCTCCTCCAATGTTCCGAGAAGAAGCCTATTCAGGGCGTGGGCATCCGATAGGCCTTCGGGTAGGCCTAGGGAGCTGCGTAGCTCCCCCATATTCACGATGTTTCCATTGAAGGATAATGCGATGGAGCGTCGACTGCCACGCTCCAACACCGGCATCGCATTCCTCCGCAGCGACTCCCTATCGACTGAGCCTGAGGTCGTATACCTGACATTTCCGATTCCCAGCCTCCCTGGGAGGCTCTCCATAAGGGTCTTAAGCTCCTCCCCTGATAGAGCTGGTATCATACCCAGCTCCCTGTATAGCCGTATGCCATCGCTGAGGGTGGCGAAGCCATGGCTTTGATGGCCGCGGTGATTCTGAGCTAGCAACCCCCAATACAGGTAGGGGAGGGCCTCACCATCTTCGACGTATATGCCATAGATGCCGCAGTTTTCATGGAGACTCATCGGATAGCTCCTCCATAATCTCATCGACGGTTTTGAGGTCGAAGGCGTCTAAGGGTCGACGTCCGCTGAGAACCTCATAGGAGGCGACGCATCGCTTCGAGACCTCCCTAACAACGGGGCCTGGAATCTCAGGTGGCTCCCCGTCTCCGGTATAGCCGATGCGGCGTAGATACTCCCTCAGGAACTCCTTGTCGAGGCAGTGGGCCTCCTGGGGTCTGCCAGGCTCATAGCGGCGCATATCCCAGAACCTCGCCGAGTCATGGGTTGGAGGCTCATCTATCTGGATGAGGATGCCCCTCCACCTCCCAAACTCAAGTTTAAAGTCTGGTATTATGATCCCCCTCCTCTCAGCCTCCCTGCGGTAATAATCGAAGAGGCTATAGGTCGCCTCCTCCAGCTCGCTCCACTCATCCCTGGTGACGAGACCCCTATCGATGGCCTCGGCCTTGGATAGCTCGACGTCATGTCCAGTCTCGCTCTTCGTCGTCGGCGTCAATATGACCTCTGGGAGCTCCTCAGCCATCTGTAGGCCGTTTGGAAGCCTAACACCGCTGATGACCCTGACGCCACGCTTATAGGCCCTCCAGGCTGAGCCGTAGAGGTAGGCTCGACATATCCACTCGATGTCTATGCGCTCAGCCTTTACAACCCTCATGGTTCTCTCATCGACGGATTCGATGAAGTGATTTGGGAAGATGTCTTTAGTCTTCTGAAACCAGTAGACCGAGAGGGCGTGGAGGCTCACCCCCTTATGGGGTATCAACGTTGGATAGACGACGTCGAACGCCGATATGCGATCCGTGGCGACGAGTAGGAGCTCCTCCCCCAGATCATAGATGTCTCGAACCTTCCCCCTTCTTAGGAGGCGCCTCCCAGGGAGATTCGAGGCTCTTAAAACCTTGACATATCCCGGGCCGAGGGGGTCTGGGACGAGGTAGGACTCCTCCAAATTCGGCCCTCCAACACCTCACCTCTAAACCCACACTCGATTATATCAAGATTGTTTCAACCCCTTACCGGTTAAGACTTAAGGGTTGAGAAACATGGTGGATGGGGGAGTTGGTCTCAAGCAGACTTAAGGAGTGGTTCCAGGAGGTGGTTAAACCCCTCGCCCAGCTTCTCTCAGATATGGGGCTAAAGCCCAATCATCTAACCCTCCTTGGACTCTCGATCTCAATGCTCTCCGCCCTCTGCTACCTAAACCTCCATAGGGCTGTGTGGATGCCCCTGGCGGCCTCGCTTCTCCTCCTCCTCTCAGGTCTAATGGACGCCCTCGACGGGGTTCTAGCCAGGATTAGGGGTGAGGCCTCACCCCTCGGAGGCTTCCTAGACTCCCTCGCCGATAGATACTCAGACGCCATAGTCCTAGCCTCCATCACAGTCGCAGGCCTCTGCCCCCCGATCTATGGTCTAGCAGCCCTCGCAGGCTCGCTTCTAGTCAGCTACTCCAGAGCTAGAGCAGAGGTTGAAGGCGTCTCCATGGCGGGCGTAGGCATAGCTGAGAGGGGGGAGAGAGTCATACTGCTGTCGGCATCGACTCTCCTCACCTACCTAAAGGCCGAGGCCCTCCCCCTCAGCATCCTCCTATTGGCCCTACTCACCCACATCACGGTGATCCAGAGGGCCCTCCACGCCTATAAGGCCCTCAAACCTAGCGCCTCCTGATGGGGGCTCTAAGCTTCCTCTCCTCCTTAGACCTGATCTTCACTATGCCATAGTGGACGGCGCAGCTTATACAGGCGTAGCGGGTAACCTGATACCTGGAGATCCTCGCCCCCATCTTCTTCAACTCCTTCCAGAGCCGGGGATCGACAACGGAGCTCCATCGGGTAATCTTCTTCGCCTTATCCCTCGGGACGAGGGCCCCGCAGTAGCTACATTGGACTACCCCTGAACGCCCCTTAGACCCCTTGGATCTACCGCCGCTACTCCTCTTCTTAGGCATCTCCAATGTAGAGGGCGGCCTCCTATAAATACCCTCGTATAATCTCTAAGATGATGTGCCGAGTCTAACGGTGGTCGGCCATATAGCTGTAGATAGGATCATCACGGAGAGAGGCTCCAGAGTTCAGCTTGGAGGACCACCCACCTACGCATCCGCCACGGCGAGGCTTCTAGGCTTGAGAATCGACGCCGTCACGAAGATCGGGGGAGACCTGCCATGGGGGTTTAGAGCCAGGCTTAGGATGCTCGGCCTGAAACCCATAATCGTCGAGGGATGTGAGACAACTCGATTCATCCTCGACTATAGAGGTGGACGGCGCCGCCTCTCGGTGGAGGCCGTATGTGAGGCCATAAAGCCAGATGAGGTTGAGGATGCCTCCAGGGATGCGGTGATGCTGACGCCGATCATCGGCGAGGTTCCAAGGGAGACGGCTCTAAGGCTGAGGGGGGCTGGCATCCTCGCCTTGGATCCCCAGGGCTACCTTAGAACCCTAAACCCCGACGGCTCGATAGGGTTGAGGCCCTGGCTAGACCTGGAGCTCCTCTCAGCCATAGACATCTATAAATCCACCCTTCGGGAGTTGAGGCTGATAACCGGTGTGGAAGCCCCCTTGAAGGCTTTGGGGAGGCTTCACGGGATCGGCGTTGGAGAGGCCATCGCCACCCTAGGCGATGAGGGGGCGATACTCTCGCTCGGCGATGAGGCCTATAGGATTCCAGCCTATAGGGTTGAGGCCGTAGACCCGACGGGGGCTGGAGACGTCTATCTCGCCGCATACCTCATAGAACGCCTCAGAGGGGGAGAGCCAACCTGGTGTGGAGCCTTCGCCTCCGCCACGGCCTCCCTAATCGTGGAGACGGCTGGGGCATCCTTCAAGGCCTCGTCTAAGGAGCTTCAGAGGAGAGCCTATGAGATATATGGGGAGGTTAAGAGGCTCCGAGGATGAGGCGCCTAGCGGTGAGGTAAACCAATAGGGCTATGGAGAGGTCGAGAAGCCAGAGCAGGGGCAGAGGCATGGGTCGACGCCCCTTCTCAACCCTATCAAAGCGAATCTCAGTCTTCTCCTCAGCTGAGATCGAGGAACTCGCAGCCTTAACCGATTCACCGGCCTCCCTCTCAGGTGCGAGGAGGGGGACGGCTGAGACGAGGAGTGGGCCTAAAACGAGGGCGGAGATCACGTAGGCCAGCAGTCGACGATGATCCACATCCAGCGATTCCCCCTCACCCTATTAATATCTACAGTTTAGAACAGTGGCAAATCAAATAGGGTTGGAGACGTTAAGAGAGGATGTTGAGGGAGATCGAGGAGAGGCTGAGGGAGGAGGCTGGGGAGGCAGTCGCCCTAGCCTACAATAGGCCGTCGAGGACTCTGAGGGAGATCACAGCCCTAGCCGTCCTGGAAGCTGGAGGCGTGTGGAGGCGTAGGGTAGAGCTGGAGGAGCGGCGATTAGACCTCCTCATGGTTGAGAGAAAGCTCTTCGAGGAGGACGTCGAGGCCTCAACGCTGCTGGACACCGCCGCTGGGAGGCTACTCATCCCCTATAGGGCCATCATCGGCGGGGAATATCTCTCAAGGTGGGAGGAGGCCTATAGGAGGAGGAAGATCCTGGAGAGCCTTAAGGCTCTCATCCTTGAGAGGCCTGAGCTTTCAAGGGAGCTACGCATAGACCCCCGATACTTCGCCTATGACATCCTCATGTCCCTCTCCCACATCCTACCTCAGGCTGAGGAGGAGCTCAACACAGTTGAGGGGGGCGCACCCGAAGGCTTCCTCAAGACCCTCAGGGAGTTGGAGGGGGAGGGCTATATACGAGTGGAGGATGGATACATCGTCATCGACGAGGACTACATAGATGAGGTTTTGAAGAGGGGGTCAAGAACCCTCGAGCAGCTGGAGTCGATTAGGAGGGCGATAAGGGAGCTCATAGCCGACGGAGTGAATGGAATCCTAGACCTCTTGAGGGGGCTGCCCCTCTACCCCCTAATCGAGGAGGCTCTCCCAAGGCTGAGGCAGAGACTCCCCCAGCCGGATAGGTTTCTATACTTCCCCACGGCTAGGGGTCTAACAAGCCTATCGGAATCCCTCAGCGTGGAGGAGCTCGTCTCAAGGTTGGAGCCTGAAGCCGAGGCTGAGGAGGTTGAGCTGAGGAGGATCGGCGGAGTCCTAAACGAGGTCTATCTGCTAATCTACACGGTGGAGGGTGAACAGCGTAGAGCTGTGGTGAAGTGGTATCCGAACTGGACGAGCCTGAAATGGACGCCCGTAGCCCTCTGGACCCTTGGAACAAGGGGCTTCGCCATCGCGGGCCGTGAACGGATGGAGCGTGAATGCGCCTCAACGCTATTCCTAAGCCGAGGGGGGATACCCGTCCCAAGGGTTCTATACGCCAGCTTCATGGATCGCCTACTGGTCAAGGAATACGTTGAGGGATCCTCCTTCGTCGAGGTTGTGAAGACGATCCTGAGGGGGAGGGCCGATTTATTCGGGGAGGCCGTCAGTCGTCTTGGTGAGACGTTAGCCCTGATCCACGGCCTCGGGGCGACGGTGGGCGACTGTAAGCCCGACGACTTCATCCTCTCCGATGGGAGGCCCATCCTCGTCGACCTGGAGCAGGGATCAAGGGGTGGAGACGCCTCCTGGGATGTAGCCGAGTTCCTATACTTCTCAGGGCGCTATGCGAGTCCACTAGACCCCCTCGAGGGGGCTGAGAGACTCGTCGAACTCTTCGCCCAGGGCTACCTGGAGGGTGGTGGAAGCCTTGAGGTTCTGAGGGAGGCGGGGAGGCTGAGATACTGGAAGGTCTTCACACCCCTAGTTCTACCCCAAGTCCTATACACCATCTCCAGGAGGCTAAGGGGACTCAAAGCCTAAAGGCTCCAATAGGCCTCTAGGCGACGCTCCAACTCCTCGACGACTCTAAGGGTTCTCTCAAATATCCCCCTCCCAGCCCTAGGAGGCTTCGAAGCCTCCTCCAATTCGACGTCGAAGCCGGCAACCCCTGAAAGCAGCGCAAGCCACCCCATGGCGACCGTCTGGGGGTTGTAGCCGCTACAGCAGAAGTCGACGACTCCGCAGCCGGCCTCCGAGGCCGCCTCGGAGACCGCCTCACCTATACGTCTCAAGCCGCTGAGCGAGAAGCCTAAGCTAGCAAGTCCATCCTGGAAGTGGGGGTCTGAACCACCGTTGCGGAGTATTATCTCAGGCCTAAACTCCCTGGCCAAGGGCTTGAATATGCGCTGGAGCACGACCTCAAGGCAGCGGTCATCAGCCCCAGGTGGAAGGGGGATGTTCACAGTGTAGCCCTCACCCTCCCCCTCGCCGATTTGATGGATGAAGCCCGTCCCAGGGTAGATGGTTCTCGGATCCTGATGTATGGAGATGAAGAGGATGTGGGGGTCGTCGTAGAAGATGTCCATGGTTCCATTTCCGGCGTGGGCGTCGGTGTCGAAGATGAGTATGCGACTTAGCCCCCTCCTCTCCATGAGGGCCTGGGCGCAGATGGCTACGTCGTTGAAGACGCAGAAGCCCCCGCCATAATCCCTGCCAGCGTGGTGGAGACCCCCACCGACGACCTCAGCCACCCTGTAACGGCCGTCGACGACCAATTCACCAGCCCTGAGAGCCGAGCCGACTATCAGCCTCGCAGCCCTAACAATGCCTGGATTCAGAGGAGTATCAGCTGAGAGCGGTATACGCCGCTCAGCCATCACCTCCACCATTCTGATATACGCCGGCGAATGGATGAGCTGTAGGTCCTCATCCCCAGCGGCCTCCGGCTCAAGGAGATCCACGTCATCTCGGTTCAGTATGCCCTTAGACCTCAGCAGATCCATGAAACGTGGGAAGCGGTCTCCCCTGAAGGGATGGCCGAAGCCGAAGTCGTAGTTGATGAGATCTGGATGATAGAGGATGGCGACTCGATCCACAATTATCCTCTCGAGGGCGAGGATAAAAAGGGTCTTCGATTATAGGGGTATGTCGAGGGTCTCCTTAGCCGTGTCGAAGACCATACAGGTTAGCGTCTTCTCTATCCCCTTCACCATCCTCAGCTTGTCGACGACGAAGCGCCCGATCTCGGCGACGTCTCGGGCCTTAACCTTTATGAGGATGTCCCAGTCGCCCGTGATGATGTGAACCTCCTGAACCTCTGGGAACCTGGCGATCTCCCTCGCGATCTCCCTCTGATCCAGGGTCTCACTGATGCCTGGGGTTCTATATGTGAAGGAGGCGAGTATAAAGGCCGTTGTGGGTCTGCCCAGCTTCTCCGCATCCAGGATGGCCTTATATCCCTTAATTATCCCCTGCTCCTCAAGCCGCTTTATGCGTGAGTATATCGTTGTCTGCGGACATCCCAATCGTTCAGCTATCTCCCTCGCCGAGGCCCTCCCATCCCGTTGGAGGATGTGGAGTATCTCCCTATCCCTATCGTCGAGCTTCATCATAAAAATTACGATTTAAATGCCCATTAAAATGTTTATCCTCGTATTTTTAACGAGAATTCATGGAAAAATTTTAAATCCTGGGGATCTCGTCCCTCAAACCCATGATGACCCTGGACGTCGGGGAGTTGAGGGGGAGACTCTGGAGGCGTTACAGGGAGATTAGAGAACCCTGGATGAGGTGGATGCTGAGGGTTCAGGATGAGGCCCTCTCAGCCCTGAGAGACTTCCTCAGGGGGGAGGGCTTCATAGAGATACTCGCCCCCATCATCGGGCCGGTGACCGATCCAGGGATCAGGGGTGCGAAGCAGGTCTCCATCGACTATTATGGTGAGAGATTCAAGGTGATGAGCAGCATGATACTCTACAAGCAGATGGCCGCCACGGCTCTGGGCAGGATCTTCGCCCTCTCACCGAACATAAGGCTCGAACCCCTAGAGGCCCTCTATACTGGTAGGCATCTCGCGGAGTTTAGGCAGCTAGACCTAGAGGTGGCTGAGGCCACATACCTCGACCTCATGGAGCTTGGGGAGAGGATGCTGATCTACGTCCTGAGAAGAGTTAGGAGGGAGTGCGCCGAGGAGCTGGAGAACCTGGGCAGGGAGCTGAGGATACCCTCCAGACCCTTCAAGAGGCTGACCCACGCCGAGGCCGTTGAGCTGCTCAGGGAGGAGGGCTTCAACCTCAAGCATGGGGAGGAGATACCCTGGGACGCCGAGAAACACATCTCATCCCTCTTCCAGGAACCCTTCTGGATCATAGACTACCCGATAACGGCTAGGGGCTTCTACGACAGGGAAGACCCCGATAGGCCTGGAATCCTCAGGGACTTCGACCTCCTATACCCAGAGGGCTATGGGGAGGCCATCTCCGGCGGCGAGAGGGAGTATGAATACGAGCGAGTTCTGGCGAGGATGAAGGCGAGGGGAGAAAACCCAGAGGATTATAGCTGGTATCTTGAGATGCTACGCGAAGGCATAAAGCCCACAGCCGGCTTCGGCATAGGCGTGGAGAGGCTCACCAGATACCTCTGCGGCCTGAAATACATCTGGGACGCCGTCCCCTTCCCAAAGGTTCCAGGGATACCCTCACCCTAAATAGAGGGAGGAGTCTATCCCAGAGGACTCATCTAAGGCCTCCTCCCCCTGAAAGACCTATGGGAAACCGCCAATCCAGGCTGGATTTCACCTCCTTATTCACGATAATGGCATCAAAGCCCAACCTATAACAGCCCTATAATTTTCCCATGATGTTAATGGTTCCATTAACCAACTCAGGAAGCTTTTAGGCCTCTAAACCCCCTAGAAATCGAGATGGAGCTCATCGAGGAGGGGTGCGACGTCCTCCTATACCTCGACCATCGAAGAACATACCTGGTGAAGGTTAGGGGAGACAGAGAATTCCACACCCATAAGGGATTCATACGCCTCGGGGAGCTCATCGGAAAGCCCTATGGATGCGCCGTAGAGAGCAATCTCGGCGTCCGATTCTACGCTCTAAAGCCCCTTATAAGGGATAGGGTTTTGAAGACAGAGCGGAGAACCCAGGTCATCTACCCGAAGGATATGGGCTTCATACTCCTCATGGCCGATGTGGGGCCTGGAAGCAGGGTTGTGGAGGCTGGAACGGGGAGCGGGGCGCTAACCCTCGCCCTCGCCAACGCCGTGAAACCGGATGGAAAGATCTACAGCTATGAGATACGGCGGGAATTCCAGAGGGCTGCGATGAGGAACATCGAGAGGGCGGGCCTAGCAGACTACGTCGAGTTCAAGCTCCGCGACATCACAGAGGGGATAGAGGAGGAAGAGGTGGATGCCGTCATCCTCGACATGGCGACGCCCTGGCTCGTCGTCCCCCACGCCCATAAGGCCCTAAAGGGTGGGGGAGTCTTCCTCTCCTTCAGCCCAACCATAGAGCAGGTTATGCGAACCGTCTCAGCCCTGAGGGAACACCCCTTCATCGAGGTGGAGACCTATGAGATCATGCTGAGGCGCTTCATCGTCGAGGAGAATCGGACGAGGCCCGAGACCCTGATGATAGGGCATACGGGATATATAACGGTGGGGAGGAAGGTCTTAGAATAGTGGAGATGGTGAGCGAGATGTTCGATGAGAAGGCTATGGGATTGATGAAGCAGCTCATGGAGGCCTTCGGGCCTCCAGGCTTCGAGAGGGAGGTTGCCTCGCTGCTGAAGGGCTATCTGAAGCCCTACGCCGATGAGATCGTCGCCGACAAGCTCGGCTCCATAACCTTCGTAGTTAAGGGTTCCGAGGAGCGTCCGAGGGTTCTATTGGCGGGGCACATCGACGAGGTGGGCTTCATAGTCTCCTCCATCACCGATGAAGGCTTCCTCACCTTCCACCCCCTAGGAGGATGGTGGAGCCAGGTGCTGCTGGGTCAAAGGGTGGTCGTAAGAACCAGTAAGGGGGACATCGTCGGCGTCATAGCCGCCAAGCCGCCGCACATACTGCCGGAGGAGGAGAGGAAGAAGGTTGTCGACATCAAGGATATGTACATCGACATCGGGGCGACGAGCAGGGAGGAGGCTGAGGCGACGGGCGTTAGGATCGGAGACCCCATCGTCCCCTGGAGCCCCTTCACCCTCATCCAGGAGGGGAGGGTGGCGATGGGTAAGGCCTTCGACGACCGAATCGGGGCCTTCGCCATAGCCGAGGTGATACGCCGAATAAAGGAGGGGGGCATAGAGCATCCAAACACGGTTTATGGAGCCGCAACGGTTCAGGAGGAGGTGGGCCTAAGGGGGGCGCAGACAATATCGCATGTCGTCAACCCCGACGTCGCCATCGTCCTAGAGGTAGACATCGCTGGGGATGTCCCAGGCATAAAGCCTAGGGAGGCCCCGACGAAGATGGGGAAGGGGCCTGGCCTACTCACCTTCGATAGGACGATGATACCGAACCAGCCCTTCAAGGAGTTCATCATAGAGGTCGCCAGGCGATGTCAGATACCCCTCCAGCTCAGCCATGTCACAGGTGGAACCGACGCTGGACGCATACACCTCCAGAGAGCCGGATGCCCATCAGCCGTCATCACGATACCCACGAGGCATATACACAGCCACACATCCCTCCTCAGCCTCAGAGACGTTGAGAACGCCATCAGATTGACGGTGGAGCTCATCAAACGCCTCGACATGGAGACCGTCGAGGGATTCACAGCCATCTAATAGCCTAGAACATCGTTACCCTTTTTAACCCCCTAAGCCTACGATAGAGAGGCGTCGGGGGGAAGGGCTTCGACACCTCCTGGAATCCCTGGCTGAGACTTATACAGGGAGATCTCCCAGCCGACGCCTTAGAGCATCAAGAGGTGTATAGTTTTGGTGATGATTAGACTGCCCAGCGGCGAGTATAGAGAATGCGAGGCTGAACGCATAATAGACTGCCTACCCGAGGGAGTCGGCCTAATAGCCCGAGTCGACGGTAGACTACTAGACCTAACGGCTCCACCCCCAAGGGAAGGGGAGGTTGAGATACTGGACTTCAACTCCAGGGAGGGGCGTGAAGCCTATTGGCATACGACTTCACATATACTCGCCCAGGCTGTGAAAGAGCTATATCCCAATGCGAAGCTGGGCATCGGGCCGCCGATAGAGGAGGGCTTCTACTACGACTTCGACATCGGCGACGAGGTCTTCACACCCGAAGACCTGAAGCGGATAGAGGCGAAGATGAGGGAGATCATAGAGCGAAACCTACCCCTAAAGCGTGTCGAGATGTCGAGGGAGGAGGCCATCAAGCTATTCCAGGAGCGGGGTGAACCCTACAAGGTGGAGCTCCTAAGGGAGATGGAGGATGAAGCCGTCTCGGTCTACTGGCAGGGGGACTTCGTAGACCTATGCCGAGGCCCCCACCTCCCCTCAACCGGCTATGTTAGATATGTGAAGCTCCTATCCTCCTCCTCAGCCTACTGGAGAGGCATAGAGACCAATCCCGTAATGCAGCGCATCTATGGCATCAGCTACCCCGAGGAGGAGATGCTGAGGGAATACCTCCACCGCCTTGAGGAGGCTAAGCGCAGGGATCACAGGGTTCTCGGAGCAAAGCTGGATTTATTCTCCATACATGAGGAGTGTGGAGCCGGCCTCATACTATGGCATCCGAAGGGGGCGATGCTGAGGAGGATCATCGCCGACTACGTCCTCGACGAATATCTGAAACGGGGTTATCAACTCGTATCGACACCCCACATAGCCAGGGGGGAGCTGTGGGAGATCTCAGGGCATATGGGCTACTACATAGAAAACATGTATGTCTTCGAGAAGGGGGGTGAACGCTACGTCGTAAAGCCGATGAACTGCCCCTTCCACATCCTCATCTACAAGACCAAGACCAGAAGCTACAGAGACCTGCCGATCAGGTATACGGAGCTTGGAACCGTCTACCGATATGAGCGATCAGGGACGCTCCACGGCCTACTGAGGGTTAGGGGCTTCACCCAGGATGACGCCCACATATTCTGCACCCCCGAACAGCTTGAAGACGAGGTTCTAGGCGTCCTCGACCTAACGCTGCACATTCTAAGAACCATGGGCTTCAAGGAGTTCAAGGTCGTCCTATCGACCCGAGACCCAGAGCATCCGGAGAAGTATATGGGAACCGATGAGGAGTGGAGGCGCGCCCAGGAGGCGCTGATTCGGGCGCTGGAGAGGAAGGGGCTGCCCTATGAGGAGGCCCCTGGAGAAGCAGTCTTCTACGGCCCGAAGATCGATATAAAGCTCGTCGACGCCATCGGACGCACCTGGCAGTGCACCACCATCCAGATAGACTTCAACCTACCGAGGAGGTTCAACGTCACCTACATAGGCCCCGACGGGAGGGAGCATCTCGCCGTCATGATCCATCGAGCCCTCTTAGGCTCTCTGGAGCGTTTCATAGGGGTTCTATTGGAGCATTACGCCGGAAACCTCCCCGTCTGGCTCTCACCGATCCAGGTTAGGGTTCTCCCCATCAGCGATAGGTACGTCGACTATGCCAGGGAGATCTATGAGCGTCTAAGAGGTGAGGGCATCAGGGCGGAGCTCGATGAGAGGGGTTTGACCATCGCATATAAGGTGAGGGAGGCGGAGGAGGAGAAGATACCCTACATGCTCATCGTAGGACGACGAGAATTGGAGTCCCACACAGTATCGGTGAGGAGGCATAGGATCGGAGACCTCGGCCAGATGACCCTGGAAGAGTTCCTGGAGCGGATTAAGAGGGAGATCGAGGAGAAGACCCCTTAGCCTCCATCCTCTCCAGAAGCTCAGCCCAATCGATCTTTATGAGAGCGGCCATGATGATAGCCAATAATATGGCTGTGGCGACAACCCCCCAAAGGCCTCCACCCCCACCGAAGAGATCTCTGATGAAAACATAGCTGAAGCGCCCCGCATAGGCGATGGTGATGCCCATCGCCGTCTTCCCCAGAAACGCAGCCAGCAGCGCCTTTCTGAGATCATAGCGTAGCATCCCAAGGGGTATGAGGATAAGATCATCGGGGAGGGGAAGATAGGCGAAGAGGAAGATGGCGAACATCCCATAGCGCTCAACAAGCTTCCTAGCGCTCTCAAGGCGACGCTGATAACTCTCGCCCAGGAGCTTACGACCCCCAAGGCCGAGCAGATAGGCTGAGAACTCCCCTATAGTGGCCCCGAGGCCGCAGACCAGGCCCAGGAGAAGGGGATTGAGGGTAGCCCCAAAGGCATAGATGGTCAACGTATAGGGGACGGGGAAGAGGATCGTGAAGTTGCCAAAGATGGAGATGAGGAAGGCACCTAAATAGCCGTAGACTCTAACGAAGCCCTCCATCCAGCCCCAGAGACTCATAGCAACCCGCTAAGGAGACTAACCCCTTAAGATTCTTAAAAATGGGTTGTCGTATCTATTAGATTCGGATTGGAGAAAAGTGTATAAACAGGGATTCCGAGGCTAAATATGGGTGAGTAAATTAGGCTCAGCGGGTGAAAAGGCTCAATTAATGGCTGATCTCGTTGAGAGATGGGTAAATAATCCATTATTGATAGGATTGCTGAAATTTCTCTCGAAGAGGGATGAGAGGGGAAGGAGAATTGAGAGAATACTACTCGATTACGCCGGTTTGGATACCGAGCTGAGCTTAGGGGATAAACTGGGGAGCTTCATTCTGAAGACCTTCCTAAAACAGGTTTTAAAGGCCTTAAAGCTCGATGAGGAGAACATCAAGAGGCATCTAAGAATAGGTTATTGGAGGAAAGGGTTGGCATCGGTTCTGGAGGGTATAGCGTGGAGGGGGGTTGAGAGACCCTTCACGGCTTCAGCTCCCTTCCTGATAGTATGGAACTTCACCGATGCATGCAACCTGCGTTGTAAGCACTGCTATCAGGGGGCTGATAGGCCTAAGCCGGATGAGCTCTCAACGGAGGATGCCTTGAGGGCGGTGGACATCATGGCCGACGCTGGGGTGGCCTACATAGCCTTCTCAGGCGGGGAGCCCTTGATGAGACCCGACTTCTTCGAAGTTGCTAAGAGCGTTGTGAAGCATGATATGGGATTCTCCCTCGCAACGAATGGGACATTATTGACGAGGGAGACGGTTAAACGTCTAGAGAAATTGGGGTGCGACTTTGTCCAGATATCCCTCGACGGATTGAGGGAGATCCATAACAGGTTTAGGGGGATAGACTGCTATGATAGGGTTATCGAGGGAATTAAGAACGCAGTTGAATCGAGAATGGCGGTTGGAATAGCGACATGCGTTACGAGATACAACATCCATGAGGTGGACGCACTCATAGATCTCGCTGAGAAGCTTGGGGCAGACCAATTCATACATTACAACTTCATCCCAACCGGGAGGGGAAGGGAGATAATCGAGATGGATATCACACCCGATGAGAGGGAGGATCTCCTAAACCACCTCGCCTCCCAAATAGGTTCGAGGAGGCTGATCCTACTATCGACGGCCCCCCAGTATTCTAGGGTCTGCCTCGGCTATGGATACGTCTCCCTCACCCACTTCGACACCTTTGGACAGCAGCTTGGGAAGAGTGAGGAGGTTGGATTCCTCGCAGAGTTCATAGGTGGATGCGGAGCTGGAAGACTCTATATGGCTTTACAGCCAAATGGAGACCTGACACCCTGCGTCTTCATGCCCATAAAGGTTGGAAACATCCTCGTCGACGACTTCCTAGATCTCTGGTGGAACTCGGAGGTACTCAATAAGCTGAGGGATAGGAGGAGCTTCAAGGGATACTGTGGCAGATGTCCATGGAGGGAGATATGCGGTGGATGTAGGGCGAGGGCCTACGCCTACTTCGGAGATGTCCAGGAGTCCGATCCAGGATGTCCACTCAACATGGATCGATGGAGGATGATCGAGGAGGGGATCCCATCTCCCAGGTTAGAGGCCGAGATCAAGGTAGGAGTCGACGGCTTCGATTAGGTGGCTGAGCCTCTCAGCGAGTCGATCATAATCCATCAGCTCCCATCTCCGGAGAGGTGGAATATCCACGAAGCCATCAGGCTTAAGGAGGGGTACGACATTCTCCGCCCTAAGCTCCATAGGCTCCCTCCCAAGCTCCCTATAGGCATTCAGCATCTCCAAGTAGTCATCTGGGTCATAGAAGATCGCCGATCCAGGTGAAACACCTATGATCGCATCGTATTTGATCTCAGGTGTTGGTGAGGCGGCGTCGTTATATCCCTCAACTATTAGGGCCTCACAGCTTTCCAAGACCTCCCCCAGGCATGTTGATATAGCCCTTTTAGACAGCCTCCCATGTATCCCACTCCACTCCTCCATGTTATCTATCTCCACCACCTCCTCCGCGTCGGCCCTCAGGGCGTTGAGATAATCCTCGTCGACGAGAAGCCTATGGGTTGAGAGGCCCCTATTTAACACGATGATATGCCTCATTCCCCCATCCCACACCGTATATCTCTCAACGATGAGGTGCGTGTAGATGTCCTCCTCCAATAGATAGAGCTCCCGCCCCATCCCCTCCTCAAGGAGGTTTTTAGCCTTTAATGGCGTGAAGAGGGCGTCAATGGGGTTTAGAAGCTCATAGGGTAGGGTGCAGCATGATGCCTCCCTCAGCTTTGTTATATCCTCGCAGTATAGCCTCCCCTCGGATCGACATCTCAGATAGGCGTCATATTGATACCATAGGTTGTGGCCAGCCCTAGGCTTGAAGGGGACCACCATAACACCCGCTTTGTGTAGCCCCCTACAGATGGCTGAGGCGATCGTCGTCTTCCCAGAGTCATGTGGTAGGAGGCCGAATATTAGGAGGCTCCTCCGAGGCATCAGGGGTTTGGGGAGGATTCAATGGAGTTAAACCTTAGGGTGGAGGCCTAGCTCCGAGGGTGACCTCCACATCCATGGTCTTTCCCTCCCTAATGATGGTGAGCACAGCCTTGTCTCCAGGCCTTTTATGCCGCTCCATGTAGAGGACGAGGTCGTAGAACTGCCTGACGGCGTGTCCATCCACGCCGATGATTATGTCGCCTCCCACCTTCACCCTGCTGCCATCTATGATGGCCTCGGTGGTTCCGCCTCTAAGACCAGCCTTCTCAGCTGGCCCCCCCTCAACGACGTCGACGACGAGGCATCCCCGGGTTGAGGGGTCTAAGCCCATCGCCTCTGCGATGGCCGGCGTCACATCCATCCCCTCTATGCCGAGGTATGGATGCTCATAGGTTCCCTTCTCTATGAGGTCTGGAAGCTCCCTCTTGATGGTGTCGATGGGGATGGCGAAGCCTATGCCCGCAAACTGCCCCGTCCCGCTGACGATGGCGGTATTCATACCCACCACCTCCCCCCGCATATTTAGCAGGGGACCGCCGCTGTTACCGGGGTTTATGGCGGCATCGGTCTGGATGACATCGACGATGACGAAGCCCCTCGGAGCTCTCATCTGCCGGCCTAGGGCGCTGATCACACCTACGGTCATGGTTCCCTCAAGGCCGAAGGGGTTCCCTATGGCGATCACCCGCTCCCCAACCACAAGCTGGGAGGAGTTCCCGAATTTCACTGGTTTGAGGAGGCTCTCAGGGACATCGACATCTATGACGGCCAGGTCGACGTAGGGATCGGTTCCAACGATCTCCGCCTCGGCGATGGTTCCATCTGGGAAGGTAACCTCGATCTCCCTAGCACCCTCCACGACGTGGTTATTGGTGATGATCCTCCCCTCCTTGTCGTAGACGAAGCCTGAGCCTGTTCCCCTGCCGAAGGGGGTTCTCACCGAGATGAGGACTACCGACCACTTGGTTCGATTATATATCTGAACCAGGGTTAGGGACTCCGATGCGTTTCCAACTCTAAGTATTTTGATCTCATCTCTCAGCGATGAGACCTCCGATTGGAGGCTGTGGATCTGAAACCTGAGCGTCTCGATCTCCCCCTCAAGCCTCGAGGCCCTAAGCCTGAAGTCTAGGACGAAGTAGGCTAGAGCCACGATGTTGAGGGTCAGGATGATGATTACGGCGATGGATAGTAGACTCCTCCTAGGTCTCTCACTCACCTCCATGGTCGACACCCTACTCCTAAAGTTGCGTCTATAAAATAAAGGGTAATCACCCTTAAACTATGAAGGTGCGGCTCGCAGCCCTCTTTACCGGTGGTAAGGACAGCACCTATGCGGCTCACCTCGCCGAAGATCTAGGCGAACTCAGATACCTGGTGACGATGATCCCACAGCGAGAAGACAGCTGGATGTTCCACACCGTGAATATAGGGCTGGCATCCCTGATAGCCGAGGCCTACGGCGTGGAGCATGTAGCAGCATCCACCTCCGGCGTCAAGGAGGAGGAGCTCCAAGACCTGAGGAGGGTTCTTGAAGGCCTCGACGTCGACGCCGTCATCTCAGGCGCCATAGCCTCAAACTATCAGCGGAGACGCATAGACAAACTCTGCCAACAGCTCGGCCTCAAGCATATCACACCCCTATGGGGGAGAAACTCCGCCGAGCTGTTGAAGGAGATGCTGGAGGCAGGCCTCAGGATCATGGTTACAGGTGTAGCGGCTCTGGGCTTAGATGAGCGCTGGCTTGGCAGGATCATCGATGAAGAGGCCCTCAGGGAGCTGTTGGAGCTGAATCGGCGATATGGCATCAACATATGTGGCGATGGAGGCGAGATGGAGACACTGGTGCTGGATGCCCCCTGGTTCAGATATAGGGTTGAGATCCTGGAGGCGGAGAGGCTGTGGGACGGTATAAGTGGGGTATACCACATTCGGAGGGCGGAGCTTATACCTAAAGGCTAGAAGGGTTTAAACCTCCACTTCTCCACCAGCCGCTCCTTCTTCCGCCTCCTCTTAAACTCCTTATAATGCTCCTCGCAGAGATATGCCCTCCGACCCTCGACATCCAGACCCGCAGCCTTAGCCCTCTCAACGGAGACGGATCTCACAGCCGGCTTAGAGCAGCCCTTAACGCTGCATCCGACGCCTCTTTTAACCCTCCCCATGGCGACGAGTAGAATAGGCTGACTGCCTTTAAAGGCTTTCACAATCTAGTGCAAAAAGGGGTTAGCCAGGCCTGATGTTGAAGGGGGTTAGGGCCCTGGCCTCGATGCCTCCCCCCTCGATCTCATAGGCGGCGTAGAACTCAACGACGTAGCCCTCACCCTCATGGGAGAGCATTAGGGCATCGATGGTCAGCGTATCCCCCGCTCCCAGGGGGTCTCCATCGAGGAGCTCCTCTGTGGTCATCACCTCTCCCTCGACGAGCCATCTATGGGGCAGAACCACATAGACCTCCTCATCTTCGATCTCCAGGACGAGGATGCGCCCCTCCACCAGTAGGAGCTTCCCCTCCAGCGTCGTCGCCTCTCCATGGGTTAGGATGAAGCGTATCAGCCTCCATCGGCAGCAGGGATGTCGCCTAGGGGAGACACCTCCACCCTGCTCTCCCTCCCCCTCGCCCTGAGACCAGCCCAGGGGTAGGAGGGTCAAGCCTCCTAGGGCGATGAGAAGGGAGAGCATCAGTGCGATATGCTTCCTCTCCATCTTTCCACCGGTCATTGATATTAGGTTTAGTTTTAAATTCATTTCTCACTTATGGTGTGTATCAGCGGTGTAGACCATAGATCAATCCCCTAGGAGCTCCTCCTCCAGGTGTATGAGGAGGCCGAGGCGCTTCTCCCACCGCTTATAGAAGGAGTGTTGCCTATAGGCAAGATAGGCGTTGTAGAGCAGCGCAACTAGTAAGATAAGGGTGAGGACTCTCCATATTAAGCCCTCCCGTAGGAGTCTGGGTATGAAGAGGAGGATGAGGATGCCTGTAGTCAATAGGCTGAGCAGGGAGCCTGTCCTAAACCTATCCCACTCCCCCTCGATCTCTAGGAGGAAGTCATGGAGCGTCCTCAGGGGTAGGGCCCTCTCCCTCTCGCCTCCCATCAGATACAGCCTCCCCAACTCCGCTGATAAAACCTATTCACCATAGGTGAATTAGAGGATGGAAGGGAGCGCCTCCCTAAGGCGATCATAGATCTCTCTCCCCCGCTTAGAGATGTAACAGTTACCCCTCTCATTCTCCTCCACCAGTCCCCGCTCCTTCAGATAGTTGAGGTGTTTGAGGAAGTCGTCATAGCTGAGGGTCGTAGCCCTCCTCCATATATGAGTGCGAGGCTGAGGCTCGGGGTTGAAGTAGAGGTATTCAAGTATCTCAAAGCGTATCTGAACCGCCCCCTTCCTCCTCCGCCCCATCTTAAAAGGGAAGTTGAGGGGAGGGTATAAGACTCTATGGGCGACAACTCTTTAACCTAGACCCCTCCGATACTAAGCGATAAAAAGTTGGCCGTCGGAATAACCCTCTCAACAAAAGACCAGGTCGGAGCCACCCTGCTTCCTATGCTCATGGAGTGGGGCTTCGAGGAGACGGAGCATCTAGGGGTGCTGAGGTGGAGAGGACTCTACCTTATCGTCGTCGACGAACCCATAGTCCCCACGGAGGGCTATAAGCCGAGGATCAAGCCCTACCCCATCGACTATGATGGATTGGCTGAGCAGCTCGGCATAGAATACTACGTCGTCGCCTATAGGCATGCCTCTAAGAGTGGAGCCCCCTGCCTGACGGTTCATGCACCTGGAAACTTCGGCGAGGCCCTCTATGGGGGTCGACCGAGGGAGCTCCAGAGGACTGTGGCCAAGCCCATGAGAAGCATCTTCCTGAGGTTAAGGGAGAATCCGCCGGAGGGCTATGCTGTAAGCCTTGAGGCGACGCATCACTCCCCGACGAGCTTCAAGACCCCTATGTTCTTCGCGGAGATCGGGAGCACCCCAGAGCAGTGGACGGATCCTGAGGCGGCGGAGCATCTCGCCTCCGCCATCCTTGAGGGCGTCTTCGAGGTGGGGGAGGCCCCCGTCGCCATAGGCTTTGGGGGAGGCCACTACTGTCCGAAGTTCACCGAGCTGGAATCCGAGATGGCCTTCGGCCACATCTGCGCCAAGTATGCCCTCGACCTCCTCGACGAGGAGCTTGTGAGGCAGATGGTGGAGAGAACCGTCGACGGCGTCGAGGCTG
>Ga0190363_1000452_pt1 | contig 23956 bp, 24 predicted proteins | sample 48721867_MG_FD_161272 | JGI IMG/M metagenome (GOLD analysis project Ga0190363, IMG submission 161272) | Hydrothermal vent microbial mat bacterial communities from Southern Trench, Guaymas Basin, Mexico - 4872-18-6-7_MG | ecosystem: Environmental > Aquatic > Marine > Hydrothermal vents >... | reverse complement strand
CGACTTTTCTGGGTGAAATTGAACCCCAAAGATGTTATCTTTGTAAACTGCTGAAGGAAAGACTACTTCCTTCCCCTTTGACTCATAGTCCGTTATTGCTGCAATTACTTCTTTGTCTTGAGGGTTTACATAGTAGGAGTGCACGAAGTAGAAGTAGCTCCCGCTTTTGATTCCTTCAAAGAGCGGACACTCTTTAGCAGGAAAAACTTGATTCCAGCCTATGTGGGGGACCCTAACACCTCTAAACTTCACTACATTGCCCTTAAATACTTCTAAGCCCTTCCCTTCGCTTTCTTCGCTCCACTCAAACAAAAGCTGCATTCCTAGGCATATCCCAAGGAATGGCTTTCCTTCATTGATCGCATCTAAGATCGTCTCTTTTAGAGGCTCAAGCCTTTTCATCACTGCTCCAAAGTTCCCTACCCCCGGGAGCACGATCTTATCGGCTCTCTCAATCTCATAGGAGTCACTCGTGATTATTCCACCCAAGGCTTTTCTAACATTTGCCAAGTTCCCAATCCCTAAATCCACTATTGCTATCATTTACAGCACCCCTTTCGTGCTCTCCAAACGCTTGCTCTCTCTCAAAGCCTTTCTTAAAGCGACGCCGAGTCCTTTAAATGCCGCCTCGATGACGTGGTGGGCATTAACTCCGCTCAACTGCTTCATGTGAATTGTTGCATTGAGACTCCTCGCTAAAGCCCAGAGGAACTCTCTAACTAACGTGAGCTCAAATCCCTCTTCACCCTCTTCCGGGGCGAGCTCAACGCTGGCATATGCTCTACCAGAGATGTCCACGGCAACCAAAACCAATGCATCGTCCATTGGCATTATTGCGTTCCCAAAGCGCGCTATCTTTTTGCCCTTGATTTTCTCTTTGAGCTCTTCTCCAAGGACTATACCCAAGTCCTCCCACAAGTGGTGCCTTAAATCCCATTTTGCTTTTACATTAGCCTTCTCTTGCATGTAAAAGAACAAAGCAGTGAGGAGGTGGTCTAATACTCTATCTCTAGTGTTTGTTTCCCCTTCAATACCAATTTCGACAATTATATCAACTTCCTTAGTCTTTCTTCTCATCTTCTTACCTCCAGAGCTTTTTTGTGGAGTTCTAACCCTTCAATCTCCGCTAAACGAATCCCTAAATACCTCTCTTGTAAAAACTCCTCCCTGCTCACGTAGGCTAAGCTTATCCGCTTCATAAAGTCCATAACCGTTAAGACCGAGCTGAACTTAGCCGCTCCACCCGTTGGAAGGACGTGGTTTACGCCAAGGAAGTAATCTGCTGCTGGGACTGGTGTGTATTCTCCTAAATAAATCGCCCCAACATTTTCGATTAAGTCCACAAGCTTTAGAGGCTCTTTTGTGAGTACTTCCAAGTGCTCTGGAGCAATCTCATTGACCTTTTCCGCACATTTCTCCAAGCTTTCGCACAGGACAACCTCAATGCCTTCCTTGTTACAATATTCTGCTAACTCTTTTGAAGTCGTGAGGAGCCAACCCTTTGAGTCTTTTCCGTGCTCTAATTGGGAAAGCAGATCACCAAGAACATAATCTTTATTTGCACTTTCATCGGCGATTACTGCTATCTCCGAAGGGCCAGCTAAGCTGTCAATCCCAACAGTACCAAAAACCTGCCTCTTCGCCTCATTCACAAACTTGTTCCCGGGGCCAAAGATTTTGTCCACTTTCTTCATTCCAATGCCGTAGGCCATTGCCCCAATCGCTTGGATTCCACCGAGCTTGTAGACCTCTTTAATGCCGAGGAGCTTTGCAACGTAGAGGACGTAGGGGTTAACTTTTCCATCTTTCGGCGGTATGGTAACAACTATCTCCTTAACGCCAGCTATTTTAGCCGGAACTCCAACCATTATGAGTGTTGAGGGAAGAGGCTTTCCTCCAGGGACGTAGATTCCTACCCTCCTAATTGGCTTGTAGATTATGCCGTAAAGCGATGCGTTCTTTATGTAGAGCTTATCATTTTCAAGCTGCTTCTCGTGATATTCCCTAACACGCTCGATAGTCTTCGCGATTACGTGTTTATCTTCCTCTGGAATCAGCCTCTCAGCTTCTTCAAACTCTTCCTCTTTCACTAAGAACTCTCCCTCGTACCTGTCAAACTTCTTTGAGTACTCTCTAATAGCATCAATACCCCTTTTTTGTATATCTCTTAAGATTTGGGCTACATAACTCTCCAATTCAAAATCCATCTTCAACAACTCCCTTAAGTTTTAAAATAAGGTCATTAATCTCTTCAAATCTAGTTTTTTGAGATATTCTATTTACTATTAGAACTGCTGAAATATCCATTATTTTTTCCAATTCAATTAGGTCATTCGCCAGTAAGGTATTTCCAGTTTCAACAATATCAACTATGGCATCAGCTATTCCAATTTTTGGAGCTAGTTCAATGCTTCCGTGTAGTTTTATTATCTCTACTTCGATACCTCTTTTATCAAAGAATTTTCTAGTAAGGTTAGTGTACTTGGTAGCAATTCTAAATCCATCCATTTCTTCAACTTTTACACTTTTTTCCTTTGGGATGGCTAGGCTAAGTCTACATTTACCAAAGGGGAGTTCAAGAGGAACAAACACGTCGCTTTCTCTCTCTTCTACAATATCATTTCCAGCAATGCCAATGTCGATTCCATGCTCCACATAAACTGGAACATCGAAGGATTTTGCAAGCAAAAAGCTGTATTCTCCATTTTTAGTTATCAATTCGCGACCCTGGGGTGGTCTTACCTCTATACCAGCTTTTTGTAATATCTCCACAGAGCCTGTTAAAAGACGGCCTTTTGGAAGAACAAATCTCATTTTCTCACCTTCACTGGTATTCCAAGTCTTACAAACTGTTTTGCTTTGTTATAGGCCTCTTTAAGGTCGCCACTAATAATTTTCCTTGTTTTTTCTAGATCTCCTTCGTAAAGCTTTAGAATGGCTTTTAAGTTAAAAGCGAATCCAAATGCTTTCATGCCTTTAATCTCGTATTCCCCCCCGCCTCCAATAGGTTTTCCAAATTTTGGTGAGTATACTTCGAAGATAATATCACTATAATAGGGGAGGATTCTCATGGTACCGAAATCCACAAAAACCCTTTTGTCGTTGATTGCTTCAATTATCTTGTTTAGCTTTTGGTATTCACATTTCTTTCCTCTGAAGTTGAAAAGCTTCCAAAGTTCTTCCTTTTTTGCTGAAGGTATAGGGAGGCTTTCTATTTCTTCAAAGTTCCGTCTACTTAATGCAGTAATTATCTGGGGTTTATACTCTTCTATTCCCTTCAGAACTTTTTTCCACACTTCCAAACTGCCCACATCAATATAGAACTCGTTTATGCCGAGATTTTCCAATGCTGTTATTGCAACTAATATTCCTTCAACCTGTAGCATCAAATCATTTCCACCAATGAACTCAATTCCAGCTTGCCATTCTCCCTTTGTGGCTCCGTTAAGAACCTCAAGGATGTAGTAAAGCTTTAGCTCTCTTTTCTCTTTTAAATTTGCCAGGATTTGCGATGTGGGGTCTGGTTTAAACATGTAGAATTTATTGTTATATGCAAACTTTGTACCCTTCCTTAAATTAGGGGAATATTCTTCCACACTAGGTAGGAATATCTCCTTATATCCCCAAAGCTCAAAGGTTCTTCTTAGGTCTTTTACAATATACGCTAACCTAACTGATTCGGAAAATAGGTCTTTTTTCAAAAAAATCCCCTCCTGTGAGTTTTAAAATGGATTTCAACTTCAACAGTAGATCTAAGTTAATCTCAATTATAGAAGAGCCGGCAATGATGATGGCAGTAGTTCACCATACAAACTACTGAAAATACATTTTCTCTATCTTGGACATTTGCAAAGTTTTTCGTACTGTTTTCATTCCAAACTTTCATATTGCTCACCTACGGGGGATAAGGATTCTTAAGCCTTATAAACTTTATGGAGAAAATCAATGAACTTAACCTAGATTCATTTGGATTTTAGAGAGACCAGAGGAAGTATGATTCTTAGGCTTTAAAAAACGATAAAGGGAGGCTCTCCTTTACTATACGAAAAATTTTTCTGACCTTCTCCCCGCCGTGAATGACGAGACTTTCACGAGGTAAGATATACGTGACTATTCTCTAATCTCAAACTCTACCTCGAGTGTTAGTGTTCCCTCTATTCCTATTCCCTCCACATTTTTTATCCTCCTGGAAGACCCCATCCGTTAGGGTGGGGTAGTTCACTAAGATGCATTTTGGCACGAAAATCTTGAATTGGGACAAAGACTGTGGAGTATAAGTTATCAATCAGACTACAGTTCTCATCAAAAACATACACAGAGAGCATAAGTAACGTCCTGATCAGAGGGAAGGATGAATTCAGCATGCCAGTCATTTTTGGTGTATAGAATCTCCCAGCTGTCCTTAATTTTCTTATAAACAACAAAAATTGCTGTTCCATTATAATTTGGAGGCACATCCTGAGCTTCAAATCCAACTATTTTTCCCGGAGGTTTGTAACCTGCACTTATCCAGTATCCCACTTTTCCAGGGCAACAGAAGAAGGAATGATTAGAGGCAGGCCTTAAAGGTTCTGGAGGAATCTCACAGGAGAGCATTTTTTGATTGTATTCTCGTGTATCCTCAGACGAAATAATTAGATAAGCAGATGCAATTATAAGTAACAAAAGTGCTGTGTAAATAACCCTTTTCATTGTTATCATCGATTATAAGAGATAACGTCACAACATCATAAATTTTTGGGCTTCAACTCTAAATTAAAACTAAAGGAAAAGAGAGAAAATCACTCTTTCATTGGCAAGCCATAGTCGAAGGAGTAGTAAACCTTCTGGAATTGCTTTCTGAACTCGAAGACGTCTTTTTCGACTTTCTTTGGATCTTCTTTATCAAGAAGGACTCTTCTCATGAATCTTGCTATCTCCTTTATATCGTCTTCCATCATTCCAACTCTCGTCATCTCTTGAACACCAATTCTTAGACCGCTTGGAGTGTTGACCTTTTCAAGTGGGTCCCATGGGAGAAGGTTCTTGTTGAGGATTATACCCGCTTCTTCCAAGAGTGGAGCGGCCCATCCTCCACCAGCTTCATGGAGTTCGCTTACATCAACTATTACTTGGTGACTCTTGGTGTATCCTTTGCCCTCACCAATGACTTTGAACCCTTCTTCTGCCATTGCTTCAGCTAGGGCCTTTGCGTTCTTGACAATCTGCTCTGCATAAGCTTTACCGAATTCAAGCATCTCTGCAGCTGTAACGACTTTTCCAGCCATGTGGTGCAAGTGGTGATTGCTCAGGACACCTGGGAAGATTGCCCATTGTAGTTTTGCTGTGGCCTCACCAAGGTCTTTGTAGAGTATAACACCACCCTGTGGTCCGGGGAAGGTCTTATGGGTTGAGGATGTTACTACCTCGGCCCCTTCTCTAAGTGGGTCTTGGAACTGACCCCCGCCTATTAATCCCAAAACGTGTGCGGCATCGTACATTACGAAGGCTCCAACTTCCTTTGCCACAGGTGCAAGTTCCTTAACTGGGTGTGGGAATGGGAATAATGAACCACCAAAAACAACTATCTTTGGCTCAAGTTCTCTAATCATCTTGGCTGCCTTGTCAACATCAATGTTAAATTCGTCGTTATCAAAAGGCCATGTGTGAACTTCTAGTCCTCTCATACCAGCAGCTCCAAATGGCATGTGGCTTATGTGCCCACCATGAGATGTGTGAAGGACAATTGCTTTGTCACCAGCTTCAGTGAGGCCAAAGAATGCGGCTTGGTTTGCGTTAGTTCCGGATATAGGCCTTAAATCTGCAAAATCGCTCTGGAATAGTTTACAGAAGAGGTCAACACCAATAAGCTCAACTTCATCAACATACTTACATCCTTGATAGTATCTTTGCTTGGGCCAACCTTCAGCATACTTATGCATAAAACCACTAGCTATGGCCCTTATAGCGCTTGGGGATGTTACATTTTCACTTGCGATCAGGTTTATTGTGGAGCTCCTCCACTTTTCATGTCCCTCAACAAATTCCAAAACTTTGTCCCTATACATTTGGTAGCTCATAGTATCACCTCACCGTATTTTGCGTGAGATATTTTACACTAATATAATTTAAATCTTGCCGTTGGAATAGTTTTAAAAATTTCAAGGGAGAAATAAAGGCTGATGTCCTATGATAGAGGAGGCAGCAAAAATTATTGCTCACTCCCGCTTTTTAATAGCCTTTACTGGAGCTGGGGTTAGTGCAGAAAGTGGGATACCGACTTTTAGAGGTCGAGGTGGCCTATGGGAAAATTACAGGATTGAAGAGGTCGCTACGCTAGAAGCCTTCAGAAGGGATCCAAATCTTGTGTGGGCCTTCTATAAAATGAGAATGAAGATTATGAAGGATGCAAAACCCAATAATGCCCACTTAGTTTTAGCTGAACTTGAAAAGATGGGAATTCTAAGGGCCGTTATAACTCAAAACATCGATAACCTTCACAAAGAAGCAGGAAATCAGCATATCGTAGAACTTCATGGGAACATATATAGAGTCAAATGCACAAGATGTGATTATATGGAGAATCTTTTAGAGTCTGGAAAGCTTGAGGACTTTTTAAAAGAAAAGAATTTACCAAAATGTCCTGAATGTGCTTCTTTACTTCGACCTGATGTGGTATGGTTTGGAGAGCCTCTCCCACAAGAAGCCCTTCAAAAGGCTTTCAAGCTCGCTGAAGGGGCAGATGTTTGTCTGGTAATTGGCACTAGTGCTCGAGTTTTTCCGGCAGCTTATGTTCCTTATATTGTAAAGGATAATGGCGGCTCTGTGATAGAAGTCAACACTAAAGAGAGTGGTATAACTCCAATAGTCGATGTATTTCTTAGAGGTAAAGCAGGGGAAGTTATGCAGTCCCTTTTAGTAAAAGTTAAAAGGTGTTTGGAGAATAAAAAGTGTTAGGTGATTGCATGATACTTGTTATAGGTTTTGAAAAAGAGGAACTTTCTAAACTTAAGAACATTCTGAGTGACTTCAAAATCTATGGGATACCTGAATACTGCCGTGATTGGGTAGTGGAGGAAGTGATTGAGAAAGCGCCCTCCTTCAAAGCAAATAGCAACTGGCATTGGAGGAAATTTATCTTGATGCATGGAATTCCCAATGAAAAGGTAAAAGAAGTGATGGAGAGGGTTAGGCTCCTGGGAATTCTGGATGTTATTTTTGCCACTACAACTCCTACTTCTTTAACGTGGAAGCTTGAAGATCTTCTCAATGAGCTTATTCGGGAGGATGAATATTTTCGAAAGCTGAAGGAAGAAAAACAGAAAATGAATACCTTTTACCTGAACATAAGGAAAGATTAAATAACTTTTAATCCTTTAGTTGAGTGGGGATGGGTGATGATAGAAGTTATATTTTTTGATTTGGATGATACCCTTGTGGATACTTCTAGACTAGCGGAGCTTGCTAGGAAGAATGCTATAGATAACATGATCCAGCATGGACTACCTGTTGATTTTGAAACCGCTTATAATGAGCTCCTTGAACTTATAGCTGAATATGGGAGTAACTTTCCTCATCATTTTGACTATCTCTTGAGGAGACTGGACTTGAAATACAACCCAAAATGGGTAGCAGCGGGTGTGATAGCTTATCATAATACCAAATTTGCTCATCTGAGAGAAGTTAAAAATGCGAGAAAAGCTCTTATCAAACTCAGAGAAATGGGTTATAGACTTGGGATAATAACCGATGGAAATCCAATAAAACAGTGGGAGAAGGTTTTGAGGTTGGATATAGACGATTTCTTTGAGCATGTTGTAGTATCTGACTTTGAAGGCGTTAAAAAACCACATCCAAAGATTTATCAAAAAGCACTAAAAATATTTGGGGTAAAAGCTGAAGAAGCTGTCATGGTAGGAGATAGGTTGTATTCGGATATATTTGGTGCTAAAAGAGTTGGGATGCATACTGTATGGTTCTGTTATGGTAAATATGCCAACAGGGAGCTTGAATATGAGCAATATGCTGAGTTTAAAATAGATGATCTTTTGGAGCTCCCCAATGTTGTAGAGGTGCTCAGAAATGGTTCAAATAAGGAGGTTCATGCTAATAGATAATGCTTACAAATCGAAAATTCTCAAAGGAAAAAAGACGAGCACCATAAGATTTGGAAATTATGAGGCAACGCCGGGCAGCGAAGTATATCTTGCCATAACTCCCAGCGACAGCGTTATTGCGAAAATTAAGATAACAGACATAAAGAAGAAAATGGTCAAAGAGCTCACTTTGGAGGATGCAAAGAAAGATGGTTTTAAGGAACTTAAAGAGCTTATAAACGCGTTAAACAAAATATATGGGACACTTCATGGGGATGATGAGGTAACGATAATTGAATTTGATGTTATTGAGAAGTTTGAAGAGGCTATTCCTCTTAAATGGCTTAAAGCTCTTAACTATAGAAAACCGGAAGAGATAGCAAAGCTATATGTGGAGAATGGTCTAAAAGAGTCTGTGGATGTGGATTTAATTATTAGGAGAGTTTATTCTGAGGGCCTAAAGAGTGCTGTAAGGAGATATGGGCCAAAAAAGGTCAAAGATTCTCTTTTAAAAGCGTACCATAAACTGTATGATGAAGGAAAAATATAGAAGAAATCAGATAGGGAGTTCTGTTGCCTCTTTGTGAATTTTCAATACTACCATTGTATGAGTTGCCACGACGCCATCTATTTCCCCAATTTTATTGAGGAACTCATTTAGTTCCGTACTGTTTCTGGTTCGTATTTTAAGTATCATATCGTAGTCACCTGTGTTTTCATATATTTCAACGATTTCGGGATATTTAACAAGTTCTTTTGCGACATCTGCATATTTTCCCGCCCTAGCTTTAATGAGAATAAAGGCCAATAAGTTAAAGCCAAGTGCCTCTGGATCTGGGATGATTGTGAACTTTTTTATCACTCCTTTTTCTTTTAGCTTTTTTATTCGTTCATATACTGTTGATTCGGCTAGACCAACACGCTTAGAAATCTCTCTTAGTGGAGTACGGCTATTTTTTTGAAGCACCTTTAAGATTTCTTTATCAGTTTCATCTAAAATCCCTCTCATACTCTCACCATCCAAAAATTTTTCGAGAAAGTATATAAATTTGATGATGCTTTCCTTACCATAAATTTATAAAATTCTTCTGTAACCTTAAAACGGCGAGAGAGGAAGAGGTGAGTAGAAATGCCAACTAACGTAACAGCAGAGTACTTAGCGGCAGAGGAAGAATATAGGCAGGCAAGAACTATACCAGAGAAAATTAGAGCTCTTGAAAAAATGTATGCTACTGTGCCAAAGCACAAGGGCACTGAAAAACTTAGACTTCAAATTAAACGTAAGATTTCAGAACTTAGAAAGGAACTTGAGAAACAGCAGAGTCAGAGAAAGGGTGGAGGTTACTCATTCAGTGTTAAGAAAGAAGGTGCATCACAAGTAGTTTTGGCTGGATTACCCAATGTTGGAAAATCTTCCCTCTTAAAGGTTTTAGCTGGTGTTGATATAAACGTTGCTGATTATCCTTTCACAACAGTTGAGCCCATTCCCGGTATGATGAATCATAAAGATGTCCAGATTCAGCTCGTGGAAGTTCCGGGTTTAATTGAAGGGGCCGCACTTGGTAAGGGTATGGGAACACAGCTTTTGAGTGTTATAAGAAATGCTGATGCCATAGCTATCGTCGTTGACCTTTCTCAAGACCCAATAAAGCAGATGAAGATAATATTAAAAGAATTTGAACGTGCGGGGATAAAAATAAACAAAAGAAAGCCAAAGGTGGAAATAAAGAGAATGCCGATGGGTGGGATCATAATCAACGGTCAGCATTTGATCCAGGGAGACATAGGTGAAGTTATGAAAATGCTCAGGGAAGAAGGTATTCATAGTGCCGAGATCACTATAAAAGAACCTGTTACCCTTGAAGACTTTTCAGATGCTCTAGATGAGAGCCTCGTATGGAGAAAAGCAATAATAATAGCAAACAAGGGGGACGTCCTAGGAAGTAAAGAAAACTATGAAAGACTCGTTGAGACATATAATGATAGATTTAAAATAATACCAGTATCTGCTAAAAAGAAAGCGAACATTGAGGTATTAAAAGAAGAACTATACCAACTGGTGGATATAATTAGGGTGTTTACAAAATCCCCGGGGGAGGATCCTGCTTATCCTCCGATTGCTCTTAAAAAAGGTTCGAAGGTTTTGGACGTGGCAGAAAGAATTCATAAAGACTTCGCAAAGAACTTTAAATATGCGAGGGTATGGGGAAAAAGTGCAAAATTCCCTGGACAGAGGGTGGGGCCCGATCACATGCTTGAAGACGGGGATATAGTTGAGATCCACGCTCGCTAATTAGCCCCCTATTTTAACTCTTAGGCCTATGCTCTCAAATTCCTCTTTTATCCATTTCAATATTTCATCTGGGGGCCTATGGTGGATTGCCATCTTATATTCTCTTCCTACCCTTCTAAACTTCTCTGATACATCGTGAAAAGGAAGTAAGTCTATCTCGTTTATTCCTTTAATCCCTGAAATAAAATTTGTCCAACCTTTGACATTCTTATCTGTATCTGTAATTCCTGGAATTATGGGAAAACGTAGTATGACCTCTTTTCCTTGTCCTGTGAGGAATTTTAGGTTTTCTATTATGGTATTGTTAGGAACTCCAGTATATTTTTCATGTTCACCACTATCGTAGAGCTTAATATCATATAAAAATAGATCTGTGTGGGGTAAGATTTGCTTTAAAACCTCTTTGGGTGCATAACCCGAAGTGTCTATGGTAGTATGAATGTACCGTTTTTTTAGTTCTTTTAAACTCTCAACTAAGAACTTGGGTTGGGATAATGGTTCCCCTCCTGAGAAAGTGACTCCACCGTCAGAATCATCATAGAGTTTAATATCTTTCTCAATCTCAGTTAAAAGCTCTTCAACAGTTATAACTCTTCCCACAAGTCTTAAAGCGCTTGTTGGACAGGCGCTTGCACATACTCCACAGCCAGTACACTTTTCTCTGTCAACGTGCTGGATCTCGTTCTCATCAAAGCTTATTGCATTCTCCGGACACACTTTAACACAAGTGTGGCAGTGTATACACTTATATTCGAAATAAATTAGTTCCGGCTTTGGAGAAATTCCTTCTGGATTATGGCACCACCAGCAACTTAAAGGGCATCCTTTCATAAATATTGTAGTTCTAATTCCAGGGCCATCATGAATTGCACACCGTTTTATGTCAAATATGATTCCACTTATCAATTTTAGACCTCCTAACGAAGGAAAAATCCATATTTAAGCGGATCTTCGGGATCTATTATAAATGTGTTTTTAGCAATTATGTGTGCAGTTCCTCCTACTTCAGGAACTATGGCCTTGTGGGGCCCGTATTTGGTTTCTTCTACAACTTTTCCAGTGAATTTTGTACCTATTATGCTCTCAATTGTGATTTTATCTCCAATATCGATCTCTCCTTTTTCATATAGAATTGCAAGACGACCGCTTACTCCCGTCCCGGTTGGACTTCTGTCCACTTCACCATCTGCGAATATGCAAACATGTCTGCTGTGCGAATCTTTGTCATGAGGGGCTCCTATAAATATTGTTCCATACAAAAAGCTCAAATCTTCTTCAAAAGGATGTTTTATTTCTTTTTCAGCCATTATTGCTCTCTTGATTTTCATTCCGACATCTATGAGCTTTCTGTAGTATTCAGGCGTACACTTTAAACCGAGGTCTTCGGCATTTACAAAAGCATAGAACGCCCCGCCATAGGCAAGGTCGTATTTTATCCTGCCCAACCCTGCCACTTCAATCTCTTCGTCTTTGTAGAAAACAAAAGAAGGGACATTGTGGAAATAAACTTTTTCTGCCTTTCCATTCTGTGTTTGCACATAAATTTTGATCAGGCCAGCTGGGCTGTCCATTTTTATCTCCGTTATAGGTTCTTTGGGTTCAACAAGTCCACACTCTACGGCAACCTTTCCAAGGGCTATGGTTGCATGGCCACACATGGTGCTGTACCCTTCATTGTGAAGGAATATCACCCCAAAGTCGGCATCTTCACTGATTGGTTCGGTTATTATGGCCCCATACATATCAGCGTGTCCTCTGGGTTCCCACATTAGGGCTGTTCTTAAATAATCCAAATTTTCTCTTAAATACCTCCTTTTTTCGAGAATAGTTTTTCCTGGAATTTCAGGAAAACCACTAACTATGATTCTTAATGGTTCTCCAGCAGTGTGTGTATCGAGAGTTTTTATTACTCTCCAGTTTTGAGGAGGTTCCCATCTTTCCAATTTTTCGAGTTTTTTAAACATTTTTCTCACCCAAATAGCGATTCAGAAATAAATAGAAATTAAAAAAAGAAATTAGACTTCTTTATGTTCTGTTCTTGCTATGATTTCATCTTGTAGTCCTTTGGGCAGATTCACGAAGTAATCACTGTAACCTGCAACCCTAACCATTAAATCTTGAAAGTCTTGAGGCATCCTTTGAGCTTCCCTCAAAAGCTCAGCACTTATAACGTTAAACTGCACGTGATGCCCTCCAAGTCTGAAGAATGTCCTTATAAGCTGAGCTAACTTTTTGATGTTCTCCTCGTTGTCGAATAAGTCAGGGGTTAGTTTTTGATTTAGGAGTGCTCCACCCGTTTTATCCCAATCACACTTCGCAACACTCCTGAAAACTGCGGCAATTCCTTTCCTATCCATTCCCTGAACTGGGGAAATACCCTCCGAAACTGGGAAGCTGGCATCCCTTCCATCGGGTGTTGCACCAGTGACCTTCCCAAAATAAACGTGAACTGTTGTTGGAAGGAAGTACGCCCTTTTTGAGGCCTTCCTCACTGGTGAAGGTGGATAGGCCTCAATTAGGTCAACAACAGTATCTACAACCCTTTTTGCTATTTCGTCAACATAGTCATCATCGTTTCCAAACTTTGGAGTCTTTTCAGGATTGCGAAGGATCTCCCTCATCATCTCGTACCCTTTCCAATTATTCTTCAAGGCATTCAGGAGTTCTTCCATGGCGAACGTCTTCTTGTCAAACACGTGGTATTTAATGGCTGCTAAGCTATCCGCTATTGTTCCCAACCCGACAACTTGAATGTACTGAGTGTTGTACCTAGTCCCTCCACCGTTGTAGTCCTTTGCATTCTTTACACAGTCCTCTATCCATAGTGACATGAAGGGAACCGGCAAGTACTTTGCGTAAAGCGTTTCAATAATGTCATTACCCTTCATTTTAATGCCCAAGAAGTGCTTAACCTGTTTAACAAATGCATTCCATAACTCTTCAAAACTCTTGAAATCCCGTGGGTCACCAGTTTCAATTCCAATCTTCTTCCCAGTTCTTGGATCGACACCATTGTTGAGTGTTACCTCCAAAATCTTCGGCAAGTTGAAGTAGCCTGTTAGAATATAAGCTTCCTTTCCAAACGCTCCAGTTTCCACACAACCACTGACTCCAGCAGTTCTTGCATCCTCAAGAGTTTTTTCCTGTCTGAGCATTTTCACTATAACCCCATCAAAGTTGAAGAACGGTGGTTCGCCAAATCCCGGACCTACTACTTTTAAGGCTTCTATTAAAAACCTATCAGGGTTCTTATTGCTTATCAACACAGCAGTGTTGGGTTGGAGGGTTCTCATCTCGCTGAGAACTTCCAATATAAGGTAAGAAAGTTCATTGACCCCATCAGAACCATCCTTTTTTAATCCACCGAGGTTAAGCTTTGAAAAGTCGTTGTAGGTGAAGCTCTCTTCGGCTGTTACCCCCACTTTTGGAACTGCTGGTTGATTGTTAAATTTAAGCCAGAAGCACTGTAAGAGTTCCTTCGCCTTCTCCCTAGTGAGTCTTCCCTCTTCAAGGTCCTTCTTGTAGAAGGGGTATAAATGTTGGTCTATTCTTCCTGGATTGAAAGAGTCCCATGGATTAGTCTCATAAGTTACTCCAACGTGAACGAACCAATAATGTTGTAAAGCCTCCCAGAAGGTTCTTGGAGCATGAGCTGGAACTCGTTTGCATATTTCTGCCATTTGTTTAAGTTCCTCTTTTCTCTTGGGGTCTTTTTCCTCTTCAGCCATTTTTTCAAGCTTCTCAGCGTAACGCTTAGCATAGATTAGGATGGCGTCTGCTACAATATCCATTGCTTTTAGCTCTTCCATCTTTTCGTAATACTCCGGATCGCTTGGGTCGAGTTCTTCCATTTTCCTTTTAATTTCCTCCTTAATATCAAGAACGCCCATTCTAAAAATTCTTCCTCCTCCAGCTGTGTGTCCCGGGCATCTTTGTTCCATGAATTCTGTCCAAATTCCAGCTTCGTAAGCATCAATCCACTCTTGCGGGAGGGTTTCGAAGATTATGTCCCTCATTGCTCTCCCTTTCCAGAAAGGAATAATTTCTTTCTTGTAAAGTTCTCTAGTCTCTTCATCAACTTTGTAAGGCATGTTTTGTCTGGAGTTAAGAATTTCAAGATCTTCCATACTATGGACACAAATCTCAGGGTAAGTGGGCACTTCTTTAACCCCAGTACCCCTGAGCCCCACAATTAATTGGCCTTCTTCAATTGGCAGACTGCAGTGTTCGAGAAGGTACTTAAAGGCAAGAGCCCTTTGAACGGGGATTGATTTTCCTTTTGGAATTTCACTCTTGTAGAATTCAGTTATTAACTTAGCCCTTTCAGATGAAATTTTAACTTCAGTTTCCACACTCTCTTTTCTGAGATTTGCAACTCTCTCATTTATTGGTCTTATGGAAGACTTACGTCTCTCCAACTCCTTTTCTATTTTTTCCTTAACCTCGGGGCAGGATGGGGAAATAGCTTCACTCATTATGTTCACCATAAAAACTAAGGATTATATCTTTAAATATTATTTCATGTTATACTAGTTACTGTACTAGAGCACGGTAATAATCAGAAAAGTATAAATATGTGGAATGTTTACATTTCTATGTTAGTTATTGCCCCATATGGGGGTTGGTGTTCCATTGGAGAACTTTGCCGGAGGTTTTAACATGGAAAGGACTGAAACTGGTGAACATTGGGGAACTCGATTGGGATTTATTTTTGCCATTATAGGTGCAATGGTCGGCAGTGGTAACATCTGGCGTTTCCCAAGAATGATGGCGATGTATGGTGGAGGAGCGTTTTTGATTCCCTACAGTATTGCACTGTTCACTGTTGCAATACCTCTCTTGATTTCGGAGGGGATAATCGGTAGAGAAACCGGGAACAGCACGATACTTGGATTTGCTAAATACGCAGGAAAGAAATACGCATGGCTTGGCGCTTGGGTCGCTTGGGTAAACATAGGTATAATGTTTTATTATGCTGTCGTTAACGGATGGGCTCTGGCTTACTTTGTAAAAGGACTTACTGGTCTTTATGCAAGCTATGCACCAGGAAAGGGTCTGGAAACCTGGAATGCATTCATTGGTGGATGGCAACCACTGTTCTTCACGATACTTGTCTGGCTATTTACATGGTATGTAATGGCTGTTGGTGTCAAGAGAATTGAGAAAGTCACAACTTTTATGGTTCCATCGTTGATACTCTTCCTTGTAGTGGTTATCATAAGAGCGGTAACAATGCCAGGTGCTGATGTGGGTCTAACCTACATGTTCAAATTTGATACATCAAAGCTTTCCAATGCAGAGGCTTGGCTCCAAGCCTATAGTCAGGTATTATGGAGTACCGGAGCAGGTTGGGGTATTTATCTAACTTACTCTTCCTACCTAAAGAAGAACGATGATATTAATCTTAACTCAACCATTACTGGATTCGGTGATACAAGTGCAGCCCTTTTGGGTGGTTTAGCGGTAATTACAACGGTGGCTGTTACGGCCCCTCTCATTGGCATTGATCCATTTAAGGTATATGCAGAGGGTAACGTGGGGTTGACATTCATATGGTTGACTGAGCTCTTCCCCAAAGTGCCGGCTGGGTTTGCAGTAGGAACATTATTCTACTTAGCACTGTTCTTTGCAGCATTCACCTCACAAATTGCTATTACAGATGTATTTGTTAAAAACATTGTTGACTTTGGCATTCCAAGGAAGAAAGCTGCCACTTACGCCGCAATAATTGGTTTGATTGCAGGTATTCCGGCCGCAATAAAGATTGGTTGGCTTGATAACCAAGACTGGGTTTGGGGAGATGCCTTACTCATTAGTGCGGTAGTGATATCCTTCGTTATGCTCAAGACTGGACTAGAAAGGAACAGAGAAATCGCCAACAGAGGCTCGGACATTGGGATTGGCAAATGGTGGAACATTACGATTGGTTACATAGCTCCTCTGAGTATAATAGTTGTTTTACTATGGTGGATCAAGCAGTCAATTGATTGGTACCCAGAGACTTGGTGGAACCCATTAGAAACATTTAGTACTGGGACTGTTATATTCCAGTGGATAATAGCTGCCATTGCCATTTGGATTATAGTGAATAAGATGCTTATGCCAAAGATTGAAGCAAAGCTTGCCGAGGAGGGAGCGTAAATGGAGGGTTCAGTTATAGCATCAATGATAATAGTTCTTGGGTTTTACTGGGGACTTACACTCTATTTCGTTAGACTTGCACTGCAGAAAGAAAAGGAAAAGGCTCAAGCCTCTTGATTTTTCTTTTTTATCTTAGCAAGAATCCTTTCCAGAGCGGATCATTTTTGGAGATTATATCATGTGAGATTTTTGTTATGTATGCACTTCCTGTTATTTCTGGCACTACTGCCGTGTAATCGCCGATTTTTGTTGTATTTGCAATTTTTATTTTAAACTGGGTCCCAAGGATGCTCTCATGGATGAAAGTATCTCCAACTTTGAGAATACCTTTTGAGTATAACGTTGCAACCCTAGAGGCACTTCCCGTTCCACAGGGGCTTCTATCCACACTACCTTGGCCCCATATTACGACGTTTTTTCCATCAGAATTCTCTTTCTCCGGTTCATCGGTCAACATCGCGAGATTTATCCTATTCTGAACGCCTTTTCTTGGGTGTTCCACCTTTATCTGTTTATTTGCAACCTCAATGAGCCTTAAAGCAGCGGGAATAAGTTCTCTTATGTATTCCTTTCTAACCCTGAGGCTTAAATCCTTAGCATTTGCTATCACGTAGAAGTTCCCACCAAAAGCTACGTCCACTTTTATCCTACCTACGTTAGGATAGTCAATTTCAAATTCACCTACATGGAAGCTGGGCACATCTACAACTGTGACCTCTTTAACAATGCCATCTTCTACTTTTGCATTTGCTTTGACCAAGCCCGCAGGTGTTTCAAGTTTTACAGTTGTGCATGGTTCTTTGGCCTCGACAATTCCCAGCTCTATTAATGCTGTGGCAATTCCCATTGTAGCATGACCACACATGTCAAGGTAACCTGCGGTATCCATGTATATGACACCAAACTCTGCTATTTCTGAAGGTACTAAAACAGCCCCAAACTGATCTCCATGTCCTCGTGGTTCATGAAGTAGGGCAGTTCTTATCCAATCGTAATGTTTTTTAAAATACTCCCTCTTTTCTATTATGTCATGCCCTTTTACATCCAACTCTGAGAGTACTATTCGGGTGGGTTCCCCTTCAGTATGGGTGTCTACAACATAGAAAGTGTTTTTCACAAACATAAGTGTTCACCCATGAATAAGAAAAAACAAAGAAGTATATAATAGTTATTGAAGTTCCACTTTTGTTCCTATTCTCAGTTCCAAGGCCGTTTCATAAGCCAATTTAGCCGTAATTGCGTCTTCTATTGCAAGTCCAACACTCTTAAAGAGTGTTATCTCGTTATCATTTTCTCTTCCTTTCTTGATTCCAGTTACAATTTCGTTCAACTCTGCATAAATGTGAGTTTCGTCAATTACACCTTCTTTTATAGGGATTAGTATATCACCTGATTCATTTAGGACTCCTTCTCTTGAGTCAACGACCAGCTTGGACTTTCTTACTGTTTCAGAATCGAGTTCTCTGGCGTCTTTTCCCACCCATCCTATAGAATTTATATGCGTGCCTTCTTTGACCCATTCTCCCTTAATCACGGGCTCTTTTGCAGTAGTTGCCACAACTAGAACATCAGCGTTCTCAGCAACCTCCTGGGCCGTGAGTGAAACATTTATTTCTACTCCAATCTTCTTAGCCATCTCCTCTGCAAAGACCTTCGCTCTTTCTTTATTCACGTCATACACTAAGGCCTTTTCGATATCTCTAACTTCAGAAACGGCCCACAACTGGGTTCTGGCTTGCACTCCAGCTCCTATTATTCCAACAATTTTTGCATCTTTTCTGGCTAAGTATTTTGTAGCAACTCCACTGGCTGCTCCAGTTCTCATTGCGGTTATGTAAGTACCCTCCATAAGGGCTAAGGGTTCCCCGGTTTTGGGATCATTCACCAATACCGAGGCTAAGACACTTGGAAGGCCTTTTTTAGGATTCTCGGGATATAATGAAACAACTTTAATCGCTAAAGCATTTGAGTCCTCCAAATAACTGGGCATGTAGAGAAGGAAACCGTTGTGTTTTTCAATTTCTATTATTGTCCTTAAAGGTACTTTGGCTTTCTTATAATAAAGCTCTCTGAAGGCTTGTTCTACTGCCTCAATCACATCTCTCATTGGTAATATCTTTTCTAAGTCTTTCCTGCTGAGGAGTAACACGTGCCTCACCGTACCTATAATTTTCTACTTTATATAAATACTTAGCCCTTTTTGGGATTTTGTCACATTCAATAGGAATCTGGAGGTTAGAAAAAGGACTACATGGAAATCTCACCCCTTTAGAGGGTGGGGTCAAAAATAGGTTGAACTTTGCAAACCTATTTTCTATTCCCTTTTGTTGTAAGATTGGGGAATTTTAGGGAACCCCAAAAACTTTTGGGCTTTTGTGCGAGGTTAATTTCAACCAAAAGTGGATAACCTTTCTATAGAAAAATCTTTAAAGTGAGAGTAGTTTATTTTACCTTGGTGAAACTTTATGCGCCTTAGTGAACACCCTATTTTAAATTTCGAGAGGATTCGCGGAAAAGAAGTGACCATCTATTTTGAAGGAAAGCCAATAAAAGCACATGAGGGTGAAACAATTGCAATGGCTCTGTATGCGGCGGGTGTAAAAACTTTCCAGCACTCAATAGAAAAGCACAGGCCAAGAGGGCTCTTTTGTGCCATTGGAAAGTGTTCCTCTTGCTTAATGAAGGTAAATGGCATACCAAATGTAAGGACATGTATAACTCTTGTTGAGGAAGGCATGCAGATAGAGAGACAAAAAGAAAAGCCAATGCTCCCTAAAACAATGAAACCGCCCAAATGGAAAGAACCACAAAGAATAGAAGCCGATGTTGTTGTTATAGGAGGCGGCCCAGCAGGAATGATGGCGGCTATAAACGCAAGCGATGCTGGAGCTAAAGTAGTCCTCTTAGATGAAAATCCGATGCTCGGAGGACAGTTAGTTAAGCAGACGCACAAATTCTTTGGAAAGAGAGAACAGTTTGCTGGAGTTAGAGGAATAAAAATTGCCGAGATACTGCAAGAGGAGCTCAAGAAAAGGAATGTGGAAATTTTCTTGGAGACCTCGGCATTAATGCTTCTTCAAAATGGAGAAGAGAAGCTTGTGGTTGGAGTCAAGAAAAACAAGGAACTGGTTGAATTTAAGGGGAAGACTGTTGTTGTTGCAACAGGTGCAATGGAGAGGATGATACCTTTCGAAAATAACGATTTGCCCGGAGTTTATGGGGCTGGAGCAATACAAACTCTTATGAATACTTATGGAGTAAAGCCCGGCGATAGAGTTCTGATCGTTGGAGCAGGCAACGTTGGATTGATCTTAGCTTATCAACTCTATCAGGCCGGAGTAAAAGTGGAGGCAATAGTGGAAGCAATGCCAAAGATTGGAGGCTATTTTGTTCACGCAGCCAAGGTTAGAAGGCTTGGAATTCCAATACTAACAAGACATACAATTCTTAGGGCCGAAGGGAATGAAAAAGTTGAAAGAGCGATTGTGGCTCAGCTTGACGAAAAGTGGAACGTGATTCCGGGAACAGAAAAAGTCTTTGACGTTGATGTGATTGCTTTGGCCGTTGGATTAAGGCCAAGTATAGAGCTTCTTCACCAAGTAGGATGTCAAATAAAGTATGTTCCCGAGCTTGGAGGACATGTGGTGATAAGAGACTCAAGAATGGAGACGACGGTAAAGGGAATCTTTGTTGCCGGAGATTCAGCGGGAATTGAGGAAGCAACCACGGCAATGCTTGAAGGGAAGATAGCGGGGATTGGAGCTGCTTTGATTGCAGGGGTTGCTTCATCAGAATGGCTCAAGAAGATAGAAGAAGCTCAAAAAGAGCTTGAAGTATTCAGGAGCGGCCCGTTTGGAAGGAAGGTTCTTGAGGGCCTTAAAAAGGTGGTGGTAAAATGAGTGAAATCCCCCAGTATTTGAAAGAGGGATTCTTAAGTGTTGAAGAACTAAAAGAATATGTTGAGTTACCGGATGAAGATAGACTAAGGCAACGGCCGGTGGCAATTCCAGAATGCCCGCAAGAAATTCCGTGCACGCCGTGTGCAGAGATTTGTCCAACAAATGCTGTTCTCATGGAGCATCCGAATGCTCTCCCCGTCGTTGAATATGAAAAATGCATTGGCTGTTCTCTTTGTGTTCAAATTTGCCCGGGATTGGCGTTTTTCATGGTGCACTACATTGGAAACAAAGCAAGGGTAACAATGCCACATGAAATTCTCCCGGTTCCGAAAGTTGGGGAGGAAGTGATCTTGCTCAGTAGAGTAGGCGAAGAAGTTGGGAAAGGAAAGGTTGTAACAGTGATTCCAAGGGAGAAAAGCAAAGGGGATACGCCGATAATAACCGTGGAAATGCCTCTTAAACTGGCTTGGGATGTTAGGGCTGTTAAGGTGGTGAGAGAATGAGCGAAAAAGGGGAGAAAATAATATGCAGGTGCAATGATGTAACGCTCGAAGAGATAGAAGCACTCATCGATCAAGGTGTGACGGACATAGAGACGATCAAGCGCCTTTTGAGGGTTGGTATGGGGCCTTGCCAAGGAAGAACTTGCATTCCGATGATAATCAGCATAATAGCGAGAAAGACTGGAAAGAAGCCGGATGAGATAAAGCTACCCACAACTAGGATCCCCGTTAGACCTGTTCCAGCAGGAGTTTTGGTGGGTGAGATGGATGAAGAGTAAAGCGGAAGTGGTTGTTATAGGAGGAGGAAGCACAGGTACCTCAATAGCTTATCACTTAGCAAAGCTTGGCGTTGATGTCGTTCTTGTTGAGAAGGGCTATCTTGGAAGTGGTTCAACATTTAGATGTGCTACTGGAATTAGACAGCAGTTCACGGATGAAGCCAACATAAAGCTCCAGCGCTACAATATAGAGAGATGGAAAAAGCTCAGCGAGGAGCTTGAGTATGATGTAAACTTTAAACAAACTGGTTATCTTTTCCTTGCGACAACTGAAGAAGAAGTTGAAGCTTTTAAAGAGAACATAAAGCTCCACAACAAGTTTGATGTCCCAACAAGGCTCATAAGCCCAGAGGAAGCAAAAGAGATAGTTCCACCCCTAAATGTCGATGAGTTCTTGGCTGGGCAGTGGAACCCAACGGATGGGAAGGCCAATCCTTTCAAGACGGTTTTTGCCTTTGCAAGAAAGGCTAAAGAGCTTGGAGCAGAGATTTACGAGTATACCGAGGTAATCGATGTTATAGCCGAGAATAATGAAGTTAAAGGTGTTAAGACGGATAAAGGAACCATAAAAGCAGATGTTGTTATAAATGCCGCAAACGCATGGGCTCCTATCATCAATGAGATGGTAGGTCTGGATAAGGAGTTCATCCCAATAAAACCCTATAAGCACCAGCTTGTTAAGACGGAGCCCCTGAAAGAGGGGCAGATCGATCCCTTGGTTTGTCCACCGGCCTGGAACGATTCTTACCTCCTTCAAGATGGTGAAGATGGAGGAGTTCTCTGCGGAACGGGTTTGGAGTACGGCCCAACTTACGACATGACTGCTACATACGAGTTCCTGAGGGAAGTTCTAAAATGGGCGACAAAGATAGTTCCAGCGCTCAAATACGCTCACGTAATAAGACAATGGGCAGGCTTCTATGCAAAAACGCCAGACAGCAACCCAGCAATAGGAAAGATTAACTATATAGACGGTTTTTACATTGCAGCTGGATTTAGCGGACACGGTTTCATGATGGCTCCAGGAGTTGGGGAAGCGATGGCAGAGTTGATTGTCAAAGGAGAAACAAAGGTCCCCTTGGATTGGGACTGGTACGATCCACACCGCTTTGAGAGAGGAGAACTTAGGAGTGCAGCGTTCCAGATTGGTTGAGTTCTCTTTATCCTCTTTTTCTTAAGATTTATTTGTGTAAAAAGATTTTTAAATTTAAACCTGTTCAGTAGGGATGATGTAATCTTTATTTCCTTTATGTTGTCCATCGGAAAGCCGTGAGGTGATAATATGAAGCGTTGGAAGTCTGTAATCCTAGACACATTGGTTATGACAGCAGGATTTGGAACCTTAAGCATGATGAGTGTTGCAAAGCCTGATATTATCTCTCACTTTGGAATAAGTGCTGAGGCTTATGATCTACAGCATGTTGCATATGTTTTTGGCCTTTTCATAGCATTTCTTCTTGGTCATACAAAGCTTTATGAAGGGAGTTTTAAGAGAAGTGTTGCGATAGCGTTAAGTTTTGCTGCAATACCTCAGATTTTAATCCCTTATACTGGAAACTGGCACCTTGTGGTATTCCTTAGGTTCATTCAGGGTTTCGTGGTTAATCTAGTTCCGTTATTCAGCACGCAGATAGCAAACTACTTCGTTGCAGAGAGACCATTTGCCAAGGGTATTATTCTTTCGGGTATATTTTGGGGTGGTGTTTTTGGCTCGATGAGTGCCAAATATTTAGTAAGTGCTTTTGGTTGGAAAGTCGCATTTTTAATCACCGTACTTATAATGTACACAGTTCTTCTGATATGGTGGCTCTTTACAGAGGACTTTGAGATAATTCATAAAAAAGAGAGCTCAGCAGAAGTAAATATTTGGAAGATGAAGTTCACATGGGTGCTTGGATTTACTTTCTTCCCAGCTCTGTGGGTAATATTTACAATAATTGGATTCTCTTCATCCCTCGGCTATGGATTAGGGTGGACTAAAGATCAAGTAGCAAACTTGAGTACAAGTCTCAACATTTCAAAGGCAATATGGTCAATAGTAATGGGATTTGTGGGATTCCAGCTCTCAAAGAAAAATCCAAGCTCAAGAGGACTGTTTAAAGCCATTATTCAAGTCATGATCCTTTCTTATGCTATAGCCTTTGTCGGATTAGCTATTTATTCAAAAGCAATGCTTGCTGGCAATTATTCATTGACATTTGCTTCAGTATGGCTTATTGGTGCTCTTCAAGGGACAGGCCCGGCTTTCTGGACTTCCGCTCCGGCTACCTATCCAAGGAACATATATCCAAGGGCATCCTTTGCTTTGGGCTTGGTATCAAACTCAGCAAATGCAATTGCGCCTTCAATAACAGAAATCCTTGCTAAACAAAGTGAGAGCCTTGCACTGGCAGAGCTGGCATTTATGCCAATATTGGGTATTATCACCCTTGTAGCTGTTTCAAGAATGAAGCTACCTGTGGAAGAATTGAGGGAAGAAAGTTAAGTTTGCCTCAATAGCAGTCTGTTTTTATCTTATTTCCTTTAAATTTCTCCAGTTTTACCTCGTGAAAGCCTCGTCCTTCAGGGCGGGGATGTAAGAATCCTAAAATCGGCACTTGAGTAGAAAGCTTTTTAAACTCTTGTAACGTAATAGGGCCTCGGAGAGGCCACCGTCAGATATCCCCCTCCAAGGAGTTTACTCGTGTCCCTTCCCCTCGGGAGGGAAGACGCCGATAGGCGTCCTTTCAAAACCGCCTTCGGGCGGTTGAAATCCTTGGAGTGGCCT
>Ga0190363_1000448_pt1 | contig 24002 bp, 20 predicted proteins | sample 48721867_MG_FD_161272 | JGI IMG/M metagenome (GOLD analysis project Ga0190363, IMG submission 161272) | Hydrothermal vent microbial mat bacterial communities from Southern Trench, Guaymas Basin, Mexico - 4872-18-6-7_MG | ecosystem: Environmental > Aquatic > Marine > Hydrothermal vents >... | reverse complement strand
TTGGTTCTTAGCCGTGATGATGACTCTGCATCCCCACATCCTGAAGGCCTCTGCGAAGGTGTCCTCCACCTCTACGCCGTTAACCCTCATCATCTCCAACCCACCACCTTCACGGGCCTCTGAACTGGGAGATAGGCGTCCTCAACGGGGTAGTTGTCGAGGCTGATGGTGTAATAGTTCCTGAAGCCCTCCTCAAGGTCCTTCATCAGCTCACCCTCCAAATCCTCTGGAATCTCGACGTCAACCCAGTAGGTCTTACCAAGGGGTGTTGAGACCACCTCTCCGTCGACGACGATGATCTCGCCGCCCTTGATCGTATATTTGGCCCTTGAGAAGGCCTTCTCCACTTCCCTATACATGGAGGGCCTCCACTCTGTGGGGTCTATGTCGTAGATAGCGACATCGCCATCGGCCCCAGGCCCTAGATGACCCTTCTCCCTGAGGCCTAGAACCTTAGCAGGCGCAGCCCTTGTTGTGATGGCGATCTCGTAGAAGTCATACTCCCTGTATATGTCGGCCAGAGTCGTCTTCCTCATCGCGGCCTTATGTATCTCCAGCATCGTCTCCGTCCTCGCCTTACGGCTCATCAGCCATGCTATCACCTTCGGGTAGAAGGTGAAGGGGCCTCCGTTGGGGTGATCCGTCGTCATGTAGACCCTCCAGGGGTCGTAGATCAACAGGGCTAGCTCTAGGCCTATGGCCCACTGGATGGCGTTGACGGGATTCTTCTTCCTAAACGTATAGGGGACGACGCCTGCTCCGGCTTCCATCTCCACGTCGCTGTTTATCCACTTGTTCCCCGTTAGGTTGTAGAGTCTGAACTGCCAGGGGCCGTCTCCGGTCATGGTCGTCGTATCCGTGAAGATGACCTGACCTAGGTCGAGGGTTACATGCCTATGGGAGTTGACATATTTAGCGATCTCAGGCGCCCCTGATCGCAGTGTGGCCCAGCTGTCGCCGGCGAGGGCGTTGAACTGGCAGTGGACGATGTGGATGGTCGTCTCCCTCCCCTCTTTGGGCTTTATGTCCTCCACGGCCCTCATCGTCTCTATGGTGGTCTGATAGTTCCCTGGGACGCCGAGGTTGTTGCAGTGTAGATGTATCGTATGCGGCAGCCCCAGCTCCTCGTTGGCCCTGGCTAGGCTGGTGATGATCTGCCTCGGCGTGACATCAAAGCCCTCAACCGTGTCATCTAATCCCTCAACGTTCTTACCCCACTTCCACGACTCGACGCCGCCTGGGTTTACGATCTTGATGGCGTATCCCCTCGTCGCCCTCATAAGCCATGCTATGAAGGCCTTCAACATCTCCAGGTCTCCCTCCCTCACATACTTGAGGACGAAGTAGTTGTTCCCGAAGAGCGGGTAGGCTGACTTGTCGACGATGGGCGTGTCATTCAGCTCCTCGTGGACATGTCTAGCGCCCAGTGGAGGCATAGCCGGCTCCATGACGGTTGTGTAGCCCATCTGCGCGTAGCGGTATCCGGCGATGTAGGTGGAGGGGCATGAATATCCGACGCCGGCCCTCGTCACCCTGGTTCTTGGAACTGGGTCTTTCCTGTGATCCTCTGGTCTGAGGAGTCTCCCGAGGTTTATCTTCGATCCAGCGATGTGGCTGTGGAGGTCTACGCCTCCAGGCATTACGACCATCCCAGAGGCGTCGATGACCTTGGCCTCATGCTCCGGGAGCTCCTCGACGATCTTGCCGTCCTTTATGTAGATGTCCATCCTCTCCCCGTTGACTCCATTTATCGGGTCGTAGACATATCCACCCTTTATGATGAGGTTCATCCCATCACCTCCTCTATGATGAGGCTTAGAATCTCCGCGTCGGGGAGGACTCCCTCCGGCGGCTCCATAAGCTTCTTCAGCCTTATCGGTATTCCATCCATCCTGTAGGCTGTCCCCTCAGCCTCTATGCCCGCAGCGGCCGTTGGGATGACGACTCTGCCGATCATGGAGGTCATACTCCTCTTCGGGTCGAGAACGATGGTGGGAATCTCAGCCAGCCGCCTCGCAGCCTTATAGGGGAGATGCGCAACGGGGTCTGAGGCGATGATCAACGCCGCATCCGCCTCGCCCCTGGAGAGGAGGTCTACGGCTGTATATTCACCTGGATTGTATCTCGGGTAGCCCCTGCTGAAGTCCACCGCATAGGGGTAGCCGGTCTGCCAGGTCGTCACCGTGTTAGCCCCAGCGACGTTGTAATGCCCCCTCATGGGTATGAGGACGAACTTCGTATGATGGTTCAAGTCTGCGACGAGGCCTATGGCTGCCTCGATGTTCATATGTCGCCCCTCGCTCTGCGTCAAGCCTAGGCCGAAGAAGATGGCTCCGAATCGGCTTTTCTTCATCCTCTCAGCCAGCTCGATGATGACATCCCTCGGAACACCTGAAACCTCGTCGACGTCGAGGCCGTAGCCCCTGACGACAGCCCTCAGAGCTGAGAGGAGTTCATAGTCGCCCCCTGGCTTTACCTTAACGAAGAGATCTGCCACTCGCTTCATCCTCGTCTCCCTAACGTCGACGGCTACGACATACCGGTCTTTCCTGCCTCCAGAGGTGTATAGGCCTCTCGCCATCGCTGAGTATCGGGTTAGATGCCTTAAATGGGCCTCAAGGGGGTTGCATCCCCAGTAGATGATGAGGTCAGCCCTATTCCTGACGGTTCCAAGGGTGCACTTCGATTCGCCGAGGGTTTGGAGCGCAAGTATCGTCGGCCCATGGCAGACGGATGCCGTGTTGTCGATGACTCCTCCTATGAGTTCTGCGAGCTCTATCGCCTTGGCTATGGCTCCGCACTCCGTGGAGCTGAGGCCGTAGATTAGGGGCCTCCTCGCAGATCTGAGTATCTCAGCCGCCTCTTTCACAGCCTCCTCAAGGGTGGCGGACTCTCCATCGATGAGGGGCTTCTCAACCCTATTCTCATGGTGGTGTAGAAACTTCGATGTGGAGATGGCGCATCCATTCCGCACCTTAACGATCCGGTTATCCTCAACGGTGACCTCCAGGTCGTCGCAGAGGCATCCGCAGAAGGGGCAGACCACACTCCTATATACAGGCATCACGAATCACCCCTTCAACTCTCTTAGGAGCTCCTCCAGGGTTGGAGGCTCCCCCTCAGCCTTGCGGATCTTCGCCTCTACGCCCTTCACCGATGGTATGCCCGTCCCATGGGTCTCGGGGTCGAAGAGTCTATTCGCCCAGGGGCCTAGGGGTATGAAGGCCATGCCGGCCTCGATGTCCTCTGAGAGCTTACACCAGACCCTCGTTGAGCCATGGAGCGTTGAGACCTCGACGGCTTCTCCCTCTCCGACGCCGATCCTCTCGGCGTCGCCAGGATTTAGGAGGATGTAGTTGACGCTCCTCTGATAGCGTTCCGATAGCTTTCCGATCTCCTTTCCAACACCCTGCTCGGCCGTCCTCCCCGTTATGAGGGTTACCGTTATCTCCACGGCCGATCCTCTCCTACTTAGACCTTTAGATGTCGACTTAAGCCTTGTGAGACATAACCGGATAACTCTTATGGGCTTTAGGCCTAACTCCATCGGTGGTGTCTATTGCTCCTAAACCTATGGGATCTCCCAAGGCTTAGGGATGTTCGCCGCAGGAAGATCTCAAGCCACGACCCAACGGGTGGAAATAGGGATTATGTCACGGTTCCAAGGGGTGAAACCCACACCCTGGCAGAGATAGAGGGAGCCGGATGCATCAGGCATATCTGGGTGACCATACGCTGCGAAGATCGGTGGCATCCTAGGAAGATCGTTCTGAGGATGTATTGGGATGGTGAGAGGGAGCCGAGCGTTGAGGCCCCCATAGGCGACTTCTTCGGCTTGGGGCATGGCATCTACAGGAACTTCGTCTCTCTGCCGCTGCAGATGGCCCCTGAGGATGGGAGGGGCCTAAACTCCTGGTGGCCTATGCCCTTCAGCGACGGAGCCAGAATCGAAGTCGAAAATGAATGCGACACCGAGATCAGCCATCTCTACTACCACATCGACTATGAGGAGTATGAGGAGCTCGACGAAGATCTCGGGAGATTCCACGCAGCCTGGAGGAGGGAGAACCCCACCGACGGCCTTGACTACTCCCAGCCCATAGACTTCAGGAGGATTTGGAGGGAGGAGAAGAACATCGATGGAAGCGGAAACTATCTTATCCTCGAAGCCGAGGGCAGAGGCCACTATGTTGGATGCCACGTCGACATCCACAACCTACGGGTGACGGATGAGTTTAACTGGTATGGGGAGGGGGATGAGATGATCTTCATCGACGGAGAACGGCTGCCGAGCATAGTTGGAACCGGAACCGAGGATTATTACTGCATGGCCTGGTGCCCAACGCAGGAGTTCTGCACCCCCTTCTATGGGCTGCCCCTCCCAGGAGGCCCAAATTGGAGTGGGAAGATCAGCTGGTATAGGTATCACATCCTCGACCCAATATACTTCCAGAAGTCCATACGGGTGACGTTGGAGCATGGCCATGCGAACTGGAGGAGCGATGACATAAGCAGCACAGCCTACTGGTATCAGGCTGAACCCCACAAGAGGCTCTGGCCCCTCCTCCCCGTCGAGGAACGACTGCCGAGGGAGGAGCCATGAGGGTAGGAGTCTTCTCACCCAACGATCCCAGGCCCTGGGTGAGGGCTGAGAACATAGACCACATGATCCACCGTGAAAAACTCCTCGTAGAGGCGCTGGAGAAAAACGGCGTAGAGGTCATCAGGGGCGGTGAGGGGCTGCCGAAGATGGATCAGATCGCCTGGAACACGGAGCTGGTTAGAAGGCATATTAGACGCATCGCAGCTGAGAGACCCATAGCCCTCATCATAAACCAAGGCTCCTGGACCTTCCCCTACGACACCGTCGACGCCGTCGAATTCTATGAGGCTGAGACAGGCGACATAGCCAGGGTCATCATCTTCAGCCATAAGGATCCGAGGGTTCCAGGCCTCGTCGCTGGGATGGCTGCCGGAGGAGCCCTCAACCGCATAGGGATTCCCTACTACCACGTCTACGGAGACATCGAGTCCGATCCACGGGTGATAGAGGAGTTGATGGCGGTTCTACGCTTCTATGAGCGCAGAGCAGAGGCTGAGGGGGATGTGAAGAGGGCCATAAAGGCGTTGAGGGGGCGGAAGTATCTCGCCCTCGGAGGCATGAGCCTCCGAATGCCTACAACGACGGCCGATGTGGATCAGTGGATGAAGCTCTTCGGCGTCACCTATGAAGCCCTCGACCAGTCGGAGCTGCTGGTAAGAGCCTGGAGAATGGTGGAGTGGGAGGGCAAACCAGGGGAGAGCCGTTACCGCATCCTCGACCCAAGGTTGGAGAGGGCTGCCGAGTATATCCAGAGACATGGGCGCATCGATTACAGCAGGGAGAAGTTGAGGAGCTTTGAGAAGCTCCTATACCAGCTCAGCCTCTACTACGCAGCCCTCGACCTCGTTGAGGAGTATAATGTAGACTTCCTCGGCGTCAAATGTCAGGATGAGCTGAGCGCCAGGGAGTGCACCGCCTGTCTTCTGTCGGCCTACCTAAACAACGATGTGGGGCCGGATGGCGAGCCTAAGCGGATCGTGCCGACGGCCTGTGAGAACGATATGGACTCTGCGCTCACCCAACTCATCCTCCACCTATTGACCGGCAAGCCCGCGGGCTTCGGGGACTTCAGGGATGTGGAGGAGGGCATCCTTACCATCATGAACTGTGGACAGCATCCACCCTACTTCTTCGGAGGCCCAGAGATGGACTCCAAGGCCAAGCTCGATTTGGCTGAGTATATGGGGCAGGAGGTCTTCTACGCCGCCGGAGGCAGCTCGGTGAGGGGGCGGACACCAGGCGGATATTTGATGACCATCGCCCGCTTAGCGAGGGAGAATCTGCGTTATCGACTGGTGGCAGCCGTCATCGAGACCGTCGATGTCGACCCCTCAGAGCATGAGCGCTACAACCCCTCCTGGCCAATCATCAAGGGCCGGATACCGATGCCAGATGAGGAGCTCATAGAGGTCTGGCCCTGCAATCACCTCGCCTTCACCTATGGGGATCTCACGCCGCATCTCGCCGAGCTGGCTCAAAGGCTGGATATAGGATTCATCGTCTACGACGCCGATGGTAGACGATATACGAAGCCGACGTAGGTGGAGGATATGGCGCTGCTCCTGGGAACAGATATAGGAACCCTTGGAACGAAGTCTGTTCTCGTCGACGATGAGGGGCGTATCCTCGCCACGGCATTCGAGGAGTATGGGGTTCTCACCCCAAGGCAGGGATGGGCCGAGCAGTGGCCTGATGTCTGGGTTAAAGCTGCCTTCACCACCATGAGGCGATGTATAGAATCCGCGGAGGCCAACCCAAGGGATGTGGAGGGCGTCTGCATAAGCAGCCTCTACGGCGGAAGCGGAATCCCCTGTGATGAGGAGATGAGGCCTCTAAGGCCCTGCATCATCTGGGCTGACCGCAGAGCCGTGGAGGAGTGTCGATGGGTGGAGGAAAACGTCGGCCTTGATGTCATCTATGAGAGGACGGGGAATGTCATCGACCCCTACTATGGGTATACGAAGATGCTGTGGATAAGGCGTCATGAACCCGACATCTGGAGTCGGATTCATAGGTTGATGACCCCAAACGGCTACTGCATCTACAGGATGACGGGTGTTGAGAGCATAGACCTATCCAGCGCGGGAAACTATGGAGGCATCTTCGACATCCATCATCGAAACTGGTCTGAGGAACTCATGGAGCTCCTCGGCATACCAAGAGGCTTCTTCCCCGAGAAGCTCTATGAGTCGGATGAGGTAGTCGGCGAGGTCACCTCTGAGACCTCTAGGATGACGGGTTTGAAGCCTGGAACCCCCGTCTGCGCCGGAGGCATCGACGCCCCGATGAGCGCCCTCGCCGTGGGAGCCTTGGAGGATGGGGATGTGGCTGTTATGCTGGGAACCTCCATGTGTAATGGCTTCATAAGCCACAGCCTCCGGCTTTCACCGAGATTGGTGAACTTCCCCTACGTCGTTAATGGGCGGAGATGGCTCTACTCCTTCACGGGTGTCACAACGGCCGGCTACTGTGTAAGGTGGTTTAGGGATAACCTGGGTAGACTTGAAGCTCTCCTAGCCCCCGAGATCGGTATGGATGCCTACGCCCTCCTAGATAGGGAGGCTGAGACGGTTCCCCCAGGCTCTGAGGGGCTGATATTCCTGCCACATATGATGGTGGGAGAGCGGGCGCCTTATTGGGATGAGCATCTCAGGGGAGGCCTGCTAGGATTGACGATCTATCATGGGAGACGTCACATCTTTAGGGCCTTCCTTGAGGGGGTTGCCTATGCGGCTCGATACTGCCTGGAAGCCGCTGAGGAGGCTGGTCACCCGCTTAGAAGGCTGATGCTCGTGGATGGGGGTGCCAAGTCTAGGCTTTGGAGGCAGATAATGGCGGATGTAATCGGCGTTGAGATGCTCTACATACCTAAGGCCGTCGGGGCGCCTCTTGGAGACGCCCTGCTTGCGGGGGTGGCCGTGGGGGTGGTTGGAGGCTATGAAGCTATCTCGGGATGGCTTGGGGAGCTGATGGAGGTGAAGCCAGATGAGGGGGTTAAGCCCCTCTACGATAGGTATTACCGCATCTATAAGCGCCTGCTAGAGGCGTGTGGAGACGTCTTTATGGAGCTTGGATGAAGGCCTAATCTCCTCTCTCCTCTACGAAGATTATGAAGAGGGCGGTTGTGAGGAAGCCGAGTATACCCGCAGTCCAGAAGGGGACTATATATCCGGATAGGGTGTATCCGAGAATCATTATCTTCTTCACGGCATAGATCTTGGTGAGGTATCCCCCAACTATGGAGCCGATGAAGGTTCCAGCGTTGAGGAAGAGCTGCTGCAGGCCGAAGACGCTTCCCCTCGTCCCCTCCATCGCTAGATCGGCCTGTAAAGCCCTCATAGCTGGCATGGAGAGGCCGAAGACTAGGCTGATGAGTGATCCGACGATGAGGAGTATTAGATAACTCCTTATGAGGGGGATTATGAAGAAGGCGGTTCTCCCTATCAGGTAGCCGAATACGACGAAGGGCTTCCTCCTCCTAAACCTGTCGCTCAGATATCCCGCTAGGAGCGTCGTCGGGAGTGAGAGGAGGGCAAATATCGAGAAGAATATGCCGATATAAACCGGATCCTTCACTATCCTCTCTATTATGTATACGATCATCACCGTCTGGATGATCCCCATCGCGAAGCCGTTTATGGCTCCGTTGATATACATAACTCTCAAGCTTCTCGCGGCTCTCCTCGGGGTTTCCCTCAGCCTCCTCACCACCTCGCCGAATCTCTCCACGCGACCCCCACCTACAGATGGGAGGGAGAGCAGCGTTAAGAGGGAGGAGAGGGAGAGGAGTGCCAGGAGGACTATTGGGGTTTTAAGGGCGAAGATGAGGTTTCCGTCCCCCTCCATCGAGACGTAGAGCTTATAGACGGCGACTCCGAGGCTCGGCCCGAAGATCTGAGCTATCATCATCGAGGAGGCATAGATGGAGATCGCCTTCCCCCTAGACCATCGAGGAGATACATCGGCGAGGAGCGCCTCAGCCACGGGCCAGACCATCCCAGAGGCGACTCCCTGCAACGCCCTGAAGACTATGAAGAGGAGGAGGCTGTTTGAGAGTATGAATCCGAGGGCTGAGGCGGTGTATAGCGCCATACCTAGGAGGATGGTTCTCTTCTTCCCAATCACATCGCTTACAAATCCTATAGCCCCAGCCGTCGGCGCCCTGGTGATCATGAAGGCAGCGGTTAGGAAGCCGAGTTCGACGGCGCCTTCATGCGCCCTAATCATGCCGACGGAGAGCTCCGGCAGCTCTTTTAGAACACCCTTTATCGCGAGTATCAGATAGGGGAAGAGGGGAGAGAGCGCCGAGAAGCCTATATTGATGACGAAGGAGGCTGCGACTACGATTATGAGGGTTCTACGAAAAATCTCCTCTCGCATTCACCTTCCTTCCGAGGCTGCCTATTTAAACCTTATCGGAAAAAATCAGGTGGCTATAGACCTCTTAATGATCTCGGGGTTAACCTCCCCCGCGATGTAGGTGGCTCCGGTTCTTAGACTTGTTAAACCGACGACGGCTGGGGCGAAGAGCGCTGGATCTATCTGGGTGAAGTCGAAGTTCACGGCCTTATATATCTCGTAGGAGGGCTTCCCATACTCCTTCGAAGTCGAGGAGGGAGCCTTCTCAGCCAGCTCCTTTAAGATCTCCTCTTCCTCGTCGACGATGAAGTGGGTGACGCCGCCGTAGGTGAGGGCATCCTCAGCCCTGCCCATCGCCTTCCCCCAGTCGCCGTGAACAGGCATTATGGGGGCATAGCCGACGCCATACTCCACCTTCTTTAAGTCTAGGCCTAGGACGTCGAGTCTGAAGAGTCCCGTCTCGACGACTCGACCGGATATCTGAACCATCCCCGCTATGGAGGTGGTTGAGGTCAAGAGTAGATAGAGGTCCCTCGGGTCTACACCGCATTTCTCAGCGATGAATCGGGCGGCCTCATCCGTCGGCCTCCTATCCGTCTCCAATAGCAGCACCGCCACATCGGCCTCGTCTTTATACTCAATCTTCTGATAGACCTTCTTAGGCTTCAGGGCTAAGGCTCTCCCAGGGCCTGAAGCATCAGCCGTATAGTCTCCAGCCTTAATCCTCCAGCCGGCCAGCTGGGCTCCGAAGAGGGCGATGGCTGGGTGATCCGTTGAGACGACCACCGTCGGCAGCTTCAGTCCCCCATAATCCGCGTAGCTCAGGTGAGCCTCTCCGGCTCCCCCCATAGCGATCCTGGTGACCATCAATCCCGCTGCGTATCCCCCAGGGGCTTCTAGGCCTGTGTCGATGACTGTTGAGCCGCAGGGCAGCTTTGAGACCTCTATGCGGTATAGCTCCGGCTCCGAGAGTAGTTCTTCCACCAGCTTATAGGCCAGCCGATTTATGCTCAGCATAGTTCACACCTCCTATACGGGTTTGAGGATGAGGTTAAAAGACCTCCGCCCCTCGAGTTGAATGACAGCCATCGTCATTCTCCTACAGCTTCAGCAGCCTCTCAACGGCCCTCTCGAAGGCTCCTCGGAGCTCCTCGTCGAAGCCTATTAGGAGAACCTCCCTGAGCGGCGTCCCCTCATCTATATGCCTCTTAAGCTCCTCCACCATCACCTCAGCCGCATCAGCTGCGGCCACTCCCCCGACGCCTGTTCCCAGGCCTGGGAAGGCTATGCTCCTCGCCTTCAGGTTGCTGGCGCATCGGAGGGCGGCCCTCATCGCCTTCCTCACGTTCTGGAGGCCGATCCTCATCGCTGGGCGCCTCATCGTCGGCGCATGGATCACCCATCTCGCCCTCAGTCTTCCAGCTCCCGTTGCTATCGCCTCCCCGACGGGTAGAGGCGCATGTCTCCTAGCCTCCTCCTCTATCTCAGCTCCACCCCTCCTCCTTATCGCTCCAGCTACGCCTCCACCCATTATTAGGAGGCTATTAGCTGGATTCACCACGGCCTCCGCCTCCACCTCCGTGATATCTCCCCTCAGCACTCTAACCCTAACGCCCTTATACACCACATCCATGGTGCTCACCTCCATCGCGGCACCAATCGGCGACGGGGCACTCATCGCATCGCTGTTTCTTACAGAACTCTAGGTGTATTCTCACCAGAGCTGATTCATAGGGTCTGGGATCATCTAAGCCTAGCTTCCCAGCCATCTTCAAGGCGATCTCTGAAGGCTGTGGATCAGCCTTAGGCCAGATGCCCCGAAGCTCCCTCAGGAAGATGTTTACGCCTACGGGGCCTAAACCCTTAAGGCTTTGAAGCCTCCTCTCCAGATCCCTCGGCCCCTCAGCCTCATCATGGAGCCTCTCCAATCCTCCATAGACCCTGAGGAGTCTGCCCATCGCCTCTAGGAGATTCGACGCCGTTGAGAAGTCGTAGCGGACATATCCACCGGAATCGAGAACCTCCACAAGTCTATCCCATCCGGCTTCTAGGATCCGCTCGGGGGTGTCCAGCCCCTCCTCCATAAACCTCCTGAAGGTTCTCTTCGCTATCTCAGCCGATATACGCCTGGCGAAGAGGAGGGAGGCCAAAAGCCACTTGAATCTATCCTCAGCCCTCCTCAAGTCTAGGTTTAATTCCTGGGCGTAGGTGGATACTCTACTCAGCGCCTCCTCTAGGCTCATGTGCCCCATTTAACTCTCTTACCCTCTCTAGGATGAGTTTAACGGCCTCCTCCACATCCAGCTTATCCGTCTCTATCTCCAGATCGGCGTCTTGAGGCCACTCGAATTCATTCCAAATTATGTGGATCGCCTCCTCCGGTATCGGTTTTCCCCTCTCCACGTTTCGCCTAAGGCATAGCTCCAGCGGTGCCTTCAAGACGACGGTGAGAATCCTCCCTCGGTCGCCTACGATCTCCCTCACCCTAATCCTCCACCTCCTCCGATAGAAGGTTCCATCCAGGATAATGTAGCGATAAGCGCCCAGACTTCGGAAGAGTTCGTTCATCATCCTCCTATAGGCCCTACGCTTGAAGGCGTCCGTTGAGATGACCCTTGAACCTGGAAGGAGCTCCATCAATCTCCTCGCTATGGAGGATTTACCCGCCGCCACGGGGCCGCATAGGATTATGATGAGAGGCTTCACTTCAATTCCCTTCCCCGGAGCTCAAGTATTTAAGACCTTGAATCCTACTGTAGGAGATGGAGGAGTATGATCTACTAATTCGAGACGCCCTCATCGTCGATGGAAGCGGAAAGCCACCCTACAGGGGATCCATCGGCGTTAAGGGTGATCGAATTGAAGCCATGGGAGATGTGAAGGGTGAAGCTGAGAAGGTGATCGACGCCGAAGGCCTCGTCGCCTCCCCGGGATTCATCGACGCCCACAGCCATGCGGATTGGACTCTGCTCTGGTACCCCCTATGTGAGAGCTATGTGATGCAGGGGGTAACCACCTTCGTCGGAGGCCAATGTGGAGGTTCACCGGCGCCCCTGAGGGAGTATATCAGGCTGCCCTGGATGCTGAGGGACTACCTCGATGAGCTGCATCCCTACCTGTATTATCCGCCTCCCCTCTTCCCGCTGGACACCGTCAATGAGTGGATGGAGGCCAAGTTCGGCTGGAAGATCGATTGGACGACGATGGAAGGCTACTTCAAACGGGTTGAGCGGGAGGGCATCTCCATAAACTATGCCCCCCTGGTGGGTCATGGAACCATACGATACGCCGTTATGGGGAGGGATTACAAGAGGCATTCAAAGCCGGAGGAGGTGGAGGAGATGAAGGAGCTGGTGGCAGAGGCGATGGAGCAGGGATGCATAGGGATGTCGACGGGACTCGACTATGATCCAGACGTCTTCGCCGATAAATCCGAGATCGATGAATGCGTCGCAGTCCTCAAGGAGTATGGAGGCATCTACTCGCCTCACTGGAGGAGGACGGGTCGTCGAAGGGATATCGCCGTGGGCGCCCGTCTCCCCGAGCGGATCAAGGGGATAGCCGAGGTCATCGACACCTGCCGCAAGACTGGTGTCCCCCTACACATCGCCCACCTATACGGCGGCTATGACGTCTATCCTCCACCTCCGCCGGTTCTTCAGGAGGCTGTGGGGAAGGCGACGCTCCAGCTCATCGATGAGGCTAGGGCTGAGGGTCTACGGGTAACCTTCGACGTCATACCCTATTATGGCTGGAATCCGATGCCATATCTCTGCAGCCTACACCTAACGCCCTGGCTTAGGCTCCTCGGCTCCAGGGAGGCCCTGGCGAAGTGGCTGAGGGTTGAGGATTTCAGGAGAGATGTGAAGGAGGCCCTCGCGGCGGGTAAGTGGTTCATAAGGGTGCATATCAACCCCAACACAAATCCCAGGTGGGCTGAGAACATCCTCATCGTGAAACATAAGAATGAGGATTATAACGGCAGGACTCTCGCAGAGGTTGCTGAGCTTAGGGGTAAGGATCCCCTCGACACGCTCTTTGATCTCATCGCCGAAGACCCAGATGCAAGGGGTGCAACCAGGGATTACCGCATCTCGGAGGAGTATGTGAAGCTCTTCTTCAAGCATCCAGCCTCCATGGTGGGCGTCGACGTCGCAGTATTCGACGACAAGTATCAGATGAGGTCACCGCCATATCAGATGCCTGGAATAAACAACTATGCCGCCTACCCCTCCTTCATCAGCCGATACGTCAGAGAGCAGAGGCTCCTCACCCTCGAAGAAGCCATAAGGAAGTGCACCTCGCTTCCAGCTGAGGTCTATGGCATAAGGCATCGAGGCATATTGAAAGAGGGCTACTACGCAGACATAGTCCTCTTCGACCTGGAGAGGCTTAAGGTGGCCGGAGACCTACTGGAGCCCCGTAGATATCCCGAGGGGATAGAATACGTCATCGTAAACGGCGAGATCGTCGTGGAGAAGGGTAGACATAGGGGTGTGAGGCCTGGGAGAATCCTGAAGAGGGAGGGCTGACCTCCTCCTTTTCTTGCATCATCTTCCCGTTAGGACTCAATCACTCTTCGAACCCATAGGAAGTAGATGAGTAGGAGGAGTAGGGCTGCGGCGACGATGAGATCAACCTTCCCCAGGAGCTCCTCGATGATGATCCAATTCTGACCCAGTATGAAGCCGGCGTAGGCGAGGGCGAGATTCCAGGGGAGAGAGCCAATCAGCGTTAGGATAGAGAAGACTCCGACATCCATTCGGCCTATGCCTGCGGGGAGCGATACGACGGTTCTCAGAGCCGGCGTCATCCTGCCGATGAGGATGAAGACCGCCCCATACTTGGCCAGCCATTTCTCAGCCCTCTCCAGGTCGGACTCCCTGACGTGGAGGAGCCATCCATAACGCTCCAGGAGTCTTCTACCATATCTGGCTCCGAGGAGATAGAGGATGAGGGAGCCGAGGAGGTTGGCCCCCGTCGCCGTGAGGACGATGAGCCAGAAGTTGAAGACATCTTCATAGCTGAGGTAGCCGGCTAGGGGGACGACGATCTCGCTGGGTATGGGAATCAAGGCGCTTTCAAGGGTCATGGAGATGAAGACGCCGAGATAGCCCAACTCCTCCACGAAGCCAACGGCTACTAGGAATAGGTTTCTGGTGATTCCAAGGGAGGGTGGCTCGGTTGAGGTGAATATCTGTATGGAGATCAATACTAGCAACAGAGTCGAAGCAGCCCAATATAGCTGGCTCACCCTCCTCAACCCAGACTCCTCGATGTTTGGGGGGTGATTCTTCCCGAGGGCCTTATAAAGGGTTAGGTGGAGGGTAGAACCTTCACAGCCGTCGCCTTAAAACCTGCGTAGAGCATCTCCCCTGGCTTAGGGTTCAGCTCCTCGTAGGATCCTCTCGTTATCAACACCCTCAGGCTTACCCCTCCCCTCGTGAGCTCCACTTCTATGAGGGGGCCGAGCTCCTCGACTCCTGCGACGCGGCAGTGCAACTGATTCCTCATGCTGCTCCTCAATGGGGCGCGTGATAGTACGATGTCCTCACGGCCGAGGAGGAGGATCACCCTCCTCCCCGTGGGGAGGGGCTTCGGGTGGGCAGCCTTCAGCTCCACCCCCTCGACGTCTATGAGTTGAACCCCTCCCTCACACCTCTTCACGATGCCCTCTAAGATGTTTGGTCTTCCACTAAGCCAGGCCACCTCCATCGATTTTGGATCTCTGAAGACCTCCATCGGCCTCCCAACCTGTATGATCTCGCCGCCGTACATCACCGCCATCCGCTTTCCAAGCTCGGCGGCCTCAACCGGGTCGTGGGTCACATGGATGGCCGTGAAGCCCAGCTCGCGGTGGAGCCTCTTAATCAGCTCTTTGGCCGACTCCCTCGAGGCCTCATCGAGGCTGCTGAGGGGCTCATCGAGGAGGAGGGCTTGGGGCTTTATGATGAGGGCTCTCGCCAGGGCGACCCGCTGTCTCTCCCCTCCGCTGAGGGTCTCCGGCATTCTTTTGAGAAGCCCCTCGATGCCGATGTATTCGGCGACCTTTAAGACCCTTCTACGAAGCTCGGACTCCCGAGTTCCCCTTATCCTTAGGCCGTAGGCGATGTTCTCGTAGACGGTCATGTGGGGCCAGAGGGCGATGCTCTGGGGGACATAGGCTAAGCCCCTTTTCTCAGGGGGGAGATCGGTGATGTCTCTACCATCGATGTAGATGCTCCCAGCCTCGGGTCTCCTGAACCCTACGAGGGTTTCGAGGAAGATTGTTTTACCCGCCCCGCTTGGCCCCATGAGGGTGAGATACTCGCCTCTCTCCACGTCGAGCTCCTCAACCCGCAGCTTGAAGTCTCCAGCCATCACCCGTAGCCCCTCAACCCTTATCATCACCTTTCCTCCATCGCCCTCAATCCTGTGAGGATTATCAAGCTGGCTATGAGCAGTAGAACCGATAGCCCTGCGGCGGCCTTCAATCCCCTTGTTAGGAACCATTCGTAGACGAGGACTCCTGCGACGGTTGGGTGGTAGGCCACCACCATTATGGCTCCAACCTCGCTCACCGCCCTGGCGAGGCTCATCAGCCACCCCGTGAGGATGCTCCTCCACGCCAACGGCAGTGAGATGGTTAGGAAGACCCTCTGGGCTGAGGCCCCTAGGCTCCTCGCCACCTTCTCAAGCTCCAGGTCAATGGAGTCGAATCCCCTCTTGGCGAAGTTCACGGCGAAGGGTGAGGAGACGAAGACCATGGCGAGAACCACTCCGTAGAAGCTATCCTCAACTCTCAGGCCGATGGAGGAGAGCAGTTGGCCGAGGGGCGCCCTGCTGTTGAAGGCGAGGAGAACGGCTATGCCCGCAACGGTGTGGGGGAGGATTAAGGGGAGGTCGAGGAGGCCTTGGATGAGGCTTTTACCCCTGAAATCGCCCCGGCTCAACATGTAGGCGAGGGGGACGCCGAAGAGTGTTGAGAACGACGCTGAGACGGCTCCAGCTCCCAGCGACAAGGCTACAGCCGATAGGGCTTTGGGGTTCATAGCCGTATCTGGGATCCATCCACCCCCTATGGAGATGAGGGAGAGCAGGGGGATCACGAGGACTGCTATGAGGATGCTCGCCAGCCCTGATAGGTAGAGGAGAAACCACTTGGCACCGGCCAGGGGGGAGCCAGGCTCAACGGACATCAATCTCCCTCCTCTAGGAGCTCCGTAAGCCATTTTGGTGCTTCGCCGATGATTTCAGGCCTTATAGGTCTGAAGCCACTCTCCTCCAGGATCCCCCTCCCCTCATCGCTCAGAAGAAGCCTGATGAATCTCTTGGCTGTATTCTCATGCTGGGCATCCAGCGGAACCGTCAACCCATAGACGATGGGTGAAGCCTTCAGAGTCTTCGCCCCCCCTCCCGTCGCCATCAACTTCAACGAGACCTTGGCATACCAATCCTCTAACTCCGGATCGACGAGATTCAATTCATCCGGCAGCTCCACGTAGGAGAGACCCCTTGAGACTGCGACGTTCCTATACTCGAAGGCATAGTCCAGCATGCCAGCCTCGACGAGGGCGATGAGGTCGACGGATTTGCTCCTTACAAACACCCTAACCGAGTCGGGCTTAAGCCCCGTACAGTCGAGGTAGACTCCACTCTCATTCATCATGTAGGTGATACCGGCATGTTCCCTCAACATCCTCAGGGGTCTATCGTCATCGTAGTATAGTGAGGCCAAAGCCAACACCATCACGGCTCTGTAGCCGCAGGGGTCCTTATTTGGGTCTGAGAAGCCCACCCTCACATCGTCTCGTAGGAGTATCTCAAGCCAGTTCTCCTCGTTTATCTCCCCCGCGTATCGACTCTTCGATGAGTGGGCGATGACCATCTCATTTGATGCGTACTTCAGACACCATTCGGCGTGCTCTCCGAACATGAGGGCGGGTATCAACCTATAGTCGGCGCTTATGACGAGGTCGCATTTCTTCCCCATGTCTACCACCTTCCTTATGGCGTCGATGCTTCCACTCGGCTCGTTCAGCACCCTAATACCCTCGCGCCTCAGGATGGAGGCATAGCCTTCGACGACGTCGGTCATGCTCCCCGCATGGTATATGACGAGCTCCCCTGAGGGCCTCTCCACCATATACCAGCCTATGATTCCCAGGGAGAATATGAGGATGGTGATGGTGGCTATTAGGCCTCTGCGCACACCGTTCACCGTTATTCGATAACCGATAACGAATTTAAGACCTATGATCAGCATAAAAACCCTAAGGCCAACTATCCATCGATGGACAACTCCCTAAGGGATGTGAGAGAACGAGTTCAACTCCTCCTAGAGCTGGATGGTAAGCCCCTCATCGATTGGGAGCTGGCCTCTATATTGAGGCTCATCGAGGAGTGGGGCTCCCTCCTCAAGGCCTCGAGGCTGCTGGGTGTCCCCTATTCCAGGGCGTGGGAGCGGATCTCAAGGGCTGAGCGGTTGGCGGGCTTCAAATTGGTTGTCGCACGGAGGGGTGGGGCTGAGAGGGGTGGGATGAGATTGACGGAGGAGGGTAAACAGCTGCTGAAACGCTACCTAGAGGCTGAGAGGAGGGTTATGGACGCCTATAGGACGGTGAGCGGGGGAGAACCTGAAGCCCCCGACCTGACGTTGGCTCACAGCCACGACGTCCTACTAACAGTTATCCTCGACCGTCTAAGGTCTGAGGGACTCGATGTAGAGGATGCCTGTATAGGCTCAGGACTGGCCCTGGCATCCCTCAGCCTAGGGGAGTGCGACGTCGCCGCCTCCCACCTCTACGACCCTGAGACGGGGGAGTATAATCAGAGCTTCCTCAAGGCCTACTGGCTCACGGATCGAGTCGAGGTGATAGGGGGCTACATGAGGGAGCTGGTCTTCGCCTATAGACCCGGCCTCAAACCTCTCAGCATGGAGGAGACCCTGATGGGGCTGGTGGAGGGGAGGCTGAGGCTGATCAATAGGAATAGGGGATCCGGAACCAGGGTCTACCTCGATTATCTCCTAAAACCTCTATGCGGAGACCCCTCCAGGAGTGTTAGGGGCTATGAGGTGGTTGCTTACACCCACAGCGAGACGGCGAGGGCCGTTGCTTCGGGGAGAGCCGACGTCTGCCTAACCCTAAGACACTCAGCCGAGGTCTACGGCCTGAAGGCGACCCATGTCACCTGGGAGCGCTACGAGTATATCGCCCTAAAGGATCGACTGAAGAGGCGGGGTGTGCGGCATCTGAGGGAGCTCCTCAAATCCGATTGGCTCCTGGAGCTCGTAGGGTCCACCCCTGGATATAGGCCTCTATCCCATTAGTCGAGTAGGCATCCATGTCGTCTCAATTTCTCAGCTACATAGCCTAGGCCGAGCTTCTCCAGTTGTTCCCTCCTCTGCCATCCCGTTTCGGGATCCCAGCCGTGGAGCCTATAGTATTCGGTTAGCATCTCGTTATATCTCTCCCAGCTGAGCTTGAAGCCCCTCCAGGCGCCGGTCTTAACGGGTTCTATGAAGACCCTCATCGGCGGTAGATCATCCCTCCTAGTGAATCTCACGTGGAGGGTGTTGAAGGCCTTCTCCACCTCATGTATTCTCCACCCAATCCTCATGAGCTCCTCAGCTGAGAGCTCCACACCCGTTACGGCCTTGAAGAGCTTGGCGTAGTCCTCCGGCCCAAGCTTCTCGGTGCTGCCCCAGTAGGTGGAGAAGTAGCAGATGCCGAGGGCGTCCGTCAGGGCCTTATAGTTTTCAAACCAGAAGACGAGTTTGGCCTTTCCCTCATAGGCCGTCTGATAGGCGGCTGTGGGAACTCCGAAGAGTCTATTGGCCTCCTCTGGGGAGATGTCCCTCGCCTCCGTCGTCGGAGAGCCATCGAGGTGTCTGGCGCCCCTGGTTGACACCATGTGGCCGAAGCCCCAGGCTATGGAGGTTCTCACGCCGTCTATGATCCCCTGCCCCTTCACCTCCATCGCATAATACTCGGCTCCATTCCCGATCCTATTGGCTGCGGACTTGAAGCCCTCAGCCAATACGGCTCCAAAGCCCCTTCGATAGGCCAAGTCCTCCAGCATCCTGAGGAGGGCTTCACCATCCCCCCATCTAAGCGGTATCCCCGTCTGCTCCTCGGTGATTATGCCTCGCTCATAGAGTTCGAAGGCCCAGGAGAGGATCGTCGACGCATTATCGATGTCTATGCCTAAGTCGTTACAGATGGCTGTCGCCTTGATGATAACCTCGGGGTCGTCGATGTCGAATCTTGGGCCGAAGCCGTAGCCTGAGTTGGCGTGGAGGCCGACGCATAGGGTTCCAGCGTATCTACCCTCCCTGATCTCCAGCCGATTTATACAGGGTTCACAGCAGGAGGGGTCGCAGGGGATCATCTCAACCCTATATGGCTTTATGTTCAGCAACCTCTCCAACTTCTCGTCGACCCACTGATCATCCTGATAATTCCTCACCGGTAGGATGCCCCTCCGCTGGAAGTTGGGTATGACTCGCCCATAGGAGCCCACCGTCATCTGAAGGCGGGCATGCTCCGTTCTCCGCAGTCTATCCCTGATCTCCTTAGATAGCTCCTCTAGGGCTTCGGGGTCTGCCACCTCCACCTCCCCCGTGCCGAGGGCTGCTATGGCCTTGAGTCTCTTCGACCCCATAACGGATGCGAGGGCGCATCCACCTGCTGCGTGACCCGTGTCGACGATGATGGCTGAGGCGAAGATTAGGTTCTCACCGGCAGGCCCTATGGATGCCGTGCTTATCGCTTGGTCTACCTCCTCCCTCAGCCGTCTCTCTACCTCATAGATGCCGAGGCCCCATAGATCTGAGGCGTCTCTCAGCTCCACGTCGCCGTCGACGATGGAGAGGTAGAGAGGCCTCTTCGCCCTCCCATATATGATGATGTTGTCGAAGCCAGCGCGCTTTATATGGCTTCCAAGCCCCCCGCCGACATTTGAGTAGGCTATTCCCCCCGTGATAGGGTTTTTAGAGCTTATGTTAGTCCTAGTGGCCTGGGGGACGCCTGCCCCGACGAAGAGGCCAGGTGAGAAGATCAATAGATTCTCAGGGTCGTAGGGTCTCACATCCACATCCAGCTCGTCGAAGAGAATCCTGGAGCCTACACCCCTTCCACCCAGGAATTCGATGTATCGCCTAGAGTCCTCAATGGTGATATCCTCGTGGGTTAGGTCTATTCGGAGGGTCTTACCCGCTAAACCCCCCTGGAGCTCCATCCTTCAAAGTGGGGATAGCCCTCTTAAAACATCCTCTCAGGGCTTCCACCTGTGATTAGGTAGATGGCAGCCGTAGCTAGAAGCGTGGCGACGGCTACGGCGGTGAGGGCCATATTATACCCCTTTAAGTCGATGAGGAGGCCAACGAGGGTGGTGGAGAAGGCTCCAACCAGGTTTCCAATCATGGTGACAACCCCCAATCCCAGGGGCCTCAGCTCTAGGGGCAGCCCCGAGGTGATGGAAGCATAGATCGTCGGGGAGAACGAGTAGAGCGCCAGGCCGATGAGTAGGAAGATGAGCCAGAGCGATCCTAGGTTTGGAAGCCACGTTAGGGTGAGGATTAAGAGGCCTGTCAGGGCGGAGGCTAGGCAGATGGCATTCCGACCGCCGATCCTCTCAGAGATATAGCCGCTGGATACCTTTGAGAAGAATCCCGCCGCGGGGAGGATCATAGATATAAGACCCGCCGTCTCTAGGGTGGCCCTCCTAAACTCGACGAGGTAGATTGGGGTGAAGTTGAAGAGGGTTCTAAGGCAGAGATTATAAACCGAATGCGCCAGGGCCATGGAGGTCAAAAGCCTTGGAAATCCCCAAAGCTCCCTTAGACCCCCCGAGGCCTCACCCCCCTCCACCGCCTCTCCGTCTCTCAATAGGAGGCTCGTGGCGAGGGCTAGGAGGAAGGCTGGCAGTGAGAGAAGCATGAAGGCCCACCTCCAGCCTAGACTGGAGGCGATGGCAACGCTCAGGGGCAGAGCCACCGCATGGCCGAGGTTTGGACCCGACTCATGGAACCCTATAACCCTCCCCTGTCTACGGCCAAATCGCCTGGATAGCAGCGTATTCGCTAGTGGGAGGTGTATCCCCTGGAAGAGGCCTAGGAGAAATCTGAGGGTGAGGAACTGTAGAAGGTTCTGGGCGTAGAAGTTTAAGAGGGTCGCCAGGCCGTAGCCCACCATGCCGGCGATGAGAACCCGCTTTATGCCGAATCTCCTAGCCATGAGGCCGGCTGGAATCTTGATGAGAACATAGCCGATGAGATAGGCGGTTCCAAAGAGTCCAGCCTGCGTATGCGTGATCCCCATCTCCTCCACCAGGACTGGAAGCAGCGGCGGTAGAATCGAACGGCAGAGATAGATGGTGACCCATCCAAACCAGCAGAGCAGGAGAACGGTGTAGTCAGGCCTCCAGCTCCCCAAATCGGCTTACTAACCCCACAATCTCATATATGAACTCTATCAACTCCCTTTGATGAGGCTCGTAAGATATAGGGCTAAAGAGGGAGTCGTTCTAGGACTCTGGGATGGAGAATGGGTAATCAACCTCACAGCCCTAAATCCCGAGGTTTTCACCTCCTTCACCAGACTCGCCCTCCACGCCCATGGGAGGGGAAAGCATAGACGGGGTGATCTTCGAGGGAGGGCGCGGAGACGAGTAGGGAGTCTCTAACCCCTGAAGATCCCGAGAGTATGGGATTGTATTGGCATAGACAGCTCCTCAAGACTTCGCTTCATCCCTCTCCCTAAGCCTCTCGATGCCCTCCTCGACGATGCCAACCAACATATGTTTTAATCTCCTCATCGCTATTAACATGATCCCAACTTGTATTCGCATCATACAGGCGTGCTGGTCGCTGATATATGTTAGTCCATCTCGACATGACGCATGGATGCTACTGGCATAATCCAACTTCTCTCAGTACTCCTTGAATCTCCCGTCTCTCAGCCTCCTCCAATGGGAGGGAGGGTGGCCTGGGATATCCGCCTGGTTTGCCTAGGAGTCTTAATGCTTCTTTAACCGCGCTGAGTTGATTGTATCTCTTTATGATGACCTCATTTATTCTCGTGAGTTTCCATTGAAGATCTCTAGCGGTGATGAGATCACCCCTCTTAAAGGCGTTGAAGAGTTTGATGCACATCTCCGGGGCTATAATGGATACGCCGACTATACCGCCTTTTCCTCCCATCAACAGCGTGGGAAGTAGGAGGTCTCCTGTGCCAGCTAAAATGGATATCTTGTCACCGACTAGGCGGGTGAGTTCTGAGATCCTCCAGAAAAGTCCGCTGGAGTCCTTGATGCCTATAACATGATCAAACTCCTCCACAAGCTCAACGATGATCTCGATGTCTATGTTGTATCCCACGAATTTTGGAACGTTATACAATAGTGTTGGGACATCGAATTTTCCGAGGATAAGTTGATAGTGCCTCAATAGTTCACAGCTATTTGGGGTATAGTAGAAGGGGGGTGTTAATAGTATAGCGTCCACCCCCAAATCCACAGCGTCCCTAATCTGCCTCATCACTTCCCTCGTTCCAGGGGCGGCCACCCCCGCTATAACCGGTCTGCCATCAACCGAATCAAGAACGATGCTGATGACCTCCCTACGCTCCTCTAAGGTTAGATAGGGGCCCTCCCCATTGCTTGCACAGGTCACTAGGCCATGAAGTCCTGCGTCAAGCCAGAACTCTATAAGCTCTCTGAGAGCCTCCCCATCTATCTCCCCCCTCCTATCAAAGGGGGTGACGTGAGGTGGATATACTCCCTCAAGGGTTTTAAGGGTCATAACCTTCACCGGCGCCACATTAAACACTTCCCTATTAAAACCTTGATGGTGAGAACTCATTTTGAAGAAACTCTAGAACCTATTGAATCCAGATTAGATCATCACGAATTAAAAATGAGGTGGAATGATGATGCTAAATTGTTAAATAGAGAAAGAGATTGCTAAATCTATTAATGGTTAGGCGAGATCTCTCCACCTTCAGCTTCACCGATGCCCCAAAGATCGTAGCCGGCCCTCCAGGTCCGATATCTAGAAGGCTCCTTGATAAGTAGATTAAGTGGGAGGGTGGAGCGGTCTCCTATCCGAGAGGGGCGCCCGTCGCCTTCGAGGAGGGGAGAGGCGCAACCATCAGAGATGTGGATGGAAATGTCTTCATAGACTTCTTCGGAGGCGCCGGCGTCCTCAACGTCGGACACTGCAACCCCTATGTGGTCGAGGCAGTTAAGAGGCAGGTGGAGAAGCTGACCCACTCCCTCGACTTCCCCACCTTCCCGAGCTCGTTGAGGAGTTGATCGCCATAGCACCTGGAGCCTTGAGGAATGCCTGTAAAGTGCTCTTCGGCGGCCCCACGGGTTCGGATGCCGTTGAGGCATCCGTCAAGTTGGCGAAGATCAACACCGGCAGATTCGCCTTGATAGCCTTTGAGGGCAGCTATCATGGGATGACGGGTGTGGCCCTAAGCCTGACGGCTGACAAGAAGTTCAAGGAGAGGTATCTCCCCCTAGTCCCAGAGGTTCACTTCGTCCCCTACGCCTACTGTTATCGATGCGCCTTCGGACTTGAGTATCCCGAATGCGGCCTTAGATGCGACGCCTACCTAGAGTATATCCTGGAAAACCCTAACTCCGGAGTCGTCGATCCCGCAGCGGTGATAGTGGAGCCTGTACAGGGGGAGGGCGGCTCCATCGTTTCGCCCAGGGACTTCCGTGAGATCAGGCGGATAACCGAGGAGCACTCCATCATTCTGATAACGGATGAGATACAGGCTGGTCTCGGTCGAACAGGGAGGATGTGGTCCTGCGAACACTCGGGGGCAACCCCCGACACAATAACGATCTCCAAGGGAATAGGGGGAGGCCTCCCCCTATCCGCGATCATGTATAAATCCGAACTCGACGTCTGGAAGCCTAGAGCCCATATAGGAACCTTCCGGGGTCACTTAACTGCCATGGCGGCCGGAGCTGCGGCGCTCAGATTCATGAAGGAGTATGACCTGCCAAGACACGCCTCCGAACTAGGGAAGCATATTCTTAGGAG
>Ga0190363_1000447_pt1 | contig 24056 bp, 23 predicted proteins | sample 48721867_MG_FD_161272 | JGI IMG/M metagenome (GOLD analysis project Ga0190363, IMG submission 161272) | Hydrothermal vent microbial mat bacterial communities from Southern Trench, Guaymas Basin, Mexico - 4872-18-6-7_MG | ecosystem: Environmental > Aquatic > Marine > Hydrothermal vents >... | reverse complement strand
AATTGTAATCATAGGGGATTAAAATGCTATAATTTTGAATTTTAACGTTAAGATTTAAAATTTCTTTTACATAATGGTAAATATATGATGTAACTTGATAATATCCTGGATATCCAGAATATGTATCTTTTATTGATGAAAGATATTCATAATGTCTTTTTATATTATCGATATTAATTGAGAAAATTACATGATTGAGAAATTTTTCATAATTCTGGTTTAGAGCATTTACCTGGAAATTGCTTGTAGATATAATTAGTATTAATAGTAGCAGATAACTGTAAATTAATTTCATAGATTTAGAAATTTCAGCTAAGATAGTGGATAGTATCTCTTTAATCAAATTCACACCAATATAAGTATACTTAAGGGAAAATTAAAACTTTTTATATATTTTCAGCTAACATTAAAACTTCTCTATATTCATGTTTTCTAAAAATATTCAACAATTTTAAAATTAATTTCAACATATTCACATATTACTATGTTTCGAAATCCGATGATAGCTCTATAAAACTGAAATCGAGATTAGTAATGATTTAGCGTTTTTCTACTATTTCTCCGATGTGCATATATTGTATTCTTAAGGCAAAGTTTTATTAATAGTGAGTTTTGTGAAAATGTTGGTGGTTTCTGTGTTCAGGAATCAGAAGCCAGAGAAAAATATTTTCACTTCTACTGCAATTACATTAGTTTCAATTTATAAATTAAAGTTAAGAGGGAAGAGCTGTACTGTGAGAAGCATTAAATTATTAAAGGAATTAAATTTTATGCAGAAGGAGGTTTAAATAGCGGTCTCATTCATGGAAAGAAATCAGCACTCAAGATCCTCTTCATTTTTCTGCGGGGCTAGAGTCATCATCAGATAATATTAATGTTAGGAATTATATAATATTGTTGGTTTAAATGATATTAAGTTGGTCTTCACAATACCTGTTTATGAAATCAGATACACTTGGTCACCGATTTTAATCATCAATACTTACTACAGACAGATTCGAAAGTGTCTGTTAAGCATATATATTTTATAGACTGATATTTATTTGGTGTTTTTATGGAGTATTTTAGGAAGAAGGAAAAGGAGATTGCAGAGTTTTTGTCTGGTCTTATTAGATTTAATACTTCTAATCCTCCTGGAGATGAATTGGAGGCCGCAAAGTTTGTCGGTGAAAAGCTTAGTGAATATGGTTTAGAATATGAGATACTGGTTTCTGAGGGTAGGCGTGCAAACATTATTTCAAGACTTAGAGGTGTCGAGGAAGGTCCTAGACTTCTCCTTCTCTCTCATTTGGATGTTGTTCCAGCTAATGCTAGGGATTGGAGTGTTGACCCTTTTAGCGGGTTAATTAAGGACGGATATATTTGGGGTAGAGGTGCTATCGATGATAAAAGTCATGTTGCGGTCGAATTATTTACTTTAATCGGATTATTGGAGAATAGAGTCAAGTTTAGAGGTGAAATTATTTTTGCCGCTACTGCTGATGAGGAGATGGGTGGAAAATATGGTGCAGGATATCTCGTTGAAAAATGTCCTGAGAAGGTTAGAGCTGAATATGTTTTAAGTGAAGGAGGAGGGTTTGGTATAAAATTTGGTGATAAAATTGTTTTCAATGTTCAAACCTCTGAGAAAGGTGTTTACTGGTTTAGGTTGAGAGTAAGAGGTAGACCTGGTCATGCATCTATTCCTAGAAGCGGAGATAATGCTATTGTAAAAATGTCTAAGATTATTAATTTAATTGAGAAAAATAAGCCTCCCATAGATGTTAATAGACATGTTAAACTTTTTATTGAAACTTTGGGACGAGCTTCAGGTAAAGGTTTTCTTATAAAAATGTTGTCTAGCAAGTTTTTATTGGAAAAAATGCTGGGTAAAATGGATGAAAATATTGCTTCCTTACTCGATGCTATGCTTAGAAATACTATTACACCTACAAAGATAAATGCGGGATATAAGGAGAATATTATTCCAGATGAAGCTGAATGTATATTTGACTGTAGACTTCTTCCAGGCTATAATGAATCCTTTGTAGAAGGGTATTTAGGGAAAGTTTTGGGAGACATAGAATATCATATTGAATTTCTCCATAGGGAAAGAGCTACTCAATCCGACATAAACACCAGTTTATACAGAGTTATTAAAAAAGTTATTAGAGAAACTGTTCCAAACTCGTTTATAACACCCTTTATGAGCACTGGTGGAACCGATTTAAGATATTTTAGACAGAAGTTTAACAGTATTGCATATGGTTTCCAACCAATATTAGTTGACACTTCTTTAAAAGAATTTATGAGCATGATTCATGGTATTGACGAAAGAATATCTATTAAAAACCTCGTGTTTGGTGTAAAAATAACATATAATGTTATAAGGGAATTTATGGGTGTAAAGTGATATTAATATTCTAGAAGTATTGTTATATGTTTATCTTTATTTTCTATTAATTCATGATATGCTAATGGAGCATCTTCTATCGAGTATCTTCCAGTAATTAGATTTTCTACATTAATTCTTCCAGTCGTCAGCAATTTGAGTAAAAGATTTATATCGTCATCTTTCGTCCAGTAATGAGGATATGATTCAACTCTAGGTCTAATGCTTGTATGTGCACCGATCACCATTAAACCCTTCCTATGTATAAGTGAATAAAAATTTATTGTTAATAGTCCACGGGTACTGCCAAGCAATACTAAACGTCCTCTCTCACCAGCTATTTTTAATGCAGGTTCTATAGCGTTTGGAAATCCGCTTACCTTATTACAACGTCTACACCCCCTCCATCAGTTATTTCATCTATCCTTTTAAATATATCCTCTTTTAATGGATTTATAACGTATTCTGCCCCGTTTTCTAAGGCTTTTTTAAGCCTATAGTCGATTAAATCTATCCCTATAACTGGGAAACCTCCATTAAGCCTAGAGAATTGTAGTGCAAGTATATCTTACTATACCTTAAATTTATGCTAAAATGAGAGGCACTACAATTTATTATTCGGCTTTTAAGCCAAATTAAAGTCGTATTTGCCTCCAGGCACAATTTATATTGCTCCTAACTGAAATATGTATTTAATCCATGCATTAATCTAATATAGGGCTTGGATGCAAATAAATATAGGAATTATAGAGGATATTATTAGTATTATCTTTATCGAGGATTAAAAACTTGTATGAAAGCTCTCTTAACTCATCATCTCTTATATTAGAATATAGGAATTTGAATTCAATGCATCTTTCCAGCTTAAAGATGGTGCCCTCTCATTTTAGCATAAATTTAAGGTATAGTAAGATATATGAAATACTGAAGATACATTATACTCAGATATATATGGTTGAGAAAGATATAAATATAGAAATAAGAAAGTTGATTGATGAAGGTAAAATAAAGTATACTTTACATGAAAAAATTAAAATAGGTAGATGGATATTGGGAGAAAAGATAGGTGAATTTATTGGTTGTAAGGGTAGGGTTGAAAGTAAAGGGAAAAAAAATATTAAAGCTAATCGTATTAGTTAATAGTGGTGCAGAAAGTAAGAGACCCTGCTTAGTCGTAGATTTACCTACAGCTAAAAGACTTGGATTCTGGCCTCCAGAGAAAGCTGAAGTATTTTCGGTGGAGGAAGCCTCTCATGTTGGAGAAGTTTATTTAATCAGAAACGCCGTAAGACTTGAGTTAATTGATGAAAGAGATAACAGGATAGCGGAAATAAAGTCCGACTTGGTAATACATATAGGATTATCTGAACCTCTAATAACGGATACCACTATAGATGCTTTAGGCATACAGATTATAAGTTTTGGAAAAGGTTTATGGAGACATATAAGTGACCCTCCTAATACTGTGAGAAAAAGTGCTCATAAATTATAGTATTAGGTAACTAATAATTTACATCTGTAAATAAACGATAAGTCAAGTATAATAGTTTTATCTAAGCTTTTAACGGAGATTGAGTAATAAAAGGTTTAACCTTCTATTATCAATGGGCTAAACTAATGCCTAAAATATGCTTAGAGAAGTCTAATATCTTATTTCATTAATATATTATTACCTTTAACTTCCTCTTTATTGTAGCTTTATTTGTTAGTTCTATTATAACATTATTTTCAGTCATTTTATGAGATGCTTCAATCCTCTCATTATCTATTAAAACCTCTATTCCATCGATTTTTTCAACATCTTCTCCACTTCAATAGTCTTTAAACCTGAAGCTAAGACCTAAGAAAAGAAATAGCAGAGAGAGACTGATAAGACTTATCAAAGCCCCTTATTCTGGAGACGGTTTTGAGAATTATATAGAATATAAGAATATATGCAATGAATATTTAGTTTATAGAAAACTTGGAGAATATTAAATTTATATATTATTTTATGAATCTAGTCAACCTTCTATTTATCAGTTCCAGTTTCTGTATATTTGAAAACTTTAGTATATTTTTAGTTTTTCCAGCTATCTCCAAAATATTTATTTTCTCTTCCTGAAATGCTTTTCTAAGCATTAGCCAGAATAAATCATTTATTTTAAGTTCTCTAGAATATTGCATTGATATTTTATCTACTATATTCATGAAATCTGGATATGGTGGATAATCTGGTGTAGAAATTATACATATTTCTAGGGTTTTCTCTATATTTAATCCATAAGATAGTAGTTTTACAGGTGTTTCCATATTTGAATATGGTTTGTATAAAACTATATTGGTACTCCATACTTCTGGCAATATTTCATCAATATTTTCTTTAACCTTTTCAAGATTGGTTTTATTTTTAGGATTTATTAACTCAAAATATTTTATTATATCATGATAATCTCCTAACGATAAATATTCTCCTTTCTCAAGAATTATATCTGCTAATATATAGTCATTTAAAAGTGTATATTTTTTCCTACATATTTTTTTAAAATCTTCTTTTGATAGATATTTATACGCTATATGTTTTGTACTTATTCTCTTTACTATTCCAGCTAAACCTATTCCTCTATTTTTAGCGAGATTATACGTTTTTCCAAGTATTTTTATTAGTTCCTCCCGTTCTCTAGCATAATATGGTTTAAAGAATATTTCATTTAATGGAAACTCTCCATCCCTTATAATAGCATATATATTATCCTTTACATCTACTTTCTCTAAAACATTTTTCATAACAATTAGTTCATTTATCTTTGCTATAAAAGATATGTCTGAAATCTCCTCCAACTCCTCCGGTATAGATAGGATCACAGATATTTCTGGCTTAATGTTTGTAGGATATATTATATATGCTATTACGATTGGTGCAATTTTACCTATACTTAAACTCATAGGTATTGGTTCGAATGAAGAATCTATTGCAACAATTTTTTCAGAAAATTTTCGTGTCGATATCCTTCTTACATCTTCTCTAGCACTCCAATATATTTTTTGAATTAAAATTTTCTCTTCGTTTAAAATTTTCTGAAAACTCTGTGTATATTGTTTAGCCTTATCATATAGACTATATAATAGTGTTGATGATATGAAGTCTTTTTCCTCTTCCTCCATCCATCTATCTAGACTCATCTACTTCCCCGGAAAGGTATGTATAAGTATAGGTCTATTAAACGGATTTAACAGACCAGCTATGTAAAAATCTCCTCTACCCATGATATTTGGATTAATATCATAGATATTTATTATACCTGAAATTTCCTTTAAATCATTCATTGTTTGAAGCGGCCCCATAATTATGCTTCCAATATTCGACCTAATCTCTGTATCCAGGTCTGAAATCCATCTCTGACTAGCAAGTATTAACCCAAACCTCCACTTCCTACCCTCTCTAGCAGTTCTAGCAATAAGATACTTCGATGGAAAAGACGTATCTGATGCATAGTTTTGAGCCTCATCTATGATTACAGCTACATTTATTTCCCTAAGCTTCTCCTCTATCTCAAACCAAAGTCTATCCAATATATCTGATACGATTCCCCTCCTAACCTCAATAGTTTCATTAGATATATCCAATACGATACATTTAGTATCTTTATTTAAAAGGATTTCAGCAATCTTTTTGGCAGTATATTTTCGATTACTAAATCTATTTAGATTTAATCTACCCTCAATAAAAGCACTTTTAATAAGCTTTAAAACCATTTTAATCATAGTCGTGCCTCTGCCACCCATAATATTTATTGTTGATGCAAGTATCTGATAAAATCTATGATTGTCCCATATAATTTTGTTTAGATCTATTTTTGACGCAACCTCTTCCAATTCTTTCATAATTTCTTGAAATGGTATTGTCTCCCCAATAATATTTTTCTTAAAGGATTTAAACGAGAGACTTGAAATAGATTTTAAAAGTTTTTCGGCCTCTCCGATATCTCCACCAGAAATAGAATATAGGTATGTGGCTATCTCTATATAGTCACGTGAGTATGAATCCTGGTATACTCCAAGCGCACTGGTTATTATCGAAGCTATACTTGAAATATTCGGTATAATTTCTCTATCAGATATAACTATATATTTATCTTTGAAGAATGGTACATAGTCTCTGCCAGAGTGGTCGAATACAATAACCTTTCTACCTATTCTTACAAGTTCATCTATAAGTATTCTAACTGCATGAGATTTTCCACATCCAGTTCTACCTACAATCGCTAAATGATAGTTTACTGCATCTGGATTTAAGGGTACACTCCATCCAGAAAACTTATGGAAACCGATATACATTGGATTATTAATAATATTTAGTTCTCCAAGCAATTTTTTATTAACTCTATATACAGGACTTCCGGTAGATGGTGGTACAGGTATCATTGGCTCAAAAACTTTTTCACGTATAATTCCAAGTAGGCTTACAATGGCATTCATATAAGACATAGCGTATACTGAATCAATGTCTCTAGGAATATCGGGAAGCCTTGAAGATAACAATGGATTATCCTCAAAAATCTTTATAACTACACCTAAATATCTATACTTATTTTTACTGACGATTAATACTAAATCCTCTAAATTTACATCCATTTTATCCTTAATTCTAACAGTCACCTGATTCGTAGAAGTCGAACCAACCAATGGACCAATATATAAATCACTATACATTCGTCATCACATAATTCAAATATAATCCAGTATTTTTAAGTTTCTATGATTAAATATCCATATTATTTTACTAGACCATCATAGTAGTCACTATGGTGAAAAATATTTATTCTTTTATTTCCATAGATTTTTCTAATAATTTCCGTATTTTGATTAGCTCGTTAAGTATTTTTTGCTCAATGGTTTCTTCTTCGTAGGTCTCTACTGCTACTGGTTTTCTACCTTCTACAAGCTTTATTATTAATTTTCTTAGTTCTTCATATTGCTCGATTCCTTCTATTCTTATTTCTGCCCTAGCCTGTCCCGAATAACCTGCTGTTTGGACTTTAAGAGACGCAATTCCAAGTCTCTTTGAGATTGGGCCTTGAATTATATCTATGTTTGTTATTCTATTGTAAGGGACTATTCCAGTCATTTTAAACCATACTCCTCTTCTCCATACAATTTCATTTTCAGTAAGTTTATAGGCTATTGTATCATAATATTTAGGAATCCAATAGGCTATGAAGATTAGAGTAACTAATATTGGTATCGAAATACCTAGTTTTACCATAGGTGGTGCGAGAAATATTATTAGAAGATACCATGGTAAAATAGCGAACATAAATACTAATAATAGATAAATATAATAGAGCTTTTTAAGCTGTAACGATGGCTTAAATTCCTTACCAATCTTTATTCCAAGTTTTTCTCCGCCTTTCAAAATACTCATCCCATTTTATTTTAACTACCTTTATAAACCTTCAACTCAAATAAATGATATATAAGCATATGATTATTTTGATATTTAATAAGGGAAAGAGGTTTAAAGTTCTGAAAGAGTGAGATAATAAATCTGTGAGAATTCATAGTATTTAAATATCCCATATAATGTGTAGGATATGGTGTATATATGATAATCGATGTACATGCACATTGTTCATTAAAACCTATTTGGCTAGGATACGATTCTATTAAAGATAAATTTAATCGCTTTATAACGTTAGAAGAATTATTAGACAGAATGAAGAAGGAGTCTATTGATATGGCCGCTATTCTTCCTCTACAGAGTCCTGAAAGCTCCATTGAAATAGTAAGTACACGTGATGTACTTGAGATGTATAAAAGATATCCTAGTAAAATTATACCTTTCTGTAATCCCGATCCACGACTTTATTTGGGAAATAAAAAGGCTTTAGAATTTATTTTAGAAGAATTTAAGAAAATGGGTTGCAAAGGTGTTGGAGAAGTTACTGCAAATATTTATTTTGATGATCCAAGAGCTTTAAATTTATTTGATATTTGTGAGCGCCTTCAGCTTCCCATTCTATTTCATATAGGTCCAAAGCTAAATGGTTATTATGGTTTAGTAGATGACCTTGGATTGCCAAGGCTTGAAAAAGTTTTGAAAATGTTCCCCGATCTAATATTTATCGGACATTCACAACCATTTTGGGCCGAAATTTCAGGAGACATTAAGCCAGAAGAAAGAAATGGTTATCCTAAAGGTAAAGTTGTGCCAGGTGGAAGGGTAGTAGAGCTTCTCAAAAAATATCCAAATCTATATGCAGATCTATCGGCTGGCAGCGGATATAATGCTATATCTAGAGATAGAGAATTTGGAATATGGTTTTTAGAAGAATTTAAGGATAAACTTTTATTTGGCACCGATATAGATATGCCTAATCAAGAGGTACCACAGTTAGCCTATTTAAAGAAACTTTTAAATGAGGGAGAAATATCTAGAAATACATATGATAGAATAATGTATGAGAATGCTATAAATAATTAAAACATTGTCATTTCTTACTAATAATTTAAAAGTATTGGATATTTAGAATAATTAGTCTTAAAATTAATTTTTCATTGTTTATTTTAAGAATTTCTTGGTACAATTAAATTAGAACATGCTATCTATGTAAGTTTCATAGTCTTGTAGGAATAATCTATTTGTCTTCTTCAATTATATTTAGCTTTAACAGTCTTGCGAGATTTATAAACTGTTTTCTCCAGTCTCCTATAACTGTTACTCTGTGCCATCCAAAGTCTACAACCATGTTCCAGTTTTCAAATATTTTGTCAACATCGCCTTCAACTGCAAGCTTCGTCCTACATCCCTTATCTTCCTCAACGTTTCCAACGGTTCTACCGCTATGTATCGCCAATGCCATTTCTCTAATATTTAACTTTACTGTAGTAACTTTCTCTCCGGGTGGAAAGAGCACTTGCACTGATACGCCGCTTCTATCCTCTGCATGTGAGCGAAGTATATAAGGTGCATCAACAACTTTATCGAATCCATATATCTTTGTAGCCGCAACACAGTGTACATATATTATTTGATTTGAACCTAAATCGATTACTGGATCGGATACAAAGCTAGGTCTATTCGTCAAATATCTTATCATCAACATCGTTACAGTTGAATCTATATCGGCCTCACATGTACCTATAAATCCCTCATTATTTAACTCTACAAATGATAGACAAGGATAGGCAGGAAGCTTTCCTCCATAGACCAATCCTAAACAATCTATTGTAACAGCATTTGCACCAGTCATCTCCATAGCCTTTTTAATAGCAACATGTAGTCTTGCAGCCCTATATATCTCATCTCTACTTGGTTCAACTATCTTTACAGCTTTTTTAACCCATTTCTCAAAATATTTTTCAGCCTCCTCATCACTAACTTCATTATATATTTTATTTAGATCTTCAGGTTTCATTACAACTATCTTTATACCAAAATATTTTTCAAGTTTCTCTGCAGTCTCCCAATGTTTTCCTTGAAAAGCCCAATCCAGGTAGGTTGGTCTATCCGTTACTACAAGGATCTTAGAGTTCTTCAACCTATTTATTACATATAGAAGTTTAATAGTCTCTATAATATCGGAAAACTTAGATGAAGCTATACCTATTACTGGATAACCTTTTCTTCTAGCTCTGGCTAATCCTATTAGAAACTCTCCTGAACCTGCATATAGATCATCTACAAATATCGTTGGCTTACTTCTCTCTAAAATCTTTTCATATGCTCCAGACCATATACCTAGAAAATATATTACATATCCATCAACATCTCCGATTTCATCTAAAATTCTTTCAACATCTTTTCTACTATATATGATTTTAGTAATAAATGATATTTCAGGCATACTCTTTTTTAAAATAGATAGTATTTCTTCAGACCTTTTCTCATAATTATATCCTACATATGGCCATGTTTTCGTCTCAGGTGGAACCGCCGAGAATATTAGACCCACTTTAGCTTTCAAAATAATATCACCAAAATTTAATCTATCTCTATGGTTTAAAATACTTATCTTTTTTCGGACATAAAAAATATAGGAACTAATGACGATAGATTCGCTATTCCAGCAACTATAAATACTAATCTTGGATCAATATTGTTCCAAATATATCCTCCAATTATTGGAGAAGGTATTATAAATAAGCCTACTAGTGTATCAGAAATCCCCGAAATTGTTGCAACATATTCCTTAGGTACAGAAGATGATAATAATAGTCTTCTAGCTGGAAGATCTAGAGTAATAGAGAAACCTAAAAATATGTTTGCAAGCATCATATCGGTAAAGTTTCTGGATAAACCATATCCTATATAACCTATACTTGTTAAAATAAAATGTAATATTAATGCTATCTTTCCACCAAATTTATCAATAGATTTTCCACTAATGATCTGAAAGCTTAGCTTCGAAAATCTTTTTACAGCAACTAGAAACCCTATTGCAGTTTCACTTAAAAGTAATACATGTTTTGCTAATAAAGGCATATAGGAAGTTGAGATAAATATAGAGGAATCATGTAGAATTAGAGATAGTGTAAGCAATATTACTATCCTATTTTTAACAAGATTTTTAAAGCTTGGTAAAGTAGAGTGATCTGGCTTAATGCCTATATCTGGAAAAAGAATTAGTGAAAAAATAGATGTAAGTAAAAATATCATTCCACTAACTTGATTTAAAAAAATGTAACCATAATTTTGAACAATGCTTCCAGATAACGCTGAACCAATCATATATGCTATATCTGTTGAAAAGAAATATATCGAGAAAATTGTACCCCTCTCCCTTACCTTACTTAGGAATGATATAATCTTTACACTTAACTGTACATATAATGATGAAGCGAATCCTGCTATGAAGCATATTAATACGAGCAGATAGAAACCAGAGACATAATTAAGTAAAACAATATAACTAAATGATAAAATATTTGCTAGAAATATATTTATCTTTAAATTAACTCTATCTATGATAATCCCAGCAAAAAATGATAGAAGAAATCTAAGACTAAATATCAGCGTACCTGCAACTCCTATTTCATTAATAGTGAACCCTCTATAATCTAGAAATAAAGAGAAAAGAGTTTGCCATAAAGATAATCCTAAGTAAAAGAATGCACTTAGAAATATGTAGCTTACAAAGTTTTTGCTGTATCTCAAATACATCCATCTCAATTCGATTATTGATTAAAGCTAAATATATGAAGTGACTATTATATTTTAATATGTTTATAAGGTTTTACAGAAATAGTTTTACTGAAAATATATGTAAAATATGTGGAGCTAAATCTAAAACAATTTCAAGCATTATAGGGGTATGTGTAGACTGTCTGCGTAGAAATCCAGATGCATTAAAGATAGCATTAAAAACTCATAAGAAAAGTAAGAGCAAATATGGATTACCCTCGCAACCTCCGAAAGATAAAGATGGTTTAAAATGTAGTTTATGTGCTAATGAATGTGTTATTCCAAAAAATGGATATGGTTTTTGCGGACTTGTTAGAAATATTAATGGTAGATTGATAAGGTTGGCTGGAACACCGAGTAAAGCTATTGTAGAATACTATTATGATGAACTACCCACAAATTGTGTTGCCGAGTGGTTTTGTCCAGGATGTACTGGAAGAGGATATCCTAAATATGCTTTAAAAAATGGTCCAGAATATGGTTACTATAATTTAGCTGTATTTTATGGTGCATGTAATCTTGACTGCATATTTTGTCAAAACTGGTCTTATAGAAATCTAACATATAATCTTGCTCCAACTATGTCTGCAAGGGATCTTGCCTCAAAGGTAAATGAGAAGGTTACATGTATATGTTTTTTCGGAGGAGACCCTTCTCCACAAATACCTCATGCATTAGCTACAGCGAAAATGGCTTTAAAATGGGCTGAAAATAGAAATAGAATTTTAAGGATTTGTTGGGAGACTAATGGATTAATGAATAGCAGATTATTGGAGGCTGCTACAAAAATTTCGTTAAAGAGTGGAGGTATAGTTAAAATTGATTTTAAAGCGTGGTCCCCCCAGGTCTTTAAGGCGTTAACTGGTGTAGACAATAGTAGAGTATTAGAGAATATAAAAATTGTGTCAAAATATATTGAAGAGAGAAGGGAAGTTCCATTACTATGCATAAGTACATTGCTTGTTCCAGGATATGTTGATGAATATGAGATTAGAATGATTTCGAGATTTATTGCGAGCATTGATCCAGAAATACCCTACAGTTTACTGGCATTTCATCCAGATTATTTGTTAACAGACCTTCCTCCCACAAGCAGGAGGCATGCATATAATTGTTTAAAAATTGCTAGAGAAGAGGGATTAAAAAATATAAATATAGGAAATATATGGCTGCTTGGCAACTATTATTAGTCTAAGTGAAAAAATGAGTAAGGATACTAAAGTTAATATAAAAATATTGACAATAATTTCATTTATCGAAGGCATCTATATAAATACGGTTGATGTAAATTTTCAGCCATATATATATATTGTCCATAGGATTTTCGATGAGCATGCTAGGATTGATCAATGGCATACTTTTCTCCGGGATACTTGGCACAATATTCATGCAGATTGGAGGAATTCTTGCAGACATAAAGGGTAGAAGGAAAACACTAATTTTATCAAAACTTTTTGAAGCCCTGGGATACTTAATTCTATTCCTAACACTATATTTTAAAAATATTTTTATATTAATTATCGGAGCTATACTGGTCACTCTTTCATCCCTAGCTTCTCCTGCCTGGGATGCAATAATACTTGGATCCTCATCAAAGATAAAGAGAGGCTTTACTTATAGTTAAATATTGTTTACTATATGTTACCTGGAGTAATATTTACTATTGTTGGGGGATATACTGCAGACATATATGGATATGAAATAGTATTTATGCTTTCAACCATATTTTCAGCCATCATACTTCTTTTAGAATATTTATGTTTAAAAGAAACGTTGAAAGTTGGAGAGAAAAGTAGTTTTATTAAATTATTTAAGAAGAAAATGAAACTATTAATGAATATCGACAAAGATATACTAAATTTTTATTATATAACTTTTTTAGATGCATTTGCATGGTCTATAACCACTAGAATATTATTCGGCATATTTAATAAAAGCTATAGATTCACGAACTTTGAACTAGGATTGCTGGCTACAGGTAATTCTCTTACATGGGCATTGATACAGATACCTTTAGGTAAAATTATAGATAAAATAGGCCTGAAAAAGTCTTTGATAATGTCGGAAACCATTGGTTTAATAAACATGTTTTTAATTTCATTTATAAATGATTTTAAACTTATATTGATAATATATTCTCTCTGTGCTATTGAACCATGTATATGGATACCTTCTACAAGAAAGTATTTGGCCGATAAAACTAGAGTAGAGAAAAGAGGTGGAGAATTAGGTAGATTTATGTTTCTATCTGGAATAGCATCTCTGCCAGGCTCATTCCTTGGTGGATTAATGTACGACTATATATCATATAATTCTCCACTAATACTTACTGGACTCCTACTGATATTTGTAGTACTACTTATATATTACTTAGTTAGTTGAGTTTTATATTACCACATATTGCTATGGTGGGACCCAGTTTGACCATGTTTTTAGAAAACTATCGTCATTACTTTCTGTTCTAACTTTATAATTGTCAGTCCAGGTACCAGTCTCTATATCCAGATATGATGTAGGAGAAGGTTGTTTAGTTACACCTAATGATATTCCGAAAACATAGCTAAAGGAAGGACTAACAGTGAATGTCCATCCGCTTGAAAGACCTGTAATTGGAATATGACGCATATCGTTTTGTAGAGTAGTATAATAATTTGAATAACCAGGAAGGCTTCCACTCCAAGATTCCGTTTTGCGATTATAATCCCTCGGGTCGGTTGAAGTATCTACAGCATATATTTTTTCTATGATAATGAATGGTAAACCGCCATATTGAGTCGTATATGCGTATTTAAGTTCAAAAAATAGAGTACGGTTATATTTTCCGGTACGCCAGGCACCAGTAAGGCCGCTATTCAATGTTACCTCAGTATATCCTGCACTATCCCACCCACTTATATATTTTTCCTCGGATGTATCATATAATCTTTCTTTAGATTGTACTCTAATCTTTGACCCCGCCACATATCTTTCTCTTCCCCAAATATTATTCCATGTACGCCATTCTAAAACCTTTGTAAATTTCCATGATTCCTCGTAATATCCTGGTGATGGAGGAGCCTCTACTAATGTTTTAAATTTTACATTATTTCCGGATTTTATTGTTATCGATATTTTTTTCATCTTTATATGTAGAATAATTGTATCTGTTGGCCATTTTAACTCTGTTGGATCTACAGGTATTGTTAATGTTCCAATCTCATATAGAGATGAGGATGAGGCGATTATCCATAAATTTACAGAAGCAAATATAGTTTCACCCTTCTCTGTTATACCGTTTTCTTCTCTCGGTATATTTATCGCCCTCCTGTACATACCATTTTGATCAGTATATCCTTCAATCAATATTTGGGGTCCCTTTTCAGCCAAATGAAATACTACTATATGTACTCCAGGTGCCAGATTATCTGAAGAATCAGTAACAAGCAATGAAAGAAGAACATTTTGAACATCAGGATACCGATAAATTATAGAAATAGTACTAAAAGTTAATAGAATGGATGTAATCGTAAAGATCATGCCTAGATATATAATTCCCCTACAATAATTCATAAAACCTTTCACCGTATATTATGTATAAAAAAAGATATATATAATCGATAAAGTTATGGCGTAAGTCCCTGCATTATGTTTGTCCTTCCCAAATTCTTTCTCCTTATATATCCATATTTCTCTATCATCCTAACATTATCCTCTAATCCTTGCAATAGATCGCCTAAATCTCTTAGCTCAAGTAGGTCTAATACATAAGATAATCTATCTCTCATATCTTTATACTTCTCTGGCATATTATCTATTAGATTTCTCTGCTCAAGAGGGTCTTTTTCTAAATTATATAATTCATCCCTTCCATCTGAAGACCATATATATTTATATTTGTCTATTATTAACGCCTTAATCCAGCGATTCCATATCCTAAAATCATAGTTAGGATCTATTCTCAACATCCTTTCAAATGATAAAAGAGGTTTCTGATGCTCTGAGAGAGCGAAGAACCTCTTCTCCTTATCCTCAATTATCTTTATGAGACTTATACCTTGGTTTTGTCTCCAGACATCAATATTGTTTATCGAAAGTAAGTCTAATATTGTTGGAAATATATCTAGTGTCTGAACAATGTCATTAATCTTCTTCCCTCGTGGAAATAGATCTGGATATCTTATTATTAAGGGTACATGTATTCCTGGCTGATATAAATGTAGTTGATGAGCTATATGTGGAGGATAATGTTCTCCCTGCTCATCTCCATGATCACTAGTTATTATAAGCATTGTTTTATCAATCAAATCCTTTTCCTCGAGATATTGGAAAAGTTTGCCAAGTCTTTCATCGAGACAAGCGGTTTCTCCATCATAAAGTGCTCTTAATTTTCTCCATCTCTCATCACTTATCTTTTCAAGCCCCATTCTAACCTTCCATACATTTGGCTGCAATTTTTTAACTTCCTCTAGACCCATTTCTCCAAGAAATTTTTTCACATATTTTACGGGAGGTATATATGGTAGATGGGGTTCAAGACAGTTGATAAACATGAAGAATGGAGATTTTTCTGCATGCTTGTCAATCCATTTCTTAGCCATTTCTATAATTTTATTAGATCCAGTGTTTATCCACTCCCATATTGTTGTATAAGTTATTCCATAAAATTCCTCAAACCCCCTATCATCTCTTATACCATATCTAGCCCACCAATGTTCACTTCTACAGAAACCTACTGTACTATAACCCTTAGCCCTTAAAATTTCTGTCAAAGTATATTTTTCAACAGGTTTATAGTTATGGCTTGCACCTACACCATGACTATATACATATCTTCCAGTAAATATTGATGCATGAGATGGGAGAGTCCATACTGCTGGTGAAATACATTTGAGGAAAACTGTACCTTCTCTAGCAACTTTATCTATATTTGGTGTAGTCTCCTTCTCATATCCATAACAATGAATATTAGATGCTCTTTGGACATCCATTATAATTAAAATTATATTTGGCTTATCTTTCATATTATTAATTATGATATTCAATACTATTAAAATTTATGTTAAATAGATAAGATATCTTATTAGCCTAACCAAGTTTTTATAGAGAGATTCAGGCCAAACAGTTTTATTAACATATCCCTCTATTTCTATTCCAATTGAATGTTTATTATATTCCCAGTTACCAGCATGCCATGCAATATGTATTATAATCCATCTAATCTTTCTTCATATTAATCTTCAAGATAATCCCTTATCATTTCCAGCATGGGTAATAACGCTTCTAAAGTGAAGAACACATATCCATTTAACCCCACATCTCTTACTATTGAAATATAGCTTCTCAAATCCCTATAGTTTTCTATAAATCCATGACTTGTTTTAACACCTATACATATATATGTATCGACGCCTCCCGAAATGATTTTTGCATCTTCACACAATCTTTTAAACTCATCGATAGAATAAACATATCCAGTAGGTATGATAAAGTCAATATACCCGCTTCTAACCCATTTAGGCCAATCTTGAGCAACTATATATCTAGATATACTTGTCCAAACATATGCTGAAAGCTTTAAACCTCTTTCAGATAAAACTTCATGAACTTTTTTAACAAAACTTGTAATATTTTCTCTATTAAATTCCTCCCATAAATACCATGCTTCACTTGGAAAACTTATTTTAACTGGATCTATTCCATATTTTTCCCTAAATTTTTCTCTACATCTTTTACAGTAACATGGGCCTCCAGGGGTTCTTATATAGTCTAGACTTATTCCATCCACATCATAGTTATTTATAATTTCTCTCACAATATTTAACTCATATTCTTTTGCATCAATACTTGTAGGACAAACATATCCCTTAGAAACACCATCTCTAGGTATGAATCTCCAATCTGGCTTCAATATACTTGAAGGCTTTTCACCACCCTCCGAGAAGATACAGAGCCATGGATATATTTTTAAACCATATTCATGACCAATCCTACATACATTTTTAAGTAAATTAATATTCTTATAAATTCTTCCAGGAATATATTTTGATGGATAGCTTGAATTAGACCTTGTATCCTTTGTAAGAGGAAGTATAAAATCTATATTTGCTTCAGCAATCCTATTAAAAATTTTATCTAAAACTTTAATCGAATTCATAGAGTCTTCTATAATTGGCTTAAAATGTATGTATACTCCCTTAATCATTTTAACCACAGATAGAATACAGATATTTGAGACTAATATTCTTAATCAAATCAAAATAATTATAAAACTACTTATATTAGGCTATAACGTCTCTTAATGTATAAATCTTCAGATCTTCTACGCCAATATTCTGTCCACTTCTACATACTATTATATATACTTTTTTCCTGACATTAAACCATCTCGATTTGGTAATTAATTCTTGATATACTCTCTTAACATCTTTATATGTTAAGTTGCTCCACTTTACTTCAACAAATATACCTATGTCTCTTCCCTTAAGACCAACTATATCTATTTCTTCGCCCCTATGCCACCATTTACCTATTTTATTAACTATAGGTAGTCTACCCTCCTTAATTTCATGAATGATATGTTCTAACGCTATCTTTTCATATACTTCTCCAAGATAACTGTCATAGTCACGCCTAATATCATTTACAATATATAATCCAGCCTCTATTTCACTTAGATTTGGATAGATATATCTATACCAGAATCTTGTAAAGTTATCCTTTATCCTATATATCCCTCTTCTACCACCTATAATAGGCTTTATATAATCTATAAGTTCTAATTCAATTAGATTTTTCATATATTCACTAATCGACTCCCTTCTAACGAAACTCTTTATCTCACCTAGCTTCGTTCTCCCAGCAGCAATTGCCTCAAGAATTCTTTTATAAGTCCCAACCTCCTCAAATTCATATCGAAGAATGAAATCACCCTCCTCCCGCAGAAAACTTTTAGGATCAGCCAATTCCCTATTAAGCCAATTCCAGAATGGAGTTTTCACTTTTTCAATATAGTATGGAACTCCATCAGTAAATCCATAGATTTCAACAAGCTCTCTCGGCGATACATTTGGAAAGAATTCTCTAAGATGTTTAAAGTTTAATGGTTTAAGTCTTATCTGTCCAGTTCTACGTCCATAGAGAGGAGATTTATAGCTTAAAACCTTTTCCTTCATCATAGAGATGGAAGAACCTATAAGTATGAGCTTTGTTTTAGTATCTAAAAGCATTGTATCAACTATTTTCTGAAAAATTGATAGAACTGCCTTATCCTCTCTTATTAGATTTGGAAATTCATCTATTATTACTATTTTATCTTTTAGAAAGTAGAAATATGATTCCCAATCCTCTCTAACATATTTTAGTTCGCCTACTTGTCGGGAAGCAGTCCTCCTAAATCTTTCAAGATTACCCCGCTCAACGGAAAGATAGTATATATATTCTTTATCCTTAACGGCCTCTAATACAAGTCTAGTCTTACCTATTCTCCTCCTACCATAAATAATTATGAATTCGAATCTATCACTATTGAAAACTCTTTTTAAAGCTCCAAGCTCCTCCATCCTATTAACAAATTTGGTAATCATATTTATAAAAATTCTAATTACCTATTTTAAATTATCTATTATATTCAAGAAAATATGATGTTAATCAAACTATTTCCTACCAGGGTTATAATCGTATGCTTACACTGAATAGAATTTTAGTTGCGATCTATAATCCGGATCTCTGTCTATTTCCATCCTCGTTTCCGTTACAGCTTTTCCTATACATTTTTCTCTATAAGAATTATATTAATATAATTGGAAAATTATAAAATTATACATGAATGTCTTATTAATTGTAATAGATACTCTTAGGGCAGACCATTTAGGATGTTATGGATATTATAGAAATACTAGCCCAACTATTGATAGAATCGCAAAAGAAGGTATAGTTTTTAATAATTTTTATGCATCCGGAGTATGTACTGGACCAGGATTTACCTCCATAATCACTGGATTATATCCCATAAATACAGAATATTATATTACTCCCTGGAATATACCCAATACTTATCAGCTTGATGATAATATTCCGGTTCTTGCAGAAATAATGGTTGATAATGGTTTTACAACTATTGCATTTGATGATTTAATAAATTTTAGGTCTCATCCCAAACATTTTGTAAGAGGATATGAATACTATATTAATGCTATAAGGATTTCTAAATGGAGACATCATCATTTAATTGCTGGAGAAGTAAATCTCAGGCTTATACCTTGGCTTAAAAGTCATAGATATGATAATTTCTTTATGTTTGTTCACTACTGGGATCCACATATGCCTTATAATCAGCCAACTGGATATAGAGATATATTTAGACATAAAAGTATAGATGATCTTAAAGTATGTGAAGCGAAGGCTGGATACAAGTATGTTCCAGGATGGGGTAGAGTCGAGGAAATATTTAGAGGTGATGAGAATAAGTCTATAGACCTCTATGATGGAGAAATATTTTATGTAGATCATTCATTAGCCGAAATCTTCAGTACACTATATGAATTGGATTTGATGGACGATACATTAATAATAATAACCTCCGATCACGGTGAACAGTTAGGTCAACATGGAGTATATGGTCACGCCGGTCTACATGAATCAGTTATAAAAATACCGTTAATAATTAGATATCCAGATAAATTTAAGGAAAATATTAGGATAGATAGATATGCACAGCATGTAGATATTGTTCCAACAATATTGGATTTAGCTAACATTAAATATGAAGGAAACTTTGATGGATATTCTATAAGAAAAATTATCGATGGAAGTATTGATAGAGAATATATTGTATGTGAAACATGGGGTGAACGAGCTATAGTTAGCGGAGAATGGAAGCTTATAGTACATTATGAAAAGGAACTCAATAATCCCAGAGAGGTAATTAAACCAATATTAAAGAAAACAGTAATGTATAGGGGATTAGGAATCGAACTCTATAATATTGTGAAGGATCCTATGGAGATAGTGAATTTAGCTGAAAATGAAACAAGTATAGTTGAAAAACTGCTTGCAAAACTTAACTCATGGATAGATGATAAACTTAAAGGTAGAGTTGATCCGATGAATCTATTAGATCGATATATTTCTCCACAGCCAATAAAATATCAAAAAATATAGAGGTACGGATGTGTCATATATTGTTCAAAGTATATATGGTGGCCTACTAACAACATTTCTAAATGCTTTAGGAGCTATGCCAGTATTTTTTATGAAAAAGGTGGATCAAAGGGTTATTGATATCGGTCTCGGATTTGCTTCCGGTGTAATGATAACCGCAAGTTTTACAAGCCTAATAATACCTGGAATAAAAGTGGGAGGAATACTGCCAGTAGTTATTGGAATAATTTTAGGCTCAGCAATGATTAGATTTATAGATAAAATTATACCTCACCTGCATTCGATAATAGGTTTTGAGGGAAAGTCTACTAGTAGGCTGAAAACTATATGGTTATTCGCCATAGCTGTAACATTACATAATATTCCTGAGGGACTTGCAGTGGGTGTAGGTTTTGGATCGTATTTCATAACCGAGGCCTGGGCTCTAGCAATCGCAATAGGTCTACAAAATATTCCTGAAGGTTTATCGATAGCTTTTTCACTAAGATCTATTGAACACATTAATCGTAGAAAAGCCTTTTTCATATCATTTCTCTCAGGTGTAGTTGAGTTTCCACTCTCGCTTCTCGGGGTATTTACAGTTTCAGTAATGCATCAAATCTTACCATATGCCATGGGGTTTGCTGCTGGAGCAATGTTATTCGTTGTGAGTGACGAAATGATTCCAGAATCTCATAGAGTTGGACATGAGAAAATTGCTTCATATGGATTAATATCTGGACTAATAGTTATGCTTATATTAGATGTCATATTGAGTTAACTAAGCTAATATATAGTGATTCACAGTTATATGAAGGAACTATTAATAATTCTTATTTAAATAGAACTTATACTTTAGACAAAAACTATAAATAGAATGTTACAGCTAAATCCTTACTTATTAAGGGAATAGAATTTAATGTTAATACTTTAAATGTATCTATTAATGAAGGAGATATATGGAGAAGAGAAAATTTAAATAAATATTATATTAAAGTTATTCCAAAACCTGGAGAGGAGAGAAGAATCGGCATAAAGATTGGTTTAAATGTATATCAATATTATCTAAAATATATCTAGCATTGTATAGACACTGGCATTATTTTAGATGAAATCTAATAAATATGTTATGTTAAATGTTAAGCCAAACGTATTTTTCAAATGCTTTAGCCAAAGCCCTAATATTTTCCAGCGGTGTAGGTGGATGTATCTCGGCATAGAAGAGTAACCCACCTTCCTTAAACGCCAACATATCTACAACATGTTTAATATATCTCTCTATTTCCTCTGGTCCACCACAGGGGATCAGTTTCTGTCTATCTATATCTAACTGTATTGCTATTCTTTGTTCAATAAGTTTCCTAATATTTTCTAGACCATTTACAGCATCCTGTAGATTGAGAATATTAACTCCAGATTCAACTATCTGATCTACAACCTCTATGATATGTCCATCGGAATGAAGTCTTACATCGAGTCCTCTACTCCTTATCTCACCAAATATCTTTCTATACGATGGATAAATAAATTCTTTAAATGTTTTAGGGGATATCGGCATTCTATCCTGCAAGCCTAGATCATCTCCAAAGGAGAAGAAGTCGATTCCATTAAATTTAAGAAATCTTTTTACGAGCTCAAAATTGTATTCAGTTAACTTTTCTATAAGCTCATATATTTCTGGAGGTTTATATATGAAATCCATCATGAGATTTTTAAATCCCCTTAAATAATATAGTCTTTGAAAGAAGAAACCGTGAGGCATTCCAGCTACAACCAGATTTCCCTCATCTCTAGCTCTTTCCATTTCCTCAAAAATATTATTCCATGATACTATACCATTGCTTTCTGTAGGTACGCCTTTATCTGGGTCTGGAAGTTGAAAATCTCTAAAATTTTTCCAATCACTGAGAGGATGTTTAACTACTTGACCTTGATATCCCTTAATATTAAAATGCCAGAGACATTTGAATGCATCATATCTATATTCATCAACATATATTATTCCAGGCTTACCCTCATATTTTATCCTACCACGATTAAATCCCAGGAAAAACATTTTATATCTTTCGGCAATTTCTTCAAGTCTCTTCCTATACGTATTCCATAGCGGCCAGAATACAGATATCGTTGTAGGAATATATTCTGGATATCTAAATCTTATAGCTCTTAGAAAATTCTCTCTATAGGATAGATGAGCCATATATTTCTATTAAATAAAAAAATATATAAGTTTATAGAAATGAAATGTAAGCGGTAAAAATGTGTGAGAATAAGTATATAGTAGATTTAATACATATGCTTATAAATAATAGGAAAATGTATTTCTCTAGATTCGATGTACTTAACTCAGAGGGTAGGAAGATTTTAGAAATAATTATACAAAATCTTTTGAAAGAAAACCAAGAGTATCGTAAGATAATATATAAGATTCGAAGAAAACCTACGTTTGAAAATATATTAAAATTGGCAGAAATATTAAATATAGATGTAGGCGAATACAAATATCTAACTTTCAATAATTAATTAGGATTACAAAAATATTTATTCACTTAGTAATAATTATATTATTGGGAGATATTATGAATTTAAAGTTAATTTTAATTGGAATTATAATATTAGTGGTTATCGGTGGCATAGTATTATATATGTATGTTTGGGGAGGAGGGGAGAAAAAGGAAGAAAAACCAGCTACATTAGAAAATATCATTGAAAATGTTCCTAAAACTATAGGTGTTACAAGCAGCGCCTTTAGTCAAGGAAACAATATACCAAAACAATATACATGTGATGGAAAAAATATCCCTATACCAATACATGTATCAAATATTCCAAATAAAGCTGTTTCACTTGTATTAATAATGTTCGATCCCGATGCCCCCGGAGGAACATTTATCCACTGGATATTATTCAATATTCCAGCAAGCACTACAGATATAAGTGAAAAATCTGGAATAAAGGGTAGAAATGATTTCGGTAGGCTAGGTTATGGAGGTCCATGTCCTCCACCTGGTTCAACACATAGATACTTTATACGAGTATTTGCTTTGGATAAGCAGCTTAATCTAAATGAAGGAATAGGATTAAGTAAACTATTAAATGAAATGAAAGGACATGTAATAGCCTATGGAGAATTAATGGGTAAATATGGTAGATCATAGTTTAACATTCAATGTTCTATACATTTTTATAATCCTTTAATATAGGTCTATTTTCTCTATCAGGTCTCTATAGTAAATTTAGAATTTTAAATTCACAGTATGTATGAATATGCATAATAAATCTCAGGCTATATTTACTATATTTTATTGATGGATACAAAGCTATTTAAGTTTAATACTATAGTAATGTATGGTGAAAAAATGTATTTAGGTATTAATAAATTTTCTGAAGAATGGATGAAAATTG
>Ga0190363_1000445_pt1 | contig 24111 bp, 14 predicted proteins | sample 48721867_MG_FD_161272 | JGI IMG/M metagenome (GOLD analysis project Ga0190363, IMG submission 161272) | Hydrothermal vent microbial mat bacterial communities from Southern Trench, Guaymas Basin, Mexico - 4872-18-6-7_MG | ecosystem: Environmental > Aquatic > Marine > Hydrothermal vents >... | reverse complement strand
GAAGGTCGTTACCGTTTTCCAGCTCTTCCCCGAGGTACTTACTCTATTGAAGCTAAATTGGAGGGATTTATACCCCAAAGAATCGAAAATATTCGCTTAAGTGTCGACGAAACTCTGACTATTGACTTGGTTCTTAGAGTCGGTTCTTTAAAAGAATCAGTAGAGGTGGTGGCAGTAGCTCCTACCATTGATGTCAAAGATTCTCAAACCTCAACAGTGGAAATGCCTCGAGAATATCTCCAGCAGGTCCCCTCCGGACGAAACTATCGGAGTCAATTAAAGTTTGCCCCAGGAGTTTCCAACGAATCTACTTTCGGCTCTTCAGAAAGTTTGGCTAACAATTTCATGATCGACGGCGTCAAAATTAACAGCCCCGAAGCAGGAGAAGCTGAAGTTAATTTTGATTATGAATCGATCGAAGAAATTAAAGTAATGGGTTTAGGCGCGCCCGCTGAATACGGTGGATTTAGCGGAGCAATTGTTCACGTGATCTCTAAATCAGGAGGAAATGAGTTTAGCGGTCAGTTTACCAGTTTTTTCCAAATGCCAGGATGGCATAGTCGAAACAGCGACGACCCCGAGTTGATCTTCAAAAGATTTTCAGAGGAATACGACCTGCGCTTCAATCTGGGAGGCCCTTTAGTCAAAGATAAACTCTGGTTCTTTACAACCGCTAATTACACCTACTGGCAAGACCATATCGAAGATTATGAAGGAGAAACTGAATATGGCAAAGAATACCGAGCCATGGGCAAACTTACCTGGCAGCCTGCTCCGGCTGATCGCTTCACTCTACTGGTAGGTTGGGCTAAAGACCCAGTTTTCAACATCGAGGCCGGACCCTTTACGGCCCCTGAAGCTGTGCCTATTGACCGGCGATGGCAAATTGTATACAACGCCTCCCTTCTTCATACTTTCTCCGGAACGACTTTTTTAGAAGCAAAATTTGGAGGCTATTACCAGGAAGGACAACTGGAGCTTCAATCGGATAATCCACCTCATTTTGATCTGGAAACTGAAATGCTTTCCGGAAATTTCTGGGAATTCTGGGAATTTCCCCGTCAAAGATACCAACTCAATGCTTCCATCAGTCATTACGCAGAGAATTTCATCAAAGGTTCTCACGATTTTAAATTTGGAGTCGAATTCGAGCGCTCTCCTCTAAAAAATCATCGTGGTTATCCCGGCGGTGCCCTTTATTATGATATAGGTGGTGAACCATATTTAATGATTACTTATGACGGCTATAGTGCTGAACCTACCAGTCAAAGAATATCTGCTTTCGTGCAAGACACCTGGAGCATTTCTGATCGGATTACCATTAATCCAGGACTACGCATAAACCATTGGCGGGGATATCTACCTGATATGGGCGCCGTCTTTAAGCCAAAAATAGGGCTCGCCCCTCGCTTGGGAATTACTATTGACCTTTTTGGAGATAACAGCACCGCTCTCAAAGCTCATTATGGAAAATACTATCACGGCTTAATCGGTATGTTCTATCTCCACCTTGAACCCCAAGGAACCTACCGTGAATATATGTGGGGACCATTTTTCGAGGAAATGGAGGGCTTAGACCCGGGGACAATTGGTGACCAATGGGTTCTTCTCTATGAAGACCCATGGGAAAATGAATATACCGTTGACCCCGATCTAAAAATGACTTTCATGCGGCAATACGTAATTGGAATCGAAAGAGAACTTTTTACCGATACTTCTCTTGGGGTAAACTTTATCTACCGCACTAACCATGATTTTATCGACCGAGTCAACTTAACCGGAATGTGGCAACCTATCCAGTGGACGGACCCTTACTTCGGCAAGACTTACACTGTCTATGAACACCTTAATCCTGGTGAGAATCAGTATCTAATTACCAATCCCAAAAAAGGCAAAGACTACGGCGCTGCTTTTGCCAACATCGTTGGTATCGAACCCACCAGAAATTATCGAGGTCTTGAATTTATCTTTAACAAACGCTATTCGCATGGCTGGCAGCTTCAACTTTCATATGTCTACTCTAAAGCATGGGGAAGTAATGATAATTCATGGGGAGAATTTGGAGAAACCAGGACTTCCAGCCTGGGGGCATCTACTTTGTTTAGTAACCCGAATTGGCAGATTAACGCCGAAGGAAGATTAACCAACGACCCAACCCACATGTTTAAGGCCTCAGGCTCTTTTATCATTCCGTATGTAGATGTCTCTCTGGGCTTCTTTTTCTCCTATATTACTGGTAATACTTACAACAAGAACATCATGTTACCTGATGAAATCGATCCCGATCCTTGCTCCATGTTTGGGGGGAACATGTATATTTTAGCAGAGCCACTAGGCAGTTATCGTTATCCTGCTCGAACTAATCTCGACTTAAGATTGGAAAAATTCTTCCGCATAGGCCAAGTAAGAGTAAGCGCTTTAGTAGACATCTTCAATGCTCTGAATGCAAGTACCATTACCGATGTCGAAACCAGTGTCGATCCCTGGTCAGAATATCCTTTTGGCTATGTCTGGGGAATAAGACGGCCTCGAACTTTTCGAGCTGGCTTCAGAGTAGAATTCTAGAAGAAGATGAAACCTACCTTCGGACAGAAATACCAGTGGGTAGAACCGGTTTTTATCAGCTAAAGCTCAGATAACCCTAAACACGAGGCAATCTTGAAAGGGGAGGAAAAAATTTCCTCCCCTTTTTTTAAAAGCTATCTTTCCTGGTGGGACAGAAGAATAAATAATTTAGTAAATTTTGATATTAACGCCAAACAAATTACCCAACTTATCAGGAGAGAATGAATGAAAAGGTTCATTTTATTTATTAGTTTGGTTTTAATAGGAAGGATAATTTGCTCCGGACCCTCCTCTGTTCCATCCGATGTTTTTTCGGAAGATTTCTTATCGGATTCCAGCTTAATAACCTTACCCGATATTGATACTTCCAGCTCACCTAATGGAATTGTCTCTCTTCCTGAAAAAGTTCATCCAATTTTTAGAAAAACTTTTGTTAAATATACAAAAGTCATCGCTCCCAACGGAAAGCCCATTCATATTCTAGCTCAAGACAAATGGACTGATGATCAAATAAAAAAAGTTCGAAACGTTCTCGAATTCCTTCTTACTCCTGTTCCCGGTTCTATCTACGGATCACGGAAAGCCGAGGTAGCTAATATGATGGCTAACCGTAAAGCTACTATGATTTTATTTAACACCGTTGAAGATTTAAGAAAAGCACTGGCTGGCCCTCTGGGAAAAATTACTGATTTAAACATGCAAGATCTGCGAGCTAATGAATGCCCCGCTGAAGGAACAAATGATTATATGAATCATATCACCCGTGATGCTTCATTAGAAGAAATTTGGCACTTAGTTCATGATAATGGCGTAAAATTTATTCTCCCAGAAATGATGGCTGAAATGAGAGTAGCTAATGACTTGGCTGCTCAAAAAGGTTGGCGCGCCTGGCCCGAGGACATGCCTCAAGAGCATCCTAACGAATACTTTGGTGTTCTCCTTGATAATTATTATGATCTCTGGGCAGTAAAACCAAAAAAATACGAAGGTGAGCCAATTAAAGCTGAGGATCTTCCCGATGGCACTTCTCATTTCGGTCGTTACTTTGCCTCTAATCGACGGCAATTAAAAAAGTTAGACCCTCAAGGATTTGCCCTTATCGAAAAGTTCTGCCCGCCTTTCTTAACTTATACTCCCGAACTTCCCGAGGATTTTAAAGGAACTTTTTCAATCCAATTCAACCCCCAGCTTGTTTATACGTATAAATCACGCTATCTAAGGAATGTGAAATTAACCGGAGAGCAGGAAGCAAATTTGATCGGGAATGAATACGATAACAAATTGATTGGGAATGCGGCCAATAACATGTTACAAGGGGGAAAAGGAAATGATAGCCTCGATGGCCGAGAGGGAATTGACACCGCTGTTTATTCCGGGAAAAAAGAAGAATATATAATCAAATCTCAAGGAAAATTTATAGTGATTATTGACAAAATTGACGATCGTGATGGAGTTGATACTTTAATCAACATCGAAAAAATAAAGTTTTCTCAATCTCAAACAATAATCAACATAAAACTTGATTCATGGTAACAATGGATATCTAGAGGTTGAAAGGTTACAGATTTTGAGTCGGGCTTAAGTCTTCATACTTCATATTTTATTTAACTCCAAGCAACTCATTTAGAAATTGTAAATATGGGGTCATGTCTCCACTTTTCTCCTTTGATAGTTACTAGAGTTTTATCTGGAAAAATTTTTTTACTGGCTCTCAAACGTGAAAGATAAAGACACCCCCCTCCAAGTACTTACTCTCGCCATGAAACTACAGCTTTAAACTAAAACAGGTGATATTAAATTTACTCTCACTCCTTGAATTAGATATCTCTCAGTAAGCTCCTCTACTCTTACTTTTATTAGTTAAAGCGATCCTTTATCTTGGCTCTTCTCAATGCACTTTCTTTGGCTCTTGTTTAACATTATAGATAAACTTTACTTCGCCTCAAATTTTTTTAATTGCTCTAGAAGTTCACGAGGTGGAGCTACCATCACCTTAGGCACGGTAGTATTAAATAGCTGATACCCTTCTGGGAGTAGTGATTTTAACTCATCGAGGGTCATGATAGCCCATTCAGCTTCAAAAGGGCCATAGATCCGCCTCAAATCCCATGAGGTATAAATTAACCAGTAAGCAAACTCTTGGAGTAAAACTCTAAGTTTTTCATTATCTTCAATATCTTGGTATTGGGTAATATTATAGTAGTTTTTTTCGATAGCTGTTTGCATCACTTTATAAAGAGTAGAATTCTTAGAAATTCCCCATGAGTCGGGAAATGTAAAATGGAAACCAACATCAGTCACATGATGCAAAATATGCTCGACAACTTCATTAACTTGACCTTGAACACCTTCCATAATAATGTCACAAATACTATTTTGACTCCTAGTCATTTCCCAAAGCTGTTCCTCTTCAGGGGTAAATTGATAATTATGCCCTTTAAATAAAGGGATTACGGTTCGATATTGATACAATTTCTTCAGCAGAGTTTGTTGAAGCTCAAGGTCAATTCCCGGCCCTTCTTGGGGAAACATAGCTTTTATGGTTTCCCCCACTTTATTAATAAACTCATCTGAAATTTCATCACGAGCAATAAGGGTTATTCCATATACCATTTTCTTTTTTGTAAAAGGTTTATACTCATCAGTGGGAATTATCTCAGTTTCCTGATACACATTTTGAGGTGCCTCAGCAGCTGGAAAAGCCAGAATACAACCACCGATATGTGTGGAAACAGGCTTTACAACTTCTTCCCCTTTTGATTTCTGTTCTTCAGAAGGAGCACAACTCTGAGTTCCTATAAAAATTATAATGGCCAAAATTACTAAAACTAACCTTCCTTTCATTGCTGACCTCCTTTTTAAATCACTTGTTCTTAGTTAAAAATTTATTATTATAATTTGTCAACTTTTAATTTGATTTTATTTATATTATATTTCTTCTACCTTCGTCAAGTGAATATATATAAATCTACTTTACTGTTTTTGTCTACATTTAACTAGTAAGACCTTCTTCTTAGTGTCCTGTTTTGGTAAAGAAAAAAACTGATTTAAAGTTTAATAATGAGAGTTGAAATTGGCCCTATTTTTTAGGAACCCACTTCAGCCGGGCCATCCTTATCCCTTGTAAATCAGGTTGTAAAGCAGCTATATAATATTGCTGTTCATAGAAGATAATGCGCGCTGCCTCTACGGGAAGAGAGGTTACTTTATATTCATCAGAATCAACTCCAAAGTCTAGTGGAGATGGAGAACAATAAACAGAGGTTTCATATCCATCTTTATCCTTAGCTGGATGGGCCCGGAATAGATAAAAAGAATATTGATGGGGAAGATAAAGGACAAAAGGGCATTCAGCATCTTGGGGGCCATCTCCAGCTTCACCCCCCCTATTGACCACAACTGATTCACTCCAATGACGCAAATCAGAAGATATCCGACAATAAATGGCTCCTTTCCCAGCGGGAACTCCGGTGTAATAAATATAAAATTTATCACGATAAGCCATGACCATCGGATCCCGGCAACTACTTCGATGTCCCTCAGTAAACAAGCCACTGAGTTTATCAGCATTGAGAAGACGGGCGAAAGTTTTTCCATCCTGACTCCAAGCTGAACAAATATTAACCCAATCCCCGTAAAACATGTAGTATTCATCTTGATATTTAATAACAAATGGTGCTTGAAGTCCCCCAATTCTCTCTCCGAAATTTGGATCAGCTACCATAAAAATCCCCATGGGTTGCCAATCTCTTTCCAGAAGAGAATTAGCTTGCCATCGGAAAAAAAGCCGCCCTCTTCCCCCACAACCTGTTCGCCGCACGCAAGAGACTAGTTGCCAGGTTTGATCAGCAGCTTGCCAAATGCCAAAATCTAAAGGTTGTTGACGCTCGGTGTTATAAGGCCCCAAGTCCGGATTACCGGCTATTTTCCACCACTTGCCCTCAATCTGAGGAACTAACACTTCTTGATTGCTCATTATTTCACCTCACTCAAAAATTCTTTTCTTGATTTTAAATTGAAATCAATTAATCAACTCAGAGGCTTGTCCCTGAAAAACAACAAACAAATCTCTTCCTTCTGGTTAAACTCAACCTTCTCTCTTTTAATTCTAACCTTTTACTCTTTGTCCATTAGACACCATAAACAACCGGTCCTTTAATCAACGGTATTTTCAATTTTAATAAACCAGTTTCCTCTCAACCACTGGGAAGAATAAAATTGGAACTTATCAAATATTTAGCTCTTAACTTATAAAAGTTGACCTTTTAACCATCCCGAAGTGTTATGAAAATTCGCCACTGCACTTCCTGGCGGAACCAATTTATCACAAGCCTCCCTTAAATCATCACTCAATTTCATGTCGAGAATTGGAATATAATCTTCCAAATGCTCAACACATTCAGGTCCAATTAAAGGGGCTGTGATTCCAGGTTGATCTTTTACCCATAAGACTCCCAACTGGGCTGGAGTAAGTCCTGCTTGGCGCGCAAGCTTGGCGAATTTTTTTCCCACTTCAATTCCTTTTCTGGTCACCCGTTCAGCGTAAAAACCCCCTCTCAAAGCAGCCCGAGAATCAGGAGGATACTCATCTTCTCTTTCATAAACCCCAGCTAGCACTCCCATCGCCAGTGGAGACCAGGTTAAAAGTCCCAAATTATATTTTTGGGCCATAGGAATTAATTCATTCTCAATCCTTCGATCTAGTAGATTGTAAGGTGGTTCTTCAACTGCGAAACGCACATACCCTTTGAATTCACTCAGAAGAATTGCTTCAAGGACTGCCCAGGCGGGAAAAGTTGAACAACCTACATACCGAACTTTGCCCTGACGGACTAGATCTGTAAGAGCGCCCAAGGTTTCCTCGATATGAACAGTCACATCTTGCCGATGAATGAGATAAAAGTCGATATAATCAGTTTGAAGACGCTTCAGCGAATTTTCACAGGCTCGGACTAAATTTAGTCTTGATGGTCCTCCCTGATTAGGCCCTAAATCAGGAACAACCTCATCTAAAGTTTTACCAGGTTCACGATGGCCATGATTGCATTTAGTCATAATTAAAACTTCATGACGGCGTCCCATTTTTTTTAGCCATCTCCCAATCACTCGCTCACCTTCACCTTCAGCATAAGAATCTCCTGTATCTATCAAGTTTATTCCAGCATCAAAGGCACGGTCTAAAATCTGATGACAGATTTCTTCAGGAACAGGATCAGCAAAACAATCTGTTCCCAAACATAAAGGTGACACTTGAACTCCAGTACGACCTACAAAACGATATTCCATAAAATTACCTCCTAATAAATTTTTTATTCATTTTAATTCCATTTCATGGGCAATAAAAAACAAAATAAAATCCCTTTTAAACAAAGTTATAAAATATTCATATAATCAAATAAAGTTACATTTCCCAACCATATAAGCTTCTCTTGAGCTAGACAGTGAATGTTTCCATCGTTATAATTAACACTTACTTTTAATTTACAAAACAATTTCTTCACCAATTTCCACCATTCTTTTCTCTAGCTTCTTTAAAACTAATCTGTTTTTAATTTTACTCGTTATTATGACAATTGACAATTATTATTTCTAATATTTTTATAAATTATAAGCTGTAGTTTCATAAATATAAATCTTTTTAATTCAAAATAATTCTTTTAATTAGTAATTATTTTACTTATCTAAAATTATCCTCGGTCAATAATCAAACTAATTTTGTCGAAGATAATTTTTTATTCAAAAATACTTCTTCTTAATTAACTTACAATAAATAGTTCTAAAAGCTCATCTCTTCTTAAAAAAAAGCGAACATACCTACAAACCAAATTCGAAATCTATGCTTTAAACTCCTTGAAGCTTAAACTTAAATTTTTAATTTAAAAAAGGGGAGAGAAAATCTCTCTCCCCTTTATTCGAGTTCTTATCCTTCAATTTAGAACTCGAGTCGAAAAGCTAACCGATAAGTGCGGGGGCCACGAATACCCCACACATATTGAAACGGATACTCTGACCAGGGATTTAGACTAGTCTCATACTCTGTTATGGTATCATCATTGAGCAAGTTAAAGACGTCAATGAGAGCCCCCAAACGAAGATTACCTATCTGAAAATACTTTTCAAAGCGAAGATCAATGTTATGAATACCGGGATAACGATATTGTCCTCTTTTTTCCCCAAAGATATAAACCACATCCTCAAAACTAACCGAATCTGGGTCAATATCTCGAGGTAAAGCGAGATTAGTGGTATAGGGACTTCCCGAGGCATAACTATAGAAAACTCCCATGCTGACATCCACTATTGGAATATCGACAGCACCAAAAATCTTTATCAAATGAGTGGGGTCAACTCCCAACCTCCCTTCGGCATTAATCTGGTAGTTGGGATTAGAGAATAAAGTCGAAGCTCCCAGCATGTTACTTCTGTTTTCTCCCCATTCACCCCACGTATTATCAGAATTTCCCCAGGCACGACCTAACGTATAGGAGGCGTTCAGCATCCATCCATCAGAGTATCTTTTTTCAAATGTCAATTGCAAACCTCGGTAATTTCGCGTGGGAGTAAAGGGAACTATATTCGGAAAAGCAGCCCCATAATTTTCGCCGGCTTTGGGATTGGTCAATAAATACTGGTTCTCTCCTGGATTTAGGCGCCGATAGACAGTATAGGTTTCTCCAAAATGAGGTCCAGGATAAGGGCAAGTCCAGGTAGTTTCCTCCCATCTTCCGGTTAAATTCACTCTGTCTTGCAAATCATGATTTGTCCGATAGATAAAGCTAGCCCCAATCGAAATATCTTTTCCTATTTGCCTCTCAAGGCCAACCACATAATTGCGCATGAAGGGAAATTTTAAATTAGGATCAACCGTATATTCTTTTTCCCAGACATCCTCCCAGTCAAGAACCCATTGCTCCCCATATGTTCCAGGAGGTAAGTCTTCCCACTCTTCAAGGACTGGTCCCCAGATATACTCCCGAAAACCACCCTGAGGCTGGAGACGCATAAACCATTGAACCATCAAGCCGTGGTAATACTTACCATAATGCGCTTTAAGAATTGTTGTTTTATCACCCAACAAATCGTAAGTAATTCCCAAACGAGGAGCTAAGCCAATCTTAGGAGCCCAAGCTGCCCCGGATATTCCGGGAACATACCCTCTCCAAAAATTAACTCGAAGACCAGGATTTATCGTCAGACGGTCACTAACTACCCAGGAATCCTGGATAAAGCCTGCTAGCCGGGTATATTTGGGCATAGCTTCTTCGCCATCCCATTCATCAAGAATGTATGGTTCACCATTATAATCAAGATAATACTTTCCACTCGGATAAAAATAAGAAACATGGACTCTGGAAAGTTCAATTTCTGCTCCAAACTTAAAATCATGATCGCCCTTGATAAAGTCCTCAGCAAAATGAGATAAAGCAACATTCGTTTCGAATCTGAAACTAGTCCGATAATATGTTTCTGGAAAATTTCCAGATAAATATTCGTTAGTAAGTTCGAGATGAGCAGGGGGACCATTTTTATCAACTTCATTCTCACCCCAATTATAAAAACCACCAATTTTAACTTCCATCAAAGTAGAATCGGAGAACATATGTAAGACATAACCATGATAATAAGTATCCCTATGGGGTTCATTAGTATTAGCTTCTGGAGCCATAAGAGGGCTTGTTCCATAGTTAAAAATTTTCGAAGGAATTACTTCGCCAACCAAAGAAAGGCGATCCTTAGGATTAGGTTGCCAGGTCAACTTGAGCGCAAAACGACCTCCCTTCCATGATTCCACTGGTCCGGTATAGTCTTCAATATGATCTTTAGAGTAACCGTAGCGCCCACTCATGAAAAACCACAATTTATCCTTTAAAATAGGACCACCAAGATTAAAATTAGCCTGATAAGACTCTGGCCAAACTTTTCTGATTAGATATGGATACCGATCCCAGTTGGTGCTATGGAAACTGGGGTGCCGCAAGAAAAGGTTGACCGTGCCATGAAAATCGTTCCCTCCTGATTTCATTACTCCACTGACTACTGCCCCACTATAACCATCAAATTCAGCAGGAGCTCCCAAACCTAAAATATTAATTTCTTCTAAAGAATCATAATCAGGGTCAAAAGCACTTTCTCCGGCTTCAGGGTCATTAACAGAAACTCCATCTACCTGATATTTATTTGAGTTACTGACTGGAGACCCATACGTAGAAAGATCATAACTTCCTGGCGCATAATCCAAAGCACCAGTCATACTCCTATTAGGCAACTTCTGTATAAACTCAGTTCTCATGTTGGTAGTAGCTGTTTGAGAATCCCGAACATCAATGAGAGGAGCTTTGGCTACAACGGTAACCTCTTCAGCAAGTTCACTGACTCTTAAAACAAAATCAATCACCAATCTTTGGCCTAAGCTAAGACGGATATTAGTTTTTTTCTGGGGCACAAAACCTTGAAGTCGAGCTTGAACTTCATAAATTCCAGGCAAAAGTGCAGGAAATCTATACTTTCCTTCTTCATCCGTAATATAGCTTCTCGGCCCGCCAATGAGCGAAGGGGAAGAAATAGTCACTTCAACTCCAGGCAATGGTTCTCCATCGGTGGAAAGCACCTTACCTGTAATTTCAGTCGTCTGGGCCTGGGCTACTAGTGCGAAGGAAACCAAAAGAAACAAAAAAACAACCCAAAACTTAAACTTATTAATCACTACGACCTCCTAAATTTAATAGAAAGTTAATAAATGGAAATTCTATAAAAAAAATAATCCAGCGAGGATCTTCTTCTGCCCAGCTAAATAACATTTAAAAGTCCTCATTTCTGGTTCAAAAAAGTAAATTACTTTCCTCCAACTTACACATTCTATTATTTTTCTTTGATCATACAGGCTCCTGAATAATAAGAATTTATCTCGTCTAATTATTTTACAAATTATTTCATCTAACATTTTTATAAAATTGTTTTTAATTAAAATAGCTAATAATGTTTATATTTGTCAAGGAAAAATCAGCTGTAAGTGTAATTTATTTATATAAATTTAATTTAGTGAGATAGTAGAAGAGAAGGCTTTTTCTCCTGAAATAGCTGCTGAAATAAAAACTAAGAAGTACGGATCTAAATCAAGCCAAACACAATTTAGTTTAAGCATCTTTGCCAAAGTATCCAGAGGAAAGGCTAATGAATTATTACCATCTTTTAGATGGAAATGGGAAAAAGAGATACCTCCAGCGATTAAATGCTTAGCTAATTCCCACGAGTCTTGGCCAACATTTTATAAATTTCCTTCAAGGGGGTGGGTTTAACTACGAACGACAAACATTAAACCTAGCTTATGGAAGTCGTTGTGGGAAAAAGAACCGGTTACAACCTTTCGGCCTTCCTTTGTTCAAAAGAGGAACTGCCAAGGTGAAAAGCCCCCAGGGAAAAGTACTTAGAGCAATCTTCCACCTTCAAATAAAAACTTTAAATGAATTTATACAAAATAATTGGCATTAATTTTTCCTTTGTCACCCAAAATCAGACCTCATACTCCCGATTCTCTTAGGTGGACCACCTTAGATAAAACCCGGGTCTTAAATTATCGGAGTGAGATAAAATGAAATTGACGACCAATTATGTCCAATTTTCCCCAGCCAAGAAAACAACTTTCCCCGGGAGGTTTAAAGCCAGCGATAGCTATGCCTGAAAAGAAAAAGTGAGGCTAACCAGGGGAAAAGACCACCCCTCACAGAAAAAGGCAAAGAACTTGGCTGTAAAAAAATTGTCACCCGCCATTTCCATTCTTTTCTTTGTCAACCACCAAAAACCAATAGATGAACATCTCTCTTTCCATTTCTTGATAATGCTTATATCTCCGGGAGATTATCTCCCAGAATTTGTCATTGTGTCTTTTCTCTATAAGATGAGTCAGTTCATGAAAAATCACATATCTAATTAAATATTCTGGCAAATATTTCACTAAACTGTTAACGGTTAGATTCTTCGCTGCACTTAGGGAGGCCCACTTTGTTCTCATTTTTCTGAAATAAATGTGATTCAACTCAACCTTCAACTCTTTAGCCGCCTCCTCTGTGAGAACGTGAACAAGTTTTTTTAATTCTTCTTCAGATCTTGTGGCCAGCTCCTTGTTTTTTGTCTCCTCCATGCATGTTTTTATAAAATCAAACTTCTGGACAATCCAACTTTTATATTTGTCTAAAATTTTCTCAGGCCTATGGCCAAAAGGCAGGATAATAAGAAGTTCTCCGGTTTTAAACTCTAATCGGGGATACTTCACAGCTCTATAAGAAACCTTGTAAGGGATGGGGAGATCTGGAGACACAAGATTTTTAGATTTATAATTTTTTAGGTTCATCTTCACCATCTCCAAATTTCACATCTCCAGATCTCAAATGGCGCCATAGTTTTTCACTCTTTCAATAAGACTTTTATATAGCTCGTCCATTTCTTCCAGGGTCATTTTGTATTTCCCTTTCAGCATTCTGGCAAACTTTCTCACTTCCCTTTCTACATTCTTTTCAACGGTAGGTTGATTAAACCACCCAGGAAATAGGTAATCTTTGAGCCTTCCTGATATATCCTTTACTTCATTTAACAAGTCTTCTTGTTGGCCAAATTTATCTTCAAGAGCCAGTAATAACGAATATTCAAGGTCAGAAAAACCCAGCGATTTTTGTCTTGCTGAAAGAGCGCTTATCTCTTTGATAACCTTTACACCCTGTCTATATATTCTTTCATAATCCTTGGTCTTCTCCTGCCAAAGTTCAAGCAGCCTTTCAACTTTTTCCACTAAAGACTCGTAAATAGGATTTCTATGCCTTTCCACAAGAACCAACCTATTGAGGGTGAAAAGAATATTAGCCGCTTTCTCCTTTCTACTTTTTACCTTCTCCTCGAGGGCGGCCAGATACTTTTCGTCAAAAGTTACTATTGGTAAGTCGGTTTCCAGCTTTTCTATCTCTGTGGATTTATGGATGAATCTTAATGTTTTCTCAAAATACCTTTCTATGTAACCTTCAATCGGTGGTTTCTGGATGACTATTTTCATGTAGTAGGTATAAATTGCAGAAATCCATTTATAATCTTCAAAATACTCAAGCTTAACATTGTCCGGCCCCAGAAGTTCAAAAATCTTTCTTAGATTCATGTACTTTTCAATGAACTCTTTTTCTCTTTCTTTCTCTGAAGTCAGAACCTCTACTGCTTTCAATAATGTTTCTCGCTCATAATTTCTTGGCACTTCTTTTAATAGCTCCAGAATTTCTTTAATGAGGAGGAGAAATTCTTCTTTTAAAACATCGAAGCTGGTCAACGCCAGCTTAATATCCTCTTCGCTGTATATTTCAAGAGCTCTTTTAAATTCTTTAAGTATGCCTATATAATCAACTATAAGACCGGCTTCCTTTAAATTTTTATATGGTCTATTCGTCCTGGCCACCGCCTGGAGAAGCCGGTGTTCTTTAAGAGGTTTATCAAGATACATAACCTGCAGGATTGGCGCATCGAAGCCTGTCAGCAGCATATTGGTAACAATAAGTATTTTGGGAAATGTTTCCTCTTTAAATCTGTCTACGACATCTCTTCTCACAGCAGCTATATCTCTGTATCCATAGCGGGCTCTCGTCTCAGCAGCTCTTAGTAGAAGAGCTGGCTCATCATCCCGCCTGTAAGTCATGACTATTTCTGAATATTCAGGGGGTAAATGTTTATCCAGTTCCTGTTTGTAAATATGACAGGCCTTCCTACTCCCGGCAACTACCATGGCTTTAAACTTCCCGTCGACATTTTCTTTAAAATGTTGGGCTATATCCTTGGCGATCAGCTTTATCCGTTCTGGATTCTCAAGGACTACCTTTATGGCATCCAACCTCCTTTTAACTCTATCTTCTATTTCTTCTCTGATTTCTTCAGGGAGTTCTTCAAACTCGGACTCTAAAAATTCCTCCAGCAAATCCTTCTTTAACCGCACCTTATCTTCCAGCCTTGGCTGATAAGCGATCTTGACGGTAAAGCCATCCCTGATGGAATCGGTAATGAAATATCTGTCAAGATAAACTTCCTCCGGGGGATAGCTGAATTCCAGATAAGTATCTCTTCCCTTTTTTGAGATGGGTGTTCCAGTCAGGGCAAAGAAAAAGGCATTTTGGAGAATATTCCTCATTTGCGCAGCTAAAAGTCCATATTGAGTCCTATGCCCCTCATCAACAAAAACCACCACGTTCTTCCTGTTCATAATTGTTTCTTTATATTTGGTGACTTCCTGGAGTTCCTTATAAAGTCCGCCTAGTTCTTCTGGCCTGAATTTATGAATAAGGGTAATAAAAACTCCTCGCTTACCCCGATAGTCATCGAACTGGAGAATCTTCTTCAATTTTTCTATTGAACCGATAATCTCAGGAGCAACAATGTCTAAGGAATAGAATTCCTTATAAAGCTGGCTCTCCAACTCCACTCTATCGACAATAAAAAATATTGTCGGGTTCTCAAGTTCTTCTGCGTAGTAAAGTTTATTGGCCGCAAAAATCATGGTCAGGGTTTTACCACTGCCCTGCCAATGCCAGACAAGACCTTTATTCTTTTTTTCTTCTCCCCTAAGATTTCTGATAACTCTATTGACTATCTTATTAGCAGCTCTGTATTGCATATATCTAGTGATGACTTTAGTCGCATTGCCTAATACAACCCGGAAAAAGAGATAATTTCTAATAATATCAAGAAGAACCTCCCTGGAAAGCATCTCCACCGTTGAATCAATTGAATCCTTTCCCTCGACATGCCACTCATGGATCATAGGTTCATCCTGCCAGGGTACGATAGGAAAATATCGGGCAATACTTTCTGCTCCTACCCCTATTTGAACATATTTATAGAGTTCGGGCACAAGCCTTTCATAGTCCTTGATCTGCCTGAAGGCATGGTACCAACTCTCCGTCAGACTTGTTGGATTTTTACATTCGACATTTACCAGAGGAATCCCATTGACATAAAGAATAATGTCCGTTCTTATGGCTTCCTGGCCATAAAAATAAACCTGCCGGGAAACTATGAATTCATTGTTTTCAAGAGATTGAAAATCAAATAGGCGGACAAACTTTACTACTTTCTCTCTTTCAAATTTAACCGGAACACCAAACTTATAATAGTTAAGAAGGCGTTTAGCACCTTCTATGCCTGTGCCGGTCAATTTAAGTTCATTGACAGCCCTGTTTACCTCCTCTTCCCCGATGCCAATTTCTTTATTTATCCTCTCCAAGGCCCTGACCAGATTGGGAATAAGGAGGGGTTCTTCATAGCTCTCCCTTTCCAGGGCAGAAGCAGGCACAAACTTCCAACCTTTTTGTTGGAGTCGTTGAATAAGATAATCTTCTACAAGAGATTTTTCTGTAAATTTATTCATCCTTCTACTTCTTGTAAAACCACCTTGACAAAAGACGTTTTATACTGTATTTTTTAAATGCCTTGCTACGGCAGGGCAGAATAAAACTTCCCTCTGGCTTTTGCCAGAGGGATTTATTTTTATATTCTCTCAATTTGTTCCCTCAACTTCTTCAGGTCAATAAATTTGGCTTGCCTCACAAGTTCAATTGCTACATGACCTTTGGTTGATATAACCACACACCTTTTTTCGTGCGCTTTCATATACTTAAGTAAAGCTTCAAAGTCACTGTCTCCAGAAAATAAAACAAAGGATTGAAAATTATCTCTATTATGGACCGCATCAATGGTTAACTCGACATCCAAATTACCTTTATGAATTTCACCTTTTCCTTCATCCTTTATAAACTTTACAACTTTCTTCCTCACTATGTATCCAATGATTTCCAAATAGTCTAAAAACTTACATTGTCGAGAATAATTCGGGTCATAAGCGGTATAAAAATAAATTTTCCCTAAATTTGTGTTCTCGCTGAAATATCTCTCGAGTTTTAAATAATCTATTTTCCATCCTAATTTCTTGTATGAGTAGTAAAGGTTAGATGCATCAATAAAGACATAGACTTTTCCAGTAACATATCTCTGAATCATATCTTCACCCTTCGTCTTCCTGTAAGCAGCTCATTCATCAAGCCTTTCTTTATCCTCTCCAACTTTGCTTTTTTGCTTCTCAAAAGCTCCAGCCTCTTATCCACAGTGGACAAGATCTCAGCAATTTTTTTCTGTTCGGGGAGGAAAGGGAGAGGAATAATCAAATTTTCTAATGTATTTTTTGACAATTCCTTAAAAGTGCTTCCTCCACTTAGATTTTCTAAAGTTTTCTTTTTACTCAATAAATAATATGTATAAAACTCAGAGCTAATTTCGTCTGTATTTCTAGGTATCAGTCCTTTGCATCCTTGATTAAATGTCGCGCTTTCTCTGATTACCGCCACATAACCAACTGGTGCTCTTGTAGATATTATGATTGATCCAATAGGCATAAGAATTAAATTTGTTTCTTTTAGTCCTTTATCTGTAATCTTTCTCTCACTATCTTTTATCCATATCTTTCCATTTAATTTGCTCATATCTGCAGGAGTTATCCAAATAACATTTCCTCTATCCCAGTACTTTTTCTGCCTCGTTGAAGGTGTCGTGCCAGTTTCTACTTTGAATAAATCACCAACCTTTTTGACCTCCCACTCCTTAGGTATCCTGCCAATCGCTGTGTCCTTAAATTCCTTATGCCCGATGCCTTTGGTCAAAAGCTCATGCATCAAGCCCTTTTTAAGCCGCTCGGTTTTCTCTATAGAATCATCAACCTTTTCAATAGCCTCATCCACGGTTGAAAGAATCTCAGCAATTTTTTGTTGTTCGGGGAGGGGAGGGAGGGGGAGAGGAATTTCTTCAAAAAGGGATTTTTTTATTATCGGGCTTGTAGTTATCCCAGCCCATCTTTTAAGTAAATTTTTTCTATACTCCATTGCGTAATATACATAATGAGAATTTACTCTTTCACTACATATTATTGAATTAATCTGTTGATTTGTAATGCATTCTTCCGAAGACATAGCAACTTCTCCAATCGATGCAATACATGTCACCATCACAGAATCTTTGGGGATAATTCTGGCTTTTTCAACACCTTCTTGAGTAACACTTCTTTCTGTTTTATGCACATATTTATTATTAGAGAAATCAGAAGGAGTAACAAATGGATATCCTTTTCCCCAATATTCTTTGACCTTTGTCGATGGTGTTGTCCCTGTAATAACCTCGCCTATTTCACCAACCTTAACCATCTCCCAATCTTTCGGCAATTCAGCAACCTCTGGCTGTCTGTTATTTTGTAAAATTTCTTTCTCTTTTGAGTAACTCACAATTTACTCTCCTCCTAAAATATCCTTTTCACTCAATTCTGGAAGATCAATAGAGATTTTCTCTGCTAAGGATTTAATAACAGACTTATTCTCTTTACTTTCTTGCTTAACATATAACTCCTGTATAGGCATATTTACTACATCCAAAAAATACTTATCAAATTTGAATTTACATTTAGATAAAATTTCATTAATTATATGTAATCTTTCTATGTCTTCTTCTTTAACAAGAAAATCGATAGCATTTTGTATAACTTTTGTTTTATATACCAATTCTTGATAATGAAAATATTCTTTATTCAGATTAAATGTATCTGGCAAAATCGTATTTAAATTATTACAAAGATATTCTGTTATCTGATCTCTGTAATATTTTTGGAAACTTGCACCCATTAAAGAAAAGAGCTCATGCCAATGCTCTTTTTCCCACTCACTATAACCACTTTGATTATTAATAAATTCGACAAGTGCGTCTGTGAAGCTATTTTCTAAGAAAAATTCCTTTCGTTTCTTCTTTACTTCTAAAGCTAATGAGGTAAGATACGTATCCTCCTTTAGCGCTTTAAACCATGCTTCTTTGTTAAGTTTTCTTAATTCCTCAGCGACCTTAGAAATAACTTGATTATTTTCTGTTTTTTCAATTACTAGATACAGCTCATAATCATACTCAATTAAATCTGCATTATTTATAGCTACAATCTCATTTGCCAGATCAGCATATTCTGTAAATTTCTCTATTAGTTTTAGGATCTTCTCATCTTTATCATCCGTATTTTCAATAAGGTTTGAGAAATTTTTTAGTTTAGCCAATAAACTCTTTACACGAAATAAATCAACCGCATCTTCATCATCAAGGGCTAAACTAATAATATCTCTCACCAATTTATTTTTATCATCAGTAGATAACTCCCAAAGAAATGACCATAACTGGTATTTTTTCATTTCATCAAGAATTTGCCTTGCATTATCTTTATTAGAATTCGCCCAAAAATTCTTTATTTCGTTAAATCCCGCCACTGAATTCCCAACAGCAGAAACACTCTTAGACTGTAGCTCGTTCTTAAATACATATCCACAAAGCAGTGCTCCATAAATTAAATTTTGTGTTTTTCGATACCAAAGAAGATTATGATATCGACCTGAAGTCACAATATTGGAAACAATGCGATTAATTTCTTCCAAATCACAAAGTTTAAATGTTATTATATTAATTATTTTGAATATATCATCTGATTGATTTGAATAATTGCCTTGATTCCAGTTTATATAGCGTTGACAGTGATTTAAAACTGTATCCCACCCACTTTTAATTCCAGCCTCAATTGAATATTGAACTGCTTCAGCTAATCCCGCCTGCAAAGGCTGCCCTGGAACTATTGCATTTCTAATTTCTTCAACAATGCTTTCAGGAGGTGATATCCATTTATATGTTTCACTTCTTGAGGCATTTGAAGCCTTAGCCAAAGGAATAAGATTGGACAATGATAACTCCTTAATAGTTTCTTTGGAGACACTAATATTTGCCTTTGCCATTGTATTAGTTACTGTTGATAGAATTTCTATAATTTCTTGCCAATCAATCTCATCTTTATTCTTTCTTATAGAACTTTTAACACATTCAATTAAGTGGTGATATATATTATTAATAAAAGTTTTCTCTTTATGACAAATTTCGATTAGACATCTATATTTCCCTCTCTCTTGCTCATTCCACTCAATTTCTCTAGAAGCAGTTTCCATATCAATTTGGCTGATTTTACTGACAAATTCATTAAGTTTCTTTCTATTATTTTCCCATAAGCTATCGAATACTGCTTTTGCTGATGTAAGCGCCAGGCTAAAGTCCATATCATTATGTTCAACATAATAGTTAAAAATGTGCCAAAAACCTTCTCCGTGGTCCTCACATAGTGACAAAAGGCTTTCACCGTCTCCGTTTTTTAATGCCGAAGCTATTTTGGGTTCAAGCAAAAGTTGAACACCCTTTTCAGGCCCCACACCAAAAACAAGACCAGCTAAATCTCTAACACAGGAGTCTGAAAGCAAAGCTTTATGACTTGGTTCCATCAGTTCATTTTTTACCAGTCTCGACTTAATCTTTTCTATACTCTTATTAGCTAATTCTCTCCAACAAACGAAATAAGCAATACTACTTATTGACATAATATTTCCCCATTGAGAAGCTAAGAATCCTACATGATTAATATAATTTTTTATTTCTCTCGGAGTTGGGATATCTGTTAAATCTTTTCTTGTTAAACGTAAAACACGTACCAATTCATCTTTACTTCTTTGTGGCCAATTTTCAAATGCTTCATCCATCATACATTTTGCAAACATTTCCCATCCAGAAAATATCGGTTTTGGAACTTCTATCCTTAATTGGAAACATTTATCAAAAAATGGTTTAGATAAATTTTGGTCAATCTCATCAGTAGTTCTATTCCATAAACGAGACAACCCTTCTGAATCATAGGGGACTATAATCCAAATTTTGTCGAACCATTCCTTTTTGAACCACGTCTGCGTTCTTTGAGACAGAAAGGTTTGTAGAGTAGACCATATTTTCAATGCATCATTTACATCTATACGATCCAAATTGTCTATTACTAAAATCAGCTTTTTAACTTCTGAATTATTGAAAAAAATTTTCATAATTTGATCAAAATATCGCTCAAATTCTATAGAAGACCTCTCATCCTCCTCAGATACTTCTTGAGTAATTTCTGTATCTGCCTCCTCTTCAAGAAAAGCCCAATTTTTTGAATTGAAAATACCCTTTTCACGCAGTCTTTTTATTCCGAAAATCCGTACAAGATTTCCTAAAGCCACAAATAGAGGAGCAGTTGAGAAAATTATGCCAAATAAAAATAACCAATATGGTTTACCAGAAAAAGATAAATCTGAATAATTCACCCCTGACAAAAAAGCAACACCTAAAGGCACTAAAAATAGTGTTACAGAAAGCAATTTACCAAGAGAGGTTGTTGTTCGCGTCGTCTTTATTTTTGATGTTTTTCTTCGTTGAGCAACTTTCTCTTTCAAATCATCAAGCTCATTCTTAACATTTGGCTCCACAAAAGCCTTTATCTCATCGATTAAAGACTCTAAAAATATTCTACGAAGAGGGTCTCCTTCGTGAGCCCATGCATCAAACTGAATTAACGGAATTAAAGGATCTTTCTCTTTTAATTTTCGTCTCAAAATCGAAACTACAGTTGATTTTCCAGAACCCCAGGGCCCTTCGAGTCCAATTGAAATCCCCTTTTTTTCAGTTGTTATTAACTTCAATAAAGAATCCGCAATCCTTTCGTGAGTCTTATCTTCAAATAAATCCTTGTCAATACTTTCTTCCCTTAAAAGTTTAAATGAATATTGTCTTTTCTCATTATCTACTGAATTCTTCATATTCACCCTCCCTATCCATAGTTTCAAACTCCAACTATTTCATTCAATTACAGACATAACCCCTGGCTCCACACCTCCTATTACATCCAAAGCGCTTTGAATATTCCTTTCATTCACAGCCATATATCTGGGTTTTTGTGATCTTTTGATCTGATTTATTCCCTGATATATCCCTTCTTTCGTCGTCTCCACTTCAATTACTCTCTTTTTGGTAACAATATCAATCCCTTGGTGCTTTTTATATTCGGTACCGAATTTCTTTGCTAAATTTTCTGCAATCTGATCATGCCTACTTCTAGCCATAGCTTGCTTCCTGGTTCAAGCTTTCTATTCCTCGCTTCCTCCTTCTTTGTTCTTTACCTTGAATCCTATCTTTCTCTTGGGTTTTTTCGGGGCCATCATAAGTCGTCTGATGGCCTCAAAGATTGCTTTTATTTCTTCATCATGTTTCTCTATCTTCCTCTCTAATTCAGCTAATTTATAGGCAAGCTCTTTATGAGTAGAAAAAATCTGCCTTAACCTCACAAACGCCCGCATTATGGCAATGTTGACCTGAATTGCCCTCTCACTTCTCAAGACACTGGAGAGCATAGCCACACCTTGTTCAGTAAAGGCATAAGGACGAGCACGTCTTGCACCTCCCCAACTTGAAGTCACAATTTGTGATTTCAAGTTTTCATACTCTTCCTGGCTTAGTTGAAACATAAAATCTTCAGGAAACCTTTCAATATTTCGCTTAACTGCTTGGACTAATACCCTGACCTCTACACCATATAACTTGGCAAGATCTGCGCTAAGCATCACTTTATGGCCACGAATCAGATAAATCTTCTTCTCAATCAATTCTACTGGGACAACTGCTGGCGACTGCTTATGAAGCTTTTTAATTTCAGAATCATTACTCATAATCCAGCTCCTTTAAATACTCTTCTATTTTTTTGGTAACGTCTTTAATCTGTGCATCCAGGGACAGCATCTCTTTCCATTCTTTAGCCACATCAATATCTTCAATCTCTTCTTCAGGAAAGACATAAAGAGTGACATTCAGGTTATAGTCGTTCTCTTTTATCTTCTCAATATCTACAATCTTTGAAAATCCATCAGATTCTTTAAACTCTTTGTAGGCTTTAACTATCTTTTCTATATGCTTATCTCCCAGACGATTAAGTTTCCTGACATCCGGATGTTTCTCATATTCCCGGCTGGCATTGATAAATAAGATCTTCCCTCTTCTTGATTGGGGTTTATTTTTATTAAGAACAATTACTGCCCCTGGGGCTCCAGTGTTATAAAAGAGTTTCTCAGGGAGAAGGATAATTGTCTCTATCAGGTCAGCCTTAATTATGCTTGTTCTTATCGTTTTTTCTCTACCACCTCTAAAAAGACAGCCATTATCTATAACCACTCCGACCCGGCCGGTATCATCTTTCGCGGAAGCTAACATATGCTGGATCCAGGCCCAGTCGGCTGATTGTTTTGGTGTAAAGCCGAATTGAAACCTTTCTCTCCAATACTCCCCTTTTTTTAGAATCTCCTCGTTATATCCATCCTGGTTCCAGGGGGGATTAGCTATAACCACATCAAATTTTCGCAGCCCCTCACCTTCTTTGAACTTGGGATAAAGCAATGTGTCTCCCAGAGCAAGCTGACCATTGCGGATATCGTGAATGTAGAGGTTCATTTTAGCCAGAGCCAGAGTCTTATGGTTGTATTCCTGTCCGAAAAGGAAAATCTTATCTGCCTCGCTTCGGTTGTAACTTTTTTCAATCCGTTTATAAGAAGCAATAAGCATTCCCCCCGAACCACAAGCTGGATCATACACACTTTCACCAGGTTTGGGCTCGACCATTCCAATAATCAGACTAATAACCTCTTTGGGCGTATAAACTTCACCTTCCTTAGCTTTCTGAGGAGCAAAATACCTTAATATCCATTCATAAGCATCTCCAAGAATATCAGCGGGCACTCGATGAAGCGCATGACTGCTGAAAAGTTCAACAAGTTGTCGCAATATCTCTGCATTTTCTCTATTGGTGGTGAATTGAACAAAATCTACATTTTCAAAGACATCTTTCAGTCCAGGATTTCTCTCGGCCAGAATTTTCATCGCCTTAGAAAAATTCTCAGGCAATCTGGCGGGATCTTTTCTTATATTCTCCCAAAGAAACTCCTCAGAAATATCAAAATCGTGATATATAGCATTTTTCGCCTCTTTTTCTGCTTCTTCTGCAGTTAATCCATCAGCTAAAGCTTCTTTATAGGCCGCCTCAAATTCTATCTCCCACTTGTCACTTATCCTTTTATAAAAAAGGAGAACGAGAATAAAAGTATAATCCACCCTTGTTCTTATAAGGTCAGCGGCGGCTTTAAGAAGGGCCTCAAGATCTCCCCTGGTTAATTGCTTATTTCTAAGAGAAAGTTTCTTGGAAATTACTTCTTCTCTGCTTATTAGTTGATAAATTCTTTTCCTGGCATCATCTGGATCAAACTTTACTTTAAGCATCCCCTCTTTTCTTAATTCTGAGAGTATGACATTAATTTGCTCCTCACTGTCGTCAATTTTTTCCTTAAGCACCCGAGCTGCATCCTCAACCCGGAAGGAAGAAGAACGAAAGGCCTCCCACAAAACTTCATATCTCTTATTAAGCCAATTAGGCATCATAATTTTTTCTCCCTTTGCTAATTAAATAAGTTTTTAATTTTGGACTTATTTTATAAGTTCGGATGAATTTTGCCAAGAGGAAACACTAAATTTTTTTCTACAAGTTAAAAGTAAACGTAAGGAAAAGGAGAGGATAGGGATTTCCTATGTATAACTTATAAAGAAGTGGATAGCTTATTATGGAGG
>Ga0190363_1000443_pt1 | contig 24141 bp, 21 predicted proteins | sample 48721867_MG_FD_161272 | JGI IMG/M metagenome (GOLD analysis project Ga0190363, IMG submission 161272) | Hydrothermal vent microbial mat bacterial communities from Southern Trench, Guaymas Basin, Mexico - 4872-18-6-7_MG | ecosystem: Environmental > Aquatic > Marine > Hydrothermal vents >... | reverse complement strand
ATCTATAGCATCTTCCAGGTCTTAATGGCATTTTGATCCTCCTTCGCCTAGTGGTTTAGCATAGCATTATTTAAGGCTTTCTGAGAGATTTAGGGGAGCTCTAGGAAGATCATGCTAGTTTTTAATTTACCATGCCATATAATTTTCTCTTTCTTTAATATATATCCTAATTTTTCAGCAATATTCTTTAGTAAGCATGACTCTGCAGTTAAAAGAGTTAATAAGTTATCTTTGCTTAGAATATTCTTGGAAGATTTAAGAAATTTTTGATATAATGTTTTTATAAAGGCTTTTCTACCTATTCTCATTCCATATGGAAGGTTTGATATTATTCGATCTACATTAAAATTTAATTTGTCTAAGTGCATGGCATCTCCTATTTTAAATTTTATTTTATGAGAAAAACCAGCGGCCAGTGCATTTAGTTTAGCGCCCTTCACATGCTTTGGGGAAATATCCATGCCGTAAATTTCACAATTAACATTAAGAAAGCAGCATTCTATGGGAATTGTTCCTCCACCACACATTGGATCAATCACTGTCATGTGATTAGAAATTTCAGATAGCATACACATTGCAAATGCAATGGTAGGTTTTAATGCTGCAGGATGATTATAAACACGATAACCACGTTTATGGAGAGAATCGTCACCAGTGGTGCATATGCTGATTAAGCATGATTCTCCTACAATGTTTATTCGTACTATTACTTCAGGAGAATCTAGATTAACCTTAGGATATTTTCCATAACACTTGAAAATTAATTCTCTAATTGCATCACCAGCCACATGAGCAATATCAATTGAAGTATATTCATGTAAACCTAACCTATTTACTCTTACTGCAAAAGTATTTTCAGGCTGGATGTAGTTTTCAATATTGCATTTAAAAAGGAAATTGTATATTTGATCTAGAGCTATCATCTTTCTCGAAATTTTTGTAGAAGCTAATAATATTGAAACTCTATGTAAAAGATGTGATTTTGAGTTTAGTATCTGTACAGCGTAATTCTGCTTTTCATTACATTCTAAGATTATTCTACCTTGAACACCTAATGGTCGCAATGTGTAATTTCTTATGGAAAGAAGTTTACTTACTTCTATGATAGCTACATCTTCGAGTCCTGGACATGTTGTTAGGAGGAGTTTTGTCAATTTGACCATTTACTCTAATTTTGCAATGAAAATATTATGTTTTACTCTTATTATTCGTGCATAAACAGTTGTTCCTATGGGAATATTTTCAGCGTTCACTATAGTTATGGTTCTATTTCTAGCCACCGCTATCTTTTCTCCTTTCAACCAACCGGGTCCTACAACCTTCATTTTTACTTTTTCAAATCGCTTAAATGGTATTGGTATTGAAGGAAGTTTAAAAATGTTGAAGTCGCTTGGTTTCAATACTAGTTTTACTTTGAATTTTCTCTCTAACGCTCTTAAAGAGTTATAGAATTTATACCAAGTCATTGGCTTTACTTTGGGAGGCTTTCTTCCAAATTTATGGGCTTCATATTTTTGGATGCCAAGTGGAGGCCAATGCTTACCTGCACCAATTTGTTTCGCAAATCTAATTATCCTAGGTATCTCATGATCATTTAAGCCGGGAACCCAGACAGGAGCAATCAATAAATCAATAGGTGACAACGAAATATACTCTGCAATACTGATTATCCGGGAAATATCATAAGTTTCTGTTCCAGACAGTTTTTTGGAAAGATTCTCATCTAAAGCGTCTATTGATAGATTTATTCTGGATAATCCTGCTTCAGCTAATTCATCTATAAGTTTATCATTTAATAGGACACCATGTGTCTGTAGAGAAATAACTTTGAATTCAGGAAACTCAGATAATTTGTGAACAAGATCTACAATTTTGGGATATGTTAATGGATCGCCTACAGTATCTATGTGGGCTTCCATTTTATTGCTATTTTTAATTTTTAAAACGGTTCTTATTGTAGATAATAGGTAATCTAATTCAACTATATACTCAGTTTGACGCCACCTAGAACAAGGGCCAGCATCAGTTGAACAAAAAATACAAGATAGTACACAAATAGAAGTAGGACGAATCTGTAATACATTTGTACCTCTATCAATTACTCCAAAACTAATACATCCTATTAAGGGTATTTCACTGTCCTGCGTTACATTGTAGATAGGTCTATTTGTACAAGGCATTTTCAATCCATTATAATACACCTTTACCTTGAATTTAAGAATATATTTTATAACTCTGAACTCGGATTATTGAATAGGGGCTCTGCCATAATAGGCCACGCTCGACGGACCTGTGGGAGAGGGAAAATCCATCGATGACCACAGTAATACCCAGGCGTGGTACAGGCAGAGCCCCAATAAAGTAGGCGGAGAAGCAAAAATCCCAACGTTGAGAGAGCCCATGGAGAGAGGTTGAACCTCCCAATGAAAATGGGTGATCGCGTATGGGGAACAGCTTCTCCGCCTACTAATATAAAAGCATAAGTAATAGGATGTCAAATGTTTAGAAATGATTTCCAATTTAATTCTCTTCTTCTAATTTTAGCTGAAGAAATTGGACGCAAATCTTTATCCTTAATTAGCTCAACCACGATTATATCAAGTGGTGGAAGCCCACGGCTTTTTCGAATTCGATTTATTTCTAAAGCTCTTACAAATGTTTCTTCACTAACAACAATAGCACATATTTCCTTATCACTTATGGTTGGGCCATATGCATCCTCCAACATGATAATCTTAGCTTTATCAAGCACACCTAAACTCTGAAGAAACAATTCAATTTTGCGCTTTCTTTGAGAAAACGGTGGTACATAATGGCTTTTGCCTTTTGCTAATGAATCACTAGTGAGACCAATTATAACTTTTTTACCTATTTTAAAACATGTTCTCAGAAGAAGCTTATGACCTTCATGTAGTGAATCAAAGGTTCCTCCTACAGCAACGTAGCAACACTTTTCCTTCATTTTAGTTCGCTATTTAATCTCCAGTAAACTCATATAAAGTTGACTTACTATTACTTACGGTCTTAGAACGAAAAGGTTCAGAGCCCCGGTTCTTTACTTTTATGTAAGGCAATAGAGATAACTGATAACTGATCATAACCTTTTTCATCGATACAATTAATCCCATCATAGTAAAGATAAAAAAGAATAAAAATTCTAGGGAAAAATCGTGGAAAAACTTATCATATCCTTAGTAAATTTAAAATAAGGGGGCTGGTTCGGGCTGGGACTCTGTTAGAGGAGCAGTAAGCCGTAGCTCAGCAAGGGAGAGCGGCGGGCTCCAGAGCAGTAATGAGAAATGTGACCTGTAGTAGGGATGATTGAGCTCTGGAGCGCTATGGGAGAAACCCGTTGGTCGTGGGTTCAAATCCCACCGGCCCCACCAATTTAAGAAAATGTATTAATGAAAAGATTATAGTATTAATTGGAGAACATGTCGAATGACAAATTGAGAAAGGCTAAAGAAAAAGCTGCTGAAGCAGCTTTAGAACATATATTTACTGGTCAAATAATTGGACTTGGCTCCGGCTCTACTGTAGCAATTTTTGTAGAGAAATTAGGGGAAAAAGTGGGAAGAGAGCAGATGAAAATTAGGGTAATTCCATCATCTTATCAAGCATTATTTTTAGCATATGAATATGGTCTTCCCGTATTGCAACCTAGTGATGTTGAAAATGTGGATGTAACCATTGATGGTGCTGATGAAATTGACAAAAATCTATTCCTATTGAAGGGAGGAGGAGCTGCATTAACTCGTGAAAAAATAATCGCATATAAAAGCGAAAAATACATTGTAATTGCAGATTATACTAAACTTGTAAGATATTTAGGTGAAAAACATCCAATACCAATAGAAGTATTGCCATTTGGATGGAAATGGACATTAAAGTATTTGGAAAAATATGGAAAACCAAAAATTAGAGTGACCAACTCAGGTAAGGTTGGACCTATCATAACAGATAATGGAAATCTTATAATTGATTTATACTTATATGAAAGTATAAAGGATCCTAGAAGGCTTGAACGTGAAATAAAAAGTATACCGGGGGTAGTAGAGGTAGGTATTTTTACTCGAAAAGCAAATGTAGCTTACATTGGATATGAAGATATTATAAGAAAAATAGAGCCAAAATAAGCCCCGGGCGGGATTTGAACCCGCGACCAACGGCTTACGAGGATCGGCACACATGTTCCGCCGCTCTCCCTTGCTGAGCTACCGGGGCTGCCAATTAATAGGATAAAGATCATAGACACTAAAATTTTACGGGGATAACAATAAATAGTACAACATTTAGGATATTAACAACATTAAAAATAAGGATAATGATAGTTAATAATTAAATGGAGGAAATAGCAATGGGAGGATTAACTCTGACTGCAAAATATAATATTCATGTATCTTTTGAGGTTGAAGGAATAGTAGAAAAACCCGATGTTATTGGTGCAATTTTTGGGCAAACGGAGGGATTGCTGGGAGATGAATTGGACCTAAGAGAACTACAAAAAACAGGGAGAATTGGCAGAATTCAAGTTCAGTTAAACTCTAAGGGAGGAAGAACTATAGGAAAGGTGATTATACCATCAAGCTTGGGTAGAATTGAAACAGCATTGATAGCAGCAGCTATTGAAACTATTGATAAGGTAGGACCATGCTCGGCGAGATTTGAATTGGAAGACATTGAAGATGCTAGAGAAGAGAAGAGACGTAAAGTGATAAAAAGAGCAAAAGAAATATTGCTGAAATGGGAAAGGGATAAGATTCCAGAAACTAAGGAGATCATTGAAAAAATCTTAAAGGAAATTAGAACGGCAGAAATAATAAAGTATGGTAGTGAAGGGTTACCTGCTGGACCTGACATAGACTATGAAGATACCATAATTATAGTTGAGGGAAGAGCAGATGTCATAAACTTGCTAAAACATGGTTATAGAAATGCTATAGCTATTGAGGGAACATCCATTCCCAAGACAATAGTAGAATTAAGCAAATCAAAAAAGACAATTGCATTTGTTGACGGTGATAGAGCAGGAGAGCTTATACTAAAAGAGTTGCTTCAAGTAGCTGAGATAGACTATATTGCACGTGCACCACCTGGAAGAGAAGTTGAAGAACTTACTGCAAAAGAAATAGCAAAGTGCTTATCAAATGTTATTCCCGCAGAGGAATATTTGAGCCAAATAGAGAAAGCTAAACAGAAAACAAGAACGTTGTATGTACCACCAATTCCCAAAAAGATAATTGAAAAAATAAAGGAGCTTGAAGGCACATTAGAGGCAATATTATATGGTGAAAAATGGCATGAAATAAATATTATACCAGTTAGAAATCTGGCAGAAGAGTTAAAGAATATGTCGCGTGGACAAGTGTATGGAATAGTGTTTGATGGTGTTATAACACAAAGAATAGTTGATATAGCCAGTGAAAAAAATGTGAAAATAGTGGTGGGAGCTAGAATAGGCAATATAACAAAGCGGCCTGTTAACTTGACAATACTTAAGTTTAATGATTTATCCTCTTAGCATTATTTAGTAATAACTGCGCACTGAGCTAAAAACAACTATTTTCTAAACCATAGATCCAAAGTCCTTGTAGAAATTTGTGTCATTATGGATTTCTCCGTATAGTCAAATATTGAAAGCACTCTGAGAGCTGATGGGACTATTTGACTTGATATATAATAATTTATGTCAACGTCATCATAGTTGACTATGAAGTATGGTTTTGCTCGATCTGCAAGACGTTTTGAAGCTCCCTTAGTAATTATGTAACCTACTTTATCACCAATTTCAAGGGAGAAGCCCTTTGCTCGAAGGATTCTTGCAACAACTACATGTGGAGCGTCAACTTCATATTCATCAATAGATTTAGAGAGAGTCTTCCAGATCACCAGTTTTTCAAGAGGAATATTATGAGACTTGAGAGTGTTGATTACTTTTCTCAGATAAGTGACAGCAGCTTGTGGAGATTTTTCTTTTAGAACAAGTTCGATAACTTTAAATTGAACTTCTTGTGCCAATTCACACCAATCTCCACGTACAGCTTCAAAACCAACTACTTCGACACGTCCATCAGGGAGTAGACCTGCATATCGCTTAGCTGCTTCAGTAAAAAGGCAGGTCACATATATTTTATCAATTTTTATATCCAAACCTATATTGCTTTTCACTTGCGAAATAAAGTTATCAACCTTTTCAGGTTCATATTTTACGAAAAGTGAATCAGTATCGCCATATATTACGTTTAGGCCAATTTCCTTAGCTAATTTTATTGCTTCAGATATTGTTTTTCGGCCGAAAGCGGTTGTTGCTTCTGCACATTGACGTATGTACCATCTTGCACCAAACCATCCGGTATAACCATAACATGCATTAGCAATTATTTTTAAAGCTTTTTGACGATTATCAAGTAATATGTATTCGGGGGAATTTACATCTATATTTTTTAGTTGAGTACGGATTTTATTTCTTAAATCTATTAGTCGCTCTAGAACACGCTTGTAAAAGCCTGGAGGTGATTTTCTAAATCTATGCCCTACTTCTGGTGCGATAAAATACTCATCGGGTGATAGTGATTCATCAGGTTCTACATATGTGTCTGGGCTAATATTGTATTTAATCATAATATTAGGGTACATTGAGGAGAAGTCTATTACTGCTATATTTTCATGTAAACCTTTTATTGGTTTTAAAACTAATGCACCACGATAAGGAGTATATGGTCGGTCAACTCGGTTCGGTATAAGTTCATTCTCAAGGAAAGCTTGTCTTATTAGATACCATTCAACACGGAAACCTACTGCTGCAGCAAGAACTTGATCAAGCGGAATCCCAGTAACATTTGATAACTGAATAGCAAAAGGTAACGCTCTTTTTGCAATTTCCAATATTATTTTTGCAGATGATACTGAATGTTTCTTTAACATATTCTTCTTTTCAGAGTTCTCCCAATACTGATAAAGCCAAGGTGGTTTAAGTAAATACTTTCTATCTCCATCTATTCCTAGATACTCTGCAACATTTTGCAATGTTTTTATCTTAACTTCATAGAGTTCTTCGGCATAATCGAACATATCAATGTTTGCTCTTCCAGCTATGGAGATATGCCCATAAACACTAGTTTGTGGTGGAGAGAGCTCCCTACTTATTGGAATTGAAGTTTCAAGTTTTTTAGCTCTAGAGACTATATATGGCCACACAAGTTTATTTGAGTTATATCCAACAATAATGTCGGGATCATATTCAAGGATATATTTGGAAAAAGCATGTAGCATTTCTTTCTCATCATATTCATCAGCTGTAAACTGCTTATATTCACTAGAATTTGTAGCTAATGATATGATTACTATGGGATTTTCAGTTGGTTTAGGAGTGCCTTTTGGACTATAGTATTCAACGTCAAATGATAGTACCCTAAGATTGGGTATGGAAGTATCATCTATCATTGTGGGATTATTTTCAATTCTATATACAGCATCTACCTTTAATTTATCATTTAAACTGAGTTTAGTAACGGTAACTTTATGCCAACTACAAGGATAAACATTCTTATCTATCATGTAACGCATATAAAAACGAATATCAGCTTCAAAAATATCGGAAACATTGGGTAAACGTTTAATTTTATCCTTAACTTTATTAACATCTGAAGGAGAATTAACTGTTACTTTTACTACAGTAACAGGCTTTCCAAAATAGAACTTTGATTCCTTTTGTATTGATAGTATGGAAGGATTTGTTTTTTTAAAAGACTCTAATTCCTTAAAGACTGAGTCTATGGCTGAAGCTTTCGGTAATACATAGAAGTATGGATGAAATGATTCATCAATTAAGAGGACACGATGACCATCTTTTGTTATACTCCAAATGAAAATTCTAGAGGCTCCTTCACTTACATCATAAGAAATATCTAAAGGCCAAAATAATAATTCCATTGTTTATTCTTTCCCCCTTATTTTTTTGAGGAATGACAAACTTATTTTTCTTGCTTTAATAGTTTGAACATTACCAAAGCTGATTCGCCATTTGTATAATAATTAGGGATTATGTAACCGTTTTTAAATCCCAATTTTAAATAAAATTTTCTGGCTATTAAATTGCTCACTCTGGCTTCTAATCTTAGAACTAATATTCCTTTCTTTTTCAAATGATCTTCGGCTGCTTCCATTAATTTTGATGCTATTCCAGATCTCCTGTATAGGGGGTCAATAGCTATTGAAATAATGTGGCCCAAATAATTCCTCTGTATGATAAACATAATATAGCCAATAATTCTATGGTCAATTTCAGCTAGGAGAAATGTTTCATAATGTAAGTTTGAAAGTATGCTTAATAACTCAAAGGAGTAGGGGTTATTAAATGACATTTGCTCAATTATATATACGGCTCGTAAATCATCTTCATTTTTTATTCTCCGTATAACTATGTTGTTGAGGTTATCATTGTACATTTGGCTTCAACGCATAATCATTAACTCACTCATGCATATTAAAATTTATTTTATTAGTCATATAGGTTAGTTGGGGGAGAAAATGAAGTTAAAGTGGCTTAGCCATGCAGGTTTTTACGTAGAGTTATGTGGTAAAAAGATCCTAATAGATCCATGGCTATCTGGAAATCCATTAGCTAAGGAAAAGCCGGAAGACATAAAAGATGTTGACATGATTCTTGTAACTCATGATCACGGTGACCATATAGGAGATACTGTTGAGATAGCAAAAAGAACTAATGCCAAAGTGATTGGAATCTACGAATTAGTTCAATACATTATGGAACAAGGTGTCAATAATGTCTTGGGAATGAATATTGGAGGAACAGTTTTACTAGATGGGATAAAAATCACATTGGTACAAGCCTTTCATTCCTCCAGCAGAGGCGCACCTACAGGGTTCATCATAAGATGTGAAAATGAAAGCCTTTATCATGCAGGGGATACAGGACTTTTTGGAGACATGAAGATTATAGGGGAATTATATAAACCTAAGGTGGCATTACTTCCTATAGGAAGTTATTATACCATGGGACCAATTGAGGCTTTAGAAGCAGTAAAAATGATAAAACCAAAAATAGTTATTCCAATGCATTATAATACATTCCCAGTAATAAGGCAAGATCCAAGTATATTTAAGAGAATGATTGAAAGTGAATTGCCTGAGATAAAGGTAATAATACCACAAATAGGAGAATGGATTACTATATAACTCGTGATGATAGAAATGGGTGATCTGAGCAGTATTGAACAAAGAGTTCTCAGACAAATTTATTTGCTTGGGGGAAAAAGTAGCTTAGATAAGCTTGTAAAGAAGAGTGAACTTGATAGAGATACTATCTTTTCAGTTTTAGAGAGATTATCTAGGAAGAAGGCTGTGAAGATAAGTGCAAGAACCTATAAAAAAGCAAGATTAACTGTTAGAGGAATGGAGGCAGTTGCTAAGGGTCTTCCAGAAAGAAGAATTTATAGACTAATTATGAAGCATAAGGGAAAGATAAAAATAGAAGACTTAATGAACAAGATGAAAGGTGAAAATGAGGAAAATATTAAAAGTGCAATTGGATGGGCAAGAAGAAAGGGATGGGTGAAAATTCGAAAAGGAGTGATAATAGCAAATTTCAAAAAAGAACCACCTAAGGAAATTGATGAAAAAATATTGGAAAAAATGTCTGAAGATGAAAGATGGAAAACTGTTGAGGGAATTGATAGAGAATTATTGGAGACGTTAGAAATCTTAAAAAGAAGAAAATTAATTGAGTTTAATACTGAATCGAAAATCATAATATTTTTAACAAAGAAAGGTAAGGAAATGTTAAAGAAGAAAGAAGAGCCAGAAATTACAATATTAACTCGAAATCATCTTATAAACAGAGTTTGGAAGAAAAAGAAAATTAAAAAGTATAATGTAACTGCCCCTCCTCCAAGAATTTACTATGGAAATAAACACTTTTTTTCAGATTTTATCAATAGGATAAAAGATTTGCTTGTCAAATTAGGATTTAAAGAGGTGTATGGACCTCTTGTTGAGCTAGAATTTTGGAATTTCGATATACTTTTATATCCACAGGACAATCCGATTAGAGACTTTGAGAAACCATTAATACTGAAGCAGCCTTCAATAGGTGAGATAACATACAAGGAAAAAATAAATGACATAAGGAATTTGCATAAGAAAAGAGGTGAGTTAGATGGTCCGAAATATTCTTGGAGTGTTGAGTATGCAAAGAGGCTTATATTAAGAACATCGACAATACCTGCATTACTGAGGTATATTGTTAGCGAGAAAGAGAAGGAAGATACTGTTAAAATTTTTTGTATAGATAGAACATTCAGAGCAATTAAAACAGGATATAAAGATTCTATTGAAACAATCGATATAAGTATACTCTATAGTCAGGATGATGCAAATGTGGGCAATCTTAAAGAGCTCTTAAAGATATTGTTCAGAGAGTTGAAGATAAGAAACTATTATGTTAGGCCATCATATCAGCCCTATACTGAGCCCACATTTGAAATTCTCATTAGACATAGAAGACTTGGTTGGATTGAGTGCGCAAAAATGGGAGTTTTGAGAGAAGAAATATCATCCAATATTTTGAAAATCAATAAACCCACATTAGTTTGGAACATAGATGCGAGTAAGCTTGCTTTTTCCTACTTTAATTTGAACGACATCAGAGAACTTTTCACGAGGAAATTAGAGAAACTTCAAGAAAATCCCTTTGAGGTGTGATTATCTTGGAAATATCAGTAAAATGGAATGATTTATTTTCATTAATCGGTAAGAAAATAAGTAAGAAGGAAATCTCGAAAATATTGTCACTATTTAAGTGTAGAGTGAAAGAGGACAGTATAACTGAAGTTAAAATAGAAGTCCCAATCGATAGATTGGATCTTTTCTCTGTTGAGGGAGTTTCAAGAGTTATACGAAATTATCTGGGAAGAAAAGTGATTATCGACATTGAGCAAGAAAATAGTGATGTAAAAGTCTATGTTAGTCATGAAGCCATGAAAATAAGACCATGTGTTTCCTGTACACTTATAGAAAATATCTCATTAAGTAGGGACGTGATAAAACAGATACAGCAATTTCAAGAAAAAGTGCACAACACGTATTGTCGAGGAAAACGTAAAGCATCAATATTTGTACATGATTTTGACAAAATAACTCCTCCAATAACATTTACATGCAAGAATCCAGATGAAATAAAATTCACACCACTAGGTGAAGATAAAGTTATGAATGCAAAGCAAATATTAACTGACACAAATGTGGGTAGACTTCATGGACATTTATTCTTTGCACTAGAGAGACATCCTGTAATTGTTGATTCAAAGGGCAATGTCTTATCAATACCTATGCTCACTTGCAGTGAAGAAACAAGGATAGATGAAGGAACGAGTCGAATATTCATTGAAGTAACAGGAGTAGAAGAGGGATTAGTTAATAATATTATTAATGTAACAGTAGCCAATATGACTGAAAGAGGAGGAAAAATAAGGACAACAATAGTTTCATATCCTCATACTGAATTGATAACTCCTATATTAAGAAGAAAAGTAATAAAAATGGACATAGATAAAACTAGAAAATTACTTAACATCAATTTAGAAGCAAAGAAGATTGTAGAAATATTAGAAAGAGCAGGTTATGGAGTCAAAATAAAAGATGGAAAAGATATTGATGTTCTAGTTCCATATTATCGATTTGATGTAACTCATGTAAATGATGTAATTGAGGATATTTTGTTGGTATATGGATTTAACGATGTTGAAAGTAGTATGCTAAAAAGTAATGGTGTAGTGAGAGAAAATCGATTAACTAGATTTATTGAAAAGATAAGGGAATACATGATCGGTTTAGGTTATCAAGAAATTTTAAATTATACTTTAATTGACGAGAAAATTTTACATGAATTTTTAGGTATGGATGAGGAAAATTCAATAAAAGTGCTAAATGTAATCTCACCTAAACATAATACATTAAGAACATGGTTACTCCCAGGAATCCTCGAGTTTTTAAGTGAAAATATAGGTAAAAAGCACCCTCAAAAAGTATTTGAAATAGGTTATGTCACTAAGTTCTCTGAAAAAACAGATACGAAAAGCATAAGTATATTAAAAATAGCTTCGGCTATATCTGATTCTAAAGCAAGTTATGAAAAAATAGCGATAGCAGTCTATTTAATGCTTAAGAAAAGTAGAATCCCATTTAATTTTGAACCAACCACACATAGTGCGTTCATCCCTGGAAGAACTGCACGTGTCATCATCGGGAAAGGGCAAGATAGACATGAAATAGGAATTCTTGGTGAAATACATCCAAGGATACTAATGAAATTTAAAATTTTAAACCCCGTAGTTGCTTTTGAATTAAATTTACAGAAGATTTTCAAGTATATTCTAAAGAAATATGGTGGGGCCGCGGAGATTTGAACTCCGGTCACGGGGACCCATTGGGGGAAATTACTCTAACCCCGCAGCCTTCCAAGCTAGCCTACGGCCCCTCTATCATTTAAATGCAATATAATTTCTCAATTTAAATCTTGCTAAAATGAAGTAACTTAATATTTTTATTTTATGTTGCAGGACACTATTTATGGGACCAATATTGACTAGAGAGGAAATTGCAAGAAAAATAGCAGGTGAAATTGTACTTTCAGATAGACCATGGATTGTTATGAAAAAATGGAGAGAATTCTTTAATATAACGCAAATTGAAATGGCTATGAACATGGGTGTTTCTCCATCAGTTATTAGCGATTATGAAGGAGGTAGAAGAAGATCGCCGGGATCAAAATTCATAAAAAGATACGTTGAGACATTATTGAAAATAGATAATAAAAGAGGAAACCCCATACTCAAAGAATTTGAGAAAATAATGACTATATCAACTGATGCAATATTAGACATTAAAGAATTCTCTGAACCTATATCGATCAGGTATTTCTGTGACATTATTAACGCTGAAATTATAGCATGTAAACATCTTGGTAATAGGAGAATATTTGGATATACTGTTGTAGATAGCATAAAATGTATTGAAACTCTTTCAGGCATAGATTTTCTCAGACTTATGGGAACGACATCTATGAGAGCATTAATATTCACTAAGGTCAGTCGCGGACGTTCACCCATGGTGGCAATTAGAGTACATCCTATAAAGCCAGCTGCAGTTGTCATCCATGGTACTGAACGAGTTGATTCTCTAGCGATAAAACTTGCTAGAATAGAACAAATTCCCCTTGCCGTATCGCATGTAGATAATGTTGAAAAATTATTATATATATTAAAAAATTTTGATTTAAATCTTGAAAAATAAAACATAAAAATAGAAAAATAAAAAACTAGATATATAATAATAGGGGAAAATTTACGAAAAAACATACATTGTCCATTGAAAAAGTTCTTAATGCATTATCAAATACGTTAAGAATTGAAATTATGAAAAAATTAAGCAGAGAAGGTGAAATGAGCTTTACTGAATTGATGCAAGAATTAAATTTATCGCCTAGAACTGATGCAGGAAAATTTGGATATCATATAAGGATGCTTGTTGAAAATCAGCTTATACGGACAAATCCTCGAACAGGGAAGTATATTCTTACAGATATAGGAAAAATAATGACGGAAATATTATGGGAACTCGAAGATATAAGTAGACGAAGGTCAAGAGAACTTATGGTTAGGACTTCAAGGCTAACTATTGAGCCATTTGAACGAAGGAAAATTGTTGAAGCATTGATGAGAGAAGCTAATGTACCGAAAAAATTAGCCGAAGACATTGCAAGAGAAGCAGAAGAGAGATTAATTAAGTTAGAAATAGACTACTTAACTGCACCATTAATAAGAGAATTTGTAAATGCAATATTGTTGGAACAAGGACTAGAAGATTATCGCCATGCATTAACTAGATTAGGGCTACCAGTTTATGACGTTGAGAAATTGGTTAAAGAAGCTATTTATGAGGAAGGAGCATTACCAGACAAAATACATGCCATGGCAGGTGATGCAGTTATGGAAGAATATACATTAATTAAACATTTACCTAGAGAGGTATCTGATGCGCATTTATCTGGAAAAATCCACATATGTAATGCAAATTACTGGTCACTTCGTCCCGCTACAATTCATCACGACATGACTTATTTTTTGGAAAATGGTTTTGCACCAGCAAATATGAGCCCAATATTCTCATATAGTAGCCCACCTACATCATTTAGATCTGCATTAAACTTCATAATCAGATTTGTGCACATGATGCAAAGTAATCTATCGGTAGGACAATTGATAGACAATTTCAATTATATTCTTGCACCTTATGTTCGAGGACTTGCTCCGAATGAGATAAAAAAAGCATTAAAGGAAATGCTCATACATCTCAATCAAACACCAACCTCAAGAGGAGATGTGATTCCGCTAGCTATTGGCATTAGTATGCAAAGTTCTTGTGAAATTAACAGTGAATACTATGAAGAAGCATTAGAATTATTCAAAATGATCATTCAAGTCATGTATGAAGGAGACGATTTAGGTAAACCATTTTTAACGCCATTATTGATTGTTAAATTAGATAAGAAAGCAGTGCAAGATGATGAATTTTACGAGGTTTTTATGAGGTTATGTAAGCTTACATCAAGATGGACCTTGCCTTATTTCATTAATTTAGATGTGGAGTGGCAACATAAAGATGTAAGTTATGGATGGGATCTTTCCAGAATTTTCCCAGTGACAAAATCCAAGAAAATAAGAGGAGGATGCCTAGATACAGTGATAATAAATTTGCCAAGAATAGCATTAGAATCCAAGGGAGATGATGACGGTTTCTTCAATAATCTCGGAGATACTGTTGAATTATGTATTAAGGCATTTGACGTAAAGAGAGAAAGTATAAGAAGGCGGCTTGAGAGTGGTCATTTACCTTTACTTGGATTTATAGTTGATGGATCACATTATTATAAAATTGAAGATGCCATTGGAAATGTAGGATATATAGGTTTACCTGAGGCTGTAAAGATACATACAGGTTTTTGGATTCATGAAGATAATAGTGCATTAAGATTTGCTCAAAAGGTAGTTGAATTTATTAAGAAGAAGATAAGTGCTAGAAGAAAACTTCTAGGATTAACTCATATTTCATTAGAAAACGATGTAGAAAGCAGATTTGAGAAAAATGATATAGCCAATTTCGGTTATGCCATAATAAAGGAAAAGCTTGGAAGAGAAGTAACATACACAGCTAATGCACATATTCCACTAAATATGTCAGTTCCTCTAAGGAGAAGAATTAGAATAGAAGAACAATTTCATGAAAAAGCAATAAATGGTCACGGATTTAATGTCCATATAAAGGAACCAGTGCCTAATGAAGAGTACTTTGCAAAAGTGATGAGATGGTTTATAAACAATACAAAGTTAGGAGCTTTTACATTTACCAAAGATATTACCTATTGCAAACAATGCATGAGAACATATGAAGGATATTATGAAAGATGCCCGTATTGCAGAAGAGCATTTGGAAACATAGTATACTTTGCAAAAAAAGTTAATGCATATACTATTTTAACTAAAGGCGAAGAGAGATATTTCAAAATAATGAGATATACACTATAGCTATAAATTAAGCGATTGCGCCTAAGATCAATGCTAAAAGCGCCATTCTAATTATCAGTCCATACCATGTTTGTTTAAAGTATTTTGCGAAAGGAGTATCATCTATACGGGTGTCAAGCTCATTTACCCTAGGTAAGGGATGGAGAATTATTAAATCCGGCTTACATTCGTTAAGTAATTCAAGCGTAAGCTTATAAGAACCTTTAACTCGTTCATACTCTGAAATATCAGGGAAACGTTCTTTTTGTATTCTAGTTATATAGATCACATCTGCTACTTTTATAACTTCGTCAAGACTACTACACTCCTTGACTTTTACGCCCAATTCTACTAAGTCATTTATTATTTCCTTTCTCATCCTCAAAATTGGTGGAGCTACTAGCAATAAGTTTACATCATAATAGGAAAGGGCATATGCTAGTGAATGAACTGTTCTCCCATATTTCAAATCACCTACTAGAGCTATTGTTAAACCGTCAATTCTTCCTTTTTCACGCTTAATTGTATAAAGGTCCAAGAGAGCTTGAGTTGGATGAAACAGTGCACCTGAGCCTGCATTTATAATGGGTATTTTTGCAATTTCAGCTGCTAATCTGGCAGCACCCTCCAGAGGGTGACGCAAAACTATAATGTCAGCATAGTTTTCCACAACTTTTATGGTGTCAGATAATGTTTCACCCTTAGCTATTGAAGCAACTTTTGGTTCTGAAAAACCAATGACACTTCCCCCCAATCTCAACATTGCTGCTTCAAAGCTTAACCTGGTTCTAGTGCTTGGCTCAAAAAATAATGATGCCAAAATTTTTCCTCTCAACAGATTTAGGTTATTTTTTGACATAGCTTCTAATTTCATAGCTATTTTAAAAATATACTCTATTTCTTCACGAGTGTAATCTCTTATGCTAATAAAGTCCCGACCCTTAAAGTTCAATACTGCCCTATAAGAGTTTAATGCTTGAATAATTAAACGTTTTCCCTTGCCTCTAATGATAGGTAACTTAAAATATATTATACTAGTAGTGGAAAATAGATGGTGGGCGAAACTATTAGGATTGAGGAGCTAAGAATAAAAAAGATAGAGGAAGGCACAGTAATTGACCATATTCCTGCAGGGTATGCCCTTAGCGTTTTAAAGATTTTAAATATAAGCGGAAAAGAAGGTTTTACCGTTAGTATTGCTATGAACGTCCCAAGCAGGAAGTTAAAGAAAAAGGATATTGTAAAAATTGAAAAAAGAGAGTTGAAAGAGGAAGAAGTAAATAAAATAGCACTTATAGCACCAACAGCGACTATTAATATTATAAAAGATTATAAGGTTATCAAAAAAAGAAGAATTACATTACCAAGTGTCATTGAAAACATTTTAAAATGTATTAATCCAAGATGCATTACAAATAGTCCTAGAGAAAAGGTAACAACGAAATTTCTAGTTATAAACAATAAGCCAGTAAAGTTAAAATGCAAATATTGTGGTACAATACTTGAACTTGAAGACATAATAAGTCAATTCTAAATATATTGAAAAGTATTTAAATTTCTAGGTGTAAATCTCGTTAGATTAAAGGAGTGGCAATAATGGGGGAAATAGCAGAGAAGTTAAAGGATATATTATTGGCAGAGAGAAAAGCAGAGGAGATAATTATATCTGCGAAGAAGAAAGCGGAAGAGATCGTCCAGGAAGCGGAAAGAAAAGCGAAAAATATTCTTGAAAACTTAGATTTACTAGTAGAAAAAGAAATTGAAAAGTTAAAGAGGCAAAAACTTAAAGAAGCGCAACAACAAATAGAGCAAATAATTAATAGTGCAAAGAGGGAAATTGATGAAATCAAGAGAAAAACCGAAGAAAAAGTGGAAGGTCTCGTTAAGGAAATTGTATTGGAAATTTTAGGAGGAGAAGGTGTTGAGCAATAAAAAAGCGGAGTATATAATAGAAATGATTATAAGAGAAGCAGAAAATGAAGCAAAGAAAATTCTTTCTGAAGCAAAGAAGAAGGCAGAAAGAATAGTTAAAGATGCTGAGGAAAAACTGAAACGAAGCGTAGAGGAGCGAGTGAAGAAAACATTTGTAACTGTCACTGGAGAAGAAATTAGAAGAAAGGTTGCAGAAGCAAAACTTGAAGCTAAAAGGATGATTCTAAATGCAAAAGAAGAGGCAATAAAAAAGGTTCTTGATGCTACAATAGAGCAGTTAAAGAAAATTACTACAACGGAGGGTTATACAAAAATTCTTGAAAAATTGATTTATGAAGCTGGCGAAGCATTAGGCGGTGGAGAATTAATAGTCGAGTTAAGCAAAAAAGATGAAAAACTAAAGTTAGATTGGAAGAAGATAGCGAAGAAAATTGAAGAAGATACGGGAGTAAAAACCATAATAAAGAAGGTTAACACCAATCTGGATTGTATTGGTGGAGTTATTGTAAAAAGTGCTGATGGCAAAATCACTTTTGATAATACTTTTGAGGAAAAAATAAATCGTCTAGAAAGAAGACTGAGAGTAATAATAGCCCAAAAACTTTTCGGGGGATAATTATGAAAGTTGCACTCATCGGAGATTACGAAACAGTCATTGGATTTAAGCTTGCAGGATTAAGCAGAGCATACGCTATAGAAAATGAAGCCGAAGCTGAAAAATTAATGCGTAAACTTTCAAGAGACCCAGAAATAGCTATCATAATTGTGACGGAAGCCATCGCAAGTAAGATTAGAGGGGTCTTGAGAGAATTTTATGAGAAAACCAGACCAGTCATTGTTGAAATTCCAGATAAAAGAGGTCCTATACCCACACTTGAATTTGTTAAGGATTTAGTTAGAAGAACTGTTGGAGTTGAAATTATTTTAGGTTAAGGTGTGAGATATGGAGAGAGTTGGTGAAATTATTAAGGTTGCAGGCCCCGTCGTGGCAGCTAAGGGGCTTAGAGGAGCTAGAATGTATGAAGTTGCAAGAGTAGGAGAAGAAGGTCTCATAGGGGAAATAATTAGGTTACAAGAGGATATTGGAGTTATACAAGTTTATGAGGAAACTTCAGGGTTAAAGCCAGGTGACCCTGTCTATGCTACTGGAAGACCATTATCTGTAGAGCTTGGTCCAGGGATTATAGGACAAATTTATGATGGGATTCAGAGACCATTACCAGAAATACGTAGGATTACTGGAGATTTCGTTAGTAGAGGGGTTACTGCACCTGCATTATCAAGAAAGAAAAAATGGTATTTCATACCAAAAGTCAGAGTTGGAGATAAAGTTCAGGAAGGAAATATTCTCGGAGTTGTGCCGGAAACACCACTAGTGGAACATAGGGTTTTATTACCACCAGAAATTTCAGGTAAAATTATAGAAATTGTTGATGAGGGAGAGTATACAGTAGAGGACATCATAGCGAGAATTCAAACTGGATCGGAAATTGTTCCAGTAAAGATGATGCAAATTTGGCCAGTTCGAAAGCCAAGACCTTTCAAAGAAAAGCTTCCCCCAAATGAACCATTAATAACTGGACAAAGAATAATAGATGCATTATTCCCAATAGCGAAGGGAGGAACAGCTGCTATTCCTGGTGGATTTGGAACTGGAAAAACAGTCACGCAACATCAGCTTGCTAAGTGGAGCCATGCAGATGTAATAATCTATGTAGGATGTGGAGAAAGAGGAAATGAGATGACTGAAGTTCTGGAAAGATTTCCAGAGTTAAAGGATCCTAAATCAGGAAGACCTTTAATGGAAAGAACAATATTAATCGCAAATGTAAGTAACATGCCAGTAGCGGCCAGAGAGGCAAGCATCTATACAGGAATTACAATAGCAGAATACTTCAGAGATATGGGTTATGACGTGGCATTAATGGCTGATTCAACATCAAGGTGGGCTGAAGCCTTAAGGGAAATAAGTGGTAGACTGGAAGAAATGCCAGGAGAAGAAGGATTTCCACCATATCTAGGCGCAAGGTTATCTGAATTCTATGAAAGAGCAGGAAAAGTATTGACACTTGGCAGTGAAGAGAGGTATGGCTCGGTAAGTGTAATTGGAGCAGTATCGCCTCCTGGTGGAGATTTCTCTGAACCAGTTGTTCAATGTACCTTAAGAGTGGTTAAAGTTTTCTGGGCTCTTGACAAGGCTCTAGCTGAACGAAGACATTTCCCAGCTATAAACTGGTTGATAAGCTACTCGCTATACATGGATATACTTCAAGATTGGTATGCTAAACAGCTTGCACCAGACTGGCCCAAACTCAGAACAGAAGCAATGGCAATATTACAGAAAGAAGATGAATTAAAAGAGATAGTTAGATTAGTTGGACCTGATGCACTGCCAGAATCAGATAGAGAAATTTTAGAAGCTGCCAGAATGATCAGAGAGGATTTTCTAATGCAACATGCATATCATCCAATAGACTCATATTGTCCAATAGAAAAAACATATTTACTGTTAAAGGCGATATTACATTTCCATAACCAAGCTAGACGAGCATTAGAGAAAGGAGTGACATTATCAAAGATACTAGCATTACCAATAAAGGATGAAATTGCTAGATTGAAAATCGTACCACCAGATAAGTTTAAGGATGCATACAACTATATTGTCACAGAAACAAATAAGCAGATTGCTCGGTTAATTGAAGAAGTAGAGGAGGTTAGAGGGTAGATAGTATGTCATCTTCATCACTTAAAGCCCTAAAATATAGGACAGTGACTGAAGTTACAGGTCCATTACTAATAATCCAAGATGTAAAAGGGGTTGCTTATGGAGAGCTCGTAAAAATAGAAACACCAAGTGGTGAAATTAGAACAGGAACAGTACTAGAAACAGGATTAGGATATGCCATAATTCAAGTGTTTGAAGGTACAAGAGATTTAGACACCAGTAAAACCACAGTCAGATTTACTGGAGAAACAATGAAATTACCAGTTTCAGAAGATATGCTTGGAAGAATATTTAATGGAAGAGGAGAACCAATAGACGGTGGACCACCAATAATACCTGAGGACGAATTGGACATACATGGTGCTCCAATAAATCCAGCAGCTCGAGAATATCCTAAGGAATTCATTCAGACAGGAATTTCAGCAATAGACGGAATGAACACTTTAAGCCGAGGGCAAAAATTACCATTATTCACAGAGTCAGGTCTACCACATAATATTTTAACTGCTCAAATAGTCAGACAAGCAACCATTCCTGGAAAAGAAGAAGAATTCGCAATTGTATTTGCCGCGATGGGGATAACCACTGAAGAAGCAATATACTTTAGACAAGAATTCGAACGGACTGGTGCACTTGAAAGAGTAGTTATGTTCATTAATCTAGCAGAAGATCCAGCAATAGAAAGAATCATAACCCCACGACTAGCATTAACCACAGCAGAATACTTGGCATTTAAGAAAGATATACACATACTTGTAATATTAACTGACATGCTGAACTATGGTGAAGCATTAAGAGAAATAAGTGCAGCACGCGAAGAAGTGCCAGGACGTAGAGGATTCCCGGGATATTTGTACACGGATCTAGCAACAAATTATGAAAGATGTGGAAGAATAATCGGTAAGAAAGGAAGTATAACACTAATACCTATAGTTACAATGCCAGGAGGAGATGTAACCCACCCAGTTGTAGACCTTACAGGATACATTACAGAAGGACAAATCTATCTTGATCGTGCACTTTACAGGAAAGGCATCTACCCGCCCATAAATGTATTGCCATCACTGTCCCGTTTAATGAAGGAAGCTACAAGATACACACGAAAGGACCACCATCCTCTAAGTGATCAATTATACTATTGCTATGCAGAAGGAGTAGAATTAAGAGGACTAGTAGCAGTCGTAGGTGAAGAAGCATTAACAGAAAGAGATAGAAAATATCTAGAATTTGCAGATGCCTTTGAAAGAAGATTTATTGCACAAGGAGTTTACGAAAACAGAGACCTAGAAACCACCCTGCGAATCGGATGGGACCTTCTATGTGAATACATACCTGAATCAGAATGGAAACGATTAGATCCAGACATTATAAAGCAATATTGCCCTGTGTATTCTAAAACTTCTTAGGTTTCTTTAATTTCACATATATTTTCTCTAGATATACGTACATTAGTTATTTAGAGAGATATGTTTTTGAGTATTAAAAACAAGGATAATATAAGTTATTCAGGGGCCGTAGTCTAGCTTGGTCTAGGACGTCGCCCTCGGGCGGCGAAGATCGTGGGTTCAAATCCCACCGGCCCCACTTCAACTTCCTCTAGAAACTTGAAGACAAACTCATAAACACTGATTTCCTGCAATAATTTTGCTAAAACATTGTCTGAAATGTTTCTTTCTCCTTTTCTAAGCATGTAGAGGTAGCTTGGGCTGATTTCAAGCTTCCTATAGCTTATTCTACCCTCAAGATATCTGAGAAGTCTACGCCGCAGATCTTGATCGAAAAATTCAAACAAGTTTTTTGTGAAATCATTTACATCAACTCTTTTTACAAATCAACCTAACATATGGCTTTAATTTCTAATAACAGTTCTGATCAATGAAATGATGATCTTCTGCTTCCATAGGGATGCTATAAAATTGAAAATTTGATGATAAAAAATGGGTATATAAATTATTGGGGAAGAGGCGTTCTCTTCCCTGTGAGGTGTTTTTATGAGTAAATTTTCATGCGAGTTTGAGAAGATTTTATCGTTGATACAAAATATTCCGATAAACAAGAATGGAGAAATAGTTGAAGAGTTTGAAGAGGGAGATAAGCTTGGATCATCAATACTGGACCATAAATACTATATGTCGTATTTCTCGGTTGAAGGTGAAAGTTTAAGTGAAGTTAAAGAGAGAATTGACAAGGCATTCTCCATAATGAAAGAGCCTAAAATCTCCTTTAGAGACATCATTAAATTTGCAGTAAACTACATGAAAAATTATGATGGCTTCATTGAGGTCGGTGATTGGCTTTATGGTAGGGCCATGATGATATCCGGCTATTATCCAGCGACTTTCTTGACACACATTTATTTTTTGAAAATGCCTTTCGCCTCGGTATAATCAACTGGATCTCTATAGAATCCTCTTAGTGATGACTAAAACGACCCATTATGTTATGGCGACAACGATTGTTTTAATTTCATGAAGTTGCTGGGTCTTGCCTCAATGCCAGCAAGCGCACCATCTTATGGTGATCTTTTCGGCCTTGAATTTAAGAGAAGAATAAATTATGATCAACTACTCAATAAACAGAGAAACTTAGTAATTGGTAGAGAAAATTATAACTTATCCAGCCAATTGAAGTATTAACTAGAGCTTATCTTTCAAAATTTTTGAGGTAGATATATGTATTTTTCTAAAAATTGAGTATAAGTCTAGGTCTTATTCGTAGTACCAGTCATAGTATACAGTTGGATTTCCTTGAGGATTGTGTACTGAGTGCCCATAATAGGCTGGGTAAAACCAAGTATAACTAGTATCCCAAGCTGGCGTATCATAATAACGGTGATATCGCCCTAGATTTTCATTCCAGTTCCACAGTCCTACACCAATATAAGTTCCCCCACTTGAACTACTCACAACATTCCAATATGTAGCACTCTCGAAAACAGAAACACCTTGAATATAGTAATTTCCATGTACCGCTCCATAGCCACCGGATAGTGTCACCTCGTAATGATATTGCCAAAGTGGTGTTGTATTATCACTAGGACTTTTTGGACCCCAATCAACTATTGATGCAATGAGTATTTTATGAGCTTTGATTTCATAAGTAGGTTGTCCTCCTCTGTCTGTTATCCATCTTGTGTCTGCCTCAATTATTTTGAATATGATTGCAAATAAGTGATCTGGATATTTCTTTTCTATAAGCATTGCAATTTCATTGAGTACACTTGCATCCACCACTTTCCCTATATACTTATTAATCTCTTCATCTGGAAAAGGCTTTGGATATTCACTTGCACAAACCCACTGAAAACTTATACAAGAGAAAAACAGAATTAAAAACGCTATTATTAGGAGTTTCTTAGAAATTCTCAACCTTAACATTATCACACACCTCTAAATATACCAAATAATTGAAAAAGCATTTAAAAATTGCTTGAAATACATTTCAACCCATAAAATAATATAAATTTGCAGTGTAAGATTTCATGTAGAAGCATTTTTAATGATTGTGATTTAGTCGCAGTGCTTTTGCATTTAGGTTTCCAGTTACTTTGTATTTTGTCAGTATGATTTGTATTAATCCACATAGACCAATTAAATATATGCCGATGTCAGGTTGATAGGGAAAATATCGTATAGGTTCAGGAGAAGGATAACTCTTTAGAACTACACTTTTCACCACTATGGAAATAAGTATTTCAACTATATGTTAATGATTTGCAAAAATTGGAAAAATACACAATAAAATTTTCCAATAATTTGCGGAAAATTAATGAATCACAATATATTATTCATTATTTTAGTAGTTTTAAGAGGAAATTTTAATAGTCTAGATTGCTTAATATTATTGATTTAGTCTTAAAATTAATGAGGATATGAACTTGTTGAAGTTTTAGGAAGGATGAAT